>WNGM01000297.1_pt1 | contig 54800 bp, 59 predicted proteins | sample 5400571 | NCBI WGS metagenome assembly WNGM01 (sample SAMN13153378, study PRJNA577476) | soil metagenome | isolation source: 100 cm soil or saprolite under Garry oak tree replicate 2 | place: USA:California | collected 2016-06-15 | reverse complement strand
GGATGTCACCCGTGCCCAACTGGAGCGCCTACGCCTCGACTTTCTTGACGTACCCGGTGCCCGCGAGGATCGGCGCGGATCTGGACCTGCTCGCCGGGCCGGCCCCGACGGTGGCGAGGGCCGATGTGGCCGCCGCCCTGGGGGGCGGCGTCGGTGGTGGTGGTGGTGGTGGTGGTGGTGGTGGTGCGCAACCACTCTACGAGCACCATCGGCACGACCGGCTCGGCGGCTGTGGGGCTCCGCTAGCGCGTGGCCATCGCGATCACCCACTTGGCGACGACGGGTCGGCCCAGGTGTTCCTCGAGCCGCGGGAGCCGCCCCCTGAAGCAAATCGTCCGGGTCCTGGATCGAGCCGGCTCCTTCGCGGGTCTCGTGTCCTGAGCCGCCGATTCTCTCGCTGGAGGCATGCAGCGGCCAAGCTGACGACAAGCCTGGAGCGCGGGTCGGCGGGCTACCTGTCCAAGGCGTGACCTTGCCGAGGCGGAGTGCTAGCGGTCGATGAGGAGGGCGGCCAGCCCAAACACGGCCGACGCGAGCCCGAGCGCGGCCATCCACCAGTTGGCAACCCGGGCCGCTTCGGCACTGTCCTCGATCGATCGAACCCGATAGCCCGACAGCTCCGGGCTGGCGTCCATCAGCGACCGTTGGACCGGATCGGCGTCTAACTCTCGGCGCAGCTTGGCCGTTGGCGAGGTGTCCCGCCTGGTGGCTCGAAGTCCGATGACCGCGATTGCTGCGGCGCAGAGGATCGAAAGGACGCCGAACACGTTGCTCGTGGGACTCCTCGGATCGCCTGTTGACCTGCTCATTCTCCCACGCTGGAGGTACGCCGTGGCTCCCCAGAAGCTCCCGGCCAGCCTCGGACGGGAGACCGGCTACTCGACCACCTGGACGAGCCCGAGCGGCTGGTTGTGGGACCCGAGCGAGCCCACGCTGAACTCCAGTGGCCCAACTCAGTCCTGGTCTACGACAAGATGCGGCGCTCGGACGGCCAGGTCATGGCCGGGCTCCGCGGGCTCACCCTGCCGATCCGTCGGGCGCGGTGGCGGCTGAAGCCGAACGGCGCGCGTGACGAAGTCGTCGTCCAGATCAGCGAGGACCTGCACATCCCGATCATGGGGGCAGGCAGAGGTGGAGTCCACCCACCGCCGCGAGCGTGGGCGCCTGTCCTGGGAGGCGCCTACGCGTGACCCGCTGACCAGCAAGCCGGTGCTGCGGGAGCCGGAGAAGCGGCCGAGGAGCTGCACGTGCCAGAGCACATGATCGAGGAGGAGGCAACCCTGTTGGAGGAGCTGGACCTCGGGCTCAACTACGTGGCCGACTACGCCGACGCGGTCGCCTGGACGCTCACCCACGGACTACGGGACCGGCTCTGCGCCCGGGCCAGCGCGGAAGGATCTCGGGCAGGTGAGTCCTGATGCCCCACGTTCGGCTCACCATCAGCGACCGCGAACCGATGGAGCCAGGCGCCAGCGTGTCGGTGGTCGTGCCCGAGGCGATAGTGCTCATCGGCACCCCCTCGGGCGTCACGCCGAGATCGTCGGGAGCGCCGCCGGCCCGCTCGAGGATGCTCGGCCGATCAGCTCCTGAGCGCGGCTATTGCTTCGCCTTGTAGTACTCGATCGTGTCCTTCATCTCGGCCAGCAGTGTCCTTGTGACGTGACCGCGGATCGCCTGCTCGGACCGCATGCTCGGATGATTCTCCTGGATGCCGTGCGTGCGGGCGTACTCCGAGCGGTTGGACTTCGAGCGGGTGTACATGGTCGTCTGCTGGTCCCGCTCCTTCGACAGCGACCGGCCGTACAACCTGAACGCGACCACGCTGACCAGCTCCCGGGAGACGCCGAACTTACGGGCCGCCTTCCGCTCTGCGTCGCCCTTCGCCGCGATCTCGATCTCTGACCTGCGCTGCTGGATGTTCGGGGGCATCTCACGGTAAGCCCTCTCGGCAGCCGGATCGTCCCACCCACCGACGACCTTGACGTGCTTGACCAAGTGACCAGGCGTCTCCACCAACTGCTTGAAGGGTTCGACGATAGCGTAATCGACACCGTTGGGGATCTCCGGCGTGGCCGCCGGCGTCAGCGCCTCGTCAAACGCCTTCCCCAGAAGCGTGCTGCGCAGGTGCGACTCTGGCGTTGTCCAGCCGACTCGATCGCTCACGCGTAGGTCGACCCACATCTCGCCGGGGAAGAGGTCCGGGAGCTGGAACGGCGCGTACACGAGCGGCAAGGCGAAGAACTCCTCCAGCGACAGCGCCCGGTCGCCGGCCTCGATCGCCGCCACCGTCGATTGCGTCCAGTCCAAGCCCCACACCCGTGCGTAGCCCGCTACGTCCTCTTGGCGTAGGCCGCGCTCGGTGCGCAGCGCGCGGAGGCGGGCGCCGATGGCCTGGGGAAGTGACGCCTGCTGACTGCCGAGATGCTTGAGGAGGCCACAGTAAACACCGTCATCGCCCAGGGCGGCGACGAGCTGCAGAAGCGGCTCGACGACAACCTGTCCAAGTCGGTGATCGTCAAGCACGACGACCCTCAGCCGCCCTCAACGCGCTGAGGCCCAGGTCTGCAGCCTGGGCCTCAGCCAAACCCGGAGCCTGGAGCTTCGTTTGCTAGGCGACCTCCAGGCCCCACACGGGCACGTAGCTCAATGGAGTCAGAGCACCCGCCTACTAAGCGGGAGATTGCGCGTTCGAGTCGCGCCGTGCCCACATCGCGATTCTAGAGCGCTCAAGTCGTGGACGCTATGAGCGGCCCTCACCCTTCGCGGGACGAGGCGGACGGCGCCGCCAGCGGCGGAGACGGAGCAGCAGCCGCGCCCACCACGGGAGGGAAGCGAGCTGCTCGGCGAGCTCGCGGGTCGCCTCGTCGGCCAGCTCGGTAAGTTCGCTGAGAAGTTGGAGGCGCTCCTCGTCGGTCAGGTTGCCCCGCTCAAGCGGCTTCTGCAGGTCGTATTCAGCCAGGTAGGCCGAAATCCCCTGCTCCTCGATCCGCTTGCAGACCAGCTCCACCCACTCGCGGTCCTTGCTGCTGTGGCTGATGAACAACTGCATGGGCGTGGTCGGAAGCGCGGAGGGTCGGCGTGAAGTCCGGGTGAGCGCGCCGGACTGATGCCAGCGCCGCGCGGTGGGCGGCGGCTGAGGAGCGGGGGATCTCCGCCTGCCCGCCCAAGCTGTTCATCCGCCAGAGCTGGTAGTCCATCCGATACAGGTTCTGCGCCGAGCCGCGAGCCCCCGTGGGATGCCTGCAAGCTCCTCGGCGACCACGGCGTTCATCTTCTCACGTGACACAGCCCTCGCCTCCTCGACCTCCTCACCGGGGGGTCGTTGGCCGAAACTACATCGTTGTGACTCCTGCACGCCAGCGTCGCTCGCATCAGGCTCCTGTGGCGGTCGCCAGCGGCCGGCGGCAGGTCCGCATCGGGTCCGTCTGCCACGTCGATCTAGGTCGAGCCATGTCGGTGGTGCAAGGGTCACAGAGAGTGCCTGTCTTCGCAGGTCAGCCCATGGATTCGGCCGTCCCGTCGAGGTCACGCCACGGGGGCCAAAAGGTGCCGGAGGAGGGGCTCGAACCCTCACGCCCTTGCGGGCCCAACGCTTTTAAGGCGCGGCTGTCTACCGATTCCAGCACTCCGGCGCACTGCACATCCGGGTTCACCGTTTCGCGGGCCGTAACCCAAGCGCTCACGAGGCTACGACATGAATGGGAAGTTAGGCGAGCTTGCGCGGGGCCTTCAGGAGGCCGTCCACGGGCCTCCTAGGGGCGGCGAGCCGCGGTCCGGCCCTCCGGATGCGCGCGGAGTCCGACCAGCGGCGGTAGAACCACCAGGCGATCGCGACCAGGCACACGGCCGCGACCGTGTAGCTGACCGGTCGCATATAGCGCTCGACCACGTCCCACTGGCTGCCCAGCGCGTAGCCGACGGCGGTCAGCGCGAAGGTCCACGGCAGGCAGCCGAGGAAGGTGTAGAGCGAGAATCGCGTGAAGCGCATCTGGGCGACGCCGGCCGGCAGGCTGATGAAGGTCCGCACCACCGGCAGCAGCCGCGACACCAGCACGGCGACCTGACCGCGGCGCTGGAACCACACCTCGGCCCGGTCCAGCTCGTGCTCGCGCAGGAACACGTAGCGTCCCCAGCGCTCGATCAGCGGGCGGCCGCCGCGGTAGCCGACCCCCCAGGCGATCCAGGAGCCGACCAGGTTCCCGAACGCGCCGACCAGGGCGACGACCACGAAGTTGAGGTGCTCGCCCTGCTGGCCGAGGCTGGCCAGGAAGGCCCCGTTGGCCAGCGCCCCGCCGAACAGCATGGTGATCTCGCTCGGCACCGGGATGCAGGCCGATTCGAGCACCATCAGCACGAAGACGGCGAGGTACCCGTACTGCAGGACGTACTCGGTGATCAGGTGCTCCATCGGCTCTCCTGGTGGGGCAGACCGTCAGCCGTCAGGTTCCACGAGCCAGGATGCTACCTGAGATTCCGCGGGAACCGGCGACCTGGTCGCGTGACAGGACGCTCAGCGGCTCCACTGGCTCTCGCCGAGCAGGTAGGCGGTGGCCAGGCTCTCCTGGTCGACCTCGATGGGGTCGCCCTCGCCGCTGCTGTCGACCACCACCGAGATGGTCCTGGCGGCATACAGCGGCAGCGCTGTCTCGAGCCCGGCGTCGCTGGTGAGCTGGATCTTCTCCTCCGGCACGGGGGCCACGGGGGCGTCGGCGCTGACCACGTAGTGCTCGCGCGGCTCGATCCCGGCGGCCCGGAAGGTGTGCAGCAGGTCGTGGTCCTCGTTCTCGAACCGCAGGATCCGCACCCTGCTGCCGTTGGCGACGCTGGTGAGCGGCACGCCCTGCTCGCGAGGGAAGTCGCCGATCGGGTGACCGTGGGGGCAGGTCTGCACCTCGCCGATCATCTCCAGCATGCGGGCCTCGAGCCTGGGCGTGACGCTCATCTCGAAGGCCTCGGCCTCCTCGTGGACCTCGTCCCACGGCACGCCCATCACCTTGACCAGGAAGGCCTCGACCATGCGGTGGCGCTTGACCACGTGCTTGGCGACCTCTTCGCCGTGGTCGGTGAGGGCGATGCGCTTGCCCGGGCCGCGACTGATCAGCCCCTCCTTGCCGAGGCGGTTGACCATTTCGGTCACGCTCGGCGGCGAGACCTTCATCGCGCGCGAGAGGTTGATCGGCGTTCGTTCGATGCCGGCCTCGTTGAGCCAGTACAGCGACTCGAGGTACTCCTGCATCCCGGGACTCAAGCTCATGGCCACATGGTAGGTCACTGGACGATCACCCGCCCGGTCATGTTGGCGTGGAGGGTGCAGCGGTACGTGAAGGTGCCGGGCTGGTCGAAGCGGTGGGTGAAGGTTCCGCTCTTCTCGACGGTGGAGCCGAAGCCGTCGCCCTTGACGTCGTGGGCGACGGCGCCGTCCTCGAAATGCCAGGTGACCGTGGCGCCCGGCCGCACCTGGACCGCTGGCGGCTCGAACTGGAGGTCCCTGGCGGTGACGTCGTGCGCCCCGACCACCGGAGGCTCGCTGGTCGAGGGGTCCGGCTGGCCCTGGCAGGCGGCGAGCGGCATCGTGAACGCGAGCACAAGGATCGGGGGCAGGGATCGGATGAAGGGTCGCATGCGCCAAGTCTGCCACCACCCAGCCGATTGCACGCGGTTTGCGGTCGCGGGCTACTCTGTGCGGTCGCTAGCCTCCAGGGCGGCCGCCCAGCCAGCGTCGGGGGCGGCAACCGCCAGGCGCAGGCTCCAGCCGATCGACGCGGTGGCGTCGTCCCAGCACCACCAGGTGAGCCGCTGGAGCGCGCGGCCGAGCTCCTCGGGGTCCGCCGGCCAGTCGACGCCGCCGAGCGCCGCAGCCGCCCACCAGGCGTCGAAGCGGCCGAGGGCGGCCCCGCGCCGGACGCCGTAGGCGCCGCCACTGGCGGCCGCCCAGGCCATGCGCGCGAGCGCCCCCGCGGCGTCGAGGCGACCGAGCCGGTGCTCACCGTGGCCGAGCGTGGCCACGGCCTCGGCCGGCCCGCCGCGAACCACCACCGCCCGTGCGGCGCCGTTGGACTCGCTGGTCCACACCTCGACCAGGTCGGTGAGCGCGCGCACGGTGTCCGGCTGCGCAAGTTCAGGCCCCGGCTCGGCGGTCGAGGCGACCATCTCCACGGGCTCGACGCCCGGGTCGGGCACCTCCAGCTCGGACGCCCGGTAGGTCGCCAGGGGGTAGGCCGGCTCCCAGGGGGCCAGCGCCAGCGGCAGCTCCAGCACCTCGGGGTGGGTGCCCTCCCGGTCGCGCAGGTCCTCGCCGCGGAGCACGCGCTCCTGCGCCACCGTGCCGGCGATGCCCGGCTCCACCAGGTGCGGGCCAAGCTCGTCCCAGGCGTGGGTGGCGGCGGCGACCTCGGTGAGCGGTCCCAGCGCGAAGCGGCCCACCCCTGAGCGCAGCACCCGCGCCACCTCCGGCCCGGGCGCCTCCAGCGCGATCCGGTACTCGACGTAGGTGATCACGGGCCACAGCGGCTTGCCGCGCTCGACGGCGTCCGCCAGCAGCTCACGGAGGCGGAGCAGGCCCGGCCAGTCGCGATCGGCGCACAGCCCGTCCACGGCGCGCAGCAGCGCGGCCGGGTCGGCCTCCTCGACCAGCCCGCCCAGAGAGTCGCTCGGCAACGGCGCTCCTTATCTGTCCTGGGGCCCCGTCCCGACAGGGCCGCGAGAGCTTCATGTTGCCACCGCCTCCGCTGCCCGGTCCCGGCCGCCTCCGCCCGGGCGCGCGGCCTGCCCGCCGAGCCGCGCTACCGGCAGTGGATCGAGACCTACGCCGACCCTGGCTTCGCCGAGCTGGCCGGCTGGTGCGCGGACCTGCTCGACCAGGCCGCCGAGGGCCTCGGGAAGGTCCACCTGGAGGCCTGCGAGCGCGCCTTCGTCACCGCCCTGGAGCACGAGCTCGCCTTCTGGGACGTGTGATCCCTGGGCCCGGCCCGCGGCCCTCAGTCCAGTTCGCCGCGGAGGACCGTCACCGCGCGCCAGCGTCGACCTGCAGGAGCCTCACTCGGACCCCCTGATGGCGCGGAACATCGCCGTGTCGTCCGGTTCGCTGGGCGGCTCGACCAGGCGGAACCAGTAGAACCCGTGCGGCCCCATGGCGAGCCGGTAGGAGCGGTTGTCGATGATCGGGAAGGGCGTGCGGCCGAACATCTCCTCGGGCACCAGCCCCGTCCAGCGGGACAGGTCCAGCTCGACCGGCTGCGCGAAGCGCGAGAGGTTGGCGACCACCAGCACCACGTCGGCGCCGAGCTGCCGGGTGAACGCGAACACCCTGCGGTTCTCGGGGTAGAGGGGCTCGTAGTCGCCCTGCCCGAAGACGGGGTGCTGCTTGCGCACCTGGAGCAGGCGCCGCAGCCAGTGGAGGAACGAGGTGGCCACGCGCTCCTGCGCCTCCACGTTGACCGCCTGGTAGCCGTAGACCGGGTCCATCAGCAGCGGCAGGTAGAGCGCGGCCGGGTCGGCCCTCGAGAAGCCGGCGTTGCGGTCGCTGGACCACTGCATCGGCGTGCGGACCCCGTCGCGGTCGCCGAGGTAGATGTTGTCGCCCATGCCCACCTCGTCGCCGTAGTAGACGACCGGGCTTCCAGGCAGGCTGAACAGCAGGCTGTAGAGCATCTCCATCTGCCGGCGGCCGTTGTCCAGCAGGGGCGCCAGGCGCCGCGCGATGCCGATGTTGCGGCGCATACGCGGGTCTTTGGCGTACTCGTTGTACATGTAGTCGCGTTCCTCGTCGGTGACCATCTCGAGCGTCAGCTCGTCGTGGTTGCGCAGGAACAACCCCCATTGCGCCGTGTCCGGGATCTTGGGGGTGCGGTTCATGATCTCGATGATCGGCGTGCGGTCCTCGCGGCGCAGCGCCATGAACATGCGCGGCATCACCGGGAAGTTGAAGGCCATGTGGCACTCGTCGCCGTCCCCGAAATACGGCACCACGTCCGGCGGCCACTGGTTGGCCTCAGCCAGCAGCAGCTTGCTCTCGTATTTCGAGTCGACCTCCTTGCGGACGCGCTTCAGGAATTCGTGCGTCTCGGGCAGGTTCTCGCAATCGGTGCCCTCGCGCTCGAACAGGTAGGGGACCGCGTCCAGCCGGAACCCGTCCAGCCCCATGTCGAGCCAGAAGCGGATGACCTCGAGCATCGCCTCCTGGACCTCGGGATTGGCGTAGTTGAGGTCGGGCTGGTGCGAGAAGAAGCGGTGCCAGTAGAACGCCTGCGCCTCCGGGTCCCAGGTCCAGTTGGAGGCCTCGGTGTCCACGAAGATCACGCGTGCGTCCAGGTAGCGCTGGTCCGTGTCCGACCAGACGTACCAGTCGCGCTTGGGCGAGCCCGGCCGGCGGGCCTCCTGGAACCACGGGTGCTGGTCCGAGGTGTGGTTCATGACCAGGTCGGCAATCACCCGGATGCCGCGGTCGTGCGCGGCCTCCAGGAACTCGTAGAAATCACCCAGCGTGCCGTAGCTCGGCAGGATCGAGAAATAGTCGGCGACGTCGTAGCCACCGTCCCGCAGCGGCGACGGAAAGATGGGCAGGAGCCAGACGCAGTCGATCCCGAGCCACTGCAGGTAATCGAGTCGCTCGGTGAGTCCGCGGAAGTCCCCGCTGCCGTCGCCGCTCCCGTCCTGGAAGCCGCGCACGTACAACTCGTAGAACACCGCTGTCTTGTACCAGAGGGGATCGTCCCACATCCCGTTGCTCGCTCCTCGGCTCGGCAGCGCCCGCCAGCGCCAATGCTCTCCCGTTGGACAGCGGTTGGTCCGCTTGGGTAACGGTCCTCGGCCGGCGGGCACCGGCGCAACTCCGACCGCGGCCCCACAATGCGCGGGCAAACCTCCGCCCTACAACACAAGGTACGCAGAGTACGGCCTCTTGTGGACCGTTGGCCGCGAACTGGCGGTGGTTCGTCCGGCGGGTGGGGGGCTATCCCAGGCTACCGCCTTGCGCCGAGCGCGTCCCGCTGGTGCGCGAGCTCCTCGCGGGATCCGGGTGCATTGGTCTGCTGTCCGGTGATCGGCGAGGCGACCCCGGCGCGGACGGCCTCGAGCTGGGCGGCGAAGGCGAGCCCGAACAGGACCGCCATCGACATCAGCAGCGCCCAGACCAGCACGCCGATCATGCCGGCCAGCGGCCCGTAGGTCTGCCCGAAGGTCCTGCTGGCTCCCAGGAACAGCGACAGCAGCCCGGTGAACACGAAGCCCAGCAGCACCGCCATCGCCGAGCCCGAGGCGAGCCAGGAGGCCGCCGGCTGGTGGCGCCGCGGCGATTCCCGGAACAGCATGGCGATGGCGGTCACCAGCAGCACGATCGCCACCGGCCAGCGGAGCACGGACCACAGCACCCCGACCGCACCGGAGATCCCGATCGCCTTGCTGATGTCCTGCCCGCCGACGACCAGCACCAGGGACAGCACGATCGCCAGGCCGGCGGAGCAGGCGAGCAGCAGCCCGACGGCGTACTTGCGCACGGTCGGGCGGTCGCTCGACCCCGTAGATGCGGTTGGCGCCGCGTTCGACCTGGCCCATGGCGGTGGACGCCGAGACCAGCGCGGCGAGCAGGCCGAACACGAGCGCGGTGAGGGCGCCGCCGCCAACAGCGTGCTGGCCGTGCCGGAACGCCGCCACCACCACGTCACCGGCGGGGCCGGGGGCCAGCCGCGTGGCCGTCGCGCCGAGGATCTTCCGGAAATGGTCGGCGTGCAGCAGCGTGGCCAGGCCCACCACCGCGATGGTGGCTGGCAGCAGGCTCAAGGTCACCTGAAAGGCGAGCGCGCGGGAGTGGCTGAAGCCGTCGGCGTAGCGGAAGCGGCGGAAGGAGTTCCTTCAGCAGTCTCCACCAGCCGGTGCGGCGCAGGGTCTCCACTTCCAGCGGCGGGCCGGCGGGGCCGTCGCCATGCCGGCGCAGTAGCACGCGTCCGGCGAGCCGGAGCCAATCGGCCAGCGAGCGGGTCTGCAGTACGCCCACGTCCAGGAGGCCGTCGTCGGGCTCTGCGCCCGGCAGCACCTCGAGTCCTCCCTGGAGCCGGCCGAGGTTGCCGACCAGGACTCCCTGGCCGACGCGGCTGAATGGCGGCAGCCGGTCGAGCGTGATGCGGTACTCGGTCGGCAGCCGCGCGATCTGGCGAAGGCTGCTCAGCACGTACGCGAGGGCGCCGAAGCGGTGCTTCATGGCGGGGTCCGCGTCGCGCAGCATGGCGGCGTCGAAGCCCATCCCGCTCATCACCACGAAGCGGTCGCCGTCGTCGCCGTCCAGCGCGCCGACGTCGAGCCGTCGCCGGTGCCCGCGCAGCACCACCTCGGCCGCACCCTCCAGGTCGCTGGGCAGGTCCAGGTTGGTGGCCAGCAGGTTGCCGGTGCCGGTCGGCAGCACCGCCAGTGGCGTCGGCGAGCCGGCCAGCGCGCTGACGCAGGCCATGACCGTGCCGTCGCCGCCGACGGCCAGCACCACGTCCGCCCTCCGTGCCATGGCCCGCTCGGTGCCGCCGCGGCCCGGGTCCTCCTCGGTCGTTTCCTCGACCAGCACCTCGTCGGCGCCTGCCGCGGTCAGGGCCTCGACCAGCTCGCGCTTGCGCTCGGCCACGCGATCCCCGGCGCTCACCGGGTTGAAGATCACCGCGACCCGGCGGCGCGGCCGCGGTTCATCCATGGCGCGGCATCGCTCGACGGGCGCGTACCGGCAGGCCGGCCCGGAGCTGGTAGTGGACCACTCCCAGCCTGACGCCGCGCACGGCCAGCGGCAGCCAGGCCAGGCTGAGCAGGGCTCCCGCAAGTACGTCGGTGGGATAGTGCATGCCACGGTAGAGGCGCGCCAGGCCCACCGCGATCGGGGCGACCATGGCGAGTACCGTCAGCAGACCGCGGACCAGAGCCGAGCGCGCCCGCTCGAAAGCGAGCACCACCCAGCTCCCGTAGAGCGCGATCGTGGCCGCGGTGTGCCCGGAGGGGAAGCTGGAGGTCGGCGGGGCGGCGTCCAGGTGCGGGACGGGCGGTCGCGGCCGGTCGACCAGCGTGGTAATGGCCAGGAAGATCAGCACTTCGCCGAGCACGGCCACGCCGACCAGCGCCGGCTCCCGCCAGCGCCGCCAGACGAGCGCCGCGATCGCGACCGTGAGCAGCGCCAGGGCGGTGATCACCGGGGTCCCACCGGCCTCGGCCGTGACGAGGGTGACGGTGTTCCCTTGGTCCGGTGAGCGGCGAACCAGCGATCCGCCCCGGCGTCGGCGCGGCCCAACGCGGTGTGGCCGCCGACCTTGGCCAGCAGCATGCCGGCCACGACCCCGATCACGGCGATGACCACGGCGCCGGCGAGCAGGTACAGCGCGGATGGCATGCCGTCCCGCAGGTTGCGCCAGCGCTGGGCCAGCGCCGTCTGGCGGCGGTCGGCCGATGAAGGGTCCAGCGGTCCCCTACGAGCGTCCATCCCAGGTCTCCGTTCGCCGAGGAGCTGGCACGCTCCGCCCGCCTGCGCCGCTACCTGCGCCGCCGTTTCGACCCTGGCCGGGCGACCGGGCTGGCGCTCACCGGAGCGCTCCTGGTGATCCTCCTGGCCGCGATCGCCTTCGGCCAGGTCGCCGACATGGTGACCTCCCGGACGGGCCTGTACCGGTTCGACGCCGCCGCCGGCTGGGGCGCCCGGCACGCCACGCGCACCTCCACGGACGTGTTCGTCGGCCTCACCCAGCTCGGCAGCACCACGGTGATCATCGCCGTCGCCGCGGTGGCCGGGCTGCTGGACTGGTACCGGCGCAAGCGCTGGACCGCGCTGGCGTTCATGGTGATGGTGATCTGTGGACAGAGCCTGATCGCCAACGGCATCAAGCTGTTCGTGCACCGCGAGCGGCCGCCCGTGCCCCACCTGACCTCGTCCAGCGGCTGGTCGTTCCCCTCGGGCCACACCGCCGCGGCGGCCGCCACGCCCCGGGAGCCGCCCCACCCCTCCGGCCCAGGGTGACGCCCGGGAGCCGCGCACCCTCCGGGCCGGGCCGTCCCGGTTGGCGTCGGCGGTGGCTGGCGGTCTAGCCTTTGCGAATGTCGATCGAAGCCCTGACCTCCGCCGAGATCTCGCTGCCCGCACGGCCCGACGCCGGCCTGGTGCGGTCGCGTATCGCCATTCTCGCCAAGCACGTCGACCTGGTCGGCCTGACCGACAATCACGCCGGCCAGCCGCGCATGTCACCCCTCGCCGCCGTGGCGCTGGCCCGCGAGCAGGGCGTCGCCACCGTGGTGCACGTCTCCTGCCGGGACCGCAACCGGCTGGCGCTCCGCTCCCAGGTGGTCGGCGCCGCCGCGCTGGGCTGCGACGGCGTCCTCTGTCTGTACGGCGACCCTGTGCCGGACGTGCCCAGGGTCAGGGACTACACCACCACCAGGCTGCTGGCCGAGGCCAAGAGCTGGGTGGAGCCGTACGAGCTGGCGCTCGGCTGCGTGGTGGACCCGTTCGCGGTCGACGTCGAGTCCGAGCTCGCCCTGCTCGGCCGCAAGATCGCCGCGGGCGCGGATTTCGCGCAGACCCAGATGGTGCTCGAGCCCGGCCGCCTCGCCAGCTTCCTGGAGCGCGCCGCCGAGGCCGGCAAACTGGGCGACTGCCGCATCCACGCGAGCGTGCCGGTGATCCGCACGCGCAAGCTTGCCGACGTCCTGGACCGGATGCTCCCCTTCGAGCTGCCCCGCCGCGCCTACAGCCGGATCGCCTCCGGCGGGGGGATCGAAATGGCGATCGAGACCGCCATTGCCCTGGCCGAGCTGCCGCAGGTCGATGCGCTGCACGTGATGGCGTGGGGGTCGGAGGATGCGGCCGGCAAGGTCGCCGCAGCCTTCCGCGCGGCCCGCGGCGCCCCGGTGGAGCGCTCGGCGGCCGGCACCGGCTGAGCGGGCCGGGCCGTGCAGTCGCCGCCGCGCCCGCCCCTGCTCCGCTCCCGCGGGAACCGCGCCCTCCTGGGAGCCAGCGCGGCGACGGCCGTCCTGGTGGTGGCGATCGGCACGCTGGGAACCTTCGGCATGCGCGGCTGGGGTCGCGTGCCCTTCAGCGTCCCGAGCGTGCCCTGGTATCACGCCTGGCCCTACTACCTCTTCTGGGCTCCGCGTCTGGACAGGACCTGGGCCGAGCTGGTGCTGCCGGTCGCCGTCCTGGTCGCCGCCGGGCTGGTCGCGGCCGCCGGCCTGGTGCGTGCGCGGCGCGCGTGGCTCGCCGGCTCGCTCGTCGGGGCGTTCGCGCTGGACCTCGCCATGGCGGCGCTGGCGGGCGGGCCGCGGGCATGGCAGGCGCCGTTGGCGGCCTCCGGGGAGTACCCCCGAGCGGTCCCCCAGGTGGGCGCGATCCCGACATTCCTGCACGACTTCGCCACGCGCGTGCCCGGGCTCCCGGACTACGCCGCCCAGCACCCGCCCGGCGCGACCCTGTTCTACGTGTTGGTGGCGAGGGTCTGGCCAGGCCTCGGCGGCGCGGCCGTCGCCACCGTCGCCGCCGCCTGCCTCGGCCTCCTGGTGGTCGCCGCCCTGGCACGCGACGAGCTGCGCATGGTGGGGGAGCGCTGGGCGGTGGTCTGCTGGGCGCTGGCCCCGGCGGTGGTGCTCTATGCGGCGACCTCGGCGGATGCCATGTGGGCCCCGGTGCTGGCCGGTGCCGCCCTTGCCGCCCATCGCGGCTTGATGCGCCGCAGCCTGGCATGGACCGTGGCGGGCGGCGCGCTGCTGTGGCTGGCCTCGATGATGACCTTCGCCGCCGTGCTGCTGCTGCCGTTCCTGGCGGTCCGTGCAATCGGCCTGGCGGCCGGCCAGGGCTCCAAGGGCGGGAGCTGGGTCGTGCGCTGGGCGGCGATCACGACCGCGACGGTGCTCGCCCTGGCCGCGCTGCTGTGGCTGGCGACCGGCTACGACCTGGTCGCGACCGTGCAGGCGGTCAACCGCTTCTGGAGCACCGCCCCGGGCACGCGGACCCGCTCCTGGCTGTCGTGGTCGTTCGGGGACCTGGTGGCGTTCGCGGCCATCCTCGGCGTGCCGCTGACCGCCGCGCTGGTGGTCGGCGTCTGGGCGGCGCTGCGCCGGCGCGCCTGGTGGTCGTTCGAGGTCGCGACCCTCGCCAGCCTGCTCGCCGGCGCCCTGTGGGGCCACACCAAGGGCGAGGTCGAGCGGATGTGGCAGTTCCTGGTGCCCTTCGCCGTGGTCGTCGCCGTCCGCCAGCTGCTGCGCTGGCGCGCCAGCATGCCGGTGGTCGCTGCCATGCTGCTGACCCAGAGCGTGGTCATCCAGCTGCTGTTCTTCACCCGCTGGTAGCGGCGGGGTACAGGGCGGTGAGCGCCTCCACGTGGGCGGTCTGCGGGAACAGGTCGACCGGCTGGACCCAGGCGGCCCGGTAGCCGAGGTCGGTCAGCGTGCGCACGTCCCTGGCGAGCGCCGCCGGGTCGCACGACACCAGCGCGATCGCCCGCGGAGCCAGCGCCGCGACGCGCTGGAGCACGGTGGCGCCGGCGCCGGCTCGCGGCGGGTCCAGGACCACCAGGTCCGCGGCGCCGATGTGCGCCAGCGCGTTGGCGACGTCGTCCTGCTGCACGGTGGCGTCCGGGAGCGACCGCAGGTTGTGCCTGGCGTCCCTGGCCGCCGGCTTCCAGGACTCCACCGCTACCACCTTCCCGGCCGCCCGGCCGAGGGTGGCCGCGAACAGCCCGACGCCCGCGTACAGGTCCAGCAGCGTCTCGCCGGGCGCCGGCTCGCACGCGCGGCCGGCCAGCTCGACCAGCGCCTCGGCGCCCTGGCGGTGGACCTGGAAGAAGCTGGCCGCGCTGACCTGGAGGTCCACGCCGGCGATCCGTTCGGTGACCGACGGCCGGCCCTGGCCGTCCACGACCTTGCCGTCGCCGCGCACGGTCGCCCAGGACATGCCCTCCGGCGGTAGGAACCGCGTCCGGGCGGCCGCGGCAGCCTCGAGGACGGCCAGCCGGTCGCCCTCCGCGCCGCGGCGCAGGCGGACCTTGGCCCCGGCCGGGTGCCGGCCGAGCTGGCTGGGAAGCTCCTGGAGCCCGCCGGCCAGCAGGGGACAGCGGTCCACCGGGTGGACCTCGTGGCTGCCGGCGCGCAGGAAGCCGAGCCGCCCGTCGGCGGCGGCGGTCAAGGTGGCGCGCTCCCGGTAGCCGAAGCCCTCCGGCTCGCCGGGCGGCGAGGCCGGCTGGAGCGTCGGGCGCACCGGCACGTCCGTCAGACCGCCGACGTGGGCGAGCTGCTCGCGCACGAGCCGGGCCTTGAGCTCCGCCTGCGCGCCGGGCCGGATGTGCTGCCAGGCGCAGCCACCGCAGCGTCCAGGGCCGAAGTGGGGGCAGGGCGCGGCGACGCGATCCGGGCTCGGCTCCAGCACTTCGACCAGCTCGGCGCGGGCGAACCGCCGCCGAGCCTGCGTCACCCGCACCCTGACGCGCTCACCGGGAATCGCGTCGGGCACGAACACCGCCCGGCCGTCCTCCAGGCGCCCGACCGCCTCCCCGCCGTGCGCCACACCCTCGCAGACGACGTCCTGGACCAGCCCGACCGCCTCCGCGGCGGGTGATGTCGGCACAGGCCGGTTACCTGGGGATCCGGGTGGCCTTGAGCTCGTTCAGCTCGGGCCAGGTGGTGAGGAGGTCGAGCAGCCGGTCGAGGGTGGCGCGCGCCTCGGCCGGGTCGGTGTTGCGCTGCATCAGGCGGATGAACACCGCCCGGTCCTCCAGGAAGAAGGTCGGGACGCCGAAGGCGCGGTGCTCGTCCACCGACCAGGTGTGGTCGGCGGCCAGCGTCTTGGCCGGCTGCCCGCTGGCGACGACCTTGGCCACCTCGTCGGGGTCCAGCCCGGCCGAGGCGACGGCTTCGCGGATGACGTCGAGGTCGTTGATGTCGCGGCCCTGGTCGTGCCTGGCGGAGAAGAGCGCCAGGTGGGCGGCCTTGAACGCCTCCGGGAACTCGTCGCGCACCGCCAGGCCCCACTCCAGCGCGGTCACACCGGAGGCGCGGGGCTCGGTGTGCCAGACCTCGGTCTCGCCCTCCTCGGTGTGGACCTGGGAGAGGGAGAAGGCCCGGAAGGTGACGTCGTGGTCGGCGCCGCCCTCGAGCGCGTGGATGACGATCTCGTTGGCGATCCGGGCGAACGGGCAGAGGTAGTCGAAGTTGATGGTGAACCTGCTCATGGCGACTCCATCACGGCGGGGTAGACGAACGAGCGGCCCGCCCAGGCGGGCCGCTCTTGATCAGGCTGCGACGAGGTCCTCGAGTCGCGCGCGGATCTCGGGGCTGCGCAGCGAGGCCAGCGCGTCCCGCTCGACCTGGCGGGCGCGCTCGCGCGAGAAGCCCATGATCGCGCCGACCTCCTCGAGGGTCCGCGGCGTGCCGGAGTCCAGGCCGAAGCGCAGGATCAGCACCTGGCGCTCACGCTCGGGCAGCGCGCCGAGGACCTGCTCCAGCGCCTCGCGCCCGACGGCCTCGACGGCCAGCTCGTCCGGCCCGATCGCGGAGGAGTCCTCCAGGAAGTCCTGGAGGGCGGCACCGTCGTCGCCGATCGGGGTGTCCAGCGAGGTGATCGCCTGGGCGGTGTCGAGCAGCCGGTGGACCTTGTCCAGCGGCATGTCCAGCTCGACCGCCAGCTCCTCGACGGTCGGCTCGCGACCGAGCACCTCGTGCAGGCGCGTCTGGGTGCGGCGCAGCCGCCCGACCTGCTCGTCCACATGGACCGGCAGGCGGATGGCGCGGGCACCGCGGTCGGCGGCGCCACGGGCGATCGCCTGGCGGATCCACCAGGTCGCGTAGGTCGAGAACTTGAAGCCCTTGTGCCAGTCGAACTTCTCGACCGCACGCAACAGCCCCAGATTGCCCTCCTGAACCAGGTCGCCAAGGGGAAGCCCAGTGGCCGAGAAGCGCCGAGCGATCGACACGACCAAGCGCAGGTTCGACTCGATCATCTTGCGGCGTGCGCGCTCGCCCAGATCGGCGGTAACCTGCAGGTCGGCTCGATCCTTGTCATCCGGCCCCAGGTCCTTGAGCTTGGCCCGGGCGGCGAGACCGGCCTCGTACGCCTGGGAGAGCTCGATCTCGTCTTCCTTGGTCAGCAGGGGGTGCCGGCCGACCTCGTCGAGATAGAGACGGAACGAGTCCGTCGTCTGTAGGTCGAGCAGGTCCTGGTCCTTCTCCGTCGTCATCTCACTCCTCGTTCGGCACAGCGTTGGCGCAGCGGAGGCATCGTCGTCGGATACTTCCTAGTTTTGCCAACAACGATGTTCGCAAACTGCATTCCCGCAACTCGGAAATCCTTGAAGATCTCCGGTCTGCGGGCAGGCTGGAGGCGCGCTCCTGCGGGCGGCGGAAGCCAGGGCCTCTACACCGCAGAGGAACACTATCACGCCTGCGCCGGTTCGACGACCGATATCCGCGCACTCAGGGGACAGACTCTCGATCTCAACTGGAGAGTCATGGCCGCCGTTGCCGCTTTTGCACCAATCGCTGTTCCGGGGACCACGGTCCTCCGCAGCTCGCCCAGTCGACGCGCCGCTCCGCGGTGATCGCCACCCCCTCGTCGGCGAGCCTGGCGAGCTGCTCGTCGGACCCCGGTCCACCCTTCATGCTGCCATCGGCGTGGACCACCCGCCACCATGGGAGCCCCTCGGGACAGCGGGCCATGGCCTGGCCCACCTGGCGGGCACCCCTGGGCACGCCGTACCAGGCCTCGGCGAGCTGCCCGTAGGTGGTCACCCGACCGGGCGGGATCCGGCGCACCATCTCCCAGATGGCGTCGGCGAACCCCTGGTCCACGCCTGCCTAGCCTTGCCCGTCGGCGGCCTCGGCGGCCATGACCTCGGCCTGCTCCTCGGCCGAGACCAGGTCGCTGCCCATCGCGTGGAAGCCGCCGTCGACGTGGATCAGCTCGCCCGAGACCCCGCGGGACCAGTCCGACAGCAGCCACAGCACGGTCCGCGCCACCGCGGTCGCATCGGTGACGTCCCAGCCGAGCGGGGCACGCCTTGCCCAGATGTCGGCGAACAGGTCGAAACCTGGGATCCCGCGCGCGGCCATGGTGCGCAGCGGCCCGGCGCTGACGGCGTTCACCCGGATGCGCTTGGGCCCGAGGTCGCGGGCGAGGTAGCGGGTGACGGATTCCAGCGCCGCTTTGCACACGCCCATCCAGTCGTAGACCGGCCAGGCCACGCGGGCGTCGAAGTCGAGGGTCACCACCGAGGCGTCGTGGCCGGACAGGACCGGCACCAGACCCGCGGTGAGGGTCTTCAGGGAGAAGGCGGAAACGTGGAACGCCGTGGCCGCCGACTCATACGGGGTGTTGAGGAAGTTCCCGCCGAGGGCGTCGCCGGGGGCGAAGCCGATCGCGTGCAGGACGCCGTCGACCGCCCCCCAGCGCTGCGCCAGCTCGTCGCGGACCTTTTCGACGTCGTCCGGTTTGGTGGCGTCCAGCTCCAGCACGTCCACCTCGCTGGGGAGCCTTCGCGCGCTCTTCTCGGTCAGCGAGCGCGAGCGGCCGAAGCCGGTCAGCGTCACCTCCGCGCCGTTGTCGAGCGCCTCCTTGGCGACCGCGTAGGCGATCGAGCCGGGGGTGAGCACTCCGGTGATCAGCAGCCGCTTGCCGTCGACGAGCACGGCTTCCTCCTGGGTCTCGATGGCCATTACTCAGCGGCGCATTCTATGCGGCACGACAAAGGGACGGCCTTTCGGCCGTCCCTGAGATGGCTCTTCGATAGTCTGGAAGGACTAGTGCTACAGCCGCTCAGTCATGAACGAGATGACGTTGCCCTCGTCGTCGAAGTCCCGGATCACCGCGAACTGCGCTGCTTCCCGAGGAACCAGCCTTCCGCCCGCATCGAGATAGGAGAGACGTTCGTAAATCGCCGGCGCTGGTTCCTGGGCCGCTTCGGAGTCCGCTGGTGTCGCCACAGGCTGACCTCCCTCATCCGGGGCCGACGCCGGAGCGCCGCGCCGGGCTTGCGCTGGCCCCTCCGGTGTACCACCAACGAGCCTCCGGAGGAACCCTCGACCAGTTGGGGTTGCATCTTCGTAGTCAATTCGGGTGGTAGTCAAGCCCGTATGGTGATGACGAGACTACAGAAGCCATCCCCCGCCATCTCCGCAGATTCCCTGATGTCGTGCTGAAAACGATTGCAGTAGCGTGCATCCGTCATCGCCGCAGGCAACTGAGGGTGTCGACGCCGAAGGCGATTGGATAGCGCCGCCTCCCCCCGGGCGGCACCCGCAAGGGCCGGAACCGACCGAGGTTCCGGCCCTTGTGTATGGGAGACCCGTTCCACCCGCCAAAATTGCCCGAATCACATGCCATTGCCCCTTCCGTGCGGCATGGTTCAACCGGGCTGGTCCCTCCCCCCGGGCGAGGCCGGTCCCCGTTGGGTAGGATCGTGCTGGGCAGCGCCGCCCGTCACCGTCCGCAGCGTCGGCGGTCGGTGCGGTGGCCTTGTCCGGACCTTGCCGCGGCGCCCTGACCAGCCCGGCGCCGGTAACCGGCAGCCAACCTCGCCGGCCACAACCGGGCCGCCAGAGGTCAGGCGCAGGTACTCCGCCAGAAGCGGACTCGACGCGGGAGTGACGGGACATGGACCAGAGTGACGCGCAGGTTCGGCTCGTTGCCGACGACGGCACGCTCCTCGAGCACGACACCTACAAGGTCGACCTGTCCGACGACGAGTTGCGCGATCTGTACGTGAAGCTCGTGGTGGTTCGCCGGATCGACACCGAGGGCACCAACCTGCAACGCCAGGGCCAGCTCGGGATCTGGGCCCCCTGCCTCGGCCAGGAGGCCGCCCAGGTCGGCAGCGGCTGCGCGCTGGCGCCAGGGGACTTCGTCTTCCCCTCGTACCGCGAGCACGGCGTCGCCTACGTGCGAGGCGTCGACATCCTGAAGGTCCTCCAGCTCTACCGTGGCGCCAGTCTCTCGGGCTGGGACCCCCACGAGAAGAACTTCGCGCTGTACTCCATCCCCATCGGCACGCAGGTGCTGCACGCGGTCGGCTACGCCATCGGCGCCAAGTGGGACGGGGCCGAGCAGTGCACGGCCGTCTACTTCGGCGACGGCGCCACCAGCGAGGGCGATACCAACGAGGCGTTCAACTTCGCCGCCGTGAACTCCGCCCCGGTGGTGTTCTTCTGCCAGAACAACCAGTGGGCCATCTCGGTGCCGCTGTCCAAGCAGATGGCGGCGCCGATCTGGCGGCGGTCGTTCGGCTTCGGGTTCCCGGGGGTGCAGGTGGACGGCAACGACGTGCTGGCGGTGCTGGCGGTGACCGGGGCGGCGGCGGCCCGGGCCCGCGACGGCGGCGGCCCGACCCTGATCGAGGCGGTGACCTACCGGCTCGGCGCCCACACCACCACCGACGACCCCACCCGCTACCGGACCGCCGACGACCTGGACATGTGGATGGCGCGCGAGCCGATCGGCCGCTACCGCGCCTTCCTCGAGAAGGCCGGCCTGTGGTCGGAGGAGCTGGACCGCACCGCCAAGGGTGAGGCGGACGCCACCGCCGCCAGGATCCGCGCCGCGGTCGAGGAGATGCCGTCGCCGCCGCTCGAGGACCTGGTCGACCACGTCTATGCTGATCCGCCCGCCACGTTGCGGCGGCAGTTCGAGCGACTACGGCGGTTCGAGAGCGAGTTCGTCGCGGAGGAGGGCTGAGGAATGGCGCAGATCACCATGGCCAAGGCGCTCAACGCGGCGCTGCGCGACGCCATGGAGGCCGACGGCAAGGTCGTCCTCCTCGGCGAGGACGTCGGCACCCTCGGCGGTGTCTTCCGCATCACCGACGGCCTGCTCAAGGACTTCGGCGAGCAGCGGGTCATGGACACCCCGCTGGCCGAGTCCGGCATCATCGGCATCTCCATCGGGCTGGCCATCCGCGGCTACCGCCCCGTGCCCGAGATGCAGTTCGACGGCTTCAGCTACCCCGCGCTCGACCAGATCTTCAGCCACCTGGCCAAGTACCGGAACCGGTCGAGGGGCTTCCAGTCCATGCCGGTGGTCGTACGCGTCCCCTTCGGCGGCGGCATTGGCTCGGTCGAGCACCACTCCGAGAGCCCGGAGACGCTCTACGCTCACACCGCCGGGCTCAAGGTCGTCGCCCCGTCGACGCCGGCTGACGCCTACTCGCTGTTGCGCGAGTCGATCGAGATCGACGACCCGGTGATCTTCCTCGAGCCGAAGCGGCGCTACTGGGGCAAGCAGGAGATCGACCTGCCGATCAGGACCGAGCCGATCGGCCGCGCGAACGTGCTGGTCCAGGGAGATGACTGCACGCTGGTCGCCTACGGGCCGATGGTCAAGCTGGCGCTGGACGCCGCGCAGGCTGCCGCTGAGGAGGGGCTGGGCTCGCTGGAGGTCATCGATCTGCGCTCGCTGGTGCCGTTCGACGAGGACACGGTGGTCGCCTCCGCCCGCAAGACCGGCCGGATGGTGGTGATCCACGAGGCGCCCGAGTTCCTGGGGTTCGGCGCCGAGGTGGCCGCGCGCGTCACCGAGGCGGCCTTCCTCCACCTGGAGGCGCCGGTGCTGCGCTGCACCGGGCTGGACATCCCCTACCCTCCGGCCAAGCTGGAGGAGGCGCACCTGCCCAGCGTCGACCGGATCCTGTGGACCGTGCAGCGGTCCCTGGACTACTAGAGGGGGTCCGTTTCCGTGCCCGAGCGTGACTTCAGGCTTCCCGATCTCGGGGAGGGGCTGACCGACGCCGAAGTGGTGCGCTGGCTGGTGACCGAGGGCGATTCGATCTCGCTGAACCAGCCGATCGTCGAGGTCGAGACCGCCAAGGCGATGGTCGAGATCCCCGCCCCCTATGCCGGCACGATCACCCGGCTGCACGCCAAGGAGGGCGAATCCGTCGAGGTCGGCTCCCCGCTGATCAGCGTCGACACTGGTGAGCCCGCCGCTGGCGGCAACGGCTCCGGCCCGGCCGCGGAGGCCGGCCCGGCCGTGGAGGACGCGCCGGCCGGGGAGTCGGGGCAGGCGCATCTGGTCGGCCCGGGCGAGCGCCCGCAGGTCCGCCGCCGCCGCCCCGGCGCACGGGGCGGCCCCGACGGCGCCACCGGTCCCGGCGGCGGCACCGGCCCGGGCCGCGACGGCGGCGCGACCACCGCGCCGCCGGCGGCCGCGCGGGCGGCAGCCGCCGCGCCGGCCCGTCCGATGGCCACCCCGCCGGTGCGCAAGTACGCCAAGGACCGGGGCATCGACCTGGCCGAGCTCGAGGGCACGGGCAAGGAAGGCCGCATCACCCGCGAGGACGTCGACCGGGCGCTGGAGACCGAGCCCGAGCCGCTGGAGGCGCCGGCGGCCGCGGCGGTGGCGCGCGTGTCGCGCGACCGCGTGGAGCGGACCATCCCGGTCACCGGCACCCGCAAGCAGATCGCCGCGGCGATGGTGGCCTCGAAGTTCTCGATCCCGCACGTCACCGAGTTCCTGACGGTGGACGCCACCAACCTGATGGCGCTGCGCGCCCGCCTGAAGGCGCTGCCGGCCGCGGCGGACGTGCGGGTGACGCCCCTGGCGATCATCGCCAGGGCGGTCTGCGCAGCGGTGCGCCAGTACCCGCTGATGAACTCCTCGTGGGACGAGCAATCCAGCCAGATCGTGGTGAAGGAGTACGTGAACCTCGGGATCGCCACCGACACCCGGACCGGGCTGCTGGTGCCCAACGTCAAGGACGCCGACATGCTCGGCATCCTGGACCTCGCGCGCGAGATCGCACGCGTCAGCGGCCTGGCGCGCGAGCGCAGGGCCGGCGTCGCGGACCTGACCGGCGGGACCATCACCATCACCAACGTCGGCGGCTTCGGGGTCGAGACGGGCACCCCGATCATCAACAAGCCCGAGTGCGCCATCATCGCGACCGGCATCATCGCCGCGCGACCCTGGGTGGTGGACGGCGAGCTGGCCGTCCGCCAGTTGATGACCACCTCGGTCTCCTTCGATCACCGGATCGTCGACGGCGCCTACGCCGCCCGGTTCCTGGCGACGCTTCGAGACCTGGTGGAGGACCCGGTCCTGCTGGTGGCCTGAGCCCCGGCGGCCGGTGGCGGCAACGGTTTCGAAGGCATAACCACGGCGATTGCCCTCTGTTTGGTTCGTGCTTGCCCGGCTACCCTCAGTAAAGACTCCAAGGGGGTCGGGTATGTCGACCCGGCTACGTGCGATCCTCGTGTTGCTCAGCTTCATGGCCGCGATGGCCGTCTCGGCGTACTACCTCGTCTCCAGCAGCGGCTCGGTCGCCCCGGAACCCCGGCGCGCGATCGAGGTCGCCGGGTCGAGCAAGGACGTCTCCCTCTTCAAGGGCGAGGTGCTGGTCTGGGCCGAGGGCGGCTTCTCCGACGCCGAGGTCCTCCGGATCCGTGACTCCGTCAGGGTGGCGGAGATCTCGGCGGTGCGAACCGGGTTCCTGCCGGTGGCCGGCCCGAATGCCGCGAACCCGGTGGTCCCGGTCGAGACCATGGCGGTGGACCCGCACGCTTACGCCGCCGCGGTCGGTCGGTCGGGCACCCGGCTCGACACCATGCTGGAGAACGGCGTGGTGCTGTCGCGCACCGGCGCGAGCCTCCGCAAGCTGGGCGTCGGCGACCCGCTGGAACTGGCCGGCGGGCAGGCGTTACGGGTCAGGGGCGTGGTGGACGACCACGTCCTCGGCGGCTACGAGGCCGCCATCAGCGCCGGGCGGGGCAAGCCGCTCGGCATCTCCCGCGCCGGCTACGCGCTGGTGCGCCCGCGCGGGGGGCTGGAGACGCTGCGGCTCTCGGTCGGGCGCCTGCTGGGCGGCAGGCGGCTCGCCTTCCAGCTCCCCAGTGCGCGCCGCTGGTTCCGGGCGGGCAACGGCATCCTCCCGATGGCGCAGCTCAAGCTCCGGTTCGGGGAGTTCGCCGTCAAGCGCCTCACCGACCCGGTCCCGGGTCCGAGCTGGGTGAACGCCAATCTCGCCACCCAGGCCATCCCGGTGCTCGGCGAGGTCCGCTGCCACCGGCTGATCCTCGGCGACCTGTCCGCGGCCATGGCCGACCTCCAGCGCCAGCACCTCGCCGGCCTCGTCGACACGGCGGCGTTCCGTCGGGCGGGCGGCTGCCTGGGCAGCGCCGGCGCCACCGGCGGGCTGTCCAGCCTCACCTGGGGGATCGGCCTGGACCTTGCCGCGGGCGGCAACACCGGTGGGCGGGCCGATCAGCGGCTGGTCGCCGTGATGGCGCGCCACGGCTTCACCTGGGCCGGGCGCTGGCTGCGGCCGCGGACTGGACACTTCGAATGGGTGGGCGAGGGCGCGTAGCGGCCGCGCGGGAGGGTAGCCTCGGCTGGAAGCGTCAATCACGCCCTGGGAGCCAGCATGTTCGGGTTCGGCGCCGCAGCCTCCACCGCACCAGATCACCAGCAGGCCCTCGACGAGGTCGTGCCGGCGGTGCTCGGGCAGGTCGGCGAGCGGCCAGACCTGGTGGTCTGCTTCTTCTCTATGGAGCACGCGGAGGCCGCGGCGGGGATCTCGCTCGGCCTCTCCGAGCGCACCGGCACCGCGGCGATCATCGGCTGCACCGCCGGGGGAGTGATCGGCGGCCGCCACGAGCTGGAGGACAGCCCAGCGCTGTCGCTCTGGGCGGCGCGCCTTCCCAGGGTGCGGATCACGCCCTTCGCGCTCGACCTGATCGAGCTTGTCGACGGCTACGGCGTCACCGGCTGGCCGGACCTCGACCCGGCGGAGCGCTCCGACGTGCTGCTGCTGCCCGACCCGTTCAGTTTCCCGGCCGACAGCTTCATCCGCAGGCTCAACGAGGATCAGCCCGGCATCCGGCTGATCGGCGGCATGGCCTCTGGCGCCAACGGCCCCGGCGGGCACCGGCTGCTGCTCGGCCCCGGCGCGCTGGCGGCCGGGGCGGTTGGGGTGGCCATCAGCGGCCCGGTGGACGTCCGCACCGTGGTGAGCCAGGGCTGCCGCCCGATCGGCTCGCCCTTCACCGTCACCCGTGGCGAGGGCAACCTCATCCAGGAGCTGGGCGGGCGGCCGGCGCTGGAGCGGCTGCGGGAGCTGATCGTCGCCGCCAGCCCGACCGACCAGGCCCTGCTGGTCGGCGGCGTCCAGATGGGCCGGGTGATCGACGAGCACAAGCTGAGCTTCGGGCGGGGCGATTTCCTGATCCGCTCGCTGATCGGCGTGGAGGAGGAGAGCGGCGCGCTGGCCATCGGCGATCAGGTGGAAGTCGGCCAGACCCTCCAGTTCCACGTCAGGGACGCGACCGCCGCCACCGAGGAGCTTGACCTGCTGCTGGCCCCGGTGCCCGGCTGGGATGCCCAGGGAGCGCTGCTGTTCTCCTGCAACGGCCGCGGCCGCCGCTTCTTCAAGGAGCCCGACCACGACGCCGGCAGGGTGGCCAACGCCACCGGCGGCGCGCCCATGGCGGGGTTCTTCGCCCAGGGCGAGCTGGGGCCGGTCGGCGGCCAGAACTTCCTGCACGGCTTCACCGCCAGCATGGCGCTGTTCCGCGAGCCGACCAGGCCGGCCCCCTCCGCGGACCAGGCCGCCGAGCCCGCCGAGGAATCGCGGCCCCCCGCCCCGGCGTGAGCCCCGGTCAGGCCGTCCCGGCTCGGGCCTTGGCCTCGACGTGCTCCTCGCTGAGCTCGGGCTCCAGCACCGAGTAGGGCGTCCGGAAGCCGTCGCGGAGCCGCAGCGCCAGTTTGCGGCGATGGCGGACGATCAGGACCAGCCCGAAGGTGAGGTACATCGCCGACAGGGCGAGCAGCTCGATGCCATGCGCCGATTCCGGCAGCAGCGCCCGCAGGGGGAACTGCGCGGCGAACAGCAGGAAGAGCGAGGCCGCCTCGCGGACCGAGATCCCGAGGTCCGAGAGGATCGCCAGCGCGAACACCGTCTGCGCCGCGGTCAGCAGCACCTCCTCGCGCTGCGCCGGCGCGATCGGAAGGCCGTGGAGGCTGCCCGAGCTGATCGCGAACACCAGCGGCAGCGTGCCGACCAGCAGGGTCCACTGGTTGACCTTGGAGGAGACCAGCGTGGTCAGCGCGTCGTTGGTCTTGAGCTGCCAGGCGTACAAGCCCGCCACCAGCAGCTCCGGCGCCTCGGATGCGATCGGCGCCACCCACTGGACCAGGAAGAACTCGCTCACCCCGAGCTCGCTGCCCGTGGCCACCAGCGACTCGGCGAAATGCTCGGCCACCAGCAGGATCGCCGTCGCGGCGAAGACGAAGAGCGCGACGACGCTGAGGCGGCGGGCCCTGCGCGACAGCGCGCCGATGGCCGCTGAGGGGCCGATCAGATCCGGCTCCGAGGCCGGCGCCTTGGAGATCCGCAGGGTGTAGGCGACGAAGATCGCCACCAGGATGACCGCGTCGACCAGCGTGATGGTGCGCTTCAGCGGCAGCGTCAGGCAGTAGACCGCCGCCAGCGCCAGGTAGGAGAACTCGACCGCCTTGGAGCGGGCCAGCCGGATGCCGTAGCGGCGGGTCTCGCCGCCGCTGGTGGCCACCAGCGTCCCGCGGTGGTGGCGCTCCGAGCCCTTCATGCGCCGCCAGGCGATGAACACCACCAGCGCCCACCCGACGCCGATCAGCAACCGGTTCGCACCGGTCATGTTGGCCAGCACCAGCGAGCAGTTGGATTCGCCACCACCCGGCCCGACGCAGGAGGCGCCGTAGCGCTGCACGTCGTTGCCGCCCTTCCAGGCGAACACGAAGCCCACCGCGTACTCGGGAAGCACGGCGATCAGGGCCAGCAGGCCGATCGCCAGGCTTGCCGAGACGTCGAGCTGCGCCGCCTCGGCCGCCCAGGCCAGCGCGAACGCCGCGCCGATCACCGCCAGCCCGTAGAGAACCGCCTGGAACCAGGGCGCCAGCTCGGGAACTCCCAGATGCAGCAGCTCACCCAACCCCAGCAGCGCCCCCGGGATGCTGATCGCGATCGCGACGACGAGCGGGGACCAGCGGCCGCGGACGGCGGCGCGAGCGGGGGTGGGTGGCGCCTCTGACAAACGGTCCTCCTTCGGCTCGGCGTGTCCACGCGCGCGGACACTGCTCGGTCCGAAGGTCTCGTCCGCCCGGCAGACTACCCGGGTGAGGCGCCGGGTGGGTGATGGCACCCACCGTCCTGACGGCGTTCTCGCGAAGCGTGTCGGCTTCGAGGGCTACTCCCCTTCGTGGGTGCATACTACCCTGAAGCGGGGCCGCCGCCTATCCGAAGTCGCCGGAAAGCGCCTCGCCCGGGCTGTGACCGCATGGCGCGCAGGCGCTCCCAGCGCGTTGACCAGGCCTCTGTTACGCGGGGATGGCCTCGTCCGTCTGCAACGAAGGTGGGACCGGACGGATCGGATGGATGGGTCGTTGGCTGTCGTCCACCGGACGCGCCCCGCAGATATCGCAGACGCCTCTCCGGACGCTGCCCGCGCTCAGGCAGGACGGGCAATCCGCAACCTCCACGGCGACGAGGCGACGTCCGAGAGCAGCGGCGCTCTGGTCCATCATGACCTCCTGCGATGACAGCCAGGGGCTCCTGGGAACGGCGACAAGGACCCCCGGGACCTGTCTTGCCGGAGGTGTTGCCCCTTCTACCCTTGGTCAGGCGACGACAACCTCCGGGGGCCCGCTCACGGCGGGCGTCTACTGTAATCGACGTATGGTGAAAGGGCGAATAACGATGCTGCAACGCTGGGTGAAGGTTGGGTAAGGACTTGGCGAGCCGTGATGCATCCTGCGTAGTGCTCTGGCGGCCGGCTCGTCCCGCTCTGATAGCCTGCCCAGGTCATCGGCAGCCGACCGCTGTCCCCACGTCCGCAGGGAGCATTCCGTGGCTGACATCGACGCCTTCGTGAAGGGCGCGTCCGAGGCCCTCGTCGCCGAGCTCTCGGAGTGGTGCGCGATTCCCTCCATCTCCACCGATCCGGCCTATGCCCTCGAAGTGCGCCGTTCCGCTGAGCACCTGGCGGGGCTGATGGAGACCGCCGGGCTGCACGCCGAGGTGCTCCCGGTCGACGGCGGCCAGCCGGCGGTCTACGCGGAATGGCTTGGCGCCGGCGCCCAGGCGCCGACGATCACCGTGTACGGCCACCACGACGTGCAGCCGGTCGACCCGCTGGAGCTGTGGACCAGCCCGCCATTCGAGCCGACCGTGCGCGACGGCTGCCTGTACGCGCGCGGCGCCTCCGACGACAAGGGGCAGATCCACTTCCAGCTCGCGGCCATTCGCCACCTGCTGGCCGCCGACGGCGGCCTGCCGGTCAACCTCAAGTTCTTCGTCGAGGGCGAGGAGGAGGCCGGCTCGCCCGGCATCGACGCCTTCCTCGCCGAGCACGCCGACCGCCTGGCCTGCGACATGATCTTCGTCTCCGACACCGGCATGTACGCGGCCGACGTGCCCTCGCTGGTGACCGCCATGCGGGGGCTCATGTACTTCCAGGTCGACCTGCGCACGGCCACCAGCGACCTGCACTCGGGCGAGTTCGGCGGGACCGTTCCGAACGCCGTGGCCGCGCTGGTGGAGCTGCTCTCCAAGCTCAAGGACGCCGACGGGCGCATCGCGGTGCCCGGCTGGTACGACGACGTGCTGGACCTGACCGAGGCGGAGCGGGCGCAGTTCGCGGCGTTGCCGTTCGACGCCGGCGCCTTCCAGCGCACCGCCGGGGTGCTGGCGCTACCCGGCGAGCGCGGCTGGTCGCCGCTGGAGCGCATCGGCGGCCGGCCGAGCGCCGACGTCTGCGGCGTCTGGGGCGGCTACACGGGGATCGGGTCCAAGACGGTGATCCCCGCCGAGGCCCATGCCAAGGTGTCGTTCCGGTTGGTCTCGGACCAGGACCCGTCCACGCTACGGCCGCTGTTCGAGCGCTGGGTGACCGAGAACGCTCCGGAGGGCGCCGAGGTCGGCGTGCAGTGGCTCCACGGGGTCAAGCCCTGCCGCACCCCGCTGGACCATCCGGGCAACCAGGCCGCCCGCCGCGCGGTCGCGCGCGCGTGGGGGATCGAGCCGCTGTTCACCCGCGAGGGCGGGTCCGGTCCCGAGCGGGCGCTGAGCGACGCCCTGGACGCCTCCTGCGTCTACCTCGGCGTGATGCTCCCCGAGGACCACATCCACGCCCCCAACGAGCGTCTCAACCTCGCCAACTACTTCAACGGCGTCCGCGCGGCCGCCTACGCCTACGAGGAGTTCACCCGCCCCGAGATCGCCGAGGCCCTGCTCGCCCGTCGCGGGTAGCTGTCACCTAGCTGTCAGCCATGCCGGGGATAATCCCCTAGAGTCACCCTATCCAGCAATGAGATGTTGCATACTGCGCTCATGGTGACTTGTCCGGGTTGCGGGAGAGAGGCCGAGGAAGCGGCCAACTTCTGCCAGCAATGCGGGAGGAGCCTCCGGGCGCCAGCTCCGGCGGCGCCTCGTCAGTTCAAGGTCGTCACGGCGGCGTTCTGCGACATCGTCGGGTCGACCGAGCTGGGAGAAGAGCTCGATCCCGAGAAGTGGCAGGAGAGCAAGAACACGTTCCGCGATACCGTCCGTCGTGTGGTGACCGCCTACGGCGGGCAGTCGGGGGCCCTCATCGGCGACGGCATCCTGTTCGTTTTCGGGATCCCGATCGCCAACGACGACGACGCTCTGCGCGCCGTGCGAGCGGCACTGGAAGTCCAGAGTGCGCTCGATCCCCTCGCCGAGGCGCTGCAACGGGATCATGGGGTGCAGTTCAGCGTGCGCCTCGGGATCACCACCGGCAGGGTGCTGGTCAGTGACGCCGACGCGCTCGAGGAGCGCGTCACTGGAACGGCCGTGAACCTCGCCAATCGATTGCAGGACAAAGCCCAGCCCGGAACGATCCTGATCAGCGAGAGCACGTACGAGTTGGTTCGGGACGCGATCAAGTACGACAAGCTCGAGCCGCTCGCTGTGAAGGGCATCGACGACCCCGTCCAAGCCTACCGAGTGCTGGCGTGGCTCCCTGGGAAGCCGGGCAGGATCCCGCGGCTGCATGGTCCGATGATCGGCCGTGACTATGACCGCAATACGCTGCGGGCGCTGTTCGAGCGTGTCGCCGCCAGGCGGACCTGCCATCTGGTGACGGTCCTCGGCCAGGCGGGCGTCGGAAAGACAAGGCTGGCCGAGGAATTCACGCGGGACCTGGGGGACCGGGCCAGAGTGCTCCACGGGCAGTGCCTGACGCTCGGCGACAGCGTGACATTCTGGCCGATGGTGCAGGTCGTGCGGGAAGCCGCCGGCATCGCGGCGGCTGATTCGCCCACCAGGGCGCGCGATCGGCTCGCGCGGCTGATGGCGGGGGAGGATCGCGACCGCCAGGCGCTGTCGCAGATCGGCGAGCTGCTCGGAATCGGTCGGCAGTCTCCCGAGGACCTGCCCGGCGACACCGCCTGGGCGTTGCGACGCATGCTCGAAGTTCTGGCCCGCCGGAAGCCGGTCATTGTCCTCATCGAGGATCTCCAATGGGCGGAGCCCACGCTGCTGGATACCCTCGAGTCCATCGCGGAGTCGTCGCGAGAGTCGCCCATCATGCTCGTTTGCATGGCGCGACCAGATGAGCTGTACGAGCGGCGGAAGCATTGGCCGGAAGGGCGGCTCAACGCGACCTCGGTGTTCCTCGAGCCGCTCAGCAAGGCCGAGGGTGAGCAACTCGTCGATCACCTGCTCGAATCCAGAGGCCTCGATCCGGATGCGTTGGCGCGCATCACCTACCTCGCGCAGGGCTACCCGCTGATCATCGAGGAGGTGATCGCCACCCTCATCGAGCGAAACGTGCTGAGGTTGCAGGATGGCCGCTGGATCGGTACCAAAGACCTGTCGGACGAATCGGCTCCGCCGACGATCCACGCGCTGCTCGAAGCCAGGCTCGACCGGTTGGAGGAGCGCGATCGCACGGTGATCGAGCTGGCGGCGATCGTCGGTGAGCAGTTCCACGACAGCGACATCGCGGCACTATCGCCAGAAATACCTCACGCGGAGTTGACGGCGCGTCTGTATGCCCTCGTGCGAAAAGAACTGATCCAGCCCGCACACGCCGTTGCGGCGCCGCTGGCGACCGAGAGCGGGGAGGGATTCCGGTTCAGGCACATCACCATGCGAACGGTTGCCTACGAGCGAATGACCGAGTCGGTCCGCGGGGAGTACCACGAGAAATTCGCCGATTGGCTGGAGCAAACCGCCGGGGACCGCATCAGCCAGTTCGATGAGCTGATGTGCCTGCACCTCTACCAGGCGTACCGCTACCGCCAGAAAATGGGGCCGTTGGACGAGCGGGGGCTGGCGCTGGCTGTTCGCGCCGGGGAACGCTTCGCGGCAGCCGGCGAGCGGGCAGCGCTGCGCGGAGACATCAAGCTGACGTCGACGTGGCTGGGACGCGCGGCCGCGCTGCTCCCCGCCGACGATCCGCGAAGGCTGCGGCTGCTGCCCGGCCTCGCGGACGCCGTCCAGTCCAAGGGCGACCTGAAGCTCGCGATGAAGGTCTACGAGGACATCATCGAGAGCGCGACCGCCGCGGGGGACCAGAGCTCCGCGCTCAACGCGGAGCTGGGCCGGCTGTACGTGACCGCGTTCCAGGACATCGAGGAATTCTTCCGGCGGGGACCCGAGCGGATCAGGCAGCTCCTCCCCCTGCTCGAGAAACTGGGGGATCGCCTGGGCCTCGCGAAGGCGTGGTACCTGCTGTCGTACGCGGACTGGGCGAAGTCCAGGAACGGGGAGGCCCTGGAGAAGGTCGACCGTGCGCTCGAGCTCGTGAGCGAAGTCGGCGACGAACGGTGGGAGGCCTACGCGATCCGCCTGCGGTGCCTGAGCATGTACTGGGGACCGGCGCCGGTCGACACGGTCGAACGCTACAACCACGAAGTCGCCGAGATGGGGCGCAGTCGCAACATGCAGAGCCTGCGCGCCGGCGCGCTGACGATCCTCGCCCGCTGCGCCGCCATGCGCGGGGACTTCGAGGAAGCCCGCGAGTACAACCGCGAGGCGGTCGACATCAACACCGACCTCGGGGAGTTGCTGACGCAAGCGACCGACTCGATCACCGAGGGTCTCGTCGAGCTCCTCGACGGCGAGCTGCCCGCCGCTGAGCAGGCCCTGGTCCGTGGCTACCAGGCGCTCGAGGAGATGCGGGGAACCGGCCCGCTCGGGGTGGTGGCGGCGATGCTCGCCCGTGTCCTCCTCCAGCAGGAGCGTGACGAGGAGGCCTACGAGATCACCCGGGTCTGCGAGCGGATCGCGGGCGAGCATCAGGTCGACGTTCAGGTCAAGTGGCGTTCGATCCGCGCGGTGGTGCTGGCCCGGCGCGGCCAGATCGAGGAGGCCCACACGCTGGCGCGCGAGGCGCTGGAGCAGGCGGAAAAAACCGATCAACCGGATACGATCGCCGAGGCCCATGCCGACTTGGCCGAAGTGTTGCGAATGTCAGGTCGCTCTGCCGAGGCGTCGAGCGAGTTCGCTCGCGCTCTGGCGCTGTATGAGCGGAAGGGCAACCTGGTTGCCGCTGGCCAGATGCGCGAGCTGATGGTTCCGCTGCGCGGCGCAATGGCCGGTTAGGCGATCGCCTGGGCCGCTCGGGTGGTCGTCGCCTTCGCGACCGTCCTGATCCGCTTCCGGGCGGACCGGCACGGCATGCCCCTGGTGCCCCAGCCGTTGCTGCGCAGGGTCGCCAGCGCCCAGAACCTGACCGGGATCAGCAGCAGGGCGTAGATCAATCCGTACCACAGGACGAAGGCGTGATTTGGTCGAGGCTGCGCGGTCTTGCGGGTCAGCAGCCCCCCACCGGCGATGCCCATGACTCCCAAGCTCAGGAGACCGCCCATCGCGCGGCCGTCCGCGGCCTGCCTCCAGACGAGCACGATGGCGACGGTGAGCAGCATCGGGAGCACGAGCCGAGCGGTCACGTCGAGCAGCAGGTAGGGCGCGCGGCCCTCGATGGCCCGGAGGGTGGGGAGGAGCTCGCGGTAGAAGCTGCGGTTCCAGCGGGCCTGCTGGCGAGCATAGCGGCGCAGGGTCGTCGGCACGATGGTCTGCGCCTTGGCCGATGGCTCGTAGACCGAGCGGTAGCGCTTCTGAGCCAGCACGAGGTTGGTCAGGTGGATGTCGTCCCCGGTGATGCAAGGCAGGCCCAGGAAGGTCTGCTCCCGGTAGCTCTTCAGGACCGCCTTGACCGCCTCGCGGCGATAGGCGGAGAACGGGCCAGAGCAGCACAGCACCGCGCCGACGTGACTCTGGGCCGCCCGCTCCTGCTCGAAGAGCAGCCGGTACCGCTCGTCGAGGAGCCGGGTCAGCCAGTTGTGATCCCAATTGAGCGCACGCACGTCGCCGGTGACCGCGCCGACGTCGTCCTCCGCGAAGGCGGGGACGAGCTTGCGCAGTGCGTCGGGCTGAAGCACCGTGTCGGAGTCGATGGTGACCACCAGCTCGCCAATTCCCCTGCGGATGGCGGCGGCCTGCGCCTCACGCTTGCCCAGGCGGGGTCGCTTCATCACCGTCCAGTGCCGTCGCCGCTGATAGCGGCGGTACACGGGGTCGAGCGCCTCGCGGTTGCTGGAGCCATCGTCCACCAGGAAGAAGCGCAGCCTGCCCGGATATTCCAGGTGACCGACCGAATCGCAGCATTTTGCGAGGACGTCCGGATCCTCGTTGTAGCAGGGCAGGACGAGGTCCACGCTCGGCCACACAAGGTTGGCCGGCCTGGGAGGCTTCGCCAGGTACTGCCGCGCGTAACGGCCCTGAGCTATCCCGTAGGAGACGACGACGCCCACGTAGACCAGGGTCACGAACAGCAGAGAGGGCTCAATCACGCGGGTCCCCTCAAAGGTGTGTTGAATCGGTGATCACGGCTGGAAAAATTCCACTGCAGCGATTCCACCACAGGTGCAGATGAGACCTCGCGCATCGCGGCAGCGCAGTCCTGTGCATGACACTCGAACTGTCATGTAGGCGACTCGGCACGGCGGAGGGGGTCACGGTCCGGAGGACCCGGCCGCGGTGACATCGGCGCGGCCGCGGAGGCAGCACCGAGTCACGAAATGTGTACACTCTTTCGTTGCTCCATTCAAGAGCGAAATGGTTGGCGATGTCCCCCGACGCCGCTCTCAGGTCTCGACGCGGCGTTTGAGCTGGTCGAAATCGAGAATCTCGAGCTTCCCCTCGGACATGCGGATCAGTCCGCGTTTCTCGAGCGAGCGCAGGGCGAGGTTCACCGTCTGCCTGGCGCCACCGACCATGTTCGCCAGCTCCGTCTGGGTGAACCGGCTCTGGTCCAGGATCGTGGTGCTCGGCCCTCCTGGCGCCTCGGCCAGCTCCAGCAGCTTGCGAGCCAGCCGTCCCTGCAGATCGAGGAAGACCAGGTCGGTCGTCTGGCGGTTGGCCCGGCGGACCAGCTCACCCAGGGACCGCAGCAGCGCGTCGACCACGCCCTCGTCGGAGCGGAGCACCCCGATGACCTTGTCGCGAGAGATGCCGAGCACGCGGCTCGGCTCGATCGTCTCCGCCGTGGCCGAGCGGGGGCCGCCGTCCAGCAGCGCGACCTCCCCGAACACCGCCGCCGGTGTCCAGTGACGCGCCAGCTCCACGACCTCGCCGTGACGTGAGCGGACAACCAGCTTCACGGCGCCGCTGGCCAGCACGAACATGCGATCGCCCCACTCGTCCTGGACGAAGATGGTCTGGCCCTTGTCGAAGGTGATCTGCGTGGTCGCCCTGGCCAGCTCCCGCCGGACCTGCTCGTCGAGTGTGTGAAACAGCTCGGTCCGACCGAGCAGCTCGGTGACGTGATCGATGTCCATTTCTTCCGTTCCCAGCCGTCCGTTCGGCTCGAAGGGGGGAAACGCTGCTGCCGCATGTTACGACTGGCCGCGCCCTCATTTCGTTACGGCCGGCAGGCTGTGGAAACCACGCGATCAGGGAGCTGAAGTGACCGGCCGGCCGGCCGGCCGAGTTCATCCGCGGCACCGTGTCATCTACCCGATACTCTGGCTGTCCAGGCATTGACGGTCAGGCATTGGGGGACCTGGAAGTCTGTCCGGGCAAGCGCTGCACCTCAACGGCGTGGAGGCACCCGATGCGCAGTCGCCGCCCAACCGGGACGATCAACGGAAAATGGATGACCCAACGACTGCTCCTGGTCCTGATGCTCGCCGTGGTATTGGCGATCGTCGCCGGGGCCAGCGCCGCGGTGGCGGCCCCCGCGCGCGACGCTCATGACCGGGCGGCGCTCCACGACGACGCCGCATCTACCGGCCAGCTCTCGACGACCGACGAACCCGCGTCCGGGCATGGCGGTTCCTCCCCGGTCGTCCCGTTGGTCTTCGCCGGGATCGTGATCCTGGCGGCCACCGGTCCGTGGGTGCCTCCTGGCTCGCGGTACGTGTCCTACCGGGTCGAACGCCGCTGGTAGCTGGATCGCTCCGGGCGGAGCGCGGCGTTACCGGCCGCCTGGCCTCGCGGTGGCGCATGGTCACGCGGTCGGTCAGTCGTTGGGTCGCTGGCTCCAACTGAACAGCGACAACCCGCCGTCGACCGGGACGTTGGCGCCTGTGATGTAGCCCGACCAGGCGTCGCTCAGCAGCACCAGCGCCACCTTGGCGACGTCCTCCGGGTCGCCGGGTCGCCGCAGCGGGATGCGCGGCTGGGTCAACTCGTACTTGGCCCGCTGCTGCGGCGTGTTGAGATCAGGTGCCGTCCTGATCCAGCCGGGGGAGATGGCGTTCACCCGGATGCCGTGCGACCCCAGCTCATGCGCCAGCTCGCGGCAAAGCATCGCAACGCCCGCCTTGCTCGCGCTGTAGTGTGGGCGCTGTGCGACGAAGGTGTCGTGCAGGGACGAGATGAACAGGATCGCCCCCCGACGGTTGCGCTGGATCAGCTCGCGAGCCAGCCGTCTGGTGAAGAACAGCGGCCCACGCAAGTTGGTCCGAAGGACCAGGTCGAACTCAGGCTCCTGGAGGTCGAGGAAGCCATGCTCGGTGCTGATGCCGAGATTGTTGACGATCAGTTCCACCGGGCCGTCCTCCAGGATCTCCTCCGCCAGGTCGGTGACGTCGGGCCTGGCGATGTCGTCGGCCACCCAGTGGCACCCGGGCGCGCCGTTGAACGCGCGCTCCAGGGACTCCTTGTCGTTGTCGACCGCGACCACGCGGGCCTCGGCCGTGATCAACCGGTGCGCGATGGCGAGGCCGATGCCACGCCCAGCTCCGGTCACGACCGCGCGCCGTCCCTTGATGTCCGCCGGGAGCGGTCCGGGATCGCCTGCTCCAGCCGTCATCTCGTACCCGGTCACCAGCCTGCCCGGCGGCGTAGCTCAGTGGGATCGAGCAGCTCGATCGACGAGCCGACGACGCGCACGAAGCCCCGCTTCTCCAGCGAACGCAGCGCGATGTTCACGCTCTGGCGGGAGCCGCCGACCATGTTGGCCAGCTCGGTCTGGGTGACGCGGCGAGCTCGCAGCCGCCCGTCATGCTCTGTCGAGGGGTCCGCCGCCTCGGCCAGCTCGAGCAGTCGCCGTGCCAAGCGGCCGGGGAGGTCGAGGAAGACCAGCTCGATCGCCTGCTGATCGGCGCGCCGGATCAGGCCACCGAGCGCCTTGAGCACCTGGTCCACGATCTGGGAGGTCGACCTGAGCAGTCGGATCAGGTCATCCCTGGTCACCACCGCCAGGGTGGTCCGCTCGACCGCTTCAGCGGTGGCGGAGCGTCGGCCGCCGTCCAGCAGGGCGACCTCGCCGAACACCGCCGGGCGCCAGTGGCGGGCCAGCTCCACCACGTCGCCCTGGGCCGATCGGACCACCAGCTTGACCGCGCCCTCGGCGATCACGAACAGCCGGTCGCCAGGCTCGTCCTGCACGAAGATCGTCTGCCCCTTCTCGGCCATCCTGGTGAGCGTGTGCCCTGCGACCTCCGCGAGGGTCGCGGCGTCCAGCACGCCGAACAGATCCGTCTCTGCCAAGAGCTCGGCGACCTGACGTGGTGTCACCTGCCTTCCTGCCTCATGCCCGATCCCCCTGGAGACCCGTCTCCCCCGTTGTCCCCGCGCCGACCGCCGGCCCATCGCCCGCGGCGATGCGATCGAAAGGGATAAACGCAGCTTAATCCATCGCCTCTGCCCACCCAAGCATGACGCGGAGAACCCGCCGAGGAGTGGCCTGTTCAGGCGGACTCTGGCCGATCACGACGGAGGGTTTCGCCGCTCCCGCGGTCCCGGCTCGCGCCCCTGCGGCGGCCTGGGCCCCCAGGGCCGGGCCGGGCCGCCGGGACCAGGGGTATTCCAGCTGTCGAGCAGCCGCTGGTTGTCGTGCTCGGCCCGGCGGACCAGGCGGATCTGCCGCTGTCCCAGGAGCAGGATCACCGCGAACAGCAGCACCCCGACGCCGAGGCCGGCGAGCAGCGCGCTGGGGTGGACGCCGCTGCCGAGCGTCGCCGGGAGCGCCACCACCAGCAGCCACACCAGGGTGGTGCCGACGCTGACCAGGAGGGCGTTCGGGATGGTCCGGGCACGCAGGCGCCGCTCGGCGGAGCGCGCCAGCATGACCGCCGCCTCGGCCTCGGCGGGGTCGTTGAGGGTCTCGCCACCCGCGACCGCCCTGGCGATGCGGCGCCTGGCGTCCTGGTCCAGTTTGGCTTGGCTCACCCAAGCATCATGCCGCTGGTGGCCGCGCCTGGCCAGCGCTTTGTCAGTCGGCGGAGCGGCCGGCGGCGACGAAGGTGGTGAAGTTGAACTTGAGATCCTGGATGCGGCGCTCGAGCACGCGCAGCCCGAACAGGTCCGCGCAGCGCTCCGCCGCGATCACCGCGGTGGTCGGCGGCAGCTCGCCGGCGCCGAGCATGCGCGCCGCCTCGGCCGTGTCCGCCTCCTCGGTCACCAGCGTGGTGGGAAAGTTGTGCCGCAGCCACATGCGGCACTGGCGGATCGCCTGCTGGTGCGAGGCGATGCGGTCGATCTGCTGGCGACCCTCCAGGTCGGGGTGGACCAGCAGGGTGTGGTTCACGTCGATCTCGAACAGGTCGACCACGCGGAAGCGGTGCGCCGCCATGGCGTACACGCTCTCGTACACGACCCCGCCGTTGGAGTTCTCCAGCGCGAAGATGCCGTAGTCGATCCTGCCGTCCTCGACCGCCGACAGCACGCCCTCGGTGCTGAGCAGCTCGATGATCTCGACCTCGCCGAGGGCGTTGTCGCGGGCGTACTCCAGCGCAGCCTCCTCCGAGAACGACCCGCGGATGCCCATCACCCCGATCCTGCGGAGGTCACCCACGGCCGCCCACCTCCGTGGCGAAGCTGGCGAGCGCGGCGCGGCGCCGATACATGAGCGGCACTCGGTCATCCCTTCAGGTCGCGGCGGTCGATCATGGTGGCGCGCTCGGGGCGGCCGTCGCGGAGGTCGAGACGGAACAGGGAGCCGGTGCGGAACTGGGGATGGCCGTCCAGCAGCCCGGCCGCCCCGAGGTAGAGCGGGATGAGGTCGCCGTGGCTGACCGCGACCACCGAGCGTCCCGGATGGGCGGCCGCGGCGGCGCTGACGAAGCCGGCCAGGTCGGCGCCGTCATAGCCGAGCCGGTCATCCGGCTGGACCTCCAGGCCGAGCGCCTCGGCCAGCGGCTCGGCGGTCTCCATGCAACGCTGCCACGGGCTGGCGGCCACCACCGCCGGCCGCTCGGCGGCGAGCGCGGTCGCGAGCCGGTCGGCCTGGAGGCGCCCGCGCTCGATCAGGGGGCGGTCCCGGTCCGCGCCATCCCAGGTCTCCCGGTCCGCCGCCTTGGCATGGCGGATCAGAAAGACAATGGTGCTGTTGGCTGCCATGAGCGTCACTGTGCCATAGGATCGCGCCCGATGACCCTGTTGCGGGTGGCCACCTGGAACGTCCAGACGTGCAGGACGCGCGATCCGGACCCGGACCGCGTCGACCTCGACCGCACCGCGGCGATCCTGCGCTCGATCGATGCGGACCTGGTCGCCTTGCAGGAGATCGACCGCGAGCAGGAGCGCAGCGGCGGTGCCGACCAGGCGCGGGCGCTCGGCGAGCTGCTCGGCATGCGCTGGTGGTTCCAGCCCGCGCTGCTGGGGAGCGCGTCCGGTCCGAAGCGGTGGAGCCGCGCGGAGCCGGACACGGACCCGGGCGGTCCCGCCTACGGCATCGCGCTGCTGTCGCGCCTGGAGCCCGAGTCGGTGACGCCGGTCGCGCTGCCGCACCCGGAGGGCGAGCCGAGGGTGGCGCTGATCGCGCGGATCAGTCTCCAAGCCGGGCCGATGACCGTCGCGGCCACCCACCTGAGCTTCCTGCAACGCTCCGGCATCCGGCAGCTTCGCTGGCTGCAGCGCCGGCTGGAGGCCGAGCCGGCGCCGCGGCTGCTGCTCGGTGACCTCAACCTGTGGCGACCGATGGTCCGGGTGGTGTCACGCCGCGGTTGGCGGCCGCTGGCGCGTGGCCGCACCTTCCCGAACTGGCCGCCTGGCAGCGCCGGTCGCTCGGTCCAGATCGACCACGTCCTGGCAAGCGACGGCGGCGACCGACTGCGGGTCCACCGCAGCCGCGTCGCCGCCGGGCCCATCTCCGATCACCGCGCGCTGGTCGTCGACCTCGAGGCCGGCTGACCGGCGCGCGGGAGGGCGTACTAGGAGGGGCGGTCGAACCAGCCCTGGAAGGTCTGGGCGAAGAACAGGTCGCCGGAGACCTTGAGCTTGCCGGTCATGAACAACTGGACGCCGTTGGCCTTGCCGGTGATCAGGCGAAGGAAGTCCGGCAGGGCGGCGCGGATGGTCACCCGGGGGCTCTCGGCGGCGCCGCGCCCGACCTCGCAGCGGCCGTCGGCGATGCGCATCGCGTAGGGGTGGGTGCCGTCCGGCGCGGTGATCTCGTACTGGACGGTGGCCTGCTGGCCGCCGGCCTTGGAGGCGTTGAAGGCGGTGGACATGCCCTCGAAGACGCCGTCGAGGAATTTGGCGGAGCCGCCCTCCTGCGCTTGGACAGCGGCGGTGATCTCGTCGTTGGAGTGCTGGTCCAGCGCCGTGCTGAGCGAGTTGTAGTCGGTGGCGTCGATCTGGCTCATCCATCTCCTCCCGGCTTGGGGGCGGGACGCGGCATGCAATGCTACCAAGAGTAACGCCCGATACGAGCACGTGGAGTGCTGATTATCGCTCGTGCGGAGGACGAGCGGGATGTCCTCATCACGGTAGAGCCGGCATGGAGTCGAGTCTGGGCACCTGGTCGGGCCATACCAGGAGCGCGACGGTCTCCGCGAGCGGCGGCGCCGAGCCGAGGCCGGCGAGCACGCGGGGGGCGTCAGCCGAAGTCGATGCTGGAGTAGCGACTCAGCTTCGAGAGCTGGTGCCTGGCGTCGATCACCCTGGTGGTCCCGGACTTGGAGCGCATCGAGAGCGACTGGGTGAGCGCCCCGCGTCGGTCGAAGCGGACGCCGCGCACCAGCTCGCCGTCGGTCACCCCGGTGGCGGCGAAGAACACGTTGTCGCCCTTGACCAGGTCATCGATGGTGAGCACCTTGTCGAGGTCGTAGCCTTGCTCGATGGCGGCGCGGCGCTCGTCGTCGTTGCGCGGCCACAGGCGTCCGAACATCGCCCCGTCGAGGCACTTCAGCGCGCAGGCCGCGATCACGCCCTCTGGCGTCCCGCCGATGCCCACCAGCAGGTCGACGCCGGTGCCCTCGCGCGCGGCCATGATCGCGCCGGCAACGTCGCCGTCAGTGATGAACTTGATGCGGGCGCCGGCCTCGCGGATCTGGCGCACCATGTCCTCGTGCCGCGGGCGGTCCAGGATGCAGACGGTGAGGTCGCCGACGGCGACGCCCTTGGCCTTGGCAACCGCGTAGAGGTTGTCGCGCAACGGCGCCTGGAAGTCCACGGCGCCGGCGGCCTCCGGGCCGACGACCAGCTTCTCCATGTAGACGCACGGGCCGGGATCGAACATCGTGCCGCGTTCCGACAGGGCGACCACCGAGATGGCGTTCGGCATGCCCTTGGCGCTCAGGGTGGTGCCGTCGACCGGGTCCACGGCGATGTCGACCTGCGGGTCGCTGCCGTTGCCGATCTCCTCGCCGTTGTAGAGCATCGGCGCGTTGTCCTTCTCGCCCTCGCCGATGATGACCACGCCGGTCATGGAGATCGAGCCGAGCACCGCCCGCATCGCGTCGACCGCCGCCTGGTCGACCGATTCCTTGTCGCCGTAGCCCATCTTGCGGGCCGCGGCCATCGCCGCCGCCTCGGTCACCCGAACGAGCTCGAGGGCGAGGTTGCGGTCGGGGGCCTCTAGACCAGGACGAGCGGCCATCGCACACCTCCAGCAGCAGCGTGAATGCGCGTACGACGACCCTAGCAGGTGGCCTGCGGGCACGCTCCTCGAGGAAGCCGTGCAGGGGTGATCGGAGTGTTTTGGGGCTGGCGTACGCGGCCGCCCGCGCTTACTCTAACCGGTGGAGGCCAGTGCTCCATCTGCGCGTGGGCATGGGCCTCCGTGACAGCAGGGCCCCGGCGCTCCCGATCCCACCCGGACAGCGCCGTGGGCCCGCTGTGTTCACGGGAGCCCATGGCGGGACCGGAACGCGGCGGCGTCGAGGCGGTGTGTGTTCCTGGCCATGCCGGTCATGGCAGCTCGTGAAGGGACCGGAACGCGCCGGCGTCGAGGCGGTCGGCGTCGCCGCGCAGCTCCTCGAACCGGTCTCTGGCGGCGGGCTCGGAGGAGAACCGCTCGCTCAGGACCACCGTGGCGTTGGCCCGGGCGATCACCCGCACCAGCCAGTTCGTGCGCCCCGCCCGCGACACCAGCACGGTGTAGGCGTCGCTGGCGGTCGCCGCGCCCTCGCCCTGGTCGGGCTGCACCAGCACCTGCTCTGCCATGTCGCGCGGCAGCGAGTACTCGCGGGACTCGATGCGGATGTGCAGCCACTCGGCGGTCGCCTCCAGCACCTGCACGTCGACGCCCGGATGTAGCGGCGAGGCAGGCGTGAGGCGGGCGCTGTCCTCCAGTCGCAGCTCGCTGATCCGTCCCCGACCACCCGGCGGGAGGCTGGCCAGCGGGCGGTTCGCGCCAGCGCCGGCTCGCGAGGTCACAACGAGCGGACCCGGCAGGACAGCGGCCTGGTCAGCAGGCCGAGCACCGGGGACTCCGCGAGCTGCACCAGCAGCGGGTCCAGTGCCGCCTCGGCGTCCAGCAGGTCGGCCCAGCAGCTCACCACCAGCACGTCGGTACCCTCCCTGAGCAGGATCCCGCCCTCGTAGCCGGGAGCTGAGCGTTCAGACGGCCCGATGTCGCGGCCCCACATCGCGGCCACGGCAAGCGCCGCCTCCTCCGTTCGCGTGGTCGCACGCAACACCCGAGCGATCACCCTGTCACCTTCCTTGGCCATGGCAGCCACCGACCACAGCCGGCGGCCGCCCACCTTCCATGTGATCGGCCGGGTGGGGGACAGCGGCTATGCGCCGTCCGGATGGCCCTGACGTGGCGAAATCTTGCTACGCTGCCGACGGGTTCACGTACAGGTCGCCCTTGGCGACGGTCGCGGGCACGGCGCGCAGGCGCGGCGGCGTGCGCAGCCCATGGCTGCCGAGCGGCTCGCCGGACTGGTCCCAGGCCTGCTGTGCGCAGGGGCGCGCGAACCCGGTCGGCGTGCCCACCACCGGGCACGAGCCGGTCGGCGCCAGGAAGGTCCGGAGCGTCCCGCGGCGGTCGACCACCACGACCTCGCCAGCCCGCAGGGGCGCCTGGCTGACCGCGCCGTCGGCGAAACGGGTCACCGGCGCCACCCGCTGCCAGGGCGCGCCGGGGCGCCCGCCCTTGACCAGGAACAGCGTCCCCGCAACCAGGATCACCAGCCCGAACAGGATCGCCGCCAGCATCCACGGCAGCCCGAGCTGGCTGCGCAGGATCAGCTTGCGCGCTTTGCCCGCCCTCGGCGGCAGGTAGGCGACGCGTTGGGGGGTCGGGTCCTGGGGCACGTGACTGCGGCTCCTCGGTGCTGGGCCTCCCGGCGCCTGGCGGCGCGGCGCCGGCTGGGGCGATGCCGCCCACCGGTAGTATCTTCCCAAGTAGGGGCGGGTCGCGCGCCTGTTCCCGACGGCAGGACGAGAAAGGGGCGGACGTCGCGGTGGCGCAGGGACGGATTCGGGTCGTGATCGCCAAGCCGGGACTGGATGGGCACGACCGTGGGGCCAAGGTCGTGGCTCGCGCCCTGCGGGACGCCGGCATGGAGGTCATCTACACCGGCCTGCACCAGACGCCCGAGCAGATCGTCGCGGCGGTCCTCCAGGAGGACGCCGACGCCGTGGGGCTCTCGATCCACTCGGGCGCCCACATGACGCTGTTCCCCAGCGGCATCATCCCCCGCGAGGACATCGCCGCGCTCAAGAAGGTCGGCGTGGCGGAGATCTTCACCCCCGGCGCCCCCACCCAGAAGATCGTCGACTGGCTGCGGGCCACGCTGGGCCAGAACGCCTGAGCGGTCCGGCGTCGGCCGGCGCGGCGCGCTGACCGGAACGGAGCCGCTGCCGGCACGCACACGAAGCGACGAGGGTAGCGCATGGACTTGTTCGAGCATCAGGCCAAGGAGCTGTTCGCGCGGTACGGCGTGGCCGTCCCAAGGGGTCGGGTCGCCTGGTCGCCGGAGGAGGCGGAGGAGGTCGCGGCCGAGCTGGGCACCACCGTGGTGGTCAAGGCCCAGGTGCAGGTCGGCGGCCGCGGCAAGGCGGGCGGGATCCAGCTCGCCAGGGACCCCGCCGAGGCGAGGCGACAGGCCGAGCGGATCATCGGCATGGACATCAAGGGCCACGTGGTCCGGCGAGTGCTGGTCGAGGAGGCCAGCGAGATCACCGCCGAGTACTACGTCTCGATCCTCCACGACCGGGCGGGCAAGGGGTTCCTGGCGATGGCCTCGTCCCAGGGCGGGGTCGAGATCGAGGAGGTCGCGGCCGCCACGCCCGAGGCGATCGTCAGGGTGGCGATCAACCCGCTGGTCGGGCTGCGGCCCTACCACGTCAACCAGCTCGTGTTCGGCGCGGGCTTCGACGGGCGCGCCCGCAAGGGCGCCGCCGAGATCCTCGCCAGGCTGTACGACGTGCTGCTCGGGGCCGACTGCACGCTGGTCGAGGTCAACCCGCTGGTGCTGACCGCCGACGGCCAGGTCAAGGCGCTCGACGCCAAGGTGAGCCTCGACGACTCCTCGCTGTTCCGGCACCCCGACCTGGAGGCGCTACGGGACACCTTCGCGGTCGACCCCCAGGAGCAGGCCGCCAAGGAGCGCGGCCTCAACTACGTGAAGCTGGACGGCTGGGTCGGCATCATCGGCAACGGCGCCGGCCTGGTCATGTCCACCCTCGACGTGGTCGCCCAGGCGGGCGGCAAGGCCGCCAACTTCCTCGACGTGGGCGGCGGTGCCTCGGCCGAGACCATGGCCGCCGGCCTGGAGGTGATCCTCTCCGACCCCAAGGTCCGCAGCGTGCTGGTGAACATCTTCGGCGGCATCACCCGCGGCGACCTGGTGGCCCAGGGGGTCCTGGAGGCGCTGGACCGCCTCGGGGACCGCGTGCGGGTGCCGCTGGTGGTGCGTCTGGACGGGACCAACGCATTGCAGGGCCGGGAGCTGCTGGCCAAGTCGCCGTCGGAGAAGGTCGTGACCGCCGCCACCATGCTGGAGGCGGCCGCCAAGGCGGTCGAGCTGGCCGGCGCCCCTGGAGCGGCCGGGACCATTGGGAAGGAGGGGGCGTAGCCATGGCGATCCTGGTCGATGACAACACCAGGCTGGTGGTCCAGGGCCTTACCGGCCGCGAGGGCCGTTTCCACGCGCTGCGCAACCGCGACTACGGCACCAAGGTGGTCGCCGGCGTGACCCCGGGCAAGGGCGGGCAGGACGTGGACGGCGTCCCGGTGTTCGACACCGTGGCCGCCGCGGTGGCCGAGGCCGGCGCGAACACCTCGCTGATCTTCGTGCCCGCGCGCTTCGCCGTGGATGCGCTCTACGAGGCGGTCGACGCTGGCATCAGCACGATCGTCCACATCACCGAGAACATCCCCGTGCTCGACATGACCCGCGCCTACAACTACGTGCGGGCACGCGGCGCGACCCTGATCGGCCCGAACTGCCCGGGCGTGATCTCGCCGGGCAAGGCCAACGTCGGCATCATCCCTGGCGAGATCACCCACGCCGGCCCGGTGGGGCTGGTGTCGCGCTCGGGGACGCTCACCTACCAGGTCATGTACGAGATGGCCGAGGCGGGCGTCGGGCAGACGACCTGCGTCGGCATCGGCGGCGACCCGGTGGTCGGCTCCAACTTCATCGACGTGCTGCGCCTGTTCGAGGCCGACCCGGAGACCGAGGCCGCGGTCATGATCGGCGAGATCGGCGGCGACGAGGAGGAGCAGGCGGCGGCGTTCGTGGCCGAGCGGATGACCAAGCCGGTGGTCGCCTACATCGCCGGGTTCGAGGCGCCGCCAGGCAAGCGCATGGGGCACGCGGGCGCGATCATCTCGGGATCGAGCGGCACGGCCGCGGCCAAGGCCGAGGCGCTGGAGCGCGCGGGCGTGCGGGTCGGGCGCAACCCGACCGAGACCGCCGAGCTCGCCGTCGCCGCCGCCAGGCGCGAGTAGCAGCCGCTCGCCAAGTGGGCATATGCCCGAAAGTCCAACAACGTGCGATTCTTTTAAATATCCTTGTAAGGGTCTAACCTATTCAAAACTGACGCTTGGCTGGTCAGGTCAGCTCTTCCGAGTGCGGCGGGAGGCCGGATGGGGATCGACCCGAACCTGCGGTGGGAAGCCGAAAGCTCCACGCGGTATCTCTGCGTCGGTGCCGAGATCGACAGCGATTTCGCCCACGCGGTCATCGAGGCGGTGCTCGAGGAGCGGTACCAGGCGGTGGCTCCGTCCTTCGGGATCGATCTCGTCCCGGTGGTCCGCCATGCCCTCAACGGGCGTCGGCGCCGGACCACCCGCGATCTGACCGTCGCGGCCCTGGCGGCGGTCAACCTGCTCCTCAACCCTGTCGGCAGCGTCGCCACCGTGGTCGCCTGGCTGGTCACCCGATTCTTCTACCGGCGGGCCCGCCTTCGCTGGCCGCAGTGGGGAACGCGGAACGCGCTGGCGGTGGGCGCGATCGCCTACGCGACGATCGGGGCGCTGCTCGGGCTCATGGTGGTCCTGCCGGCCGCGGCGTTGGGTGTGGCGGCCGGGACCTCCTCGCCAGGGCTGGCCAGGCTCTTGACGTCGTTGCTCCGGATCGCCTCCATCGGGAGCGTGCTCTCGCTGCTGGCTGTCTGGGGGGTGGTCCTGTGGGAACGGCTCGCCACCCGGTCGGTGCTGGTCGACACCCTCAGGTGGGACACCTACGACCCGGCCAGGCGCTCGGTCCGCGTCGACCTGGATCCCAGGGCGCAGCAGCGCCTCCAGGTCATCGACGAGATGCAGCGGCGCCACAACGTCACCGCCTACAGCGGCTTCTTCCCCTTCCTGGGCGCCGGCGGCGAGCTGCGGACGTGGTCCTTCGGTATCGACCTCACCCGCGGGACGCCTGGGTTCGCGATGGACGGCAAGCGGCCCGACGGCCAGCAGCCGCCGCCGTTCACCATCGCCGAATTGCAGGCGCACGTCGCCCAGCGGCTCGAGGCGCTGCGCTCGCCCGACCTCGACCCCGCCCATCGCCTCGGCGGCCTGATCGTCGAGGACCGCCTCTTCATTCACGGCACGCACGTCTGGCGTGACGGCCGCTTCCTACCGGACGCCTGGCGTCCGCCGCTCGCCTGGGTCGAGCCGGCGGTGCTGGCGCGGATCGGCGACGAGCCCGGCGGCGTCGTCCGGCATTTCAAGTGCGCGCGGGTGGAGTCGTGGGGTCGCGAGGTCGTGCTGTCGGTCTTCCTGCATTTCGCCACCGACGGCCGGACGCTCTACGTCGAGCAGACCGCCTGCCTGCTCCCGCCGATCAAGACCAGCTATCGAATCGTCGACGGCATGACCCGGAGCCTGTCGACCGAGGAGCTCTACGGCGTGCTCTGGGCGACGTTCAAGGAGGTGCCGGCGGCGCTGCTCCGCGCCCCGGGCGAGCTCTGGCGCGCCTGGCGCTCCAAGCGCCGCGAGCGCAAGCAGGACAGCCGGCTCCGGGCCGCCATCGCCGAGGGGCTGCCGGTCGACTACGGCGCCAGGGTCAGCGTACGGGAGCTGGGCGCAGCCGACAGTTGCCGGATCTGGTTCCAGCAGCTCGACGCGGCCAAGCACCAGAAGGTCATCGAGCTCCAGGTGCTCAACGCCATCCTGGATTTCCTCGAGCGCCACGACGTCGACACGACCGAGTTCCGTAGCCGGCAGGCGAGCATCCTCAACAACAACACCGTCCTGGTGAACGGCGACATGAAGGACAGTCAGGTGGCGGTCGGGACCGCGGCGACGGCGACCGGGACTCCAACCCCGGCGGCCGCGGCCGGTCCCTCGAAGCGATGACGAGCTACCAGGAGGCGGCGATGCCGGTATCGGGCTCGCAGGGCAACAACCTCAGCATCGGAGGCGACGTCAGCGGCAGCGCGATCGCGGTCGGCACCGGCGCGCGAGCCTGGATCGCTCCGGCGACCATCGCGGCGCTGCAGCAACGTGGCGCCAACGAGCTCGCCGAGCGCCTCCGCGACCTGGAGCAGGCGCTGGCGCTCGACGGTGAACGGCTCGGCGACGCGGCCGGCCCCGTGCGCGAGCAGGCCGAAGCGGTCGGCGACGAGCTGGCCAGGCAGTCACCCCGCAAGTCGGTGGTGGCCAACCTGCTCCACGGCCTCTCGGAGCACGCGCAGTCGGCGACCGCGGTCGTCAACGCCGTGCACAGCCTCCTCGAAGCCGTCCACCGGCTCCTCTGAATTCGTTGGGCCCGCGGCGGTCAGCAGCGTCACTCGGCGATCACCACGGTGCTGATGACCTTGTCGGCAAAGGTCTGCCGCCGGTTGTCCCAGATCGGCCAGAGGTAGCCGAGGTAGCACGGCAGCGAGTCCAGGATGTGGGCGATGTCGCGCACGAAGGCCATCCCACCCCCGATCGGCTGACCGTTGTCCATGCGCAGCAGCTTGATGCCGAGGGCCTGCTTGCCCCACGACTGGCCGGTGCGGCCGGCCAGGATCCAGCGGTTGTAGATCCACACCGCGAAGCCGACCAGGTACAGCAGCCCGGCGATCAGGCCGGGGCCGCGGGAGTCGTTGCGGCCGCCCGAGACCAGCGCGATCGCGATGCCGATCGGCACCACGATCGTCAGGTAGTCGATCAGGAAGGCGCCGACCCGCTGCGGCCAGTTGGCGAGCTTGTGGCCCATGTAGTACCCGGCCGGCTCGGCCTGGCCATAGGCGCCGGGCGCGGGAGCGCCGTAGCCGGGCGGCGGCGAGCCGTAGCTCGGTGGCGGGGGGCCGTAGCTCGGTGGCGGGGGTGGATACGACGGCGGCTGGCCCTGGCCAGGCTGGTCGACGTCCCCAGAACCGTATCCTTGCGTCATCACCGCTCCTTCAGGATGTCCTGCCGGCCTGCTGCTCGGCGAGGTCGCCGATGTACGGCAGTTTGAAATGGTTGCCCTGGAAGCCCTGGACCATCAGCACCACCCAGAGCACCAGCCCGGCGAGCCAGGCCAGCCAGAGCACGATGTTCAGCGGGAAGAAGGTCAGCACCTGTCGCAGGATGCCGACCACCGCCCAGACGATCCCGAAGATGATCGCCTGCATGGCGTGGAAGCGGACCTCGGGCCGGCGGTCGATCACCAGGAAGATCACCCCGGTGAGGATGGTGAGCACGTACGCCAGGCCCGAGGCGACGTTGGCGTCCATGCCACTGCCGCTGCCGCGCTGCTGGCCGGTCCTGCCAGGCCCGCCCGGGCTCGGGTCCTGGCCGGTCCAGCCAGGGCCGCCCTGCCCGGTCGGCGGGGGTGGAGGGGGCGGCGGTGGGCTGTCCCACCCGGTGGGGCCGGGGCCGCCGGCCTGCGGTCGCTCGTCGGGGGGCGGTGGTGTGGTGCCTCCAGTCATCGGTCCTCCTCGTGATCCTGGCCGTCCCAGTGGGCCGAGGGCCAGCCCGGGACGAGCCGTCTCGAATCCCTCAGATCCATCCGAAGCGGTGGAGCTGGAAGGCCCAGCTCGCCGCGGCCAGCACGCCGACCGCCCACCAGGCCCGGCGACGGGCAGCCGGGCTCCACGGCGCCGGTGCCGGCGCGAGGCCGACCGCCCTCGCCGCCAGCAGCAGGGTCATGTACAGCGTCCCCACGGCGAGCACCAGCACGAACGGGTTGGCGGCCAGCGCCGAGCGCGGATCGCCGGCGGCGAGTCCGGTCGCGGCGGTGGTCATGCCGCACAAGGGACAGGGAACGCCGGTGAGCGTGCGCAGCAGGCACGGCAGGCCGAGCCCGGTCGCGTGGCTGGCCGCCGGGTACACGAAGGAGGCCGCCGCGGCAGCCAATCCGGCCAGCCCGAGCTGCTCCGGCACGGAGTGCGGCCGGCGGATCGCCCCACTCGATCCGTCGCTGCCTGCCAATTCCTCACCCTTTGTGCGATAGTCCCTTTCTGCAGGTTGGCGCAGTGAATCACAACCCTGCGGGGCGCAGCAATCGGCTCGAGGCGGCCGAGCCGTTGCACTTGCCGGGATGGGCCACCGATGGCAGCATCCTCGCGCAAGGAGCGCCGGGGAAAGTCGGGGGTACGTGGCACAAAGCAAGCGGATCGTCGTGCTCGTCTCCGGCGAGGGAACCAACCTTCAGGCGCTGGTCGACGCTGGCGCCGACCCAGGGTACGGCGCGCGCGTGGTGCTGGTGGTCAGCGACCGGCCCGGCGCGCACGGCCTGGAGCGCGCCCGCCGCGCCGGGATCCCGACCGAGGTCGTGCGACTGGAAGACCACCCCGACCGGCCCGCCTTCGATCGCGCCATCCGTGACGCGGTGGCGGCGGCGCACCCGGACGTGGTCTGCCTCGCGGGCTTCATGCGGATCCTCGGGCCCGAGTTCGTGCGTGCCTTTCCCGACAGGATCGTCAATACCCATCCGAGCCTGCTCCCGGCCTTCCCCGGCGCCCACGCGGTCCGCGAGACGCTCGCCTACGGTGTGCGCGTCACCGGCTGCACGGTCCACCTGGTGGACGAGGAGGTGGACCACGGCCCGGTGCTGCTCCAGGTGGCCGTGCCGATCGAGGACGGCGACGACGAGCGGCGCCTGCACGAACGCATCAAGGTCCAGGAGCGGCGCCTGCTGCCCGCCGCCGTCCGCCTGGTCGCGTTCGACCGCGTCCACCTCGACGGTCGCCGCGCGCGCCTGGATCCCGACCCCGCCCGCCCGCTGCCCGTGGAGGCCGCCCGCTCGAGTGAGGACGACGACGTGCCCGATCGCCAACCCATCTGCCGTGCCCTGGTCTCGGTCTTCGACAAGCAGGGCCTCGACCGGCTCGCCGCCGCGCTGGGTGGCGCCGGCGTCGAGGTGGTCTCGACCGGCTCGACCGCGCTCGCGCTGGAGGGCCACGGGCTGACGGTCACGCGCGTCGAGGAGCTGACCGGCGCCCCGGAGATGCTCGGCGGCCGCGTCAAGACCCTGCACCCCCGCGTGCACGCCGGCCTGCTCGCGGACACGGGCCTGCCGGAGCACCGGGCGGAGCTGGAGGCCGCCGGGATCGCGCCGTTCGACCTGGTGGTCGTGAACCTGTACCCGTTCGAGCAGGCCGTGGCCGACCCGGAGACCGGCGACGACCTGGCCATCGAGCGGATCGACATCGGCGGGCCCAGCATGCTGCGCGCCGCCGCCAAGAACCACGCGCGCATCGCGGTGGTCTGCGATCCAGCGGACTACGGGCTGGTCGGGGACGCGCTGGCCGCCGGCGGCACCACCCTGGAGCAGCGCCGCGCCCTGGCCGCCCGCGCGTTCGCGCGCAGCGCCGCCTACGACGCGGCCATCGCCGCCTGGTTCGCCGGACGCGCCGGCGCGCCGGCGGGCGAGGAGGAGCTGCCGGCCATCCTGCCGCTCGGCGCCCGCCGCAAGCTGGCGCTCCGCTACGGCGAGAACCCGCACCAGGCGGCCGCGCTCTACACCGCCATCCAGCCCGGCGCGCCGCGGCCATGGGGCCTGGCCGCGGCGACCCAGCTCGCCGGCAAGGAGCTGTCCTACAACAACCTGCTCGACGCGGACGCCGCGTTGCAGATGGCCGCCGAGTACGCCGACCGGCCCTTCGCGGTGATCATCAAGCACACCAACCCCTGCGGCGCCGCCTGGGGCGCAACCCTGGAGGCCGCCTATGCCGCCGCGCTGCAGGGCGATCCGGTGAGCGCCTACGGCGGCATCGTCGGGCTGTCCCGCCCGCTGGACGAGGCCACGGCCCGGCGGATCGCGGAGGTGTTCACCGAGGTGATCGTGGCGCCCGGCTTCGACCAGGCGGCGCTGGAGGTGCTGGCGGCCAAGAAGTCGCTGCGGCTGCTGCGGGTGGACCTCGACCGGCCCAGGGAGGCCCTGCTGCTCCGCTCGGTGGCCGGCGGGCTGCTGGCGCAGGAGCCGGACCTCGGCCGCGACGACCTGACCAGTTGGAAGCTGGTCTGCGGCGACCCGCCCGCCGACGACCTGCTCGCCGATCTGGAGCTGGCCTGGACCGCCGCCAAGCACGTGAAGTCCAACGCCATCGTGCTGGCCCGGGGCGGCCGGCTGGTGGGGGTCGGCGCCGGCCAGCAGAACCGGGTCGACTCCGCCAGGATCGCGGTCGCCAAGGCGGGGGAGCGCGCCGCCGGGGCCGCTGCCGGCAGCGACGCGTACTTCCCCTTCCCCGACGGCCTCCAGGTGCTGGCCGACGCCGGCGTCAGGGCCGTCGCCCAGCCGGGCGGCAGCGTTCGCGACGACGTCGTGACCGCGGCCGCCGTCGAGGCGGGCGTGACCATGTTCCACACCGGACGACGCCACTTCCGCCATTGACTCCCGGGCCCATGAACGACCCCGTCGACCTGCTGCTGTTCCTGTCGGCGCTGGCGCTGTGCGTGCACATCTCCCGGATGATCACGCGGCGCCGCCGGTAGGGGGTCCGGGGGGCTCAAGAGCGAGGCCCCGGCCATGGGGCCACGGAGGCCACGCAGCGCCGAGCGTTAGCCCCCCGGTGAATCAGGGGTCCGGGGGGCTCAAGAGCGAGGCCCCGGCCATGGGGCCACGGAGGCCACGCAGCGCCGAGCGTTAGCCCCCCGGTGAATCAGCCGCCTCGCGCAGCTCGGCGAAGGCGGCGGCCAGCTCGGCCGGCCGGTAGTGGGCGTTCAGGCCGCTGGGATTGGGCAGCAGCCAGGCGCGCATGCCCTCCACGAGCGCCGGGGCGGGGCCGACCTTGGGCTGCCGGAGGCCGAAGGCGGTCCCGAAGGCGCCGAGCCCGAGGAACGCCACCCAGGCCGGCCGGTAGCGGCGCAGCTTGGCGACCAGGAGCTCGCCGCCCTCGCGCAGCTCGGCGGGGCGCAGCTCGGCGGCGCCGGCGGTGGCCCGCTCGACCAGGTTGGTGATGCCGAGCCCGAGCTCCAGCAGGCGCTCCTGCTCGGCGGGGTCCAGCAGCCGTGGCGTGAACCCGGAGCGGTGCAGGGCCGGCCAGAAGCGGTTGCCGGGCCTGGCGAAGTGGCTGCCGGTCGCCGCCGAGTACAGCCCCGGGTTGATCCCGCAGAACAGCACGTCCAGGCCCGGCGCGATCACGTCGGGCACCAGCTTGCCGGCGGCGGCGGCGAGCGCCGCCGGGGTGGGCCGCTCCAGCTCTGGCCGCGTCATGGCGCTGCGTACGATACTGCGCGCCGCCAGGCCAGGTCGCGGTAGCGTTGATTGGCTCGGGAAGCTCGGCACGAGGGGGACGGATGACGGCGAGGACGTTGGACGGCAGGGCGGTGGCGGCGCAGATCCAGGAGGAGCTGGCCGACGAGGTCGAGCGGCTGGCCAGGGTGGGGGCGCGGCCGGGCCTTGCGGCGGTGCTGGTCGGCGACGACGAGGCCTCCCACATCTATGTCGGCGCCAAGCAGCGGGCGGCTGCGCGATGGGGGATCGACTCGCGCAAGGTCGCGCTGCCGGCGACCGCGACCCAGCGGCAGGTCCTGGATGCCGTGGCCGAGCTCAATGCCGATCCGACCGTCCATGGCATCATCGTGCAGCTCCCGCTGCCCCACGGCCTCGACCCGGTCCAGGTGCAGGAGGCGATCGATCCCACCAAGGACGTCGACGGCCTGCATCCCTGGAACGAGGGCCGGGTGCTGCGCGGCGACCCCGGGCTGGCGCCCTGCACGGCCGTGGGCATCGTCGAGCTGCTGCGGCGCGAGAAAGTCCAGGTGGAGGGCTCCCACGTGGTGATCGTCGGCCGCGGCCTGCTGGTCGGGCGCCCGCTGGCGGTGCTGCTGTCGGCCAAGGCGCCCGGCGCCAACGCCACCGTGACCCTCTGCCATACCGGCACCCGCGACCTCCCCAGCTACACCACCACCGCCGACGTGCTGGTCGCGGCGGCCGGGGTGCCGGCCATGATCACCCCGGAGATGGTCAAGCCAGGCGCCGCCGTGGTCGACACCGGCAACCACCGGATCGAGGGTCGCCTGGTCGGCGACGTCGCGCCGGAGGTCGCCGAGGTCGCGGGCGCGCTCACCCCTGTCCCCGGCGGGGTCGGGCCGATGACCGTCGCGATGCTCATGGCCAACACCATCACGGCGGCGTCCGAGCGGGCGGGGCGCGGCGCTTGACCGAGCTCGGCAGGCTCTCCTCGCTCCTGGACCAGGGCCGCTTCGTGGTGACCGGCGAGCTGGTGCCGCCTCGCACCTCCGACCCCGAGGCGGTGCGGCGGGTGGCGCGCCGGCTGCGCGGGATGGTCGACGCGGTCAACGTGACCGACAATGCCGCCGCTCGGGTGGCGATGGCCCCGATCCCGGCGGCCGTGCTGGTGGCAGCCGAGGGCCTGGAGCCGGTGCTCCAGCTCACCTGCCGTGACCGCAACCGCCTGGCGCTGGCCGCCGACCTGCTCGGCGCCCACGCGCTCGGCATCCGCGCGATCCTGTGCCTGTCCGGCGACCCCATCGAGGTGGGCCCGTTCACCGACGCCAAGGCGGTCTTCGACCTGGACGCGGTCGGCCTGACCCGGCTCGCCGCGGACCTCGGGCAGGGCGTCGGGCCGGGCGGGACGGCGGTGGGAGGGCCGGCGCCGTTCCTGATCGGCGTGGCCGAGGCGCCAGGCGTCGACCCGTCCGGCGGCGCCCGCCTGGAGGCGAAGATCGCCGCCGGCGCCCGTTTCGTGCAGACCCAGCCGGTCTTCGACGTGGCCGGGTTCACCGTCTGGCTGGAGCGCATGACCGGGCGGGGGCTCGCGGAGAAGGCCGCGATCCTGGCCGGCGTGCTGCCGCCCCGCTCGGCGGCGCAGCTCGAACGCTTCGCCGGCCTGCCCGGCTGGTCGGTGCCTCACGCTCGCGCGGCTGCGCGCCGTCCGCGATCAGCGAGCCGAGGGGATCGCGCTGGCGGTCGAGGTGGTCGGGCAGGTGCGCGCGCTGCCCGGCGTGCGGGGCGTCCACCTGATGGGCCTCGGCCCCGACAGCGGCGTCCCGGAGGTTGCGGAAGCCGCAGGGCTGCTGCCTCGGCCGTTACCCTAGGCAGGGCCCGATCCATGTGGGGGGAGCTCGCTCCCCCCACGGCCCCCCAAGAGCGCCTGCGCCATGGTTCCCTGGTACCTATCCGCGCTGGTCGATCGGCACCCACTCGCGCGCGCCGGGGCCGATGTACTCGGAGTCGGGGCGGATCAGGCGGTTGTCGGCGTACTGCTCGCGGATGTGGGCGGTCCAGCCGGCCATGCGGGCGGTGGCGAACAGCGTGGTGTAGAGGTCGGGCGGGATCCCCACCGCCGAGTACACGCTGGCCGTGTAGAAGT
>WNGM01000148.1_pt1 | contig 54993 bp, 37 predicted proteins | sample 5400571 | NCBI WGS metagenome assembly WNGM01 (sample SAMN13153378, study PRJNA577476) | soil metagenome | isolation source: 100 cm soil or saprolite under Garry oak tree replicate 2 | place: USA:California | collected 2016-06-15 | reverse complement strand
AAGACGGTCAACGGACACTACAGGAACACCGATCGGCGCGGGTGGTACGCCGGCACCAGTCGCCTACATGGAAGAGGGGAACGCTTCCTGGTATGGCGCGCCGTTTCATGGGCGGCGGGCATCGAACGGCGAAATCTACGACATGAACAAAATGACGGCGGCGCACCGGACGATGGCGTTTGGAACGGTGGTGCGCGTGACGAATCTGACGAACGGAAAAACGGCGGTCGTGCGGATTACGGATCGCGGGCCGTTCGTGGATAACCGGATTATTGATCTTTCGATGGCCGCGGCGAAAGAGATCGAATCGATCGGGCCGGGCGTGGTGCCCGTCAGGCTGGAAGTGATTTCGGGTTCCGATCCTTTTGGGGGATATTTTACGGTGCAGGTAGGCGCGTTTAAGGAGCGCGACAATGCCGAGAGGCTGCGCGCGCGTCTGAATGAGCTGTACCCACCATCAACGATTCAGCAGGTGGCGCTGGACGATGGAACTTTTTATCGTGTGCGCGCAGGAAAGATTTCCGGCGAGCAGCCGGCGCAGAAATTTGCGGATGATCTGCGCGCGAAAGAAGGATTTCGGACGCTGGTAATCCGGCTGGACGACGCGCCTGTGGGAGGCGATCAGTGAGCGGCGATTGCTTGTTCTGCAAAATTGCGGCGAAGCAGATTCCCGCGAAGCTGGTACACGAGGATGTGGATGTGTTCGCATTTGAGGACATCAACCCGCAGGCGCCAACGCACATTTTGATCTGCCCCAAGAAACACTTTGCTTCGCTCGAACAGGCCACGCCGGCGGAAGAAGCAGTGCTGGGGAAGATTGCCCTCGTGGCCGCGAAACTGGCGCGCGAGCGAAAACTGGGAAGCGGTTATCGCACCGTGGTGAACACAGGAAGCGGCGCGGGTCAGACTGTGTTTCATCTGCACATGCATTTGCTAGGCGGAAGAACGTTCCACTGGCCGCCGGGATAGAGGCGCCGCGAACACAAGTTCTCGGTATTACGTTTTGGATGAGGCCAGCAGGCTGCTATGGCGGCAGACATTTAGCTTGAGAATTATTTGGAAAATGAAAATCGGGGTGAAGCTCATGAGCATCACCCCGGTTTTGTTTGTGAGCGCTACGTGAACCGCATCTTGCGGAACGTAATCGCCCTGGTACGTCTGGCCGAGGCGCGCGGGGTGCAACTCAAGAACTCAAGGCCTCTGTCCCTTCCACGACGATCACGAGCCGAGTCTCGTCAATCAGCGTGCGCAGCGTTGTTCGCGTCTCACGGCGAACGTTGTGATATACTTGTATAGCGAGGTAGTTATGCTGGCCATTCGACTTCCGCAGTCCATCGAAAAGCGCCTGGAGAAGCTTGCCCGGCGTACCGGGCGCACCAAGACCTACTATGTCCGTGAAGCCATCCTCGAGCACCTGGAAGAGATCGAGGACTTGTATCTGGCCGAAGGCGCCCTGGAACGCATCCGCAGCGGTGAAGAGCGGACCATCCCCTTGAAGCAAGTCATGAAGCGGCATGGCTTACAACGTTGAGCTGTCTGAGTCAGCGGAGCGGGAACTCGGCAAACTCGACGCGTCGCAGGCCAAGCGCATCCTGAAGTTCCTGCATCAACGAGTCGCCAAACTAGACGATCCGCGCAGCATCGGAGAGGCGTTGCACGGCTCGCGGCTTGGAGAGTTCTGGAAATACCGTGTAGGCGATTACCGGCTCATCTGCAAGATCGAAGACGACCGCTTGATCGTTCTTGTCCTTCGCGTCGGCCATCGCAAGGAAATCTATCGCTAGTAAGCAGCCTGAAACGACCCTCTCAATCAGTTTTCAGGAATCGAGAGGAGGTATTTCCAAAGCCGCGCACCTGTCGGCGTGAGCTTGCTTCCAGCGATCGGGAAGCCAGGCATCGAGGTCATTTGCCGACCACGAGGGGAGATTCATCAGCAGTTGCATGAAGTAGAGTTGCGGATCCATCTCGTGCCGGCGGCAGCTGCTGGTCAAGCTGGCCAGGATCGCTGCGGTCCGTCCGCCGCGCGGGTTTCCGACGAACAACGAGTTCTTGCGGTTCAGAACCACACGCTTCATCTCCCGTTCACTCACATTGTTATCGATGGGCACCGCGCCATCCCTGGTGAACACCGTCAACTCCTCCCATTGGCTAAGCGTGTAGTTCACCGCTTCCGCCATGGGATGCTTCGGCAGCAACTGTTCTTTCCAGGTCAGCAACTTCCGTCGCAGTTCGGCCAGCACTGGCACCGACTGCATCTGCCGCAACGCTAGTCTCTCGGCCACTGACACATCCTTAGCCTGTTTTTCTACCGCAAACAGCTGGCCGATCAAATCCACCGCCTCGCGAGCGATCTCCGGCGCCGTTTTCTCTGCTTCCACGAACTTCCGCCGCGCGTGCGACCAACATCCGGCACGCGTGATGGCGTTGCCGGCGACCACTCCGTTGTAGCCTCCATAGGCATCCGCCAGAAGAACTTCGGTGTAGTCTTTCAGAAACTCTTTCGGCCCCTCTCGTCCGCGGTTCAACGTGAAGTCGAACACGTTGTACGGATTTGCTTCATCACCTATGTACACCCACATGCGTGTCGACTGCGTCTGCCCCGGCCCCAGCATCGGAAAGACAGTATCCTCGGTGGCCACCACATGGGACTGTCTTACCCGTTCCGCCATCCGCCGGTACAGTGGCTCCATCAGGTCCGCGACATCCCCGCACCACACCGATTGCGTGGCGCGGGAAATTGCAAAGCCTTGCCGCTCGAAGATATCTTCCAGCCGATACAGCGGCAGGTAGTCAGCGAACTTGCTGGTCACGATGTAAGCCAGCAGCCCCGGACCGCCAAAGCCCTTTTCGATCGCCGTCTCCGCTTTCGCCGCAGCCTCGATCTGGGGATTTTCGCCGGCTTGCTCGCAACGTAAGCATGCATACTTCTTGCGCCCATGCCTTTTGTTTTGGCCGAATTTTATTGCGGAGTCAGAATGATGTCGTCGAAAACGAGAGCATAGCCAGTGCTGCTGGCATTCTTGCCTTTGACCGTGAATTTGAATGAGTAGTTGCCTGCAGCCGAGAAGGTGAAATTGCCCAGGTCGAACAAAGAGTAGGTATCAGCAGGCGCGTACTGGTCAACCACCGGGCCAGTGTTGGTTCCGTTGATTGTAAGCTGCGTTGTGCCGCGGGCCGTAGCTTCTTTCGTCGAGTAGGAAATGCCGTAGGTTCCGGGCTGTGCCACGTTCACGGTAAAGGTGACAGAGTCGCCGACGGCAGTAGCGTCAAGAATAGTGCCGTTGCCATCCGGAAAGCTGGAGTAGCTGAACGTGCGGAACGTCGGACCGGAGCTTACCGCCGTGAGATTGGTTGTCGAATACGACGTGGCGGCTTGCGGCGCACCGGACTTGTAGGTCCATCCAACGACATCCTGAGTCGCAGTATAACCGCCCGTCCCGCCCGTGAATCCCGCAAAAGCTGTGGTGGAACCGATAGTGGTTGGAATGTTGATCGTCCAACTGTTTGTGAACTCAGCACCCGTGACGGTGTCCGAAATGGTAAGCACAAGAGTGGTGCCATCGTAGGTGACGTGTGCGCGCATAACGTGACCGGCCTGAAGATTCACGCCTGAAGCCGTGAGAGCAACAGCAGGAATTGTGGGCGACGCGCCATTTGTGTAAAGCCCGGTTGAGTTCGGGCCCTCTCCCGCGTTGTCATATATGTCGAACTTGATTGCAATGCTCTTCGCAATGCTGACGGACGAGTTGTAAGGCGAATCCGGCCCGTACCCGAGACCGCCGCCACCCGTGCCCACCGCTGTAGTGCCTGAATTCTGCAGAACGAAAGCGAAGCCATCGGCAAAGTTGATTCCTGGTACAGACTGGAACGTGAAATCAGTCGTGAAGGATTGCACGCTGATGGGAGTCGTCCAGAACACCGAACATGCTTCGTTGGTGCCACCATCGGTGAGGCGCAGGCGAGTACCGTTCAAAGCCGAACAGCCATTGAATTGGAAACCGGCCGCACTGGTGAAACCGCCGCCGAAGCTGATAGTAGTCGGTGCACTGATCGTGTAAGTGGCGGATGCGACTGCACTGTTATTGAAGCCTGCCGCTACGGCAATCGCTTTTATGGTCGTTGTGGTCGCTACAGAGATCGCGCTGGTGTACTTGGTGGAAGCGGTCGTCGGGGTTGAGCCGTTGGTGGTGTAGTAGATCGTTGCGCCGGCAGTTGTATCGCTGATGGTGACGCTTTGCGCGGAAGTATACGTGCCTGCTGCAGGACTAAAGGTCGGAGTAGCGGCCGCGGATTGGATCGTATACGCGGCACTGCCGACGGCGCTGGTAGAGAACCCAGAGGCGGTCGCGATTGCTTTAAGGGTCAAACTGGAAGCTACGGAGACGGGGCTAACGTACTTCGTCGAGGCAGTGGTGGGCGTCGAACCATCAGTCGTGTAGTAGATGGTTGCGCCGGCAGTTGTATCGCTGATGGTGACGCTTTGCGCGGAAGTATATGTGCCTGCTGCAGGACTAAAGGTCGGAGTAGCGGCCGTGGATTGGATCGTATACGCGGCGCTGCCGACGGCGCTGGTAGAGAACCCAGAGGCGGTGGCAATCGCTTTAAGGGTCAAACTGGAAGCCACGGAGACGGGGCTAACGTACTTCGTCGAAGCTGTGGTGGGCGTCGAACCATCAGTCGTGTAGTAGATCGTTGCGCCGCTGGTAGCGTCACTGATGGTCACGCTTTGCGCCGACGTATAGGTGCCCGCTGCCGGACTAAAGGTTGGCGTTGCGGCGGCGGTCTGAATTGTGTAGGTGGCGGACCCCACGGCGCTGCTAGAGAAGCCAGAAGCGGTGGCGATCGCTTTTATAGTCGAACTGGATGACACGGAAACTGCGCCTGTGTATTTCGTCGAAGCAGTCGTCGGAGTGGAACCGTCGGTCGTGTAGTAGATCGTTGCGCCTGAAGTTGTGTCGCTGATAGTGACGCTCTGCGCGGACGTATAGGTGCCCGCTGCTGGACTGAAGGTTGGCGTAGCGGCCGCCGGAACGGAACCGCCGGAGGAGTACGTCCAAGTTAGGATTTCCTGGATGGCAGTGAGTCCACCAGTGCCTCCCGTAAAACCGATATACGCAGTACTGGCACCGACGGCAGCGGAGAGATTGATAGGCCAGGACTGCGTGAAGGCCGCAGCCGTGACACTGTCCGTGATGGTCATGGCCAGGTTGGTGCCATCGTAGGTCATATGCACGTTGAAAACGTGGCCGCTGTGGAGGTCGACGCCGGAGCTTGCCATATCGACGAACGGCGTGGTGGGCGACGCGCCGTTTGTATAGAGACCCGTGGAATCGCCCGTTTCGTTGGAATTTGAGTAGAGGTCGAATTTGACGGCAACGCTCTTCAGAATACTGTTGGCAGCGGTTGCACTAGGGCTATCCGGTCCGTAGCCGAGCCCGCCACCTTGGGGACCGAGCGCCGTAGTGTTGTTGCCTTGGATGACGAAGGCAAATCCGTCCGCGGTCGGCGAAGTGCCTGGAGTGATCTGGAAGCTGAAATCGTTTGTGAACGAAGCCGCCGATGCCTGTGCGCTGTACCAGGCGCTGGCACTCTCATTCGTTCCGCCGTCAGTAAGGCGGAGGCGGGTGCCGTTGAGAGCCGCGCTACCATTGAAGACCATGCCCCCGCCCACGAAGCCATTGCCGAAGTTTATGGAGCCGGTTCCTCCTGTCGCGATGGTGTAAGCGGCAGAGGTGACATTGCTTGCGAAGAATCCGCTCGCCGTTGCGATTGCTTTGACGGTGGTGGTTGCGCTGATGGTGATTGGCGAAGAATAGAGAAGCGTGGAGCCGCCAGCGGTTGTGGCGGGCGTAGCGCCGTCCAGCGTGTAGTAGATCGTTGCGCCGGAGCTAGCAGAGCTAATCGTCACCGCTTGCGCAGAAGAATAGGAACCACCGACTGGGCTGAACGTTGGAGCCGCGGCTTGCGATTGGATGGTGTATGTGGCGCTGGCAACGGCGCTGGCCGAATAGCCCGAGGCCGTGGCGATGGCCTTGATCGTTCTGGTGGAACTGACAGTGAGAGGACCTGTGTATTGGGCTGTTGAGCCGCCCGCGCTCGTTGCCGGAGTGCTGCCGTCAATCGTGTAAAAGATCGCCGCACCCGAAGTGGAATCAGAGAGTGAGACGGTCTGCGTGCCAAGATAGGTGCCCGCGGCCAGGCTGAAGGTGGGTGTTGCCACTTGCGGCGACGACTGTGTAGTGGGTGTGAATGTCCAGGTTTCGATCTTCTGGCTTGCTGTGAGTCCACCCGTACCGCCCGTGAACCCGACGTAAGCCGTATTGGCGCCGACGATCTGAGGAATGTTTACGCTCCAGCTGGTCGTGAAGCTAGCGTTGGTAACGCCGTCCGTAATGGTCATGGTCAGGATGGTGCCGTCATAGACCATGTGAACGTTAAAGGTGTCACCGCTATGAAGGTTGATACCAGGGGCGACCAGATCCACGAACGGTGCTGTCGGCGAGGCGCCATTCGTGTAGAGACCAGTGGAATCGCTGGTTTCGCTTACGTTGCTGTAGATATCAAATTTGATTGCCACGCTCTTCCCGATGCCGCCTGTGCCGCTTGGCGCGTCAGGTCCATAGCCAAGACCACCGCCGCCGGGGCCCAGCGCGGTGAGACCCGTATTCTGAATAGCGAAAGTGAAGCCATCGGCTCCAGGATTAGCGATTTGGAAAGTGAAATCGTTGGTGAAAGTTTGGATGTTAACAGGCGTATTGAACCACGCGCTCGATGCTTCGTCGAGCCCGCCATCAGTAAGCTGCAGTCGCGTATCTGCAAGACCCGTGGATCCATTCAAGGTCATGACACTTGCAGCGGAGCTGAAACCGTTCGCAAAATTCGAGCCTGTGCCGCCCTGATTGGGGGTGTATGTATAAGTGGCAGTGGAAACATTGCTGTTGGACATCCCGGTAGCGGCCGCGATGGCTTTGACGGTGGTTGTTGCGCTGACGGTAATCGGCGAGGAATAGAGAGCGGAGGCAGTCGTCGGAGTAGAGCCATCAACTGTGTAATAAATCTTCGCTCCCGAAGTAGCATCGGATAGAGTCACCGAGATGGGAGAAGAGAAAGAGCTCGAAGCGGGCGAGAATGTCGGGGCCGCGACCTGATTTTGGAGCGTATAGGTTTGGCTTGAAGGCGAACTCTGCAGAAAGTTCGTGGCGCTGGCAATCGCGGTGATGGTTTCCGTGGTTGTGACGCTGATGGGGCCGGTGTACTTTGTCGAAGATGTGGTTGGCGTCGAACCGTCTGTGGTGTAGTAAATCGTCGCACCGGAGGTCGAATCCGCTATTGTCACGGAAAGAGAACCCGTAAAGGTCTGACCTGCCGGGCTGATCACGGGGGTCGCGGCCGTGGGAGTTCCGTTGAGAAGGCCGTAGATATCCACTTCGTTTGCCGTGCCGACATACACCTTGCCGTTGGCAATCGTTGGAACCGTAAATTTCGTGGCTTGACCGGCAGCATCACGTGATGACTTCTGGGAACTGTTGTAAAGCTCGGTAGCGACGTTGGAAGCGTCGAACGCGTACAGTACCGCGTTCTGAGACTGATTGTATTGATCGGTGCGAATCGCCCAGACGATGCCGTTGCTGTTGCCGTTGGAGGACACCGACGGGGTCGCACCAGGAAAATCTGAAGTTTCTTGCGAAATGGCCGTAGGCGTAGAGGAGAATTTACCATTCGCAAGCGTGAATGCTTGCAGGTTCGTCAGCCTTCCCCACTCGTACAATGTGTTATTCCAGAAAGCCGGAGCGCTCCAGAGGCCGCCAGACTGTCCCTCAATCTCCTGAACCACGTTGTCAGTGGAACTATTGAAACCGCCCATGTTGTCACGGTCTACGAGATAAAATTTTCCCTCTTTGCCTGCTTGAATAAGAAGGTGAGTGTGACCGCCAACGGACTGATCCGGCAGAAGGAGCACTCCACCCGCGGCAAGATCCTCGTCGGCTTGATTCAAGGTTGCCTGATTAAACGGAGTAAAGGAATCCTGGACCGTTAAGATGCCACCTGAGAGATCCAGGCGAATGATATCGTCGCCGTAGTTCATCGAGTTGGTGTAGGGCGGTGTGGCGTTGAAAGAGCCATTTCCCGTAGGGATGAACAGCCGGCCATAAGGCTTGTTGACCGAGTCAATGACGTCGGCTGCGAGTCCGGTGCCAGACATCCACACGCCTGAACCCAGCCCGTTGGGGGTCGAGCAGTACGCGCTGATTTGGCTCAGAGTTGCCGCGTTGTAAGAGAGAACCCAGCCGTGCCAGGGTCCATTGTCCCCGTGAGAGCCAAAAGCGACGTAAAGAACCCCATTTTGCAGCAGAAGCCCAGCCCGATTCAGTTGCCACTTTGGGTCAAAATTGAGGACGCCGCCAGATGCGCCGTTGCCCGTTCCCGGGACCGAGGCAGAGAGGCTGACTGGACCGCCGAATTTCTCTGCTCCGCTCGAGATGTTCAGGGCATGCAGCCGCTGGACATAAGTTGGGGTTGAAGGGGACCCTTCTTTCGTTTTTCCGATAACGTAAAGAGTGCCGGTCGCAACGTCGATCACCGGAGTTCCGGTAATTCCTATTTCCGGAACGATGTCAGCACTGCTGATATCACCGTTCGGCACGGTGGTGGCGCCGGATGCGGCGCCGTGAGCGGAGTCCAATAGAGTGATTTGCCAAAGCGGAGTGGAGTTCGAGCCACCATTCGAGTCTGCGTCGAACGCATACACGCTGTCGTGCTCTGTAGCGATGAAAATGACGTTATGGGTGCCTTTGCCGGTGATCGAAACGTTTGGAACGTAGAGAGGTTGCGCGTAAATCCGGCCGTCGGCTGGGTAAGAAAACAACTTACCGAAGGTGGCTTGATTCACATTGGCGGGTGTCAGAACGGTTTCGGTGGTATATGCGCCGGTGCGGGCGTTATTGTTATGTTGTGTCAGGACAGGAGTTTGCGCCGAGGCCGAAGGCAACAATAAACAAACAAGTGCCAACAAACAAAGAAGCCATGATTGACCAAACTCTAAGCGTACAAGGGAGTATACTTGTCTAGCCGCAAAAGAAGCAATACTCATCCCGGAGCCTCGCGCAAATTAGCTATTTGAATCTTCTGCGGAAAGATTCAGGTCGATCGCAACTGGTCCCTTGACCTCTTGAGCGATGGTGACCGTTCTCCTCTTGCCGGAAGCCTGAGAGGAGAGCCCTGAACTAAGAATCCATCGAAACTCGAGGACAACTGGCAAGAAGTATAGATGGTGAACCATTCTAATTGCAAGCAAAAACAAAACAAGGCTATTGGATTCAATAAGATAGTACGAGTGGTACAAATGTACTGCATCCAAAGTAACGGAACGATTCGTTTTCGCAGAAATGACATGTACGGGATAGAATGTGGCCCTTTTTGGAGCAATGTTTGGAGGAATCCATGACTCGACCGTCGGTCCATAGGATTAGGCGAATCGCTCTGTTCACATTCGGGATGCTCTTGTGTACCAGCCAGTTAGAAGGAGGGCAGGAGCAGAAGGGCCTGCTGACCGTGAAAAGAATTTACTCGCAGCCCAGCCTCGGGGGTCGCCTGAACCGCGGAGTGAAATGGGCACCCGATGGGAAGGCCGTGTCTTTTTTTGAGACGAAAGGCGAGGGTGTGGCGGCAAAATCAGAACTGTGGGCATTGGATGTTGCGAGCGGGCAAAGGCGTCTCCTGGCGAATGCGGAGAAACTGGAGACCGTGCTTCCAGCCGAAAAGGCGCCGCAGTCGCAAGCGACTGGACTCGGAAGGCGAGCGGCATCGCAGTATGAGTGGGCGCCAGGCGGCCAGGCGATTCTATTCGTCGGTCCGAAAGCGCTGGGATGGCTCGATCTGAAAACGCAGGGCATCCGAACGCTCGTAGCTGGTGAAGAGGCAATCGCCGACGTGAAGATTTCGCCAGACGGGAAGTTCGTAAGCTTTGTGCGGGGACACAACCTGTTTCTTGTGAGCATTGCGGATGCGAAAGAGCGGGCATTGACGAGTGGCGGTACGGAGGCAGTTCGCAAGGGAGAACTCGATTGGGTCTATCCGGAGGAATTGGACTTGAAGACGGCTTACTGGTGGTCGCCCGATTCGTCCAAGATAGCATTCCTGGAAATGGACGAGTCGAAGGTCTCGAAGTATCCGCTGGTGGATTTTGCTTCGTATGACGGAGACGCGGAGGAAGAACGGTATCCGGTGGCGGGTGGCAACAATCCGGTTGTGCATGTGTATACGGTGCGCGTCGACGGAGGCAATGCCACGTTGATCGATACCGGCGCGGAGACAAATCAGTACATTCCGCGAGTGGATTGGCTGCGCGATTCGAAGCGGCTTGCGATCCAGCGCCTGAACCGTCCGCAGACGCAATTGGAGTTGCTACTTGCGGATGCGGAGACCGGAAAATCGAGCGTGCTGTTAACGGAGAAAGACGCGTACTGGATCAACGTTGCCGACGATTTGTATTTCCTGAAAGACGGCAAACGATTCTTGTGGTCGAGCGAACGCAGTGGCTACCGGCATTTGTATTTATACGGACTGAATGGAAAAGAATCCGCGCAATTGACCAAAGGAGACTGGGAAGTCACTGGGCTCGAGGGAGTCGACGACGCGAAGGGAATTGTATATTTCAACGCCACGGAAAAGACTCCGGTCGAGAGGCATCTATACCGAGTGGGACTGGATGGAAAAGGATTCGCGAGAATTACGAAGCAGGACGGTACGCACACCATCCAGTTTTCGCCGGATGCGGGAGCGTTCGTAGACACGTATTCGAACGTGATGACGCCACCATCGCAGCGGGTAAGCAGAGCGGATGGCAGCTCGATGGTTTCGTTGAATGACAACAAGGTTGCCGAGCTTGCGGACTATCATCTGTCGCCGGTGGAATTCATCAAGTTCAAAACGCACGACGGGATGGAACTGAATGCATGGATGATCAAGCCGGCAAATTTTGATCCTGCGAAGAAATATCCGGCGCTGGTGTACACCTACGGCGGGCCGCACGCGCAAGTGGTGACGAATGCGTGGTCTGGTTCCACGTTTTTGTGGCATCAACTGATGGCGCAAAAGGGATTTGCAATCTTTGCCGTGGATAATCGCGGTTCGGCGGGACGCGGACATTTATTTGAAGAGCCGATTCATTTTCGATTTGGGGCGCAGGAAATGTCCGACCAGCGGGATGGCGTCACATGGTTAAAAGGGCAGCCGTGGATAGACGGCGGACGAATCGGAATTTGGGGATGGAGCTACGGCGGGCACATGACGCTGCACGCCATGTTTGAAGATCCGGAAGATTTCAAAGCAGGATTCGCGGGCGGACCAGTGACGGACTGGCGCTACTACGACACGATTTACACCGAGAGATATCTGGGACTGCTGCCGCAAAACGCAGAGAGTTACCAGGAGTCTTCGCCGATTGAGAAAGCCGGTCAATTGCGCGGCAAACTGCTAATCGCGCACGGAACCGGAGATGACAATGTGCATTTCGCGAATACTCTGTCACTGCTGGACAAACTCATCGAGCAGCAGAAGCACGTCGAAGTACTGTCATTTCCGGGACGGGGGCATGGTGTTTCCGATCCGCCTGCGCGAATTTTCCTTATGAATCGCGTAACACAATTTTTCCTGGAGAATTTGGGCCAAGCAAACTAGCTGTGATTTTGATTCGCTGTCACAGGGCCGGAAGGGAACATTTCCGGTGTAACAGACGTTTGGAAAGATAGGTCTGCGAGAAACAGGATGGGAGAGAACGACAATGGTCCGTTTTGACGTGAGGATTTTGGCAAAAGTGGTCTTGATTTTTGCAGTACTGATTGCCGGCGCGAGTGCGCAAACGACGGCGCAGTCGCCTGGGAGAAAGCTACCGACGATTCCGTTCGAGAAATACAAGCTGAAGAATGGACTCGAAGTGATTTTATCCGACGATCGCACATTGCCACTGGTCTCGGTGAATCTTTGGTATCACGTTGGGCCGGCGAATGAGCGGCCGGGACGGACAGGATTCGCGCATTTGTTCGAGCACATGATGTTCGAGGGCTCGCAACATGTCGGGGGAAAAGCGCACTTCGCGTATTTGGAAGGGGCGGGCGCGACGGACATTAACGGAACGACGAATTTCGATCGCACAAATTATTACGAGACGATTCCCTCAAATCAGCTGGAACTGGCTCTTTGGCTGGAAAGCGACCGCATGGGATATCTCGTCGGCACACTGGATATCGAGAAGTTGGCGAATCAGCGCGACGTGGTGCGCAATGAGCGCAGGCAGTCCACCGAAAACACGCCATACGGTTTGGCGGAAGAGGGCTTGTTTCACCAACTTTTCCCGAAAGGGCATCCGTATTATCCGGCAGTGATTGGGTCACACGCGGATGTGGAAGCTGCAAAGCTTGAAGACGTGCGGGAATTTTTCCGGCAGTACTACACACCCAACAACGCAACGCTTGCAATAGTGGGAGATTTCGACAAAACGAAGATCAAAACGCTGGTGGAAAAATATTTCGGCTCAATTCCGGCAGGGCCAGAGGTTCCGAAAATTACCGCGACAACTCCGGCGATTACTTCCGAACGCAGAGCGGTTGTGACCGATCAGGTCGAATTGCCGCGCGTCTACATGGGATGGATCACTCCGCCGGTTTTCCAAAAGGGAGATGCGGAGTCCAATTTGTTTTCACAGATTTTGGGTGGCGGGAAGAGCAGCCGGCTGTACAAGAGTCTGGTATACGAAAAACAGATCGCGCAGGACGTCTCGACAAGTACTGAAGAGACGCGGCTCGGGTCAATTTTCGAACTGATAGTAACGGCAAAGCCGGAAGTGAGACCGGAAGATCTTGAAAAAGCGATTGATGCGGAGCTGGCGAAATTGCAGGCAGAAGGGCCGTCGGCGGCAGAAGTGGAGCGTGCGAGAAACGTCACCGAGACCGCACTCGTGCGCGGATTAGAGCGCACGAACGGTGTGGCAAACCGGCTGAACTATTACAATCAATTTCTCGGCAACCCGGATTATTTTTCGAAAGACCTGGCGCGATTCGACGCCGTAACTCCAGCGGAGATCAAGCAAACGGCGCAAACAATTTTCAAGAAGGACGCGCGTGCGGTCGTGTACGCAGTTCCCGGCAAGAAAGTGATTGATGACGTTTCGAAAACATCCGACGAAGAGAACAAGAAACAGGCGAAAGAAGCAGGCGAAAGCAAGATAGCGATGGCCGATGAGCCGTGGCGCGCGAAAGCGCCGACACCTGGACCCGTACCGAAATTCAGCCTGCCGGTTCCGGAGAAAGCGCAACTGGCGAATGGACTGACGATTTATCTTGTGGAGCGGCACAATCTTCCTTTGATGGCGGCGACGCTGTACACGATCAGCGGAAGTGAATTGAATCCGCTGGACAAGCCGGGGCTTTCCGGGTTTACCGCGGACATGCTGACCGAAGGAACGGCGGCCCGATCAGCGCTGAAATTCGCAGAGGATACGGATCAGATCGGCGCAACCATCGCTACTCAGGCCGGTTACAGCAGCGCTTCGGTGTCGCTATCGGCGCTAAGCTGGAACGCGGGCGGTGGGTTCGATCTGCTTTCGGACGCGACACTGCATCCGGCGTTTGACGCAAAGGAAGTGGAGCGCATACGCAACCAGCGGGTGACTGCCGTTTTGCAAGAGAATGATGAACCGTTCTCGCTGGCGCTGCGTACCGCGAACCATGTGTTGTTTCCAAACAGTCCGTACGGATTTTCGGTGCTCGGCACGGAAGCATCGAACAAAGCGATCAAGCGAGAAGATCTAACGGCGTTCTGGAAACGGGGATACGTTCCGTCGAATGCAGTGCTGGCGATCGCGGGCGATTTAAATCTTGCCCAGGCAAAAGAGCTGGCGACGAAATATTTTGGCGCGTGGAGCGGAAATGCAACGAGCAGCCAGGCGCTGGTTACGCCGTCAGCACCTGCAAAGTCCGTTGCGCTCGTTGACAAGCCAGGCGCGCCACAGACAGCGTTGCTGCTTTCGAGCCTGGGCGCGAGCCGTAGCACTCCGGACTACGTGCCACTGGAAGTGATGAATACAGCGCTCGGCGGACTTTTTTCCAGCCGAATTAACATGAACCTCCGCGAGGAACATGGTTACACGTACGGGGCGCAGTCGTTTTTCCAATATCGACGCGGCGTCGGACCATTTTTTGCGGGAGGCGCGATTCGCACAGATGCCACCGCCCCAGCGACCCAGGAATTGTTCAAGGAGGTTACGCGAATCCGCGAAGAGGAACTGAAACCGGAGGAATTGCAGAAGGCAAAGGATTCGTTCTCCAAAACGCTGGTTGGACTGTTTGAAACGACGAGAGAGACGGCTTCGACGATCGGGCAGCAGTTTGTATTCGGGCTGCCGGTGGAATACTATCGCGACCTGCCAGCGCAGATTGACAAGGTGACCGGTGCGGATGCGCTACGCGCTGCGAAGCAGTATCTCCATCCCGAGGCGACCATCGTAGTGGGCGTGGGAGACCGCGCGAAGATCGAGCCAGCACTGAAGCAGATCAACGTCGGGCCGATTAACGTTGTCCAGTAAGGACATGCGGTAAGAAAGTTTCGAGGAGGAACCCGCTGTGTGCGGGGCCTCCCTTCCCCTATTTTCCCACGCGGGGTCCTTACGCGTGATTATTGGCTGCAGCGCTTCGCATCCAGTGAAGTTCGGCGAGGACAAAACCTTTCATCCGCACATTCCCATTAAGGGTCAGACTTTGATGTTCTGAGGGCCCTTTGACACCCAAAGGGGCGCCGAATCTGTCGTCTGACGCAGCAGCATGTTCAGTTGAGCCGCGTGATGTTGCACGTGCCGCATGTTGTAGAGGAGCAGTTCACCGTTGCTCATGTTGCGATACGGGAAGGGGCAGGGATTCGTAACCCAGGCTTCTGTCATTCCCGCCATCACGGTCTCCAACTTTTTGCGGCAGTGCTCGAGGTAGCCGAGCAGTTCGTCCTTTCCGTAGGCGCGCTCCGGCGGGACAACCTCGTCCTCGAGTTCGGTGAGACCGAACGGTGGCGGCGGATGGAATCGGGATTCGTCTTCTCCCGAGAGATAGAGGTCGAGGAAGAAGAGCACGTGAAAGGCCAGGTACCAAAACGCGCGCGGTGCCTGACCGGACCACACAGAATCCGGGCAGGCTTCGATCGCGTTGGCGAGCATGTCGATCGCAGCATGGAACTGCTGCCGGATCGCAGATCTCCAAAAGTCCATCATGAGCCCCTACGTTTGGCGGCAAAGAGCTTGCGGAACTTGGACTCTTTGTCCGGGATTTCCATTTTGCCTCCCGGTTCCCGGTCAACATATCACAGGTCGCCAACAGGTCTGAGCATCATAAGTCCCACTTGCCCAACCAAAGCCAAAGCCAAAGCCAAAGCCAAAGCCAAAGCCAAAGCCAAAGCCAGAGAAGAGCCAAAAGGAGCATGCAGTCTCGGCCCTCCGCCAAGCAACCCGTGGAATTACCTGAGGGCCAAGCGAAAGAAGGTCTGAAAAACAGGTATCGATGGAACAGTAGCCGCCAAAGTGGTGAAAAGGGGACGGCCTTTAGCGGACGCCGGAAAATTCTACGTGGACGGAGCGGCCGAGCCGTGCGTTGAACAGCAGATACCAGCCGGCGTGGTGGTCGTCATCGTAGACGTAGACATCGTCACGATCCCAATTCCAATCGCGACAGTGAGGCACGTCGTAGGTGGCGACGACCCAATTTGAGCGGTCGTAGAGGACGATGTTGCGGGTAGGAACATCGTAACCGCGAAGAGCGTAGTGTTGCTTCACGTGTTCGTAGCGGCCGTGTGGATAGTGGCGGCCGGGGCGGATGCGATCGTGATCGTAGTCCCAGCTGGAATAATGGGGATTGCGAGGATGGTCCCAGCCCTTGTGTTTTCCGTTGTCGTGGCGGTCGCGATCACCGTGGCGATCATCATCACCGCGGCGATCGTCGTCGCGGCCGTGCTTGCCATGGTCATCAACAGACGCGGCAAGCGCGGAAGAACTACCGGGAACAAAACACGCCAAGCCGAGAAGAATTGCACCTGCAAAAAGAGTCCTGCGCATTATTTGTTATCTCCGTCCGGTGAATTGACCTGAACGCCGGTTGCGTTATCAAAGCTGACGACCTAGCTGGGACGAGGTAGCCCCCACCATCTGAGGTAGTTCTACAACCTAATGTAGCCCTACCACCTAATTTTGAGGGAAAAGCGCGGAGCATGCTCGACGTGTTTGCAGCAAGATGGGAAAAAGGGAACTGTCCTAAGGGGCAATAATGTCTTTGGGATGGGCTTTGACTTGGATGGCGGCGAGGCTCGAAGCATCCCAACCGCCGCCGAGGGCTTTCACTAAGAGGACGCTGGTGACTAGTTTTTGGCCTTGCAGGACGGCGAGCTGCTGCTCGTTGGTCAAAAGAGTCTGTTGCGCAGTGACAACATCGAGATAGCTGACGAGGCCGCCTTTGTACCGGCTGGTGGCGATATCCAGATTGCGGCGTGATGCGTCAACCGCTTGTTGCTGAGACTGGAAGGCTTGATCGAGAACGGTGAGGCCGGTGAGGCTGTCCTGAACTTCGCGGAAAGCTTCGAGTACGGTGCCACGATAATTGGCGACGGTGGCGTCGTAGTTGGCTTGCGCGAACTGAACCTGGGCTCGCCGGGCGCCGCCCGTAAAAATACTTTCCGCGACGTTTGCACCAATCGCCCAAAACGTGCTTTGCACGTTGGCGAGTTTGGCGATGTCGGCAGCCTGCCACCCGCCGGTGCCAAAAAGACTCAACGACGGATAGTAAGCGGCTTTAGCGACTCCGATTTGCGCGTTGGCGATGGCCATTTGACGTTCGGCTTCGGCGATGTCGGGGCGGCGCTCCAGTAAATCGGAAGGCAAGCCAGCATTGAGCGCGGGAGGTTCGCCTGCGAGGTCGCGTGGCGCGACGTGGTAATCAGGAGCGGATTTGCCGAGAAGGACGGCGATGGCGTCTTCAAATTGTTTGCGCTGCTGATTCAACAAAGTGAGCTGGGTGCGCGTTGTGTAAAGAAGAGTTTCTTCCTGCGCGACATCGAGGCCGGACGCGACCCCGCCGTGGTAACGGGAGTTGACAAGGTCGAGGCCTTTGGTGAGGGCATCGACAGTACGCGAGAGCAGAGTGATTTGCGTGTCGAGCTGGCGGAGCGAGAAATAATCTCCTGCCAGTTCGGAAGTGATAAGGAGACGAACGTTTTCGAGGTCGGCAGCGTTTGCTTGATAGCTGGCTTCAGCGGCTTCAATGCTGCGGCGGCGCCTGCCAAAGAGGTCAACTTCGTAGCTGACAGTGAAGGGCAGCGTGTAACTATTCTGCGAGACGGGACTGACCACGGTGAAATTGCTGTTTGGCGGACGGTTGCCAGAAAGACGTTGGCGTTCAGCGGCAGGAGCAGTGCCTAACTGAGGGAATTGAGTGGAAATCTGGATGGCGGCAAGAGCTCGGGCCTGTTCGAGACGAGCGACGGAAATTTTTATGGTTTGATTGGACTGCAGCGTTTCGTGTTCGAAAGCGTTCAGCTCGTCATCGTGAAAAACCGTCCACCACTCGCCTTTGCCAAGTGCGTCCTTCGGAGCGCTTTCGCGCCAAGGTTCGGCGACATCCCAATGAGCGGCAGCGGGCGCACTGGCGCGCTGATACTTCGGGCCCACAGTGCAGCCGGCAACGCAAAGGACTGCCGATATCCCAGAAAGCAAAAATAAAAAGGAGCGCTTCACTTCTTCTTCTCAGTGGAAGGCTGGTTCCCGTTTGTGGACGAACCGGAACCAGAAGGTGCTGCCGAAGGAGGAGCAGCGGGCTTTACCGAAGCTTCCTTGACGTTGACATGTTGACCCTCTTCGAGCGAGTCAGCCGGATTGAGAACGATCCAGTCACCGCCACGAAGACCCTGCAGAACTTCCAGCGTCACTCCGTAGTCGCGGCCGATGGTAAGCGGTTGCAGATGAAGCTGATGATTCGCATCCACTGTAACGGCGCGAAGGCCCTCCGACCGGAACAGCAAGGCGTTGACGGGAACCTGCAGGCGCTCACCTGCCACCTGGACGCCTAAATGGACCTGCGCGTAGCCACCGGGCAGGAGTTCGCCGGTTTTGTTGGGAACGTCGACTTCCGTAAGAAGTGTGCGCGAAGTCGGATCAATCGCTTCCGCGGTGCGAACAACTTTGCCTTGGAATTTGCGGCCAGGGAACTGCGTCAGCTCAAGGTGAGCAGGAAGGCCGGCATGGATCGAAGGCGCCGCGCTCTCCGGAACATTTACATAGACGCGAATGGGATCGGTTTGCGCGAGAGAGAACAAGAGTTGAGTCGCGCCGCCGTTGCCGGCGTTGACCAGCGTTCCGATATCGACATTGCGACGGGTGATGACGCCGCTAAACGGCGCGTAAATATGTTTAAACGATTCGAGTTCATACAGACGATGAACATTTGCCTCTGCCGAAGCGACCGTCGCCTGCTTTGCGGCCAAATCTCCTGAAGCGTTGTCCACTTCCTGCTTTGAAACGCTGTCTGATTTGAGGAGATCCTCATATCGGGTCGCAGTGATGTGCGAAAGATTGGCATTCGCTTTCGATGTTTCAAGGTCGGCCTTCGACTGTATCAATTGCTGATCGACCTCGGGCGTATCGATATCGGCAAGAAGTTCTCCGCGACGAACGCGGGAGCCGATATCTCGGTACCACTTTTTCAGGTAGCCGTTGGTCCGCGCGTAAATCGGCGATTCGACATAAGCCTGCATCGAACCAGGGAGCACGAGTCCCTCGTCGGTCGGTTCCGTGACCGGATGAATGACGGCAACCGTGGGGATGGCACGCGTCTCAGTTTCCTTGGCGAGGGCATGGTATTGAGAGCGGCGCTGAATCAGGGTGAATGCTCCGAGCACGACCAGGACGACCACCGTGAAAACCAGGACTCCGAAAAGTCCGCTTCTGCGTGGCCGGGGCTGACTGTCGATTTCCGATGCCATAAAAGCTGTACCTCTCCTTACCTAAAAGGTCCCGTCAGAAATCTCATGCCGCAAAAGCGATTTTCAGGCCGTTGCGGCAGAATGATGTCTGCGGCGTTCCAGCCGTGTGTGAATGATTGCGAAAACGCACGGCACGAAAAACAACGTAGCGAACGTCGCGAAAAGCAATCCGCCGATGACGGCGCGCCCCAAAGGAGCGTTTTGCTCGCCGCCTTCTCCGAGGCCGATGGCCATGGGCACCATGCCAATGATCATCGCGAGCGCAGTCATGAGCACGGGGCGGATGCGAACGTAGCCCGCTTCGAGAGCCGCATCGATCGCATTTTTCCCTTCCGCCATCTGTTCGCGCGCAAACGACACCATAAGAATACTATTCGCCGTGGCGACCCCCATGCACATGATAGCGCCGGTGAGCGAGGGAACGTAAAGCGTGGTGCGGCTGATGAGAAGCATCCAGCAGATGCCAGCGAGCGCTCCAGGCAAAGCGGTGATGATAATGAAAGGATCAAGCCAGGACTGAAAATTGACGACGATGAGCAGGTAAGCAAGAACGATCGCGCCGAAAAGACCGATGCCCAGACCGATAAAAGAATTACGCATCGTCTGCACTTGACCACGAACGACGATGTGACTGCCGCGCGGCAATTCTTTTTCGACCGCACTCACCTGCTTGAAAACTTCTGCGGAGACGGCGCCCAGGTCGCGTCCATCCACGGAAGCATAGACGTTGATCATCGGCTGCGCGTTGTAGTGAGACACAGACGCGGGGCGCGCGGTGGTAGTGGTGGTCACCAGATTTCCAAGAATTTGCGGAGCCGAACCGGGGGTGCTGGCGTTGACGGGAGTATTCTGCAGCGCCTGATAAGAATCAACGCGATATTGCGGCGTTTGCACGGCGACGTTGTAGTTGATGCCGTTTTTGGGATCGAGCCAGAACGTAGGCGCGGTCTGAAAACTGGAGCTGAGCGAGACGAGAACGTTTTGCGCAACGTCGCGAGCCTGCAGGCCGATGGATTGCGCGCGCGTACGGTCAATATTCATATAGAGCGTTGGTGAATCGAATGCCTGCTGAACGTGAACGTCCACGGCGCCGGGAATGTGGCGCATCTCAGAAGCAAGTTTCTGTGCCACGACGTAGTTACCCTGCTGGTTCGCGCCGGTGATGGCGACGTCGATGGGAGCAGGAGTGCCGAAGTTCAGAATCTGAGTGACGATGTCCGCCGGCTGGAAGAAAAACTGCACACCGGGATATTGCTGTGCGAGTACTCCGCGAAGGTCATTGATGTAATCGCTTGTGCCTTTACCACGTTCGCCCTTAAGTTGCACAAGAATCTCGGCGTCCGACGAGCCAATCGTGCCGGCGTTGCTGTAGCTGAGATTGATGCCGCTGTATGGCAGGCCAATGTTGTCCAGCACGGTGACAATTTCGTTCGGGGGAATCACCTGACGAATCGTCTGATTTACCTGGTCGGCGAGGCGCGCCGTTTCCTCAATACGAAGACCAGTGCGAGCGCGCATATGCAGGCGAATTTGGCCGGCGTCAACGCTCGGAAAGAAATCACGGCCCAGGACTGACACCAACGCCGTTGAAAGAAGGCAAAAGACCAGGAACGCCGCAATGAACACTCTTGGAATCCCCAGCGCCCATTGCAACGCATTCCGGTAGCCATCGCGGAATCTTTCGAAGGCGTGTTCGAACTTCTGCTGGTAGCGGCGGAAGAAGCCTTGTTTTTCGCCGGCGTGCTCTTCAGCGTGGTATTCGTCTTCCGCGCTCAAGAGATACATGGCGAGCGTGGGAACGATGGTGCGTGACCACATGTAAGACGCCAACATGGCGAAGATCACGGCTTCGGCGAGCGGAACGAAAAGATACTTCGCTACGCCGGAAAGAAAAAACATCGGGATAAACACGATGCAAATGCACAGGGTCGAAACAAATGCGGGAACGGCGATCTGCTGCGCGCCATCAAGAATGGCCTGAACGGTTTCCTTCCCCATCGCCAGGTTGCGGTTAATGTTTTCGATTTCGACAGTAGCGTCGTCGACGAGAATGCCGACGGCGAGCGCGAGGCCGCCGAGAGTCATGATATTGATCGTTTCGCCGAGCGCGCTAAGCAACAGGATGCTGACCAGGATCGAGAGCGGGATGGAAATGGCGATGATCAGAGTGCTCTTCCAATTGCCCAGGAAGAGAAGAATCATGATCGCAGTGAGGACCGCCGCGATGAGGGCTTCGCGGAGCACACCTTGAATGGAAGCGCGGACAAACAGGGACTGATCGAAAAACTGTGTGACCTTGAGGCCCTCGGGGTATGAGCCTGCGTTGTACACAAGCATGGCTTTCACGCGGTCGACGATATCCAGCGTTGACGCGTTGCCGGTCTTGTAGATGCTCATGAGAACGCCGCGTTGGCCGTTCGCAAGAACCGCATTGGTCTGCGGGGAAAAGCCGTCGCGGATATGAGCAACATCCCTCATGTAAATCGTCGCGCCATTGACAGTCTTAACGGGAAGGTCGTTCAATTCATTCACCGTTCGGGGACTTCCATTCATCTCGACGGCGTACTCGAGCGTGCCGAGCTTTGCGGTGCCGGTTGGCAAAATGAGGTTTTGCGCGTTGACGGCATTGACGATGTCCACGGCGGATAGACCTTTGGATTGCAATGCGGCCGGATCCGTGTCCACGGAGACGAGGCGCTGCTTTCCGCCGTAGGGAAAAGGCGTGGCCGCCCCCTGGATGGTTGCGAGCTGTGTTCGGATGAAGTTATTGCCAAAGTCAAAGAGCTGCTGTTCGCTAAGTGTGTCGCTCGTCAGACCGAGCTGGATCACCGGAACCGTGGAAGCGGAATAGATGATCACCAGCGGAGGCGTAGTTCCCGGCGGCAGGAAGCGCAAGAACGTCTGAGAGATAGCGGCAGTTTGCGCCAGCGCCGTCTGAATGTTGGCGTTCGGTTGGAAATAGATCTTAATGACGGCGACGCCGTTGAGCGACTGCGACTCGGTGTGTTCGACGTCATTGACCAGCGTGGCGATTCCGCGCTCGACGTTGCCGGTGATGCGCTGTTCCATCTCCTGCGGCTCGAGGCCAGTAAAGGTCCAGACGAGACTGATAACGGGAATATTGATCTCTGGAAAAATGTCGGTGGGCGTGCGCATCAGCACGAGTGGCGTCAGAAGGACGATCACGAGGGCCATCACGATAAACGTATACGGCCTTTGTAGAGCTAAACGAACGATCCACATACTGGTATTCGAATTCCTTCAGTCGGGAAATTTCGTGGCGTCCCAGACTCGTCCGGTAGCGGCGCAGAAAACCTTGCTGGTTATTAGACTGTGACAGCCATGGTTTTGGTTACGCCGCTTCTCTGAAGTCGCCTTGGCTGAGTACGATACATTGTTATCACTGAAATCTCATAGAGATCAAAATTCGGAAACCAAAAGCGAACACGCAAAAAAAGGTTTGTTAGCCTATCCACGGCACAGCCTTCTGAAAATTTTGATGCGGGAGAGATCAAACAGGTGACGTGAGCACTCGCCGCCAATTTGGACTGGCGACTCTGAAACCTATAGCGGTAACTCAGCGGTCGACTCTTTGGGCGCGACCGGAACGTTATTTGTGAGTCATGGTGAAAACGCCGTCCCAATTCGTGGAGGGCTCGTCGAAAAGATACTCCTGGCAGCGCTTCCAGTAGGCGCGCGCAGGGCCGTCATTCGGCCATTGATCGAGAATCGATTGGAATGCGGTTTGAGCTTCGAGCCAGCGGCGTTGCCGGTAGAGCTCGCGAGCTTCGCAGAAACGGCCGAGAAGTGTTTGCGTCTCGGCGGTGAGCTCGGATGAGAAGGCAATCAGTTCATAGATGACGACGGGTTGCAGCTTGCCTTTGACGCGAATGAGATCGAGCTCGCGAAAAATGAATCCGGAATCCCTGGCGGCCAGATACGTGGTTTCGTTCACCAGGATGTGCGTGCCGTAATCCTTGTTGAGACCCTCAAGTCGAGAAGAAAGATTCACGGAATCGCCCAGCGCCGTGTAGCCGTAGCGCAAGGATGAGCCCATATTTCCGACGCTGGCAACGCCGGTGTTGAGCCCGATGCCGATGTCGAGACGAGGCTTGCCCTGGGCTTCCCACTTTTTTTGCATTTTGTGAATTTGCGTCATCATGTCCAGCGCGGTCTGACAACCCAGCACCGCGTGGCCTTCTTCCTCAAACGGCGCGCCCCAGAAGGCCATCACTGCGTCACCGATATATTTATCGAGAGTCCCGCGACGTTCGAAAACGATCTGGGTCATATCCGAAAGATATTGATTGAGGAAAACGGCGAGTTCCTGAGCGTCGAGTTTTTCCGAAATGGTGGTGAACCCGCGGATGTCGCTGAACATCACGGTGATTTCTGTCTTGCGTGGTTCGACAAGCTCAGGATTGAGCAGCAGGCGCCGAACGACCTCTGGACTGAGGTATTGGCCGAAGGCCGTGCGTACGCGCCGTTTTTCCTTTTCCTCGATGAGGGCGCGGTAGAGAGACACAAGCAGGACATTCGCGGTAATGGTGAGTGCTGGGATTGTGAAGTTCAGCCACGAGCCTTTCAAGAATGCGAAATAGTCGACAGCAACCAAAACGGCGAGCATCACGATTCCGCATCCCATCCACCGCGGGGACACAAGAGCCATCCATATGCCCAGTGGCACGCCGAAGAAGAGGATCAGCGCTAAATCCCACAGAGACTGCTTCGCGCCACGCAACAAAAAATTTTGATGGAGAATATTGTCAATCACGTTGGCATGAATCTCGACACCCGGGTAATCGAGTCCGCCAAATGGCGTGGTTCGCAAATCGCCGATGCCGGTAGCGGTGGCGCCAACGAGAACAATCTTTCCAGAAAACACACCGGCAGGCGCTTTGTGTTCGATGACGTCGGCCATCGAATAGTGCGGATAGGTATAGCTGGGGCCGTGATAGTTGATGTAGACGCGGCCGAGGTCATCAGTACGGACTTGCACCTTATCGCCAAAAACGATCCGGTAGGCACCCACCGGACCAAATTCCAGCGCCACTTGATCGTTCGGAAGGCTCAGGAACGAGCGGACGGTTTGCACGTCGAGTGAAGCGTAAATGTCCCAGTCCGCCAGATCTTTTGAACGGCCATACGGAATGATGAGATTGGAGCGGCGAACGACTCCATCGACATCGGGATAGACGTTGAAGAACCCAGTGGACGAAGTCTCCTCGCTCAGCGCACTCGTTAATAGGGAAAGATTTGCTTCGGTGCCCTGCGGCAGCAGACGGTCTGGACTGAATTTCTGAACTAACGCGATGCGGTCCTGCTTGCCTGTGGCTGGATTAAGCGGGCGAACACTGGGGAATGAGTAGAAGGCAATTTCGTTTGCATACTCATCCAGGGTTTTGGGATCGAGACCGCGAAGGTCGGCTTCGGTATGGAGGAAGAAATTTCCAAGAACGACAGTGCCAAAATTCTGAATCGATTTTGCAAACTGTTTGTCGGCATCGTAAACGGCGATGGTTTTTTGCAGTTCGGCCATGAGACGAGGATCAACAGGTTCGCCGCGTTTCTGGCGGGCTTCAAAATCCGCCCATAAGGTTCGCAACGGCGCTGACGATTGGTCCGGCTTGCTAAACGTAATGTCAAAGGCTGCAACTTTAGCTTTTCCCTCGTGCAAAGCATCCAGCAGATGCGCGAAATGGACGCGCGAGAAGGGCCACTTGCCGAGAACTTCTTGCGCGCGTTGATCGATGTCCACGATGACGATGCGCGGATCAACTGGTGTAGCGCTGGGTGAACGATACCGGAAGCGGGTATCCAGCGAGGAATATTCGAATCGCTGCAGGAAATTGAAAATGGGCGTCGGACTCTCGCCAAAGAAGGTGAAGTAATAGAGGGCGAGAGCAGAAATCGTGATGCCAAGACTGATCAGGAATGAAACACGATGCTGCCACCAGGAGAGGAGAAGTTCATAGACGCCAAAACCGCTGCGACCTTGTGACCATTTCGGCGAGGTGTTGGCCATGAACTGTTATGCGAAATCGGCGCCGCGACTCGGGCGGATAAGATCTGGGCACGAAGCGGCCGAATCGCGCATTGCTACTCCCGGACTATGAAGTTCAAACGAACGCCAGAAAGTTCCACAAGGTCGCCATCATTCAGGCGCGTCGGTCCCGGGATTGCCACGCCATTCACCACGGGAATCTTATCGCCGGAGCCGATGTAGTAGCCGTCGTCACGCTGATTAATCTGAGCAGCCATCTGCGGCTTGAACCAACCGCGAAGTTTGATTGTGGCCATCGCGGACTTGCCGATGGTTGTGAGCTTGTTGGTGAGTACGTATTCCTTGGCGTCTGTTCTGCCGGAGAGAACCACGATTGTGGGAACCCTGATGCGGTCAGCGGCGAATTGCGTGCGTTCACCCATTGCGGCGGCTTGCTGCAGCATGTCACGCCGGACTTTGGTATCGAGCACCATGGTCTCGTTGATCATGGGCGCGGTCGTCTTGCGCCTGGATTCATACGGCAGAGGCGCGTCGCCGGTGGCGTCAACTTTGATGTGGTGCTTACCGACCCAGATGGAATCGCCATCGTGTAGTGTGGCTCGTTCAACGCGCAGGTCATTAACGAAAGTGCCATTGAGGCTACCGCGGTCTTCGACCACCAGGCGGCCCGCCTCGAAATAAACTCGCGCATGGTCATTCGAAACCGCAAGATTATCCACAACGAGATCGTTATCAGGCGAACGACCAATGCGCACGGGTCGCGAACCGACGGGAACCTCTTTGACCAATTTTTCCTCAAACATCAGCGAGAGTTTGGCCATGTCATCTACCTCCGGCGAAGCCATTTCCGCCTTCAGATTTATGCGCCCCACGGCGCAGCCACGAAAACCAGCCCTTCGGTTCGGGCCTGAACGAAACGACGATTACAGTTACGTTGTCGATGCCGCCGCTTTCATTCGCGAGTTGGACAAGCTTTTCCGCGGCGCGCTGCGGAATCGGTTCCGCCTGAAGGGTTCCAGCGATTTCGGGCTCGGTGACCATGCGCGTCAGTCCGTCGGAGCAAAGCAGCAAAACATCGCCCGGGAAAAGTCCAACCTCTTCCACGTCCACTTCGACCTGAGGTTGAGTGCCGAGCGCCCGAAGCAAAACGCTTTGCAGGTTGCTCTGTTCCGCTTCGGTCGCTGTGAGAAGTCCACGTCGCACCTGTTCAGCGACAAGCGAGTGGTCGCTTGTGAGCTGCTGAAGCTGCCCGGTACGGAGCAAATAAACGCGGCTATCACCGACATGGCCAACGCTCAGCTGAGCGCCATCGATCCACGCGGTTGTTAAAGTCGCGCCCATGCCTTGCCGTTCGGGATGCTCTTGCGCGGATTGAAAAACCTTTTGATTGGCGAGATGAATCGCACTCAGAAGGCGGCGGCCCTTTGGCGTCAAACCAGGTTTCGCTTCACCGAGCAATGCCGCAGCAGGATTTTCTCGGCCCTCTATGCAGTGCTTCACAACCGTTTCCACGGCGAGCGCACTGGCCACTTCGCCATGAGCTTCACCGCCCATTCCGTCCGCGAGCACAAAAAGGTTCAGCGGCGAAGCAATCCGGAAGCAGTCTTCGTTGTTGGTGCGCACCATGCCTACGTGCGTGGCGCCACCGCTCGAGATTTGCAAGTACACTCCCCCGGGAGGCGGACAAAGAAACTTCCGCAACGAACCTGACGGGTTCTCTAAATTCAAGCTATCAGAGCAATTTAAGGGGCGAAAGGCGGTGAGCCCTACTGATTACTCACTACTTGGGAACAGGGTCTCGCTGGTCGGCCATTCTGGCGGGAGACTGGAGTCTGTCCTTGTCGTGATTCACGGATCCCAAGCGTAGCCGTAACTCTATGTGGAGACTGGCTTTAGGAATCCTCCTTTCCATCCTGCCACAGCGTTGGCGCGACCCACTGCGCCTGAACGAGTCTATCCCTTGGGAGCCGGCTACCGTGTTGAGCGGCTTTGTCGAGAGCCTGCTGGCTCTGATTCTTCTGGTCTACTGGTATTCGCACTCGGTTACGACCTGGGCTGCAAATGCGCTGGACTCGGCGTTGCGCGGTGGGCCAGAGAGTGCCGTTCCAGGACAGGCCATAGGCTTCTCCGCGCTAGTCCTTTGGATTTTGCATCCACTGACATGGCTCATCGCGTACTTCATCCTCGAAGGTTTAGTCCGACTGCTGGCCGCCGCCTTTACCGACCAAATCTTCGGAACACTTCCGCTGGCTTTTGTCGACTGGTGCTATGGCAAAGCAAAGCGCCGTCCACCCGAGGGAGACGCTCTCCACACGCCCGGTACACGCGCGCAACTACAATCTCTCTTTTCGGCGCTGAAAGAAAAAATCATCGTCAGCCGTTTGCCGGAAGTCGAAGACGAATTGGTGGAGTCTACTTGCACCGGTGAGTCATTTCTAGAGATCCACTCTTCGCGTCCTAAGCCGGAATGGATTCCGCCGAGAGTCGTTCGCATCGGAGACGCCTACTTCCGCCTGGAACAGATATCGCAGGGTAAATCACCGCGCCCGTTTGTGTTTGCGCTCAGGCGGCTGGCTGCGGGAGTGCCCGGCCGTTCCGTGATTCTGTATCAAGCTCCGCGAACGTTGAACTGAAACAGGCGACACACTACCTTGCAGTGGCGTTCTCTCCTACAATGGCAGTCATGAATTCGCGGTTTATGCAGGTCGCGCTGTCGTTGTTGGTCGTTTCGTGGTCAGGACGCGCTGTGGCGCAGCAAGTCCCACTGGCGAAGAACGCGCGAATTCTGTTGGTACCGCGAAAAATGATCACGGGCGACCGCACGACACTTGCGGCGCTGGATATGAACGGCAGGTTGACCCCAGGTGTGACCATTGCTTTTTCAAACGGTGATCACGTCACGACAAATTCGACGGGACGCGGCGTTTTCGTTGCCCCACTGACACCGGGAGTGCTGTACGCAACAATTCAAGGAAGACCGGGCCGGATACCGACACTGATCATTCCGCCCCCGGCAGACAGAAGCGACTCGCAAGCAATGCAGGGCCCGCATTTTGCTTCACTCAGCGACCGATTCGAATTACAGGGCCATGGATTTTGCGGCGATGCCGATAAGAATGTTGTGCAGGTGAACGGGCGTACAGCGTTTGTGCTCGCGTCATCATCAGAGGCCATGACGGTTCTTCCACCGGAAGAGCTGGATGCGGGTCTCGCAGAAGTCAGCGTAAGCTGCAATAAGAACGCAGCGAGTTGGGCTCGCGTCACGTTCCTTTCATTGTCGCTGGAAGCGGACAATTCACCACTACAGCCGGGACAAAAGCGCACGCTCACTGTCCGAATTGGCGGAACGCAGGAAAAAGTGACGCTGGAGGCGCGCAATCTTGCGCCAGAAGTCGCTGACCTTGCGGGAGGAAATCCCGCGCGAGCGACTTCCAGCGGCGGCGTAGAAAATCTTGCCCAATTCCCGCTGACCGGTAAGCAGCACGGAAATATTCTGGTATCGATACGTCTTCTGCCTGGAGCCGTGCGAACCAAGCTGTAATATCCGTGCGTCAGCCGCCGGACTTAGCGGAAGAAACCGAGGAGAGCGGAAGCTCCGCTTGCTCGCCGGTAGATGCATCGCCGCTGATGAGCATTCCTTCCAGGGCCAATTCGGTTTTGTCGAGGCGCTTGTCAGCTTCCTGATAGCTTTGCTGCGCGTTTTTCAAGTGCGTACCAATCTTTTCGAAGGTTTCTGAAAAATTGCCAAGCTGCTTCTGAAGCCCAGCGAGCCCGTTTGCAATCCGGCGAGCGTTCTCTTCAATCTGCATTCCGCGCAAGCCCATCGCGATCACGCAGAGGTGCGCGTAAAGGGTATTCGGTGAAACGGCGACGATACGCTTGTCCCGGCAGTAGGCGTCCAGCGCCTGGCCTTTGTTATCCGAGCATTGCAGCAACTCGTAGTAAACGCTTTCAGATGGAACGAACATCAACGCCAGGTCCAGCGTGTTTTCCGCCGGCAGAATATATTTTTTCGCAATGGAATCCACGTGGCCTTTCACAGCGGTGACAAACGTGCGGCGTGCTTCTTCGCCATCGGATTGGATGCGGCGAAAAGCATCGAGCGGGAATTTGGAATCGATCGCAAGGAGCTTTTTGTCGCGAAGAAATATCGCAGCGTCGACCGCTTCGCCGCTCGCGAAGCGGTATTGCGTTGTGTATTGCGAAGGTGGCAGGCAGTCCTCAAGCAGCCGTTCAAGCGTGACTTCGCCCAGGATGCCGCGCGTCTTGGCTCCGCCCAGCACCGATTCGAGCGATTGTTGCGCGTTACTGAGCCCACGGCTGACTTCCTGAAATTCGCCAAGCTGTTTGTAGATGCGTTCCATCATGCCTTGCGTGCTCTTCAGCTCCTCACGCATGGCGGACTGACCCTTGGCTGAAATATCGGCAGATTGCACGACTCCGTCGGTAAGCGACTTGCTGACGGCATCAAGCCGTTGTGTGACGGTGGCGGCAAGCGTTGTGATTTGGCCGGTAGCCTGAGCTTGCGAGGTCGCGACGGATTGCAAGTCGCGTCGCAGTTCGGTCATCTGCGACTCAATGGCTTCGCTTTTCTTTTGTGCTCCAAGGCTTTGTACCGCAACCCAAATCACAAGTGCGGCGACAACCAGCAGACCTGCAACAAAAATTCCTGACATTTGATCTCCCCGAGATAACGGGAAACGGTACTTCTACTTTACGCGGATGAGAGATTTCAGCAAGTCCGCAAAAGAAACGACCTTGTAGTTGGCCGGTCCTCAGACCGGTTCATTTTCTCGGAAGCAGTTTCCTTCAATTTTCAATGATATTTGGAACTGTTCTTACCAGTGCAGCTTCACTGCGAACTGGAATTGCCGTGCGTCGTAAGCTGCCGTGGGTTGTCCTGCCAGGCAGGTTAGACCCGCGGTCGGATCGCAGAGCTGGTTTACCGCTGCGACGTTTGTACGGTTGAAAAGATTGAAGCCGTCGGCGATCAGTTCAAGCCGGAACCGCTCGCCAAACGGGATCTGTTTTGCCAGTCGCAGGTCGAATTGGAAGAATCCTGGCGTAAAGAAACGGTTGCGTCCGAGGCTGCCGTCGCATCCGGCCGGTGGCGTCACAAAAGGGACGGAAAACGTGGAGCCGTCGTTGGCCAAGCAGACATTCGCCACTCCAAACTGTACGCCTGAAATGTACGGGGAAGTCGTGCCGCTCGACACTATCGATGGCCGCGCTTCTGAAGCGCCGAGATCCAATCTCGTGTCCCTACCGGTGATCACGTTGAAGGGCCTGCCGGAAGAGACTTCGATAATCGGCGCGACCGTGAACCCGCCGGCAAAATGTTTCCACGCCCGGTCGCCACTCTTGGCAGTCGCGGTTTGGAAGATCGCGCTCGTCACCCAGCGATGCCGCTGGTCATTGACGGAATTCGACCGCTCGAAAAATGGGAAGCGGCTGTCCTGTGGCTCGAGTGTGGACTGCAGGTCCGTGCCGTCGTCGATCGAATGCGACCATGTGTAGCTCGAGAAGAGCATGAATCCTTTGGAGAAGCGCTTCTGTACATCGACCGTGAGCGCGTGGTACCAGGAGCTCGCATCGGAGAGTTGCGCGTCCACGCTGTTGAAAGGAACCGGAACTCCAAAACCGGTTGGATATCCCGCGAGGTGGGCGAGTGCAACCTCAGTGCCGTAGCCACCGGCGGCCGCGGCGAACGACGGGTTAGGACCGGAAGGCCGGAAAAAATTGAAAAATGCCGGTGTACCGACAAAGCCCACGGCGGCCGCTGGATTGCAGTTCGCAGCAGCAAAACCCTGACCCAGTGCTCCCGGCGCAATCAGGAAGATACTTCCGGTGCTTGTGTTCACGCACGAATTCGGGGCGCCTGTCGGGACTACGACTGTCACCGGATTATTGACGCTCAGGCCAGAAGCTGCTGCGTTAAAGGCATTTTGCGCAAGCAGCTGGGGATCGGTGGAGTTGATGTCTACTGGCCGGTTCAGGTGGAGGCCCTTCGTGTATTGGTATCCGACGCTCATTTTCCATGACTTGCTGATCTGGCGTTCGATCGTCAGGTTCCCCTGTTGCGCATAGCCATATTTGAAGTTTGCGGCCACTGGCAGCGTGAATGGCAAAATTGGCAACGGGAAACCCGCAGTCAAATAGTTTTGATTTGCGAAAAGTGAATTTGCCGCAAGCGGATCGAAGCGCTGTTGGCTTGGAAGATACGCGAGGCTCAACGGTGAAAAAACCGCGTCGGCCGAGCTCGTGTTCAGGACACCTTGGAATATGGAAGAACCGTTTAAATTTGCCGGGCTATCCGTGCCGGGCCCGCCCGCTAATGCGCAATCCGGAGTAACGAGTCCGCATGCCGACGGAGTTCCACCCGCGGAGAGAAGCTGCACGGATCGGCCGCCGTCTGCGGTCACCGAGTTAAATGCAATCGCCAGTAGCGGGTGATCATAGAACAAACCGTAGCCCACGCGGACCGACGTCTTCCCGCTTCCGGTTGGATCCCATGCGAGACCCACACGTGGAGCGAAGTTGTTGTAATCCCTCGGAATTCCCTCAACTACGCGGAGCGCTTTTTCCGCGGCTGCGTTCACACTAGTAGCCGGAGCAAACAGCGGCGTGATTTCCACGTCATAGCGTACGCCGTAGTTGAGTGTCAGCTTGCGGTTGATGCGCCAGGAATCCTGCGCGAAGAACCCGATCGGGAGATTATCGAACGGCTGATTCGAGTTTCCGATTCCCTGAATGTACGTCGTGGGAATTCCCAATCCGTAGGCCTGCAATCCTGTCGCACCGGGCAAGCCTGCGAACGCGCTGCTGAAGGTAGATGCGGAGATCCCGCCAAAGTTGACGTCTCCGCCGAAATCTAGCTCGAAGATCTGCGCTTTTGCCGAGCGCAGCTGAATGAGGTTGAAGTCGCCGCCAAACTTGAACGCGTGGCGGCCCCACGTTTTCGCCACGATGTCGGTGAATTGATACCGGCGCTCAATTCGGTCCACCGTTGAATACGGTTCGCGCCCAAAATAGGCGACGCCGGGAATGTTGACTCCGATTTGATCACCCCCGGGAAACTGTGAAAAGCCGAAGTGCAGCCCACGCCGTGCGAATTGGAATCGAAACGTATTCACGGAGGAAGGACTAGTGACCGTATCGTGCTGGAACGTAAAGTTCAGGTCGCGCGACTGGTTGTATCCCGCGCGCGAACCGGAATTCTGGCCAAACACCTGGTTTTGCGAAGTCGACGGCAGGCCGGTAACAAGGGACGGCGAAACTCCGACGCGAAGGAATGAGCGATTGTTGTCGCTCCAGATTTGGTCCAGGCGCAGGGACCAGAGGCTGGTTTTCTCCGTGATCGGATAGTTCCCTCGAATCGAATTCAGGCCGACGTACGAAGCAGGAAGCGGTGCAACGTAAATTCCCGCTCCAGAGCAGGTGGCGCCGTTGTTTACGGCCGCACCGGCGGGGCAATCTACCGGGATAGGGAATTGCGCGCCCGGTCCAGGAGTAAGAAACCCACCGGTCAGACCCGCGGATACCAGTCCGTAATCGAGTCTATTCAAGGCCACACTCGATGCCGAGCCCATAAAGACGCCATACTGCACGGCGAGTCCCTGCAGAGAAGGATTTCCGGAAGCGAGAAGTGTGTTCACCGCATCTGCCTGTGGGCCCGTGAGCTGTACGGGGAACGGCCCCGCTGGAGTTGGCAAGGTTACCGTTTGCAGACCGAAATTATCGATTCCGATGCTGGAGAATCCCGATTCTTCCCGCTGCGTGTATTCATACGACCCGAAAAAAAATGTTTTGTCCTGCTTGATTGGGCCACCGATGGTCAGACCAGTTTGAACCCGCGTGTAAGGCTGTTTGACGGGTACCAGCTCCCCGCTGGTGGCGCTGCCGGGAGTGGTATCGATCTGCCCGGAAAAGGCGTTGCGAGCCTGAAACGATTTGTTTCGAAAATAGCCGAACGCGTCTCCATGAAATTCATTTCCGCCATTTTTGGTAATGATGTTGATGATAGCGCCCGTTGCCCGGCCGTATTCCGCGTTGTAGTTGCTCATCACCACCTGAAATTCCTGAACTGCCTCTTGCGAAACCGTCGCGCGGATTCCGTTCACTGAGTTGTCTACGGCATCAGCGCCATCGACCAGCACGCCATTTGCCCGACCTCGCGACCCGCCAAAACTCAAGCCGCTGTCCGGAGCGGGGCCGATCGTGGGAGCAACGGCGCGCCTCCCCCGCGAATCCAGCAGGCTGAACCTTTCGAACGCGCGCCCGTTGATCGGGAGGCTTTCCACTTGCCTCTCGTCAATCGTGTTCGAAGCTTCGGTCTTTGTGGGCTCGATCAGGCTCGTCTCCGCTGTGACGGTTACCTTTTGCTCTCCTCCACGGAGAGTGAGCTGCGGACTGAATTGCGCCTCCTCGCCCACTGTCACTACCAAGTCGTCCTTCTCAAAGATACTGAAAGCCGTTCCCGCATCCACGCTCATCTTGTAGGTCCCGGGCGACAACAAGACGAACGCGTATCGCCCGTCTTCTCCGGAGGTCGTCGTTCGCACGGCGCCGGTACTCTTGCTGATCAGGGTTACCTTGGCGTCACTGACGCTGCCCCCTTGCGGATCCGTAATCACACCTGAGAGTGTCGCTGTATTTTGCGCCGCGGCATTGTTCGTAATTCCTAAAATCAAGGCAAGCAAAATCAACAACGCGAACACAAAGTGGCTGCGTTTCATCACTGCCTCCGAATTTGGACTTCAAAAACTCCGCTACCCCTAGCGGTTGGCGGGGGTGTGGCCCCGCACGCATCGTTCTAACTGATTGGCTACTCGGCTTTTACTTGATGCCACGGTACAATGCAACTCCAAACTTCATGGACTTCCACCTCGCCATCCTGTCAGTCACACCCTGGAGTTCAGCCCCGGTGCCCTCAAACTATCTCCACAACGCGAAGATGTTCAAGCGACAAGTGGCGTCAACGGTTCCATGACGCGGAATGTCGCGCGTGCGGGCGAGGCCGGAATGCTCCCGACGCAGACGGCGATGGATCCTGATCGCGTGTTTCCGTTCGAACCGCGATTTTTATAAGTGAATATATCCTTAGTAATAAACTATTTGTGTCCTAGAGTGGCGTCAGGTTGGAGGTCGGCAGGACTGCCTTCGTCGTTCCTCGAGCAGTCATAGAGCTATCTGGTTAAGACACTGTCTCTCAGGGGTTTGTAGGCTCCGCGCGTTCTGCTCAGCAGTTGCTCAAGACGATGAGGAAGGGTCAAATCCTTCGCCACAAGAAAGGAACCATAGTTCCTCTTTTCCATCGCTAAAGCGGAGTTATCCGCTGCGAATGCAGCAGCTTACAGGTGCTTTTGAACCAGCCTCCGCAGCTTGTCGCGGTCCTCGCCCTTCATGTGGACGAACTCCACGCCGTTGCCATCGGGCCCGGCATTGCGTACCACAGCCGTGAAATGGATTTTTCGAAGTCCTGAGCGGACTTCCAACTGTATGGTGTCGCCGACACTGAGTTTTTTTGGAGATTCGAGATAAGCTCCGCCAAGGCTGATGGTCTTGACTCGAGCCAGAGCCGACTGGCCGCCTTCGATGTGCGCGCGTAGCGGCGATTCAAGCGGGACACGCGCGTAACGGCGTGGAACGACGAAACTAGATCCTGCCTGTGCAGTATGTTCGTAGGCTGACCGGATTTGTGCACCGGCCGGACGCTCTTCGAGCAGCGCCAGCGCATCGGCTGCCACAGCGCGAATTCCCGCCGGCTCCGCGTAAGCTAATCCTTCGCGTTTTTCGCAGATCCGGCGAAGTAATTCTGTTGCTTCCGCCGCGCGCATGCGTGCTAGCGCTTCGATGGCTTTAATGCGCACAAATTGATCGCGGAGCACTTCGTGACCGCCGCCAGCGATTTCCATGAGCTGCGGAACGGCTGAGATTTCCTGGGTGATGCCGAGATGATCGATCATCATGGGTACGACCAGCGGATGCGCGTCGCCCAACAGCGCGGAAAAAATAAACGCAGCCGAACGGGCCGAAGTCGCGTTCGAGGGGCGAGAGAGTTCACTCACCGCCAAATCCTGCAGATTCCATTCCCAACTCGCCAGAGATCGCGGCAAAGCGCGCAGCAGTCGTTCTGGATCAGCCGCTGCGAGCATTTTGATCGCCGCACTCACTCGCTGCCTGCGTGCTTCGTACAGTCGAGATTCGAGAAGATTCAACACCGGCACGCCGATCGTTCGCAGCAGGCGCGCAATGGGCGGAAGAAGTTCGGTGCCTCGCGCTTCGGTCAGTAAAGTCGTCAGGCGATCCAGCAACCGTTCCGGGTCGCGAACCAGCAATCTCGGCAGAGCGGCATCAAGCGCGCGATTGGCGAGCGCAGCGTCCACGAGGAGCAGCCAGCGGTCCTGCGCGATCAGCCGGTGCGCCAAAGCGTGCATGTGTTCAAATTGAGGTTCGCGTGGCGGCTTTTCGAGCCCTGAAAGGATTCCTTCGAGCCCCGCGTAATCACCGCGCGTGACTGCGATGCGTCCAAGCATTTCGAGGAACGCCGAAAGAAGCGCCGCGGTTTCGGGCACGGTTTCCTGTTCGAGTGCTCCGAGGGCACAACGGTTGAGTTCCTCGGGAAGCTGATTTGGCCAGAGCGATTCGATTACCGACGATAATTCCTTTAAGCCAGCGGCAACTGTGCGCCGCGCAGTTAGATCCGCCGTTTCCAGCCGGCGCGAGTAGTTCAACAAAATATTGCGCGCCTCGCGGCGAGGAGCATCGGCGCCAGCGTCAGCGAGTTGTACCAGAGCGGTGCGGATTGCCGAGACTGGAACACACCACACGGCGGGTCCGCGAAGGACGGCCGATTTTTCGCGCGGTGCAAGCTCAAGCCAAAACCTTTCCTTCATTTTTTCGTGATGCGCGTCGTCTGCCCAGATGGATGCCAACGAGGACAGGTGCTGCGAGGAGTGCGGACCGGTGTAACCTCCCGCTGAAACTAATACTTTGCTAAGCGCATGAAGATTCTTGCTTAACTCCTGCGGCGCGAGCGTACCGCTAGACAACTCCGTGGTCAGAGATTCGAGAATGATCTTTTCAGAGAGCCTCAACAGATAAGGTTGCGGAGCTTCCGACTCGCGCGGACTATGCTGAGAAATTGTGTTGAGCAACAAATGAACGGTGTCGCGCGTCGCTTCGGCGAGCGCACCATGAATGGCGCGAGCCGCATCCTCGGGAGAAAGGCCTCGAGCGCTTTCAAGCGGAGGAGTGAGCCGCGCGATCAGTCGCAACACAGCAGAGAGATTGTCGTTGGTCGGCGCCGTGATCGGCGCATCCGCATTTTCGCTCGCGGAATTCCCGCCGAAAGAAACAAGCGCTGCGATCAAGCTCGTCAGTACCGTGTCTACCTTGCGATCCGTTTGGCCGTTCACCCGAATGCCTTCCACGCCATATTCCAGGAGCTTCGCAGTCCACCAGGAACTACGCTTCTTTGTTGACGACTCGTCTGATTTTAGCAACGCCGCACGAATCAGTTGCGCGAGAGTGTCGAGTTCGCCTACATGAAATTGGCGAAGCACCACGAGAGTTTGAATTCCTGCCAGTTGAAAATCGCCGGCGAGATGCTTCAATTCGCCCTTAACGTCCGGGATCGGCGCCTCGCTCAACTTCGGCACTACAATTCCTTCCCGCTCCACACGGAATTCAACCCCGTTCATGGTTTGGGCGAGTCGCTCTAGCGAGTCAAACGTGGATTCGAGACTTTCCAGATTTTTCGGATGGGAGTGATGATAGAGGCGACGGGTATGCAGGAGGATCTGGAACTGCCGCAAGGTTTCGCGAACTTCCTGGATCCCGGTCCCGCGTTCGGACGGCAACTGCAGCGGCGCTTTCGGCGGATGGGAAACCGGCGCGACGGTCCGCGATGTGGCACCAACTGCTTGCGTTTGGTCAGCAGCGGGCGCGTCGTCGAAAAGTTTGCGATTTCGGAAAAGGCTCATTGAGCTCACGTCTTGCCAGAATAAGAGCAACCGGGTTGCTGCGTTCACCTAACGTATCGGCTGCATCTACGGAATGCCCCAGCTAGAGAGCGGCACGCCGATGGCCCGGATGCGGCGCTCGTAAGTATCAGAAAATGGGAGTGTTGCACGATAGTACTAAAACCAATAAGCCAAAAATGGAACGAAAAGTTACATCACCGGCTGCGGATTACCTGATTTTGCGCAGGTCAGAGGCGACATTCACCGTTCCGCCTTCGCTTGCCTGCACGGTATTCCGGGATGCTCGATACCCAGGTAACGTCAATGCTATGTTATGGATTCCCGACGGAATTTCGACTCGGGCAGGCGTCCGCTGTCCTGTCGCCGCACCATCTACCCAGATTTCGGCGCCGCTTGGATTCGACTCCACTTGGGCCCAAGCGACATGCCCGTCTTTCCTGTGAAGTTCCGCCTCTACCCTGGATTGCCCGTCTTCGCGCACCTGGACGGGGCCGGAATATGCTTCGTATCCGTGAAGACGCAACACAAGGTTGTACTTGCCTGGCGCAAGAGGCAACATGACAGGCGTCTGACCGGATTGCTTGTCGCCATTAATGAAGACGTCGGCTCCAGCAGGCTCGGAAGTTACGAACAAGCCTTGCGCAAGCGGCTCCAGCTGAATTCGTTGATCGACACTCTTGCCCGCTTCGAGTTGCAGAACGGTTCGCATCGGCTGAAAACCAGGCTTCAGAATTTGCAGCCCGTAATTTCCAGGCTCAAGTCCTGCAAATGAGCATGGAGTTTCGCATTGCTGATTCGCGGCCTTGTCGCTGCCATTAAGATAAGCTGTCGCCCCGATTACATTCGTGGTGATATGAATGGCGGCGCGTCCCGGCGTTACGGGAGGATATTTTGAAGAATTGTCGCCGGACGAGGACGGTTCTGCGCTGTCGTCGTATTGAATGTCATCGACTACTTGAACGCCAGACGGCGCGCTGCGCAAAAACTTAAGCAATTCATTGTGCTCGGCGGGATGCAACTTGCCGGAAAGCATCAGTGTCATCCCCGAACCTTTGATAGAGAGACGCTTTCCGAGATGTTGTTCGGCGGCGGCTTGCTGGAGCCGTTCCTTGTATTCCGCAGCGACCTGCGAAAGGGAACTTGCGGGTGCCGCGGCCGGGCGCGGCACCGCGACTGCAGCATTTTTGGATTCCGTTGGCGCCGGACTCAAAGCTGTGGGCACATCCACCGAAGGGTCCGAAGGCAAAGCCTCAGGCTTTTCACCGCTGGTTACAAAAGTGGCTGCGTTTCCTTGATGCACTTCGGAAGAATTGGAATCGGCGGGAGCCTGTCGACGAGCAGCTTGAAAGACAGGACGAATTTTTTGCGCGCCAAAAACAATCACGGCCAATAGAAAAATCGCAGCAAGAACAGTAGCGCGAGTGCTGGGCTTCTTAGGCTCGGGCGCAGGTGCAATCGTTCCAGTCCGCCGTACCAGTGGAGTTTGTGAGGGGCTGCTCGCGCGTGAAGCGAGCGAGCGAGCGGTTGTAGCGAACTGATCATCGTTTGCCGAGGTACTGTGTGACGCGTTGCTTTGAGGAGTCCCGCCGAGGGGCAACGTAGCGTTCGGATTTTGCGCTGAAGGAAGCGACCGATAATTACGTAAATCGTCGAACAGTTCGCGGCAGCTCTGGTAGCGCGCCGCGGGTTCTTTGGCGAGTGACTTCATGACAATGGCGTTCAGGCCGGGATGAATCGACGAATCGATGTCTCGCGGGGCAGTCGGTTCTTCGTTGACGATCTTGTAGATCACCGTCGTGATGTTTTGTCCCGGAAAAGGTTTTTCTCCGGTAACCATTTCGTACAGGACCACACCCAACGAGAAAATGTCGCTGCGGCCGTCCACCACTTTTCCTTTTATCTGCTCTGGCGACATGTAGCTGGGAGTGCCCATGACATGGGCTGTCTGATGAACCGTGCCAAACTGCAGAATCTTTGCCGTACCGAAGTCGGTGACTTTCAAGGTGTCGTCCGGCGTCAGCATCAAGTTCGCCGGTTTAATATCCCGGTGGACGATGTTCCGATCATGAGCGAACTGCAACGCGCTGCAAGTCTGCTCCATGATGCGTAGCACGCGTGGCAGGGGGAACATCTGGCCCGAGTCCAAGAGATTTTGCAGACTCTTGCCCTCGACAAGCTCCATCGTGATGAAGAAAAGGCCTTCTTCCTCGCCTGCATCGAAAACCACGACAATGTTGGGATGAGTAAGATTGCCGGCCGCACGAGCTTCGGTCTGAAACCGCGCAAGCAGCTCAGCGCGCGTGAGGCCGGTGCCTTCTTCAGATAACTGAAGAGTTTTCACGGCGACGGTTCGCCCGATGACCGGGTCAACGGCGCGATAGACGACACCCATGGCGCCTCGGCCGAGTTCGCCGGAAATTTCGTAACGACCCGCTTTGCTGAGCGTTGGAATCATGAATCCAAGCGTTCGAGGGGAATAAATTCGCTGCCGTCTGCCGGTTGATCTTTCAATTGGTCCGGACTCGTGCGCTGCAGTCCAACCGACTGCCACTGCGACAGTTACACCCCGACGCCTGCTTACAAGCTACCCGGCAAATTTTCGGGGGGTCAATCCGACTACGGTACTACTGTATCGGACTCGCCAAGTGCTCCGGCTACTCGCCAGGGGCGCGGGTTCGCTCCGGCATCGGCACATTGGTTTCGCGGATCGCGCGATCCATCTCGCTTGGCCGCGCGGGCACTTCCAGGCCGTCGGTAAGCAGATACCCCTGCAAAGCCAGTCCGGTGGTCCACACGCCTTCGAGAGCGCCGATGTATTCGCTCTGCAGCTCGAAGAGTTTGCGTTTCGATTCAAGCACGCGAGGCGACGAAGCGAGCATTTCCGCGTAGCGATCGGACATAAGGCTGTAGGACTTTTTGGCCAGCGGCAGGATGTTGTCGCGATATTGCTCGGCCATCAGGCGTGCGTTCGCGTATTGATCCACTACGGAGGCCGCGCGCTCGCGAAGCGTAAGGGCGACGCGCTGCTTTTCGGCTTCGGTGCGAACGATATCTGCCCGCGCTGCAGCAATGTTGCCCTGATTGCGGTTGAAAAGTGGAAGTTCCACGGACAATTCCGCGTTGGCCTGCCATCCGGTCGCAAGCGGAACGCTGTTCAAAAGCTCGCGGTTGTATTCAAGCCCTGCGCGAGCGGTAATGTCCGGGATCTTCTCGCGCTGTGCGCGCGCAAGCTCGGCCTCCGCGTGTTCTCCTGCTGCGGACGCAATGCGAATCGCGGGACTCTGCGTGGCAACGGCATCCACGGCCTGTATTTCATCGAGCGCAGGCCATCCGCGTTCCAGGTCTCCCGCTACAGTCTGCAGGGGCATTTCGGGTTTGCCAACGACCGCGGCCAGAGAACGCCACTCTTCGCGAAGGGTATTCTCTTTCATTCGAGCAGAGACTTTCATTCGCTGAGCGTCGACTTCGGCCTCTAGGACCTCGGTTTCGTCCGCTTGACCGGTGTTTTGCAGGCGACTCTGGGATTCGACGATTTGTTCCGCGATACGAGCCAAGTCCGCACGGGAATCCGCCATCTCCTGTGCCGCCAAGACTCGATAGAACGCCATTTTGACGGCGGTTTCGACGCGTACCTTTTGTTCTTCAGCTTCGATTTCCGCCAGCCTTGTATCTTTGTTCATCACGTCGCGCGCATGCGAAAGTTTCCCGGCGGTGACAATGGTCTGTTCGACGAAAAAGCCCTGTTTGCCGCCGTGAATCTCACCGCCTCGAATTTCGTCGCCTGAATAGCCGACGATTGGATTGGGATAGAGTCCCGCCTGATGCGCGCGAGATTGTGCTGCCTTCACGCCTGCCTCAGCCTGACGAAGCGTTGGATTGTTTTCTCGCGCGGTTTGCAATGCGCTTTCCAAACTGAAGAGAGAGTCTTTTGCGTTCGCTTGATCGCGTCCGAGCCGGGGAAACTCGACTTCGATCGACTGCGAAGCGCCGTGAGAGTGCTGATGCTGCATCTGCATGCCGGGCATTGACGGATCTTGCGCTCTGGCGCCCGTCGCGAGAAGCATTTGAATCGCAATTGCGGCTAGCGACCAGCAAATCAAAAGTCCAATATGCCGCGCGCCCTTAGGAGTGGTGGTGTTCACGGGTATGCTCCTCTGAATGCGCTGGCGATTTTTTCATTTGCGCAATTTCATTGAACTCTTTGTCCGGCAACACGCGAACCATCGTCATCATGCCCATCATTCCGGCGCTCCAGTTTTTCTGCAGGCCATGCGTTTCAGGTTTTTGCAAAAGTTCGTCCATTCCCATTTCCATGAACGCGTCCTGCGGAAAGCCGGGGGTTTTTTCCGCATCAGGCGAAACGGGCGATGGGTGTTGATGCTCGAACCCAACGCGGGCCGCAAGGGCCTGCATCTGGCTCAGAGCTGTCGGTTCGGTCTGGTCGGCGGTCATGATTTGCCGGTCGCGCAGCAAATCCATCATAGAATTCATCATGTGATGAGGCAGATGACAGTGAATCATCCATGCGCCGGGATATTTCGCTTCGAATTCGACGACTCTCGATTGCGCAACGCCGACGAGCACGGTATTCCCGGGAAACCATGTGGATTCTGGAGCCCTGCCTCCTTCCGTGCCGGTGATAACGAACTGATTTCCGTGCAGGTGGATCGGATGGTGATCCATTCCGAGGTTCACGAAGCGCAGGCGCACGCGGCTACCCACTCGCGCGATGAGCGGAGTTGTAAGTGGCGCCGCAACGCCGTTGAATGTCAGCCAATTAAATTCCATACCAGCCGTGTTGGGCACCGAACTGTTTGGAAGGACGGCCCATTCCTGCAAGACGATTCCGTAGTCGTGACCCACTCGCGGCGTGTAAGCGGCGTGCGGATGCGCGATGAACATGCCGATCAGGCCGATCATCTCCTGCATCGCGCTGTGTGCGTGGTAGAAGAAAGTTCCTTCCTGGTGCACGGTGAATTCGTAGGCGTAAGTTTCGCCGGGTGCGATGGGTTTTTGGCTGATGTAGGGCACGCCGTCCTGCTCGATGGGAACTTCGAGGCCGTGCCAGTGCATTGTGGTGCTCTCGGGCAAGCGATTTTCAACTTCGATTCGGACGCGGTCGCCCTGTTGCACCTGAATCGTGGGTCCTGGAGAACTTCCGTTGTAACCCCAGATGTCGAGCGTCTTCCAGGGAACGATTTTGCGTTTCACCGGCTCGGCAATTAAGTGAAAGACCTTCGTATCGCCGTCCATCGTGAAGGCCAGATCGCCGATGTCCGGAGACTCCATCCGTAGCGGAGGGCCCGCTCGCTCCTTAGCGGGTGCTCGACTTGTACGCTCGTTTGCATCGGCCTTCGCGCTCTTTTGCGCCCGAAGCCCTTCCGCCCACGTCATCAGGCCTGCGCCAAGCACAGCGGCACTTCGAAAAAAGCTCCTGCGTGATTCGCTCATGGGAGTGACCTCTTCTTACGTTCATAGGGTCCGCGGAGACTGCGGAGTTGAGAGTGAGAGTTAGAAAACGATGCTCGTGTCGCGCACGGAGCGAGCGCCACGGAGATCTTGATTCGAACAGAGAGTATGGAAATTACAGTGAGGGGAGACCAGAACGATCAGATACGAAGAACGACAAGAGAATGGACCGAGATCTGACTTGCGACAGGTATGTGAAACCCTGCGAGTCGGCTCGTATCACCTTCTAGGGAACCACGAACCGCGAAGGCCGAAGCGGCCGAGTTCGATGACCGCGAGTAATCAGAATCGAATGAGGCGGAAGTCCTTTCACCTGGTCGCCATTCGCCGGTGGATTCTGGAAGCGCGAACAGGAGATCGCGCGCGCCACATTTTGCGGCCTTTGCGCTGATGTCCGAAGACTGATCCGTCGTCAGTTGTTCTTCGTGATGACAGCCTGAGTCCTGTTTCGTGGCGTTCGATTTTTGGCAAGCCTGTGTCTGGCAAAAGGAGGAACAGGCTGGAGTAAGAACGAGCACCAGCAACAATAAGAGGGCAAGTGCTCGAGATTTATTTCCGAAAGCCAATTTTATCGTCGCTCCTGGCATGAATTCAGGCTACGCCCCGCCGTAGCGAGCGTCAATCTTGAAAGCAGCTCTGTTGCTCGGTCTTACTCATCGCTATGCTTGCCGACGATGACCTTGCCCGTGAATGACTTATAAACGTAGGTAAAATATCCAGTGGCGAGGATCATTCCAAGAACCCACCAGATTGCGCCGACTTTCAGGCCATAGCTTGCCGCCTTGCTGTTTTCCACGGTAAGCGAATAGGCCGGATTACGCGCGGGAAGCACCATCGGAAATAATCCAAACACGACGCTGAGCAGCATTCCGGCCAAATAGGCGGCAGACGCGAAGAAACTCTTCAGCTCATCCGCTCGCGCGATCGCCCAACGCACGCCCAGCAATCCTGCAATGGCGAGCAGCGGAAAAATAGTGCCCCACGGGGCTTTGCGAAATTGTCCTGCAATTGATGGCTGAACACGAAAAGTCAGGAATGTGAGCACGAAAGTGAGCAGCAGGACGACCCACCAGCCTTGGCTCGCAAGGCGGAGCGATCTGTCTCGGACGGACCCGGTGGTTTTCAATGTCACCCACAGAGCACCATGAACGACCAACGCCGCGAGTGCGAGCACTCCGACGAGAATCGAATACCAATCCAGTATTCCCGGCTCGTCTCCCAATTGGAAATTGGTCCACAGGGGCTCGAAGAAGTAGCCAGATGCATCGAGAGGAACACCACGGACCACATTGCCGAGTGCCGCTCCGAAAAAGACGCAAAGCAGCAAGCTGGAAGAGCAAAAAAGAAAATCCCACAGTGGATCCCAGACTGGGCTGTGAATGTGGTTGCGGAATTCGATGGATGTACCGCGCAAAATGAGAAGCCAGAGCACAATCATCAATGGCAGATAAAATCCTGAGAAGCCGCTGGCGTACAACGCTGGAAACGCAAAATAAAGTGTGCCGCCGGCAGCCAGGAGCCAGACTTCATTGCCGTCCCATACTGGCCCGATGCTCGCGAGAACCTGTCTTCGTTCTTCGTCCGTTTTTGCGACGAACAAGTGAATGGCTCCGGCTCCCAGATCGAAGCCGTCAAGCAGGACGTAAATTGCAATCATCAGTGCAACGAGGCAGAACCAAAGTGTTCCCATCGTCGATTCCTAACTTCTGCTCCTAATCGTCTTTGGATTGGGAGCCAGCTCGGGCAAATGCCCGGTGTGTTCCGGCCCCAATTCAATCTCGCGCCAAGTAAGGAAGAGCCAAAGGATTGCCAGCACTGAATACATTCCCATGAAGCCGAGCAGCGTGAACCACACGTTTCCGGCGCTCACGCGAGGCGATGATCCGTGAACTGTGCGCAGCAGGCCGTAAATCAGCCACGGTTGCCGGCCGACTTCGGCCGTAATCCAGCCGGCGGTATTGGCGATATATGGCAGCGGCACGCTCAGCATCAGCAGCCATAGCATCCAGCGCGATTCGAAAAGTTTTCCTCGCCACAATTGCAATGCCGCCAGAGCCATCACCGCGATGAAAATGGTCCCGAGCCCGACCATGATGTGGTAACTGTAGTAGACCATTTCGATGCGATCGGGCCACAAGTCCTCTGGAAAATCATTCAGTCCTTTGATGTTCGCCTTCCACTTTTGATAAGTAAGAAAACTGAGCATGCGCGGAATTTCCAGTGGGTTGTCGAGTTTGCGGTGTTCCACATCGGGCTGGCCCAAAATCGCCAAAGGCGCGCCGTCACGCGATTCGAATAAGCCTTCCATGGCGGCGAGCGTAACGGGTTGGTGCGTTGCGATCAGTTTGCCCTGCATATCGCCGGTGGGAAAAAGTTGCAGCACGGCAGCGACGATGCCAACAAGCACGCCGCCTTTAACGAACGTCCGGCCGTAAGCTTCGTCGCGGTGCGTAAGCAGATAAAACGCGCCGACCGCAGCCATGACAAAGCATCCGGTTTGCACCGCGCCTAGCATTGTGTGAGCGTATTGCCAGAGCGCCCACTTGTTCAGCAGCAGTCCCCAGAAACTTGCCAGTTCGATCTGGCCGTTTGCGCCAACGTGATACGCGACAGGATGTTGCATCCAGGCGTCCGTGGCGACGATGAAATAACCGCTAAGCCATGATCCCAACCAAACCAGAAATGCCGAAATCCAATGTCCGATGCGTCCGAGTTTTTTTTCGCCAAAGAGAAAGAGCCCAAGAAAGCTCGATTCCAGGAAGAACGAAAATACCCCTTCCATTGCGAGCGTCTGTCCGATCACGCCGCCAGCGGATTTCGAAAACTCCGCCCAGTTGGTGCCAAATTGAAATTCCATGGGAATTCCGGTGACCACGCCCATGGCAAAATTGATCCCGAAAATTTTCGCCCAGAATCGCGCCGCTCGATTGTAGTGCTCGTCGCCGGTGCGCAGAGCTTTGGTCTTGAGATAGACCAGCAACAACGCCAGACCCATCGTCAGTTGCGGGAAAATGTAATGGAACGTAACTGTGAAAGCGAAGTGCAGGCGATGAGCATCAACAGCGTGTCCCATGATGGCACCTTTACGCCCGGCGTTCGCACAGCTACGACTGCGGATTCAAAAGCAATTAGGGTCTGTTCAACATAATCTTTCGACAGAGGCACCGCAAGTTGAATGATTGTTCGGGAAGTTTCAGAAAGGTTAGAAATTTAAATCTGAACCATCCACACATAGAGTCCAAAACCTAAGGACGGAATGAGGGACATCGCAGTTCATCTCGCTGAAAATGTAGTAGTCTGTTCATAATGGGGCTGTAGCTCTGATTGCTGTTGTTGATACGGCTACACTTAGGCTCAAAAACAGACCCTCAAGAACCCCTATCTTGTACCTAAGTTGTACTCAAACCATTAGCCGCTTTGCTGAATCTACGGAATTGGCAAATACGAACTACCGAGCGGGTAAATGTCCGTGCCTGTGCCTCGTTTTCCTGGTCGCATGATCTCTGGCTGTTTTTCTGATTCTTTTAGTGCACGAGCGAGGTCAAAGATGAGATCCCATTTTTCAGGATAAAGTCGAACCATTTGCCGCTTGTGCATGGCCTCCGCTGGGCGTCCGATAATCCAAATCTCCACGAAAGGTACGCATAACTCACAAACTGCCTCGACAGTCGAATCCACGTCAAGCGTCTTGCCGTTTCTGCCGAGAATGAGCAACCAAAAATACGGTGGGTACGCGCACTTGCATTTTTGTCGGATTACCTGCATCACGTCGTCAACATGACTCTCCCAATCCACGACTTCAACGTTGTACGTCTCGATCTTGTTGTGTCCGGATGATTGGTCGAGTCGGTGCACCTTCGTGTCGGGAGTGCGATCTTTCGTCTCGATTTCTACCCAGTAGTTTCGCTTATGCATTTCTGTTAGGCCGAGTGCCCAAACAGCCGTTGTCCATGCCTCGCGCTCCTGCTTAAAACGACCACTGGAGTTAGCCTCATGAATGCCGTACGTCTCTATGATCTTCTGCATTCGGTGAATCGCGAAGCTCGGACTGAGCCAAGCCCCTTATAGCTCGTTGTGGCTCGAAGCATCGGTTTGCCACAACGCATACACTTCGGCGAGTTGTCACCGATTATTTCCTCGTGGCGCGAACAGTCCGTGCAAAGGTATTGCATTCTTTTCGGATTATCTCACGTTAAAAACGTAATGGGCGGTTAGCTCACGATGCCGTCCCGGTACTGGGTCAGTTTCCGATTAGGCATGTCGAACTACCTCCGGCTGGCCCGTCGTACGTTAGGCAAGAAGCACTTCCGGGCGAGCATCTTGCGAATCTTGCACCACTTTACGTTTCACGAGCGGCACCACTACAATCCGAGCTGCCTAAAGGAGACATATGACCAACAGCCGAGTCAATCAGACCTCCCGATCCCGTCCATACGAGGTCCTGTTCGAGATGGTGATCGGCAAGTGGATCAGTCAAGCACTCGGGACCGTAGTTGAACTCGGCGTCCCCGACCGGCTCGGGAAGGGAGCGCGGCGTTGCAGCGATATTGCCCGTGAAGCTGGCGTCTCAGAGGACGGGCTCTATCGCCTGCTGAGAGGCCTCTCCAGCGTGGGCGTATTTATTGAAAGCGCCGACCGGCGATTCAAGCTTACGGGCATGGGACATCTGCTGCGGAGCGCCCATCCTAAGAGCGTCGCCGGGTATGCGCATTTTGTCGCTCACGACAGTACGTGGCGGCCCTGGGGGCAGCTTGCTTACAGCGTGAAGACGGGCATGCCTGCGTTCGATCATGTCTTCAACGCTTCCATATTTGAACACTTCTCACGAAATCCGGAAGCCGCCGCCGTTTTCGATGGTGCGATGACATCCATCAGCGCGACCGAGGCCCGTGCAACATCCGACGCGTACGACTTCAAAGGAGTCGAAACGCTGATGGACGTCGCGGGCGGACATGGCCTTCTGCTAGCCACGGTCCTGGGTCGCCACAAGAAGATGCGTGGTGTACTGTTCGATCTTCCACATGTCGCATCCGGCGCAGCCGCGACATTCGCTCGTGCTGGCATCACGGGCAGAGTGCGAATCGAAAGCGGCGACTTCTTTAGCGAACTGCCTTCGGGCGCCGACGCGATTATCATGAAGCACATCCTTCACGACTGGGATGACGACTCGGCAACAAGGATTCTTCAAGCATGCCACCGCGCCCTTGGGCCGCGTGGAAAAGTCCTGGTTGTGGATCCGGTTATCCCGTCTGGCAACACGCCGCATTACGGCAAGCTGCTTGATCTAGAAATGCTGGTGCTCACGCCGCGAGGCCGTGAGCGGACAAAAGCCGAGTTTGACAAGCTGCTGCGCGGCGCGTCTTTCCGGCTGTCTCGCGTCATTGCTACGGATAGTCCGTTATCGATCGTCGAAGCCGTCAAGGCGTGATCGGGGAACAAGCGCTTCGCTTATTTGCGATCAGCTGACTTGGACGCATAACGACGTTACCAGCAACTTGCGATCCCTCATTCCACTTTACCGGTAACGCGACTAATCGGGACCTACTATCGATTAGCCGCTAAAATGACGCGAATCCAAAGACAGCCGAATCGTTTTTATTTAACGGACTGGCGCTGTGAATCGACCTTCTTCAACACGTCATCCAGAGAACCCTGAAACACCAGAATCTTTATCTCCATCGCCGCACTCGCGCCGACCGCTACGGGAATCTCCGGGTCCACGTGTTGGCATGTCAGCTCGGGGTTACTCCACACGTTACCGGTTGTGCGTGTGAAACTGGCTACCACCCATTTGCGGTCGCTTGAAAACGTTGCGATCAAGGGTTCGTCGACGGCACGCGACTTGTTGTAGTACGTGATGCCATCATCTCTCTTTTCTACTTTTTTGGCTGGGATCGGCCACGTGTAAGAGGCTAGATACCGCGCGGGCAGCCATTGGTCCAGCGGCATCGTCGACCGACTCGGCGTCTCCGAGGCCAAGAGATCAAATCCATCCTTATGGTGAACATACGTCCGCTCAAGGCGAACATCGTGAAAGATGGACGTGAGCCTTGGATCGGTGGGGGCGTATATCATTTCATAAGCAACCTTGGATCGATTGTCGAACTCGTAGCGAAAGCGCACTCCATCGTCTTCAAGAGTGGCTCTCGCTATCATGTGGAGACCGCCGACGAAATCCATTTCATATTGAAGTGAACGGCCAACCTGCCGCCAAGCTGGTCGATCTCCATGCTGGCCTGGCTGAAACAGAAACAGATGTTTCCCTTCCGTCTCGCCGACTCGCCGTACCGTGACGTGCTCCGGGAAAATGACCTCTATTGCTCTATCGCTGACCGGGTGGCCGGGAAGTATGACGCGCAGCGTTGGATAGCTGTTTTCGTCCGCCACAACCAGCCGCAAGCCACTGGCGTTCTGGACAGTGGGTAGAACTTGCGCATGGAGTCCGACGCAGAAGCTAGCCGACAAGCTGCACAGCAGGAGTCCTCGCATTGCTTTCCACTCCGTGAGCGAAATGATCAGCCTACGCAACATTACATGCGCAAGGATACAGGAGGCGGCGATTGCTTCAAAACGCTGTTATGGGCCTTGTAATTTTCAGCCGTAGGCCCTGGTAAACGCGGAATCAGCTGCTTCAACGTATTCCTAATCGTCTTGGGGACCATCCTGAGCCTCACGCCCAAAACATTATCGCCTGAGTTCCTGTTTAAGGCGCTAGCCGGATAAGTGAGATTGGCCCCGAAACCACATGTCCGGTAAGGCGAACTAAGGCACTTGCAGACGTTTTGAGCGCGTGCTCGTGGGCGTCGGGCTTTCTCATTGGTCCCGGGCGGATGTAGACTAAATTTCGAGAAGGTCGGCCCCACCGGGTCGAGAGGAGGCTGTCATGCGGAACTTTTTGACCGCGATGGCGGCGATTATATCGCTGGTACCGCGCTTAGTGGGGGCGCCTCCTCCAAACGCAGGTGCGTTTGAAGCTGCGAAGATCGTTTCCGGTGCGGATATTGCGTATCCCACGAAGAGCATTGCTGTGGGCACGGTCGTACTCGAAGTCACAGTCGATGAAAAGGGCATGGTAGAGGGTGTTTGCCCCATCCGTGAAATTCAGTCGCTGACTGAGACAGCAGTGGAGTCGGTCAGAAATTGGCGGTTCAAGCCAGCTGTCCTGAACGGCCAGCCGACGCGGTCACGCACGGTTGTGGCTGTTACGTTCAACCCCGCTGCATCCCTAGCTCAGAACGTACCTCTTTCTCCACTATCTGCAACGGAGCACTCATCTGGTCCGGCTCTTGAACCCGAGCCGGTAAAAGTTGTGCTTGCAAGATTCCCGCAATATCCCCTAAACAGCGTGACCACGGGCACAGTCATTGTACGAGTAACTGTCGATAGTAAGGGGCGTATCGAAAACCCTGTAGCCATCCGCGACATTGCTTCTCTTACTGCGCCCTGTATTGATGTCGTGAAGGAATGGAGATTCGAGCCTGCAGAGTTTCGCGGTAAGCCCATACCCGCGTCGGTCGCAGTTGCATTTGTGCTTCGGCTTCCTCCAACCTGAAAGCGAATCCATGGACGAAAGCTCCCCAGATTCAGGAATAACCGAAGCGCCTTAGGAAAAAGTGCGAAACGTACAAGTGAAATTCTGCACGAAAGCCGGAACGGCACTTGTCCGGTTTGGCGACTACACGGCCAAGTGGCCTCCATTTAGGGAAGCATGGACGAAGAGACCTCCCTCAGTGCGATGCGATGCAAGGCACCGAGGGAGATCACCTGGGGGCGGGCGGTTTTTCCGCGTCAGCCTTAAGGACAATCGTTGTGCAATGGGCTAGGCGCTGGCGGGCCTGCGATGCACGGGATAGCGCTCAGATATTCGTAGATGGCGCGGAGGTCATGTTCAGTCATGTTTTGAAAATTGGGCCATGGCATAACCTGCAAAAGATCCCCGTCGAAGGGCTTTGGCACGCAGCCCGCATTAAGGACCCCTGGTGGACAGGTTGGATGCAGATGATCCATATCCACGCCAGTTCTCATGATCAGAGCGAACTCGGCAAACGTGTGGCCCCCTTCAGGCAGCCCAGTTTTGTCCGGCGTCAAGTTGCGGGAGATGATATGCGCAGAACCACTGCCTGGCGGAAAATCGCCGAAATCTCGTCCTCCACCCAGATAGGTTGCCGGATTGATCTTCTTCGGCTGGCCAAAGAATGGGTTTCCGCCCGGTAGGAACTGATTGTTCCCAGGGCCGGGGTTGTGGCAAGCGTTGCAGTCGCCTGGCCCGTTGACCAGGTAGCTGCCTAATCCCACCAATGCCGGATTTTTCCCCTCCAGGTTCAGCGGGACCGGCGCAATCTCGAATCCCTGCTCAATCCTCGAATCGGAGTCGCCACCTCGGTCATCAGCCCTTCCACGCGGCGAATCGAACAATATTCCTGCCATCGCAACTCCGGCAAAAGCCATGGTCGCTCCTACAACTTTGAGTCTTTGTCCTCGTGTCATTGGATTTTCCTTTCATCTTCCCTCTTCGGACGCAGCCTGGAATTTTCAGTGGGACACAGAATCGTTCGGAGGGAATATTGCCGCGTATTCTGTGCCGCGACGCTGTCGGAGTCAAGCAAGAGCCCTCCCGACGCACTCACGCCATGTGGTCTATGACGATTGACGTTCCTAGGAAATATCTCTCGGAAGTAATCCACTTGCCTGGTAAACGCCGAAACCGTACAAGTGAAATTGGTGGCCTTGGCACATCTCTGGTGAGGCGACTATACATCCAAATGGAGGTTGTTAGGTGCAATGCAAATTCCCAGAACAGGAGGCGTTGTGCGGTTGCTCACATTATTACTGACGACGTATGACTCGCAACACACTGCCATTGACCGCTGGGCATCTTCACCCACGTATCCGTGAAGCGCTCATGCTCATCGAAAAGCTTTCCCGACGCATCGGTGCCCTTAGCTTTGAAGGCTCCCGTTGCGATGGCTGTATCGCCAAATGCTGTTACCCTCAAATTTTCGTACTCAGCACTGTCATATTTGATTGCTTTCGCGTTTGCCACCGTCTCGGCCTTGCCGGTGACTTTCCCTTCGCTGTTCGTATTCACGAACTTGTCGGCCAGCAGCGGTGCGAATAGCTCAGGTTTGTTTGTCTTTTGTGACTGAAGCCATTGTTGTTCCAGTGCCGCGACAGCTTTCTCGGTCCAGCCACCAGGCTGCTTGTCTTGCGACCATGCGGCGCTCCCCAGTGAAAACAAACCGAGTAAACACCACGTCAAAGTTTTCTTCATCGCCACCACCTTGCTTGTTGAGATTTTCGAGAAAGTATTCCAGAGGTCCTATCGCCAGTGTGTACATTGGATACCCAAGGCGAGAAACACGTCAAGTAATCACTTGTCTGTATAACGCGGAAACCGTCCATGTGGATTTTCACTTTTCCGGTTACCCGACAAATCAGGACTTGGCCTGCGACTCGGCGTATATGAAGACGCAATGAAAGTTAAAAAGGTTTTAGAATCGAACCACAGTAAAGCCAGTTTCGCGGTCATACCACGTCCGGCCTTGCACGTCTGTTTCTTTCAAAAATCTCCACGGGGAAATAAGACCTCTGAACGCCATAAATGTTCGCCACAGAGCCGTTGAGAATGGAAGGTACAGAACACTTCCGTCAGCACTTACGATCGCAAGGCTAAATAACCACTGCCCAACCGTTTGCCTTCGTCGCGCCAACGGAATCACGAAGTACATAAACATCACCGTCAGGTTTACCAGAATGAGGACGGCATCAGCTCCGTCGGGACTACCGGATTCCTGCTCGAAACGCCAACGAAAGGTTCCGTTACGCCGTGCTTCCAGAAGCAAGTGCAACAGAGAAGATACGCCGACAACAGTCAACAATAAAAACCAACAGTCGAACAGAAAGGCGACGAATCGTCGCCGCAGTGAGGCTGCTTGCGATGTTTCTACATGTACCTCTCTGGTCATAAGGAAAATGAAGAAGATAATTCCTAGAATCGAGAGGGAGACCACAAATGGCGATGAACCTGCCACGACATGCGTTACACCGTTTTTCGTTTCAGAAGAATATCCACCTGAGTTTTTCTGGAACCAGTAGAACCACACGAACGACGATGCCAACGCTAAACCCGTCAACGCTCGGAGAACCGCTCCCTGTCTGTTCAACATGCGGGATATGAGAAGACTTACGTCTCTTCTTTGGATTTATCCTAACGTGGAGCCAAGCCTTGGGGAAGGGTAAAATCTCAACGTCCCATCGCGAGAGCTGGCCGGTCAAATGGACGGTTTTGCGACTTCCCAGGCACTTAGACTGAATCGTGAGCACGTCACCCGCGGATCCGTTGTACAGCTCACCATCAACGTCCACAGAAGGTTGCAACTAACTACGAAGACGGATCTTCTTAACGTTTGTGCGAACCATTTCGCGGAAAGCGTCTACCCCGTTGGCGCCGAAGAATCTTTTCGGAAGAACCTGTGCGTTGGTCCTGTCATGGAATAACAGAAAAGCGTGGCGGGTTTCCTCAATCCGATGTAGTCCCGACCAATTCAGGTTGCCGCGAAACGTGGGACCTTCGGTGGCAATTCCTTCGTCAGAAAATGAGTATTTGAGTTCGTTGCGAAGGTTCGTATTGTGCCGAAGTCTGGATACCGCAGAGAAATAAGAACCGGCGGCGAAAAGAATTGGAAACGAAAAGACCAGAAACAATAGTGGCAGAAGATTCTGAAGAATTCGCGTCTTGTCCTCGATACTGTCGGAATATCTGACGAGAACGACGATCGCGATAGAAGTGCCCAGCGCGAGGACCGCCCAGATCAAACCGTATTTGCGACCGCCCGTCGCGAGATTGGCGCGAACCATGTCCGACACGACGAGACGTCCCTTAGCTTCGATTGGAATCGTAACCTCCGAATTGACTGCCGAATCGTATTACAAAAGCCGTGATGGAAGTCGTTATCAGCCAGGCCGGTGGCTGGCTGAAGATCAAGAACAAAGCGTATCGCAGGCCGAAGGTTGGCATGAACTGTTAACGAAGCAGAAGCAACAGGTATCGGAGACTGGCGTCAGGTTACCGGTAAGGCGACTTACCAGGGACTTGACCCTGAGTGTCGCAGTGTCGCACGACTCTCATGCGATTTATTGAATTCGCGTAGGTGAAGATGAGAATGACCCAACCTGTCGGACCTCTGGAGGCGTGTAGGCCGCCACGTCAATCAAGTGATTGAGACAAGTCACCTTGTAATGCAGGATTGCCCCGGTGTGCCCACCTGTGTCCCGTGCAAGATGTTCGAGAAAGTGCGACTTCGTGTAAACACGAAACAGCTTCCCGCTAAACATTTCGTCATTGTAGCTGCCACACGATCCGACGCATTCCTCAGTAACCAAATAGGCGACATAATGGTTCCAAGTCAGCTCGAAGCTTCGGCAGTCCTCAGTGGATTCAATCGGCGATGCACCTTTCAGGATTTTTGCTAATTCGGGCAACTCAGCGTGAGGGCGAACTAAACCGGAAGGATTGGCAACAGCCTCTTGAAGAACGAGGCGCAAAGAATTGTCCTGCGGCTCTGAGAGTTCTCGCAGGTATAAATATTTAGCGGAATCTAAAGAATCAGGCCCCACTCTAGCGGTCATCCCCAGCTCCCGTAACTTCACAATGCACAATTGTATCGCGTGGCTTTACCTTTTCGGCCATGTCCTGGTAAACGCGGTATCAACCGGAAGAGTGCATTTCAGACAGTTCCGGCAGTCGTAGAAAAGCCAAAGTTCGAGCGCGGTCTCCACAGCACAAGAACCACTAAGCTTACGGCAAAAAAAATCCCGGGCACCGACCAGCTCGCGCCAAGAAACTTCAGCACCACACCAAGAATTGTCGGATTCATGGCACAGCTGAAACCGATGATGTTGGCCGCCCTCCATCGGCCGAGAGCCTTTTTAGGGTCGGCAGGAAAGGCTTTAGCTGAATGAGCAAACAACTTCTTCCGCATCACGAAACCTACCGTAATTGCGTAAACGGCACCAGCAGCGAAGGCGACGAAAAGAAGCGAAGAAACATGGCGCCGAGCAGGCTTCATCATCTGAATCATAAAAAAGAACCAGAACCAGGCGAGGATGAAACCACCGTAACCTATCCAAAGTTCGGTTCGCATTCGCGACCTGGCTTCCAAAGCACTCTCCTCGATTGCGGCACGCATTCTGCCTAGCAATTACCTGACTTGCAAGGAAGGACTTCATGGCGAGCAACGCCCTATGGACTAAACGCGGAATCGTCCATGTGGTTTCTGGAACTGGACTTGTCCGGTTTCCCGACAAATCAGATGGGATGAGAAGGCCGGTCTCCAGGGGATGCGATACGCTCCCGATGAAAGACGTGCTCTAGGCACAAGAAAAGGAGACCTGCTGTGAAGAAGATTAGCACTGTACTGACATTTGAGAACGAAATTTGCAATGCGCAAAAGCTGACGATTGGTGTGGATCTGGGAGATCGCTGGTCGTTCTACTGTATTTTGGATGAAGCAGGCAAAATCATTCTGGAAC
>WNGM01000943.1_pt1 | contig 55026 bp, 52 predicted proteins | sample 5400571 | NCBI WGS metagenome assembly WNGM01 (sample SAMN13153378, study PRJNA577476) | soil metagenome | isolation source: 100 cm soil or saprolite under Garry oak tree replicate 2 | place: USA:California | collected 2016-06-15 | reverse complement strand
TTCGTTACTCCTGCTTTCTTGAGTGTTGAGTACTTTCTCGTATGGCAATATTCTGGTAATACTGCGGCAGTAACTGTGACGCATACAACTGTTTCAGCCAAGAGCGACATAATCACTCCTGGTTGGGATACAACGCAGTTGTTGACTGCAAGTCTTCAAATGTCGCCAGTTTCGACGCGTCTCTCGAATATCTTCAAGTCGCTTAGTGGCTCGCTGAGTTCAGTCTCAAGTTTTGTTGAGAAGACTTCAATCTTCAAAGCGCTCGCGGCTTCAATCACGTTCACAATGGGTAACATGGTCGCCAATGTGAATTCTGGACAGTTGACTTGCAACTCCAGTCCTCGTTCTTGTTCAACCCCTCTCACCGCAACTTGGAATCTGGGTTCGGGTGTTGCTGGGCGGAGTTCGCTGGTCAGGTCTCTGACCGGTTCATTGTCTTTAGCTTCTGGTTTTGCTGAGAAGTCTTCCCTGTTCAGATCTCTGAGTGGTGCATGGACCATGGCTCCTAGTTTTGCTGAGAAGTCTTCCCTGTTCAGATCTCTGACTGGTTCTCTGGGTCTTGCTGGTTCTCAAGTCAAGGGTCTTGCCACGGCTCTGAGTGCTTCACTTGGACAATCCTCAAGCTTTGCTGAGAAGACCTCGCTCTTCAGATCCCTGAGCGGCTCCCTGGGTCTTGTTGGGTCTGAGACTAAGAGTCTTGCCAGGGTGCTCACTGGTTCACTCGGTTTGGTCTCAAGCTTTGCCGCGAAGTCTTCGCTCTTCCGGACTCTGACCGGTTCACTGGTTTGGGCATCAAGTCTTGCTGAGAAGAGTTCGCTGGTCAGGTCTCTCAGCGGTTCACTGACTCTAGGTTCGAGTTTTGGAGAGAGGTCTTCGTTGTTCAGGTCCCTGACAGATTCTCTCAGCCTTGCTGGTTCTCAGACTAAGGGTCTTGCCGGGGCTTTGACTGGTTCGCTGGGTTTGGCCTCAAGCCTTGCTGAGAAGAGCTCGCTCTTCAGGTCCCTAAGTGGTTCGCTGTCCTTGGTCTCAAGTTCTGCCGAGAAGAGTTCACTCTCCCGATCTCTCACTGCTTCTCTGTCTTCAGCTTCCGGTTTTGCTGAGAAGAATTCGTTGTTCAGGTCTCTGAATGGTTCGCTGAATATTGTTGGTTCTGAGACTAAGGGTCTTGCCGGGGCTTTGACTGGTTCGCTGGGTTTGGCCTCAAGCCTTGCCGAGAAGAGTTCGCTGGTCAGGTCTTTGACCGGTTCGCTGGGTTTGGCTTCTGGCTCTGCTGAGAAGAGTTCACTGTTCAGGTCTCTGACTGGCTCGCTCTCTTTGGCTTCGGGTCTTGCAGAGAAGACTTCTCTCTTCAGGTCTCTAAGTGGTTCTTGGACTACGGCCTCGGGTTCTGTTGAGAAGAGTTCGTTCTTCAGGTCTCTGGCTGGCTCGCTTTCTGTTGCGGCTTCTGAAGTCAAAGGTCTTGCTAGGGCTTTGAGTGCCTCGCTTAATTCAGTCTCGAGCTTTGCCGAGAAGAGTTCACTGTTCCGATCTCTGACTGGTTCACTGTCTTCAGCCTCTGGTTTTGCCGGGAAGAATTCGCTGTTCAGGTCTCTCATAGGTTCACTGTCTTCAGCCTCTGGTTTTGCCCAGAAGAGTTCTCTCTTCAGGTCTCTGAGTGCTTCACTGACTATTTCGAGTTTTGAAGCTCAAGTTAGCAACCTAGTCCACATTTTCTATTATGGCTCTACCTCTCAGCCTGGCTGCGCCATCAAGTGTGAACAGCTGGTTACTACTGCCGGAACGGCTGATACTACAACAAGTGTCAAGGTGGGTAGCAGCACTACTTGTTGCTTTGAAGTTGTGCCAGATGTCATCTCGTCCATCACGACGGCAACGCCCTCTACCAGCACGCCAACAGGTCAGGCTTGGGTCTATCCTACTGACCTGGGAGGTATCACGATTCAGAGTGGGCCTTGGCGGTTTGATACTACGATTCAGGCATCAAGAACTGGTACTGCTACTATGCGGTTTCTAGTCTGGTCTTGTCAGACTGCTTCGGAAGCAACTTGTACTCTTCTCTTCGATTTCACAGGAACGGCTAATATAGAATCAACTACTACTGGCCCAATACAATATACTGATGTAACTCCAACGGTAGGTCCGTTTTCGAACGTTCACTATCTAACAGTTGAAGTCTGGATCAGTCCTACTGGATCTACAGGTAACGGCGGTGCGACTGATACTATGACAACAGTTTCAAGCGCGAGTGGCGTGATTACTCCTTCTTGGCGTTACAGTCAGAGTCTTACCGCTATGATGAATTTAGCCTCAAGTTTTGCTGAGAAGTCTTCCCTGTTCAGATCTCTGTCTGGTTCTCTGTCCCTTGCGGGTTCTCAAGTTGCAGGTAGGGCGTTAATCTTGAGTGCTTCACTGGGTTCATCCTCAAATGTTGCTGAGAAGAGTTCGCTGTTCAGGTCTCTGTCTGGTTCTCTATCGCTTGCGGCCTCTCAAGTTAAGGGCCTTGCTAGGGCTTTGGGTGGCTCACTGGGTTCGGTCTCGAGTATTGCCGAGAAGAATTCGCTGTTCAGGTCTCTGTCTGGTTCTCTGTCTCTGGCTTCTGGTTTTGCTGAGAAGAGTTCCCTGTCTAGGTCTCTGTCTGGATCTCTATCCATTGCGGGTTCTCAAGTTGCAGGTAGGGCGTTAATCTTGAGTGCTTCTCTGGGGTCATCCTCGATTCTTGTTGAGAGGTCTTCATTGTTCAGGTCTTTGTCTAGTTCGTTGTCGCTTGCTGGTTCTCAGGTCAAGGGTCTCGCTAAGACCTTGTCTGGTTCTCTGTCTCTGGCTTCTGGTTTTGCTGAGAAGGGTTCGCTGTTTAGGTCTCTATCCGGATCGCTGTCTCTTGTCGCTTCTGAGACTAAGGGTCTGGCCAAGACTTTGTCTGGTTCTCTGTCTCAGACTTCTGGTTTCGCTGAGAAGTCTTCCCTATTCAGATCCTTGTCTGGTTCTCTGTCACTTGCGGGTTCTGAGACTAAGGGTCTTGCCAAGGCTCTGTCTGGTTCTCTCTCTTCAGTCTCGAGTCTTGTGGAGAAGAGTTCGCTGTTCAGGTCTCTGTCTGGTTCATTGTCACTTGCGGGTTCTGAGACCAAGGGTCTTGCCAGGTCTCTAACTGGTTCTCTGTCTTCAGTCTCGAGTCTTGCTGAGAAGTCTTCCCTCTTCAGGTCTCTTACTGGTTCACTGGGTTCAGTCTCGAGTCTTGTGGAGAAGAGTTCGCTGTTTAGGTCTCTATCCGGATCGCTGTCTCTTGTCGCTTCTGAGACTAAGGGTCTGGCCAAGACTTTGTCTGGTTCTCTGTCTCAGACTTCTGGTTTCGCTGAGAAGTCTTCGCTCTTCAGGTCTCTTACTGGTTCTCTGTCACTTACGAGTTCTGGAATTAGAGGTAGGTCGTTAATCCTGAGTGCTTCACTGGGATCATCCTCGAGTCTTGCTGAGAAGTCTTCCCTGTTCAGATCTCTGTCTGGTTCTCTGTCCCTTGCTGGTTCTGAGATTAAGGGTCTTGCCACGGGTTTGACTGGTTCGCTAGGTTCAGCTTCGAGCTTTGCTGAGAAGAGTTCGCTGTTCAGGTCTCTGTCTGGTTCTCTGTCGTTTGCTGGTTCTCAGGTTAAGGGTCTTGCCAGGTCTCTAACTGCTTCACTGACTTCGACGTCTGGTTTCGCTGAGAAGAGTTCGTTGTTCAGGTCTCTGTCTGGTTCATTGTCACTTGCGGGTTCTCCATCTAGAGGTAGGGCTTTAGTGTTGAGTGCTTCACTGGGTTCAACGTCGAGTCTTGCTGAGAGGTCCTCGATCTTCAAGTCTCTGTCCGGCTCTCTGAGTCTTGCCAGTTCTCTATTCAGAGGCAGGACCCTGAGCTTGAGTGCTTCACTAGGATCCGTCTCGAGTCCCGCTGAGAAGAATTCGATCTTCAAGTCTCTGTCCGGCTCTCTGTCCCTTGCTGGTTCTCAAGTTAAGGGTCTTACTAGGGACCTGGCTGGTTCACTGGGTTCGGTCTCGAGTCTCGCCGAGAAGAATTCGCTGTTCAGGTCTCTGTCTGGTTCACTGTCTCTTGCAACTTCTGAAACCAAGGGTCTAGCTAGGGCTCTGACTGCTTCACTTGGTTCAGTTTCGAGTCTTACTGAGAAGTCTTCGCTGTTTAGGTCTCTGTCTGGCTCGCTGTCTCTTGCAGGTTCTCTCGTTAGAGGTCGTGCGTTGAACCTGACCGGTTCACTGGGTTCAACCTCGACTCTTGGCGAGAAGAGTTCCCTGTTCAGGTCTCTATCGGGATCGCTATCCCTTGCTGCTTCTGAGACCAAGGGTCTTGCCGCGGCCTTGAGCGCGTCGCTAGGTTCAGCCTCAAGTCTTGCCGAGACGTCATCCTTCTTCAGGGCGCTGACTGGTTCGTTATCTTTGGGTTCGGGTCTTGGAGAGAATACTTCGTTCTTTAGGTCTTTGAGTGGTTCATGGACTATGAACTCGCTCTATGGTCGGGGATCACTTTACACTGAGAACCTTCGGGCGGACTTCAACACTAGAGTGGTTCTCTCTGGACACTATGACTGTCACGATAACCTGATTGTCAATTGTGGTACTGGTTCTGCGTCCTTCGCGTTTCTAGTTGTTGCTCTTGGTGTTCTAATCTTCGGTATTTACGCAGCCAAACAACGTCGGCAATCTCCTAGCCTTCAGGAAGAGCTGGAGTCTGAGGAAGTTATCGTTGATGAGGGAGGCTGGGAAACAAAAGCTTCCGAGGACGCGGGACGGAATGAAACGAAGGGTCCCGGTGGCGAGCAAGGCTGGGAGAAGAAACCTGGGGGTTAGAAATGAAATGTTCAGTCAAGTTGAGAAAATCGCTCCCCGAGCTTCTTCAAGACACACCTACGACCTAGTCAATGATCACTAGCTCTGTTACTACGGAAAGTCGCATTTCCACAGCTGATCTATCCATCATGTACACATTCTCGGAACCTCAACTTCGCCAACTGCCGTCTGGCCTTGAAGCGTGGAAATATAGGAGATATTGGTAGCTGTTATAAGCGCTGAAGCTCCGAACGCGCCGTCATGGATAAGATGGAGAAGGCTTCGGAAAAGAAGAAAGGCTTCGTCAAAGAGTTCGTTGACTTCCTACAGACGTTCGGCGTCATAGGCCTTGCAATTGGCTTCGTCATAGGAGTAGCCTCGTCCGCCGTCGTCAACTCGCTGGTCAAGGACATCATCAACCCAATAGTCGGTCTGGCCCTCCCTACTGGAAACCTATCGTCACTGAACGCGACCGTTACTTCTCCGGTCTCGGGAAAACCGTCAGTATTTCTATACGGCGACTTCATCTCACAGATCATATACTTCATCATAATCGCGCTAGTGGTCTTCGTCATGTACAAGCAGTTGAAGCGATTCGGACTGGCCAAACTGTAAGACGCGGGGCTGGTCGTTTGGGTGCGCCGGTCAGGGGTAGGTCCGTATCCCGGTGATGATGAACTGTATCGCTATAGCAGCTATGAAGACCGCCATTACTTGAGCGACGACTGAAGAGCCAGTCTTCCCCAGCAACGAGTGAATCCTGGGCGTCTCTCTCATGACGAGCCAGCTAAGCAACATCACGATCACGACCGAGCCTAGCGTAACCAGGATTCCGTAGGCTCCCAATGCTATCATCGTTGTTGTGATTGCGCCCGGGCCGACCAAGAGGGGGAATGCGATCGGGACGACACCCACATCTTCGTGTGAGCCCGGCTTGGCGAACCTTTCTCCTCTGAAGAGTATGTCGAGAGCGAGGAGGAGTAGGAGTAGTCCTCCGGCCATCTCGAAGCTCGGCAAGCTAATGCCGAACAGCGCTAGTAGTTCCTGACCTACCAGCGCGAATATGGTTAGAAGGCTGGCCCCGGTATAGATCACGACTCTGAACATTTTCGACCGATCGGGCTCGCTCATTGTGCCCGTAACGTTTGAGAAGATTGGGACGAGTCCGATGGGGTCGACGATGATGAACAGAGCGACTGTAGCCCGTACAAGGTCGATTACCGGGTCTGGGCTCATCTGCTCATCCTTGTCCTATCGGTCTCTGGTGGGCCGGGAGGGATTTGAACCCACGACCTTCGCCGTGTGAGGGCGACGTCCGTTCCGTGCTCAACGTGCATACCAGGCTGGACTACCGGCCCGAAAAGCGAGCCTGTAAGAAAGACTATTTCATCTTTCAAGAGAATATTGACAAGCTCGGTAAAACGCTTTTGCGAACGAGAAAGTAGTTCAGGTTTACGGATCCATCTATTTGGGTCGAGGCCTTGAAGCCAAGACCTTGTTCTGTCCGCTACAGACGCTCTGGTGGATTCTCTCATAGAAGACCCGGTCGTAGGTCTCTCCACACTTTTGACAAGTCACCCTCCAAGACTTGTGACCAGACTTGAAGGGAGACTTCTTCATAGGAGCATTACCCATCGCGAGTCAGCCTGTACCTGTAAGATGGCCCCTCTAAAACTTCCCCCTAAGACAGAGGTTTCGCTCTTCTCTCAAAACCAATTATTCTGAGCGATCGCGATGAAACTCCGGAGTATTTCCCGTCTCCGCGAGCCTTATCAGCATTCCACATCGTCGATTCTTAGCTATTGCGGGGAGAAGTGCGTCCTGTGCCAGCCAGGTTAGCTACAAAGATAGTCTGCACGATCGGCCCAGCATCAAGCTCTCCCAGCGTTCTCGGTCACATGATCCGTGCCGGCATGGATGTTGCCAGGATCAACTTCTCACACGGAACCTATGAGGAACACCTCAAGAGCGTCAGGACAATCCGCAAAGTCAGCCACAGTCTCAGCCGACCTGTAGCTATTCTCCAAGACCTGCCCGGTCCCAAACTCCGGGTCGGGAAGCTCGCCTCAGAGCCCATGCATCTGAGAAGACTAGACACTATAACACTCACGACCAAGCCCAGCAAGGCCAAAGGCAAGATCCCCGTCGCATACCCCGACCTGCCGAAGGCGGTCAGGAAGGGGGATATGGTCTACCTGTCGGACGGGTCTATCAGGCTCGAGGTTCTGCGTACCACGCGAGACGAAGTGGAGGGGCGGGTTCTAGTGGGTGGGGACCTCGTATCAGGCAAGGGACTGAACCTTCCCAGGCTACGAACACGGGTACCCGCGATAACGCGGGAGGATCGGGAGCATCTGCACTTCGGGCTTGAGAATAATCTGGACATCGTGGCGGTCTCGTTTGTCCAGAGAGCCGAAGACATCCGGATGGCAAGAAGAGTGGCGGAAGAGAAGGGACGAGAAATATTCGTGGTCGCAAAGATCGAGAAGAAAGAAGCCGTCGAGGATCTAGAAGAGATCGTAAAGGAAGCAGACGGTATCATGGTGGCACGCGGAGACCTCGGCGTCGAGCTGAGCCTTGAGCGAATCCCGATAGTTCAGAAGAGGATCATATTCGAGGCGAACCGCTCAGCGAAGCCGGTGATTACGGCCACGCAGATGCTAGAGTCGATGATCTCCTCGCCCTCGCCGACTAGGGCGGAGGTGACTGATATTGCGAACGCCATCATCGACGGTTCGGACGCACTAATGCTCTCGGAAGAAACCGCGATCGGCCACTACCCGGTTGAGGCCGTGAAAGTTCTCCAGAAGGTCGCGCAGGAAACCGAACGCTACCTCCCCAAAGAAATCACACAACAGAGACGCGCGTGGCATGAGAATAGCCAGGAGGACGCGATCGCCTTCGCAGCCTGTGAGACCGCGCTCCAGATCTCAGCAGCGGCTATCGTAACACCGACCCGGACGGGAAAGACTGCCCGCCGAGTCTCGAAATACAGACCACCCCTGCCGATTGTTGCACTCACTTCTCACGCAGACGTGGAAAAACAACTCCTACTGTCATGGGGTGTGCAGACGGTCAGGAGAGAGATCGAATCAACAGACAGTATCTTCACCGAGGCGGAAAAGACTGTCCAGAGGCTCAAGCTAGCGCGGAAAGGCAACACGATAGTCATCGTGTCCGGAGACCCGAAGGGTCCCATGGGACGAACCGACCTCTTGAAAATCCAGAGAGTACGATAGGCCCGCTTTCAGCTTCTCGCGTCGGCTTTGTCTTCGTGATTCACATGAAGTTTCCAAGAGTCGAGGGCGATGACCGCACTGATTCCCAGAAGGAAAACTCCGGATATGAAGAGGAGCCCATCGTTTATTGGTCCGTAGCTGATGTGACCGGGACCACAGCCTAGGTCACTCACTTGACTGCAGGTGAGAATTGAATCGATGAAGGCTACCATTAGGACTGCACTACCGATTGTTCCAAGAACCGCGGCGATCCTGCCTCCCCATCGCATGAGGTCGATAGTAATCGACGCATCTCATTCCACTTTTGTTCCGAACACGTTCAGGGCCGAGTAATCCGCCCAACAACGCTAATCAGAGCGAGAATCTGAAGCATGTCCTCCTGCTCAAAACGGGAGTGATTATATCGACCCAGCATTTGCCGCAGACCAGAATGACACTAGTAAGACTTTTCGAAGAAGCGATCGGACAAGACAGATTTCAGCTGGGAGGCAAGGGCCATGGGCTTGTCGAGATGAGCTCGATCGGTCTACCTGTACCCCCAGGGTTGATCATCACAACTGATGCCTGCAAACAGTACTACGCCAAGGGTCGTCGCGTCCCTGACGGTCTGTTCAACGAGCTGAAGGGAAAGCTCAGGTGGCTCGAATCTATCACCGGACGACAGCTCGGCAATCGAGACAATCCCCTGTTTTTGTCGGTCAGATCTGGGGCGCCGTATTCTATGCCGGGTATGATGGACACCATCCTGAATCTCGGCCTCAACGATGAGACCACTGAGACCCTTGCAAAGAGAACGGGCAATGAGAGATTTTCTCTCGATGCGCACCGGCGCTTCATCCAGATGTTCGGAAAGATCGCGCTAGGCGTGAACGGACAAAAGTTCGAGGACATTCTTGAGAGCCACAAGAAGAAACTGCGGGTCAAACAAGACGTTGAATTGAGTCCTCAAATATTGAAGAAGATCATTCAGGACTTCAAAGAGCTCATCAGGCTCGACTCGAGAAAAGACCTTCCGCAAGACCCTTGGATACAACTGGAAATGGCCGTAGAATCTGTCTTCCGGTCCTGGAGTAATCCCCGAGCCGTTGAATATCGTAGATTCTACAAGATAGCGGACGACCTGGGTACAGCGGTTACTCTGCAGCAGATGGTCTTCGGAAACATGGGCCAAGATTCCGGAACGGGTGTAGCGTTTACGCGTAATCCGTCGACTGGAGAGAAGAAGCTCTACGGTGAATATCTCAGAAACGCCCAGGGTGAAGATGTCGTTGCGGGAATACGAACCCCTGACAGCCTCGACGCGATGCCACCAGAGCTCAGGCTCGACCTAGGCAAAGTGTCAGAGACGCTGGAACACCACTTCAAGGAGATGCAGGACTTCGAGTTTACGGTTGAGAACGGGAAGCTCTACCTGCTACAGACGAGGAATGGAAAACGGACCGCACACGCGGCCGTGAAGATCGCCGTGGACATGGCCGGGGAGAAGCTCATCAATAGAGAAGAAGCGATCGCTCGGATCAACCCCGGCGATATTGACCAGCTACTCCATCGGACCATCGATCCCAAGGCCCATGTGAAGGCGATAGCCAAGGGTCTCAACGCGTCTCCCGGGGCAGCCTCAGGCATCGCGGTCTTCGACACTGACGAAGCCGCCAAACTCGGAGCGAAAGGAGACAAGGTGATACTTGTAAGACCCGAGACGACGCCCGAGGACATTCGGGGCATTATCAGAGCCCAAGGAATCTTGACCGTTCGCGGGGGCATGACCTCTCACGCGGCGGTGGTGGCTCGCGGAATGGGAAAGGCCGCCGTGGTTGGATGCGGCTCTATCAAACTGGACCCGGACAATGGATACTTCAAGACGTCTGAAGGAATGATCGTGAAGAGAGGAGAACTCATCACGATCGACGGCTCAACGGGCGAGGTGCTGCTGGGCACTGTCCCGATGATCGAGCCAGAACTGACGGAAGACTTTCGCACCCTCCTAGGTTGGGCTGACGGGTCCCGGAGACTCGGGGTCTGGGCCAACGCCGACACGCCCGAGGCTGCGAAGAAGGCCAAGGAGTTCGGAGCAGAAGGAATCGGACTCTGCCGAACAGAGAGAATGTTCAACGCCTCGGACAGGCTGCCGATCGTCAGGGAGATGATAATGGCTGAGGATGGGGATCATAGACGAGAAGCGTTGAGACGATTGATCCCGTTTCAGCTGAGCGATTTCAAGGAGATTTTCACACTGATGGCCGGGAAGCCTGTAACTGTCAGACTCTTGGATCTTCCGCTCCACGAGTTCCTCCCGTCAGCAGAGGAGGCGATAGAGGAGATCGAGAACCTTAGGAAGAGACATGCACCCGCCTCAGCTCTGGAGACAGAAGCGCGCCTCCTCACCAAGGTGCACCAGCTAAGCGAGCACAACCCGATGCTCGGTCACAGAGGCTGCCGTCTTGCCATAACGTATCCGGAGATCTATGAGGCGCAGACTGAGGCAATCATCAGAGCAGCAATTGAGACACGTAGAGAGGCTGGACAGACCGTTAGGGTCCTGATAATGCTCCCGTTGATCAGCAGTGCCAACGAGATGATCTATCTCAGACGGCACGTTGAGGCAGCGGCCGAGAGAGTGTTCGAGGAAATGGAAGAAAAGATCGATTACAAGATCGGGACAATGATAGAAACCCCGAGAGCAGCTTTGACAGCTGGAGAACTGGCCAAGTACGCTGACTTCTTCTCGTTCGGGACCAACGACCTTACCCAGACCACCTTCGCGTTTAGCAGAGACGATGCCGAGGCCAAGTTCATGGGCCAATATCTCGAGAACAAGATTCTCACCGACAGCCCCTTCGAGGTCCTAGACACCCAAGGGGTCGGCAGACTCATCAATATGGCCAATCAAGAGGGCAGAAAGACCAACCCAAAACTCGAGGTTGGAATATGCGGAGAACACGGTGGAGAAACGAAGAGCGTAGCCTTCTTCCACCAGACCGGCCTCGACTATGTGAGCTGCTCAGCGTACAGAATACCGGTTGCCAGGATCGCCGCAGCCCAAGCTGCGATCGCAACAACAAAGACGATTAGCACAGTCTAACCACGCTTCAATCGTCCCATCACGAATCAATCCGCTCGAAAGGCTTTATTGGTAGCCGTCGTGGTACCGCGTCGCTCCCACTGAGAAGCCTAGAAAATGAAGCAGCGTCGACCGACAAACCCTGAACTGCTGCAAGCAATAGGCTACCTCATGAAGGCAGGTAGACAGTATCAGACGCCGCTCTGGATAACGATAGCGAGCTTCCTGGGCAAGTCTCACAGAACGAGGATCGTCCTGAATCTGGGTCAGGTTTCGAGACACGTGAAAGAGGGGGAGGTCGTTGCCGTGCCCGGCAAGGTGCTTGGATCGGGCCTCCCGAAAGAGAAATTGACCATTGCCGCTTTCAAGTTCTCTCCTCGAGCGCTAGTCAAGGTCGAGAAGGCTGGGGGACGCTGCATACCCTTCTCACGGCTCGTCGAAGAGAATCCTCGCGGAACAAACGTCAGACTGCTTCGGTAAAATACGTGCCTACGTGGGACAGACGAATCGGGTTCTTACCTAGCAGTATTCGCTTCCGAACCCGCTTGAGAGCTGGTTGTACTCTCCCTCTGGATCCAGCTACTGGCTGAGGCCAGTTCCTTTGTTCGACATAGTTTGTTCACTAACGACAAACGCGGCCCTACTCCCTGAGCACGATCCAGAGTGGTCTGGACTCTCCCGGAGGTACTGATGAAAAAGCTGGGGGTTGCCCTCTCTATTCAGACTGGAGGGCGCGATCAGCTTCTAGAAACTTTTGTTCCATATCGCAAATCCTCCTATCAACAGTCCTGATCGTGGAGAATATTAGCGTTCCGTCCGTGATTGCTGGTATAAGAAAACCTGGGTGTTTCCGTCACTCTTATCCGGCTATTATGTCACCTTGCGAGGACGAGCGTTGGGTCAGACGGCTCCTCTTTGAGATCTAGTACCGGCTTGGCGAAGCTGTAAATGAGGGTGCATTCCTTCTCGTCAATCTTGAAATTGACGCTACAGATCTTGCTGGCCATCACGCGGAGGAGCTCTGCCACATCTCTCGGAACCTGAAGGTAGGTCGAGTTCTGAATCGTCACAGGCTTTGTCGATAGTCCCATAGATTTTCTCCAGAACATTACTACTACGATACTTACCTATCGGCATTATGGCACTCTCTGCTCACAAAATTTTGGCTCATTCAACAAAGACCATGTGAGGTTGTGCGTGTCAGTCTCCTCCTTTTCCTGAAATAGAAACGGCTCGGTTGTGAGTGTGTCTGTGTGTGTCTTCTCATTGGCAAATTCTATTTGATCGCGTAGAACCCGGATGAGGGTAACAGTTGGCCTAAGGGTTTGTTGGCCCCTATGTTGGGATGTGGTGTAGAATGGGTCTAGCGCACGTCCGTTCTGAGCATGAGGCTCCCGTGGAACTCAGCACAGTTCAGCAGGATACACGGCTAGGCGGCCCCGTGATGTTTGACCTCATTCTCAGATTTCTGCAGACCCCTGGCCAGGTCCTGCTTATTCAAGGACCTCCCGGTTCGGGGAAGACGACTTTTGCGCTTGAGATCCTCAACAGTTTAGAGGAGACTCATAAGATATACGCGTCGAGCAGAGTAGCCCCGGCTAGACTCCGTCAACACTTTCCTTGGATAGACGAAGTCATTGACACAATGTCCGGAAGAACCGCGAGGGCGAGCTGGATAGACGAGCTTCACGACCTCCGCCGAGTCGAACCGGACACGATCTTCAACCAAGTTCTCAGGTTGAAACACTCGAAACAGAGAGCGGTCTTGGTTGTGGACAGCTGGGAGGGTGCTATTCGAAACACGAACGATGAAGGCCGAAAAATGCTCGAGTCAGCCATCCTCTCGGAACTCGACGAGAGCAAAGTCAGCGTTGTGATAGTCGTCGAAGATTCCAAGCATGCAAACGACCTTGGCTATCTAGTCGACGGGATCGTTACCCTGGACCAGTCAGAGCTTGATGGGAGGAGGGTACGAACGATTGCGATGAACAAACTACGCGGCTTCAGCGTTCCCACAAAACGAGGAATATTCTCGCTTGACCAAGCAAGGTTCAGCATACTCCCTAATGGGTTGCGACAGCCGACAGTCAATGCGCATCCGAAACCGCTGCAGCCGGTTCCTCATCCGAGCTCAGCCTTCTCTCTTGGAAGCAAAGACATGGACCGGATGCTAGGCGGCTCGATCCCAAGAGGAGCATTCCTGCTTTTCGACGTTGACAGTAGCGTCTCCCCGCTCGAGATTCGGACCATTCTCAACATGATGCGTGCGAACTTCATCAACCAGAAGGGCCCCTGCGTCATCGTCCCAACCGCAGCATATAGCTCGGATACAGTCGCAGAGTCTCTCAGCCAGTATGTCGGATGGCAGGCCGTAGACGAGAAGGTGAGAATACTGGAGTACAACCAGTCACTCGCCCCAAAGAAATGGAGACTTGTAATGAAAGGGAACCTCCAAGAGGATGTTAAGACGTTCGCCCACGCCTGGGATGAACTCGCATTAATCTCACCGCACAGAATGCTTGACATAAACGTCGACAAGGCAGTACAGGTATACGGTCGAGACGAGCTTTCAGTACCAGGTCTTACTGAACTCGGGGCGAACATGCGAGACACCGAGGGCCTGAACATTGCAATATCCTCTACCGATTCCAAACTTAGGGACCAATGGCTGTCAGTAGTCGATTACCACCTTAAGATCAAGAACGCTGACGGTTCACTTGTCATGTACGGCGTAAAACCCTTCACACCACTCTATGGTGTTGACCTGAACTTCGACAAGGGGTACCCGGTACTCAATCTCATGCAGATAGTCTGATTCTCTATAGCCCAAGAACAAGGCACCGCGTCTTCCTAACCTGTCCACGACGCGTCATGGAGTTCGTGGTCGATAAGGGCTATCCCTGACGCTCTTCCTGGCGAGCGGTCTTCTGAATAGACGCGTTATTGACTGGAGCAACAATTTTCTTGCTTACGCTTCGCCCGGTTCTTAGTCAGCCCTCAAGATCTGCCCAAGGCACGTTTAACGGCCTCTCTATCACGGAGGAGGTATGAGGTAGCCTGCCGGGTTCGAAGATTGATTCTACTGATTCCTTCGGTTACGAGACGGATCAGCTTCGTGGGGTGAGTCTCCACGTCATGCCACTGCCATCCCTGGTAGGTTCGGGCGTCTCTGCCGGTTTCTTCGTGCACAAGAGCAAGTCTCAGAGTCTTCCGATATTCGGGAAACCTCTCGAGGAAATAGGCAAGCTTGTTCTCAGTTGCTTCTAGAGGCTGTAGCGTTGCGCCTGTCAAGGACCAGCCTGCCTGCCCAAAGATCATTGTAGCAGATTCGACCGAAAACATTGTGATGCGGCACAGTACACAGCGTTGGTAACAAGCAACTTACTCCATTGAACCCTGTTCCAGAGGTCAAAGCCTGCCCTGTTTCGCGCTTTCGTGTCGCGAGACTCAACTGCTTTTGAGATTTCATGGCTGGTAACGAGTTTGGTAACCGTGAATGGTAACAATAGATGGAAGATCTGCGCTGAAAACAGAATCCAAATGAGACGCAAAAGTTTTGAAAATAATGCCCGATGACCGCCAATTCCGGAGCTAGGGCGTGATTCTATTTCGGTCCCTAGGAAACATTGTAGCTTCTCGAATATTCTCTCGTCCGGTGATCTTCATTGTCAACCTCTCTAGTCCTATTGACCAGCCTGAGTGGTATGGTGCGCCGTAGCGGAACGCGTCCACATACGATTTGAAATTGTCCGGGTTTAACCCTTTGACCTTCAGCCTGGTAATCAACAGACTCGGCAGATGAATCCTCTGGGTCCCGGAGGACACTTCTAGCCCGTTGTAGATGAGGTCGAAGGCTCTACAAGTCTTCTCATCCGGATTCGGCATAGCATAGAACGCCTTCAACTCCAGAGGCCAATCGACCATGAAGAAAGCCTTCTTTCCAACAAGTCCAGCAAGCTTCTTCTCCTGAGTCTTCGAAAAGTCCATCCCGTACTCTATCTCTTCACCACTCTTCCGAAGCAAGTTCACAGCCTCCGAGTACTTAATCCGGGTCAGGGGGAGGCTCAGTAGGTCCAGGTCTTGACCTAGCCGCTTCAACTCCTCACTGCACACTTCGCGCACGGTCTTTACGCAGTGAGCTAGGTATTCTTCTAGCACCTTCATCACGTCCTCGTCGGTCGCGAACGACTCCTCAATGTCCATCTGCCGTACCTCGTTCAGATGGGTCGGCTGCTCGAACTTCTCAGCCCGGAATATCGGCAGAACAGTGAAGACCTTCTCGAACGCTATCGCGCACATCTGCTTGTACAACTGCGGCGACTGGGCAAGGTACGCCTCCTTCTCGAAATACTTCAACGAGAACAGCTCAGCACCCCCCTCACTCGCCGAGGCGATGATCACCGGCGGTTGAATCTCCACATAACGCCGCTGAGAAAAGAACTCCCGGAAAGACTGGAGAATCTTCGACTGGACCTTGAAAATAGCATTCGACTCCTCGCTCCGGAAGTCCAAGACCCGCCAGTTCAGCCTCGTCTCCAACAAAGTATTCTGGACCCCACGCGGGTCCAACGGTAGAGGAGTCTCCGCCCGACTCACAACCTCAATCTCACTCGGAATAACCTCAATCCCCCTCTTCGCAATCTTACTCGAAACAACCCTCCCCCGAACATACAGCACATCCTCCTGGTGGAGACCCGCAATCTCCTTCAAGACTTCAGCCGGCGCCTTCGCCTTAGGAGCTGTCACCTGGACCATCCCACTCATGTCCCGGAGAAGTACGAACGAGATTCCTCCGAGGACCCGGACATCATGAACCCATCCTGCCAGTACGACCTCCTTGTCCAAGCTCTCTCCAAGCTGAGAAGTGAGATGCGTCCTCTTCAATCGCGAAGAGAGACCTGGCTCTGCAATAGTGGACATTGGGAATCTTGCGCTTGAGGCTATGACATTTCTTTTAGAACCTTGGTTCTCTCGCCGTTTGCGTCGCCACCATCCTTAAGTGAAGTGTTTTGTGTTGAGAAGCGTCATGGAGCCGTTGCATGAGCGGCAGATCGAGGCTTTGAGAAAGGCTTCAAACATCAGCACCTTCTACCCCTTTCTTGAAATGAATGATTTCGCCATAAACCCGGCCACAAAGGGCGGGCGAAAGGACGAGATGGAGAAGCTGGCCCGAATCCTTCATGGCAAGACCGGAAAGCTGTAGCGACGCTCTACTTCAGACCGTCTGATGCGGTGACCTCGGATCGGTTCCTTCTCTAGGGTAGATGCGGGCCCGACAGTATTATCCGTCGAGTTCCTATCCTCCTGACGAGGGTCTCGATATGAAATCCTAGATCAGCTAGTCTTCTTTCGTTTGATCAGATTCGACATGATCGACCCGAGCAGAAATGTCATCAACACTGCTAGACCCGGGGCAACAGAAGCCAGCAAGATCTGCACCTCGTTGATGGGCACGATGCTGCCGCCAACACTTGATGATGGCTGGACCGTCGCTGGGATGGAAACGGAGTGGGATATTGAACCGGATGTTCCGGTAGCCGTTACGTTATAGTTTCCCTCCGATCCACTGCATGATAGTTTGGAAGTGTCAGAGGCAGCTAGGAATACTACGCTGGGGTTCAAGGTGCACGAGAGTCCGGTTGGAATTATGCTCGAGGTGAGGCTGGTGTTGCCTGCAAATTTGTATCCTGTGATCGTTATTGTTGAGTTGCCGGTGCTGCCGGCTTGCATGGAAATGTTTGATGGTTTGGCCGACATCGCGAAGTCAGGTGCAAAGCTACCTACTTCGGCAATGACTGTGTTCCAGTCCGGATTTACCGAGTTGGCACGGTATTCGCCGGAGACCCAAAAGGTCGAATTCCAGGTTGGAACAGGGTCCGTACCGGCTCCAAAATAGTCGCCGTATCGCGTGCTAAAATCATCCGCTGTTCCAGCCCTTACGGTTGCAGGTGTCTCGAGACTATTCGCCGGATCGTTTGGCAGCCGCCCCGTGACATAGAGGGAGGGGTAGACGCTTGATGAGGACTTGCCATAGACTACCGCCAGTTGTCCATGATAGAGTGTGACCGCGGGATAGAACAGGTACTCGCTCTTCGAGGCGTAGTCGAAGTCCTGGTTCTTGGTGGCTGTTCCGGTCCCTGACAGTGTCGCTTGGAGGAGTCGCACGCATGAACGTGTTGTCGTATCACCGCTTGGGATGCAAGCGTCAGCCCAGGATAACCATAGAGTGTTAGATTCCCAGACGGCGCCCAGGACACGATTGTCGTTCGTGACGAGCCTAGTTCTGGTTCCGGGTTGGACCGCGTTGGGCGGACTGGAGCTTGTCGATATCGAAAAAGTCTGAGTAGCCACAGTCACTGTTGGGGGCGGAACACCGCTGACTGTGAGCAGCTCGACAGTACTAGTTGTGGTTAGGGAGTTGGATACGCACGATCCGATACAGTCCGTCACGAGGTAAAACTCCGAGGTCGATGAGAGATGGCGAACGGGCCGGAGCGTGAACATCGAGCTGTCCGGAGTGTTCGTTGAGAACTGAACGGTCGATGAGCCGTTTACGAGTTCTGCCTTGTTCATGATCCAGTATTGCACGCCGGTGTAGGTGCCGAAGAAAGAGTCAAAATCGTTTGCGGAAATCGCAAACTTGTCGTCGCTCGTTCCGATGAAGGGCTGATCAGGCACATTCGTACCAGCGGAGACAGAGTAGAGGTTGAACGTACTGGTGGGATCGCTGCTGGTGGACACGGCGATCTGGACATTGTCGTTGGAAACGTCGATGATAGACGCAAACCATCTTCCGCTTATTGCGTCGTAGAGAACTTCAGGATCGGAGATCGAGCCTGACAGTTTGAAGAAGGCGGACAGGGAAAATGTGGACTTTGCAACCGTACCATTTTTCAGGTAGATTATTCCGGCCAGGTTGACCATTTCGAAGACATGGTTTGGTCCCACCGCATTGTTAGGATCAGGTGGGCTGCAGCCGCACGGGTTCGGAGAACCCCCCGGTGCCCCCTCAAGGACCAGGTTCACAGTGGCCGATAATGTCTGTGGCGTGATTGAAGTGGTGGTGATGGTCTTGGAACTCTCCCCCGGAGGAACGTAGCCTGATTGCGCTGTCTCATTTTTTCCCTGGTCGAAAGCTTGAGAGCGCTGGGAGTGCATGTATGGTACGACGCCTTGACCACCGCCTGAAGCATTCGTCGCTGGCAGATCCTGAACATCTACCGTGCCTGCGAAATTAGCCTCGCCAGGCAACAACTGAGTCTGGCCAGTGTATTGTGAACGGGGCACTGGGGAAGGACTTGAATTGTTCCTGGACCCCAAGCCGGGGATTGAACCGTTCGCCAGACGGTGCACTGCTAGTGTGGGACCAAGGAGTAGTAGGAGAGAGAGGAGCGCTATCAGGAGCGGGCGAGTTCTCACAATTCTCGGCCAGCAGCCACCTGAGCATTAATATTTTGGGAACGGGTCACCGTCGGACCGCAATCCGGAGCCTGGGGTCCGTGAAGACTTGGTACCAGTAATAATGGTGGTCTTAGATGGGGCAAGCGATCGTGCCAGTGATGGTAGGACCCCTCTTGAAGCAGCCGCGACCCCAAACCTAGACGCCCTCGTCCGAAAAGGGGCTCTCGGATCCATGTATACAGTCGGCAAGGGAATCGCTCCGGAGAGCGATGCTGGCGTCTTCTCCCTACTCGGATATGATCCTCTGCAGGTCCACATCTCCAGGGGAGTAGTCGAGTCGATCGGCGCAGGGGTCGACTTTCACGATGACGACTTGGCTCTCCGCGCCGGTTTCGCGACAGTAGATGGCGACAAGCTTGTCGATCGCAGAGCGGGACGGAATCTGTCGACCGAAGAAGCACGCCAACTGGCCAGCGCGGTCAACAGCGAGATCCAGTTGAAGAACGAAACCCGCTTCCTGTTCCAGGCGACGGTGGGGCACCGTGCTGTGGTGGTATTCAGAGCCAACTCGCACAAGTTCTCCTCCCAGATCTCCAACTTCGACCCCGCATACGTGCGTACTGGCAAGATCAGCATCGCCCAACCCGGCGCAAAAGAGTATGACATCCCCAAGTGCGACCCAATGGACGATTCGCCTGGGGCGGTAAAGTCTGCTGCCCTCGTTAACGAGTTCGGATTCAAGATCAGACAAGTATTGGACTCTCACCCGGTCAACCAGCAGAGGAGAAAACAGGGCAAGAAACCAGCCAACTTCGTCTTGATGCGAGACGCGGGCACAACCAGACCCGACGTACAAGAATTCCGCGAAAAATGGGGCATGAAGGCCGTGATGATTGCTGACCTTCCGGCGGAGCTAGGGATCGGCAGACTTCTAGAAATGGACGTGAGAGAGATCCCACCCGGGACCTCGCTCGAGGACTATCGGAAGAGAGCAGAGCTCGTCTTGAGATTGGCTGGAGAATACGATTTCGTCTACGTCCATCTAAAAGGACCCGACGAGCCTGGTCACGATGGACTGTATGACTTGAAGAAGCAGAGGATCGAAGAAATCGACTCCGGATTCTTCTCACACCTCCGCATGGCCGCCAAGCTCCAGAGAACACTCCTCTGCGTCACCTGCGACCACTCCACACCATGGAAAGACAAGGGACACAGCGACGACCCGGTCCCAGTACTAGTCGCGGGAGGATCAATGAAACCAGACGGGTCCAACAGGTTTACAGAGACAAACGCTAGCCTAGGTCACTTCGAGAAGCTGGAAAGTGGAAGCGTACTTCTCCCACGCCTGAAGCAGATAGCCGCATAGTTCAGACAGGACCCCTGTTCTTTCTAACTTCGTCCGCCTCTCAGATAGGTTCATAGAGCATTACAATGAGTCGTGATCTAGGATGAAAGATCCGATTTCGAAGCGGAACCTTGACGGTTACGGCGCGCCCATTATCCCGTGGGAGAAGGTCCAGAAGCGCCTGCAGAAAGGAATCTCTCAAGCTCCGAAAACAGGAGGACCAGATCGGCACACCGCCTGGCTGGCAACCGTCAATCCCGACGGCAAACCCCACGTGATGCCAGTGGGAATCCTCTACATGGACGATGCTTTCTACTTCAACGCGGGCCCAAAGACCCGCAAAGCTAGGAACATTGCCCGCAATCCTAACTGCGTCATCACCATTGCAACGCACGACTTCGACCTAGTAGTAGAGGGTCCCGCTACGAAGATAGTAGACTCTGCCGGGCTAAAGCGGATCGCTGACGCGTACGCAAAGGTAGGATGGACCCCGACAGTTGTGAAAGGCGGCCTTACTGCCAAATACAGTGCGCCAAGCGCGGGGCCGCCCCCTTGGCACGTGTACGAAGTGAGGCCCCAGACCATCTTCGCATTAGGTACTTCGGAGCCTTACGGGGCGACCCGGTGGAATTTCCAAACTGGGACTGGTGGAAAATGATTCTGAGAATCTCGTTTAAATAAGCGTCCCTGTTTGGTGAGAAATCGTGAAGATCAAACTCACAAGCATATTTGTTAACGACCAAAACAAGGCCTTCGACTTCTACACGAAAATCCTAGGCTTTGCCAAGAAGGCCGACATCTCCGCTGGAAAATATAGATGGCTGACGGTCGTCTCCCAAGAGGAGCCGAACGGATCCCAGCTGGTTCTTGAGCCAGATGACAACCCCGCCGCCAGATCCTACCAAGAAGCCATTTACAAACAGGGCATCCCCGCGACCATGTTCTTCGTTGATGACATTCGGAAAGAGTACCAGAGACTGAAGAGGCTAGGTGTCAAAATTACCATGGAGCCGACTAGGACACCTGGCTCGACCATTGCCAGGTTTGACGATACGTGCGGCAACCTGATACAGATAACCCAGCTTGGCTAACGGAGCATAGCTAAGCCGATGACGCGATAGTATTCACGCGCAGTGACTTCGAATAGTTTCTGCAAGCTGACCTGGATAAGTCCTCGTACGAGAAGAGTTGATGACAGGATACTCTTTGGGTCTGGAATACATACAGCTAGCTCCTGGATTCGTCAAGGAAGTGGTAGAGACCTACGAGAGCTGGGACAGGAAGGAGCCTGTGCCGATGAAGATCCAGGAGCTGATGATGGTACTTCGAATAGAGGTCACGAGACTCTACGATCCGGGGTCCTGGGCACGGCAGGCCGAAATGCCGAAAGTTCCAGTACTCAGGGATACCAGACTTGGCTGAAGGTTGTGACTAGAAGTCTGCGATTTAGCTTCTAGCCGCTTGCAGGCTATGTTCGGCCAAGAGTTTGGTTGAGTATTTCTCAGGTATTTTCCGGAGCTTGACGGCTGCCATGATAAGACTCCGGGACATCAACTCCACAGGCGAAATCTTCTTCAAAACGATCTCCAACTGCAGCACCGCCCGGACCGCATGTGGGCTGTTCAGGGCCATTAGGACTGCAGGCGGGATCTTGTGCCAAGACCGGACTGTTTCAACCTTCATGCCCAGGTCCGAGACCCATCTCTCAACCTGCCTCTTCTGGAACAGCCTCGGGTAGAACTCTCCCTTCTGGAAGTAAAGGGGAAGCTGCGAGAGTGAGTGTGGTCTGAGAAGATTGGCGAACTCTAACACGAGCCTGCCTCCCGGTCGGAGGACCTGTGACATCTGGGCGACTGCCTTCCAGGGTCTCTCGAAGTAGCGCAGGACTCGAATACACACGACCGCATCGAACAGTCCAGGCCGAAACGGAAGGTGCTCTCCTTCTGCCACAAGCAGGTGAACGTCGCGGCTTGGGAACTCGCGGGTTGTACGAATTCTCTCCTTCACACTCTTCACCATGCGCTGGTCAGCGTCCACTCCGATCAGCACCGAGCTCTTCTCGGATAGAGGCAGTAGAATCCGGCCTGTGCCAATGCCGATTTCAAGGATCATTGAGCTTGAAGAGGTCTCGACCAGCTCGAGGATATCGGACAGCTCAAGTTGTGAGATGATAAGACCACCATAGTTCGGATACGTAACTCGTTCATACTCGGCCGGCTCAAACCTAGTCATTCGTCGGCTCGGCTTTTCGACCGTCAATTCAAGAACCTGCGTTCACACGAATCGGCCCTTGCTTGACGCAAGGAGCTCCATGTTTCTTTCGAAAAGCGCGCTCTCCGCCTCGACTTCGGCAGTTTCTCCAGACTCTGCTGTCTCCTGGTCTATACCATTTCGAAGGCGAGGATTCGGTTGACAATGGCATAAGACGCTTGACTGGGCCGGGGGTATAACCATTGGTACTTCAGCTGAGTCACCAGGCTTCGCAACCATCAGATTACCGAACGATCCGGCGTCCACGTTTTTGCTGCTTAGCTTCTTCTCATCTTCCTGCCAGAGAATCTTCAGCCCAAGGAATTCTTCTTCTGTCAGTTCGAAGGGTCCAACTGACGGCATCTTCGTTTTCCGATATATGCCGCCTGCGAGTATTACGGGTCGTGGTACACTCGTCGATGCGCACGTCTAGAGAGAATTGATCAGACTGCTCCCTTGCTAATGTCCTTTCTCGGCCTCACAACGACAGCCAGGAAGAAGAGGGCGAGCGCCACGAAGTCCAGCGAGTCGGTGATAAAGTCCTCACCGGGCAGCTGAGAAAAAAACTCTCGAATAACTGTTTTCACGAAGAACATCAGAAATGCTAGCGCGACGATAACCAACGAGGTCTGTTTTCTCAAGTACCAAGCATAGAGTGAAACCGCGAAGAGGACGACGGCAAAGACTGCCTGACCTATATCTAGGAGCCCTGCTGGATCAAAGATGTTTCCCTCGGTGACTAGGCTCGACAGTTCGGGAGCTATCATCATTGATCGTAGCTCTCGATTCTTGCTATCACACGTCCCATTGGCGGATCATGCTAGAAGGTCCGCCAGTCTTCCAGCCCATCTCTCCCAGATTCTCGGATGGTAGCTCTTGAGGAGCGTGAGTATCTTCACCGGGTCGCCTTTCACCATGTAATAGACGAAACTGCCTTGGCGGCGAGATTTGACGAGCCCGGCTTGGACGAGTCGCTTCATGTGCCAGCTTGTTGACTTCTGGGTTGCATCGGGCGTCTTCAGAAGGTACAGGAGCAGGTCTCTCTCCGTCTCTTGAAACAGGACCCCGAGAATCTCCTGTTCCTCTACTTCGAAGTCCAGCCTCTTGTAGAACCGCTTGTACAGTCCCCGCCTACGGCTGATGATGGCTTGATCCTTCTCGAGTCTCTGGAGATGATACTGCAGAACGCCCATCGCCAAGTTGAGTTCTCGCTTGATTCTTCTCAGATGGGCACCGGGGTTGGCTTTGATGAATTCCAGAATCTGGACTCGCCTGGAATCCTCCAACTGTACCGTGTCCGCGACGCTTGCCGACAAGACGCCTTACCATGAAGAGGGGATGGAAAAACGTTCGCAACGAGACAGAACGATATCCCAGAAAAGATGACGGGAAGACCTTCAGCGCGCATCTGGGAGCTTCGGCTGGTGAGTCTATCCGATTCGGGGGATACCCAGATACTGTCCGACCAGCGTTCCAACTACGAAGAGGGCCAGGCTCGCAGCCAGTATTATTCCCGCTATCTCTCCGAACTGGCGCTTGAAATGGCGTGCAGAGATTACCGTGTCGTAGTAGGTCATGGTTGCCACTAGTATAACTCCGATCACCAGTGAGGCCCCCAGCGCGACGGCCATCTTCGGCGTGAGGAAGTATGGGAGGGCGAGGAAGACGGCTGTTATCATGTAAGAGACGCCTGTGTAGATGGCTGACCATTTGGCCGAGCCTTGGAAGCCCTGCTTGGCCTGAGCGTAGGCGGCAGATGCCATTGCTATAGACGCGGCCAAGCCGGCGATTATGCCGGCGAGTCCTGCGAGTTCTGTTCGCCCATAGATGCCGAGGGATCCGGCGTGGATGCCGGAAATCTCTACTACCGCGTCTGCCAGACCGAGAACAATGAATGACATGTACTTCACTCGATTCTCCTGTATCTCTCCAATCAGGAGGTCCTCCTGATTCTCCTCGCTCTCAATCATCGCCTGGAAACGAGCCTTGTCGGCAGCGGGAATACTCTCAGCGATCCTCTTGTAGCGCTCGTGAAGCTTGCCCTCATGCCTCTCCATCATTTTTAGGGTAAAGGTCAGTCCCAGTATGATTCGTATCAGGACGATCGCGTAGGTCCGCGGCTTCTTCGACGAGACCTTCGTTTCGGGTGCGTAGGTCTTCCAAAACTCGTAGTGCGACTCTTCCCCGTTCGCAATATTTTCAAGGGCTTTCTTGAAAGCCGGGTTCCTCTCACGACGAGAAAGGGCCAGGTAGACAGAATGGTCCGCATACTCGTCCTGAGCGGACTCCGCCGCTAGCTTTGCCAGATCGGGTGATACAGTCTCTTGCAACGAGCGATACGGCTCTTCGAGTTCTTGAGTCTCTTATTTACTGATCTTTGCCTTTCGCTCTATTAGTCCACGTCCACGAATACTTCCCCGTTCTCGACCTTCACGTCGTACTTGCGAAGTGGCTTCTCAGCTGGCGGATTGACTGCCTCTCCAGTCAACAGGTTGAAGCGGGACAGATGAAGCGGGCATGTGACTTCTTCGCCGAGAAGGAATCCGGTGGAAAGGTCAGCCTCTTCATGCGTACATGTTCCGTCCCAAGCGTGGATCCTTCCCTCTAGGTTGACTATGAGGATCCGTTTTCCGTCTTGTTCGATTCCTCTCATCGTGCCCGGCGGAAGCTCAGACAGGGGGCACACGGGGATGAGGGTTCCCAGAACGCGTTTCCCTACCGGTACTTGTAGTGTCTCTCGAAGAGATCAGCGTCGACTGTCTCCTTCTCAGGTTCCTCTTCATATTCTGGAAGCTCTTCGGGTCTTGGAGGAATTAGACCTCCCCTTCCGACCCATTTTTCCTCGATGAGAAACTGGATTACGGCTCTTACCGACCTGAGCGGTATGCGCTTGACCGCCGGGTGCAGGAACCCTAGGATGATCATCCTCTGAGCTTCGCTGAGGGTCAGGCCTCGTGACATTAGATAGAAGATTTGTTCCTCGTCGACCTGGCTTACAGAGCCCGAGTGGGTCGCCTTCACCTCGTTGGTGAAAATCTCAAGCCCGGGGATCGCGTCTGCCCTCGCCTTCTTGCTAAGAATCATCGCGTGCTCGGCAAGATATGAGTTGGAGTTCTTGGCTCCCTCGCTGATCCTAATCATTCCCTTGAAAATAGCGCGAGCACTGTCCCTCAAGACGCCGCGAGCCAGAACATGCCCCGTTGTGTGTGTTGACTGGTGTGTCAGATCTGTTACAACATCGAACCGCTGCGACTCTGAGCCGAAGACCACCTCGACATCTTCGGCGGTAGCTCCTGGGCCGTCGAGAACACTGTCCATCCTAGAACGGGTGGTTCCACCTCCTATGTGTCCCACTGTCCAGTTTATCCGGGCGTCTTTCTGACCGATTGACCTCCTATTGACCGTCGAGTGAACATCTCCTTCAAAGTCTTGGAGACTGGCAAAGTTCACTTCTGCTCCTTCGCCGAGATAGACTTCCGTGACCTCGCTATAGAGCGCGGAACCTTGACGCTCCTGGCCCAGTCGTGAGTAGGCTTCTTGTAGGAAGTTGACTTTGCTGTTCTCCTCGGCCACGATAATGTTGTGTGTGAAAGAGGCTTGTCCTCGGGTTTTGAGGAGGACGATGTTCCGAAACGGAATCTTGACGCTCAGCCCCTTGGGAACAAAGAGGAATGTCCCGGCTGTGAAGAATGCGTCGTTGAGGGCTGCGAACTTGTCATCTCCCGGCGGTATTGCTTTTGTGAACCGGTTTCGGGCGAGGTCTGGGAACTTGACCAGAGCCGATTCGACGTCTGCGAAGACGATTCCCTCCTTCTCCAGGGCACCATGTACTTCGGTCCGGACCATCTGAGAGTCCACTTGCAGTGCAAGTGTTGGCTCGTCCTTCTCCTTCACCAGGTGAGCGATTTCGCTGGGAATAGTTCGACTATTCGACGGGAGTCCAAGCTCGATGGAATCAAGATTGAGACCTGAGAGGATGTCCACATATTTTGTGTATAACTGTGATTTCTCGATGGGCAGCTTGTTGAAGTAGTCGAGGGCTACTGCGCGTCCTCGGCTGATTTCTTCAGGTTCGTCGAAGAGGCCGGAGACCTCTTTCACCATGCTTTCCGTTGGGCTGGCGAGAGAGTTGGCCATGGCTGCTTTGAATGCCCGAGAATATGTTTAGAAGGTTTGGCTCTGCGGGCTTAGCCTACGGCGCCTTCCATTTCCATCTCGATGAGCCGGTTGAACTCTACCGCGTACTCCATCGGCAAGACCCGCGTGAAGGGTTCCATGAATCCTGTGACGATCATGCTGAGAGCTTGAGTCTCCGTCAAGCCCCTGGACATTAGATAGAACAGTTGGTCCTCGTTGATCCTTCCAACAGTGGCCTCGTGCGTTATGGTTGCGTCGTCCTCGTTGACTTCCATGTAGGGATAGGTGGTTGTCTTCGATTGATCATCCATAAGCAGCGCGTCGCATCGGACGCTTGACTTTACTCCCACTGCCCCCTTGGCAACGTGAACCAGTCCTCTGTATGTGGTAAGTCCGCCATCTTTGCTGACTGACTTCGCGGTTATCCTTGAACTGGTGTATGGTGCGAGGTGAACTGCTTTCGCACCAGTGTCCTGGTGCCTATTCTTGCCAGCAAAAGCCACTGAGACGATCTCGGCTTTGGCCCTAGGCCCGACCAGATAGACTGATGGATATTTCATTGTGAGCTTGCTGCCTACGTTAGCGTCGATCCATTCTACCGATGAATCTTCGTAGGCATAGGCTCGCTTGGTGACGAGGTTATAGACGTCTGAACTCCAGTTCTGGAGGGTTGTATACCGGACCTTTGCTCCCTTCTTAGCGATGATCTCCACTACCGCCGAGTGAAGCGCGTCGGTGGAATAGACTGGGGCTGTGCATCCCTCGATGTACTGGACGTCTGAGTAGTTGTCTGCGATGATGAGGGTTCTCTCGAACTGTCCCATGTTTGCGGCGTTGATTCTGAAGTATGCTTGTAGTGGAAGGTCTACCTTGACGCCTTCCGGGACATAGATGAAGCTGCCACCACTCCAGACCGCGCTGTTGAGCGCGGCCAGCTTGTTATCCTCTGGAGGGATAATTGTTCCGAAGTGTTTCTTGACAAGCTCCGGATGAAGCTTGACAGCCGTATCGGTGTCGCAGAAGATGACACCCTTGTCCTCGAGGTGTTTCAGGAGGCTGTGGTACACAACTTCGGACTCGTACTGGGCCCCTACTCCAGCCAAGAATTTCTTCTCGGCTTCAGGTATGCCCAGTCGGTCGAAGGTCTTCTTGATCTTATCTGGAACGTCGTCCCAGCTCTTCTCAACCTTGTCAGTGGGACGGAGATAGTAGTAGATGTCGTTGAAGTCGATGTGTGCAAGGTCGCCTCCCCACATGGGCATTGGGCGCTTGACAAAGTGGTCGTAGGCTCTGAGCCTGAACTTTAGCATCCATTCAGGCTCCTTCTTCATCTCAGAGATCTGTTCAACAGTCTGTCGTGAGAGTCCCTTCTCGGACTTGAACACGTACTTTTCAGGGTCTTTGAAGTCGTACTTGGCGTAGTCTAGGTCCAGAATGCTCTTGTTAGCCATCATCCATCCTCCATTATGACGTATGTTATACACCCTGAATCACGCCCTATATGTATTTACGCGTTCCGTCCCACCCTCTCCAAGACAGAAACACAAGGCTGCCGAGAGGCACCCTCATAGTCACCCTCATAGTCAAGGACAGGGTAGTCCGGAGTGGTTCTCGCTCGAGACCAGCCTCGTGTCGCGAGACTCATGCAGAAGAGAATATTCGGATTGTAACGATTTTGGAACTTTAGACGGTAACACATCGAGGAAGATTGGTCAAGAAATGGAACTCCACTCAGAGATCGCGCAATACCGATCCGTGAGCAAGATATCGAGATGGTCGATGCGTCTGATCTAAACTGTGACTCTGAATGTTGGATGAGCCTATGCTTAATCTGTGAGGAGCCCCTTACCGTTCAGCCGCCGTAGGCTCTGGATCATTACTATAGTGGTCATTGCGATTCTAGTTGTGCCAGTTTATGCCTATACTTTTACCTCATTCGGAAGACCTGCGGGGACTTGTCCTACCGTTCATTGGTCAATAGGAAATCAGAGTGTAGGCAACGTTCCGTTCAGCATCGTGCCTGCGGGCGACATGTATCGGCCATATCTTGGCACCGGAACCATAGCGTGGTGCGTCTACAACAGCTCAGGCTTCTTGGAGAGGAGCTACCTTACGAACAGAATCCTAGGTGAAATGGAATCCTCAGCTGACGGCCAGTACTTGGCCGCCTCAGGGTACAAAGTGTCGTCTGGTCCGGCCGGTTTCTATGGCTATGGGGCGGTCTATCTCTTCGACCATGGTGGAATGTTGAAATGGAATGTTTCGACGACACGTGAAATCTTCTCGGTGCACATCAACAGCAACGGTTCCGTGATCGTGGCAAATGAACCAGAACTGCTCTACATCAATAACCAAGGAAACGTGCTATGGAACTACTCGAAGCATCCAGTGTCCGCAGTACCATTAGCCAATGATGGAGCAAACGTAATGGCCGGAATCACGGACGTGCTGTTTCCGAACCATACGAATTATGGGAGCGAACTTGTAATGTTCGACGCTCAGGAGAACGAGTTGTGGAACTTTACCATCCCAGACCAGCAGTTCGACAGTACAACCGCCCTCGCTGTCTCTGAGGGACACATTGCAGCGGGCGTCTCTGCATCAGGCTACAACGGTACCATGCACTATCTTGATTTGCAAGGAAATCTGATCTGGTCGAGACATGTGGACAGCGCGGTCTTGAGCGTAAACTTCGACAACGGAGGCTCAGCCATTTCCGTACTGACAAACTGGGACCAGGTTAAATTCGACTTACAAGGAAACGTGATCAGCAATCAGACGCGCTCCAGCTTCCGGTAAGAACGGTTTTGAACATGGATCCGTTGCTGAAGAGAGTACTCTCGTGTCCGAGACTTAATTGAAATGGAGGACATGGATCCCGCCGCCCTCTGGCAAGGTCGAAGTGAGGGATGTCAGGTGCTCGTTTTCCTTGCGGTTCCTGCTCGTTCCCGGCCGATCCAGAAACCACTTTCTCGGCTGAAAGAAGCCCTAAAACCACCTCGAACGCCCAGATACAAAAGATCTAGCGGTTGACCCCCCCTCCAGGGGCGGGCCTAGCCAAGGCACGCGGGAAATGTAGGCCAAGTTTTATGTGAAGGGTTCCCGCGAGCCACGTTCTATGCCAGGCAAAAGATACGCATTACCAAATCTGCCCTACAAGTACAACGCTCTCGAACCGACCATTTCTGAGAAGATAATGACTCTCCACCATGACAAGCACCACCTCGCCTATGTGAACGGAGCCAACGCGGCGGCCATACTATGCACAGCCTCTTTTGGCCCAACATGAAACAGGGCGGCGGAGGAACACCGGGAGCAAGGCTCGCTGACCAGATCAACAAGGACTTTGGAAAATTCGACTCCTTCAAGGAACAATTCAGCAACGCGGCAAAACAAGTCGAGGGATCAGGCTGGGGAATACTCGCCTACGAGCCAGTCTCGGATCAGCTAATCACACTCCAGGCGGAGAAGCATATGGACCTCGCAGTCCAAGGCATGACCCCGCTACTCGTCCTTGACGTGTGGGAGCACGCCTACTATCTCGACTACGTAAACGACCGCGCCAAGTATGTCGATGCTTGGTGGAACGTAGTCAACTGGGACGACGTCGCCACGCGCTTCGACAAGGTCCGAAAGTAACACTCCAAACTCCCACTCTTTTCTTTTCAGAGCAGCCCGTTAGGAGTACTTCCATCCCGGGCCATTGCGACATTAGGAAGCTTCTGCTGACAAGTCCTTCGCGAGCCCCTCAAGGTCGATATCCTCATCCTCTTTCTTGGTCTCCACCTTGACGGATTGGGCTCCTCTCTCCTTGACCCTGACCCTCGATACAGGCAGAGGCTTGCCGTGTCCCGGGCAGAGCGTAACCGGGTCCAGATCGAGGATTCGCTGAACGCTCGACTTGGTCTGTGACATGTTCTCCATGAACATCGGCTCGACAAGCCTACCACGCTTGCTCGTCAAGAGATCGCCAATTATCGCAACCTTGCTCTCGTTTAGGAATAGAGACACAGAGCCCTTCGTGTGGCCAGGGGTCCAGACGATCGACCCGTCCAGCCCGACCTTCTCCAGCACCGACTCCTCGTCTGCAGCCTCGTCAACATGGACAGGGTGATACTTGATGAGGCGAAACATCTTCATTGTCGAAGAGACAACCGCCAAGACACGCCTCGCTATCCGTCCGTAAAGGCTCCAAGCCCGCGGAGTGATAATCACAAGCGTCCCAGCAACATACGGCTTCTCGAACGGATGAGAGACAAGCGTCCCAGAAGTCTCCTTCTTGAGAGCCGCAGCGCTTCCGATATGGTCCAAGTGTCGGTGAGTCAGGAGGATCAGCTTAACATCGCCAGGCTTTCTGCCAAGACCCGCAATCGCTTTCAGTATCTGCTTCTCACTACCCGGCAACCCGGTGTCGACCAGCACTAGCCCATTGTCAGCTTCTACTAGGTAGGCGTTCGCTGCGCGGGCGGGTACCCTGTAGACCCCTTCGGCCACTTTCATCAATTGCTAACGTGTTCCTCTAACGATCTCAATTGCAGCTCGAACTCTTGGACAGCCTGCATGCCGAAACAATCTGTCTAGCCGATTTAAGACTCGTGAAACCCTAGGGCTTGCGGGCTGCAACAACACTGTTGAGTCTTCCGATGACCTCTCCCAGAGTGGGAGGCTCAAACCCTCGTCTCTCCAGATACGCCGCACCGGCAGCGTTCGCAAAGACCAGGCGATCCTTATGCCCAAGCCCGACTCCTTGAGCGTAGATGTCGGCAGCGTTCCAGACGTCTCCGGCACCAGTCACTTTCGCAGGCTTGATCCTTGCGCATGGAACGCGGAGTCTCTGCCCGTCGACAAATGTCGCTGAGAACTCGGGCGTGTGCAGATCGACTCTCGGTATCATCATGCTGAACACGCTGGCAGCTCCGAAGAGAGGGTCTTCAGCACCTTCCATCTCCGACGTGTCCTCCGCTACCCCCTTTGCCAGATGCACCAGCTCGTTCTCGTTTACGCTTAGGACATCAACGAGTCCCGGAGTTAGGACGCGTTCGTTCAGCCCCTCTATCTCGCTGACCCGGAGTGCTGGATCTCCCGGGTCGAAGAAGGTAACGGCCTTTCCTTCGTTCTTGGCGATGGAGAAGACCTTCTCGGCGAGCTCCGTTCCCTTCTTGTTCTGATTCCAGTTGAGCACGCAGACGAAATCTGCTTCGGAAATGAGCGTCTTGTCCTCTTCGCTGAGCTTCTCTGGGCCGAACTGAGAAAGGGACCCTGGGTCGCTCACCATGATGTTGACGCGCCTGCCCGAGTGCTCTGTCTCGAGGGACATCGTCCGAGACATTGTTCCCGTCGTCCGAACATGGGAAAGGTCCACCCCCTTGAGGAAGTGCTGGAGTACTATTCTGCCAAGTTCGTCCGTCTCAATAATCGGGACGACCTCACAGCCAAGCTTTGAGAGCTGGGCCACCATGTTCGAAGCGTTTCCTCCACGTCCAATGGTGTGGGCCCAGCCTAGAAGATTCCCACCCCCCCTCTGAGCTACCTCCAGAAAGGACGCTGTCAGTTCGCTGAGTGTGCCAGGGTAGGTCAGAATATAATCTAGAAAGAAATCTGGCATAACTACGACCTTAAAGGACGGCTTCGCGCCTGCAAGAGTTTCCTTCAGCCTGAAGGACCCGTTGCGGCTACGACTGGTTGCCAAGCAAAGCCCCTAGAATTCGATCGACTATCTGTTCATAAGGATCGATCGAGAAGACGAATTAAAGCCTAGCTGGAATAACAATGACAGTCCAAGGCAGACAAGCCTCTTCGAGATTTCAACTCTCTCTGATGTGGTCTCGGATCAAGAGAGTGTCGAGACTCGACCGAGATGAAATCCTTGAGCTGAAGCAGAACAAGAATGCCACTGGACAAGCAGTAGCAGTGCTGGTTTTCGCGGCCCTAGCGTTGGGAGTCGGGAATACTCTGTTCACCGAGTTGCAGAATAAATCAGTCTCGGCATACGGTATCATCGTCGGTAGCCTAGCCAGCATCGTCACAGGCTGCTTCGCCGAGTTCGTATGGTCTGGCACACTATTCCTTGTCGGGACCAAATTGTTCCAGGGAAAAACCGGTTACTGGGAACTCGCACGCCCTCTCTTCTTTTCGGTAAGCCCAGCCTTTCTTTTTATCCTCATCTCGATCCCGGTACCCATCTTTTACAAGACCGTCGCCATCGTCGCTACTGCCTGGGTCGTCCTGTTGCAAGGCTTTGTGCTAAAACAAGTAATGGGATTCGACACCCGCCGGACCGTTCTAACCCTCGCGGTCGGGTTCATGATCCTACTCTTCGTCTATCTAGAACTCGTCTAGTCGAGTCCACGGCCGGCATAAGTTGATAATAGCGGATCCGACCCTCCCCACGTCGTTTTCATGCTTGCGCCGCAAGACTCCTCCTCGACCCAGAGTCTACGACTGTTTCTGTTCAGGATGTTGAGAGCGGCGAGACTGGATGGTCACATTTTCACTTCTTTGAGGGACGACCGAAGAGCCACAGGCCAATCGCTTCCGGTCTTGGCTCTAGCAGGGCTGAGTTTTGGTTTCGGGTTCGCAGCCTCGGTCGGAGACGATCTGATCGGAGTTCTTGTTGGCAGCATAGCTGGTATGGCACTAGGAGTTCTTGTCGGATTTGTCTGGCTCTCTCTCACGTATCTGGTTGCAACCAGACTCTTCAAGGGCACATCGAGCTACTGGGGCTTGGCCCGACCTCTCTTCTTCGCAATTTCCCCCGCCCTCCTCTTTCTATTCATGTCGATTCCGGCACGGCCTATCCCTAATCTTGCGCGTTCACTGGGAGTGGGATGGACGGCAGTTTCGAGCGTGTTCGCAGTCAAGAACGCTATGGGTTTCGATACGCAGCGTAGCCTCGTGACATTCATCATAGTCGCCTTAGCCATGCTGATCATCTACGGCTTCCTACCCTTATAGAAGACCGAAAAGAATCCTAGGCTCTCGATACGCCGCTAGGATTCTGGCCTCGTCTGGTCCCGGATTCCAGTTGTCTTGTACTTGTTGAATATGTCCATCGCCGGGTCCTTCTTCATGTCATGGTCTCTGTACAGATGGTCCTGCAACTCATAGTAGGTGTTGAAGGTGCTCTCGATGTTGTTTACTGAGCACACGAAACAGAGGATCTTGTCCTTCACTGTCGAAACACGCGAGCAGACCTCCAGCCTCTTTTGGGAGAATAAAAAGAGAACTTTAGGCCAACATCGAGGGTAACGCGCGGAGTAGAGGGTCTGGCGTTATCTATCATTCAGAAACCGTCCTTGGATAGAGTACGAACCGGAGTCTTTTAAGACGGGACATAGAAAGCTAGGCCTCCGGTCAGCATCTGGGAGGCGAGAATTCGTTGTGTGACACATGCGCTGCACACAATCCGAAGAAGAAGAAAAAGTAGCATTCCGAGAGGCTTCGCCCTCTCCTATTCTCCACTCTTTCTTGGACCAACGTTCCTGATTAGACAACTAAGAAGATGACGACCGCTTCTGGTCGAGGTTATGACATTCCAAACATGCGTCAACCTGGCACAGGTTAAATCCAGTCGACCCGTCGCTCTTTACATGCGCTTTTCGACAAGGGCAATTCATACAGGTCAAGAACCTGATCCTGATACCGGCAGTGTCACCATACCAGTCTTCCTCACCAGCACATACCGGCAGTCAGAGCCGGGCAAAGAGGGAAACTATGTCTATTCTAGAACTGCCAATCCGACCCGGACCGCTCTTGAAGAGTGTCTCGCCTCTCTAGAGGAAGGAAAGTATGGGCTCGCCTTCAGCAGCGGCATGGCCGCAACAACCACCGTACTGATGCTCCTGCGGAAAGGCGACCACGTCATAGCAGGCGATGACGTATACGGGGGGACGTATCGGCTCTTCGAGCAGGTCCTCCGCAACTATGGCCTACAGTTCACCTACGTCGACCCTCAAGACCCGAGCAACGTCGAAAAGGCAGTCCGAAAGAATACTCGACTCGTCTGGATAGAAACACCAACCAACCCGTTAATGCGCATAATCGACATCAGGCGCATCAGTAAGATCAGCCAGAAGGCGCACGCACTCCTGGTTGTCGACAACACCTTCATGAGCCCGTACCTGCAGAACCCTCTGAGCCACGGCGCAGACATTGTCGTGCATAGCACCACGAAATACCTTGGTGGGCACAGCGACCTCATAGGAGGGGCCGCGATCACAAACGACGCAAGAGTCTGGGAACGGTTGAGGTTCCTGCAAAACGCGGTCGGGGCGGTCCCAGGGCCCCTCGACTGCTTCCTCGTTCTTAGGGGAGTCAAGACCCTCGGAGTCAGAATGGAGCGGCACTGCGAGAACGCGAAAGCCATTAGCGAATATCTCCTCAAACAATCCAGGGTCGAACGGGTCCTGTTTCCCGGTCTCCCCGATCATCCTCAACGGGACATTGTCAAGAGACAGATGAGGGGAAGCGGAGGCATGTTGAGCTTCCAACTGTCCGGCGGCTTCAACAGCTGCAAGAAATTCTTGAAACAGTTACGCGTCTTCACCCTCGCTGAGAGTCTTGGGGGAGTGGAGAGTCTCATTGAACATCCGTCAAGTATGACTCATGCGAGCATCCCTCGTGAGAGGCGTATGAAACTGGGGGTCTCGGACAATCTCATTCGTGCCAGCGTTGGAATAGAAGAGGTTGAGGATCTTATCTCAGACTTGGAGCGTGGGTTTCGACAACTATAGAGAACGCGTATCGTCTGCCGGGAAGGTTTAAATGAGAAGTTGCCGATATCGGATTATCGATATCGGTCAACACGAGTAAAGGACTCTAAAAGAGGAGGTGTGTCAAGACGAGTGAATATGGGTGGAGACATCCCGGTCGATTCTTCATCTGGGGATTCATTGCTTTCCTCGCAGTCATAGGAACCATTGCAGCCCGCTACTGGGGCTCGGGGTGGGGCTACGGCGACCGTGCCTACTACATCCTCAGAGAACGATACGCCAGGGGAGAGATAACCAAAGACCAGTACGAGCAGATGATGCGCGACCTACAAACGCACAGCCAACCTCTCTAGCCGCTCAGTGACAGAGCGACACATGTCGCGTCCCTCCCCATTTTTATCAGCGGCTTGTATGACGCCTCGCTCGTGTCTGGTTACATTATCCTATTCTGCATTGAACCGACGTTTAGTCTAAGTCGTGTCTGCAATGTCTTCTCCGATAATACCGTTTGAAAGAGGACAAAGCGCAATCATGACGCGGCTTATCTAATCATATTGCTAACAATCCTCGTCGGGGCCTTTGTCTTCATAATGGCCACAGTAAATTTCCTGCTTCGAAGCATCCCCGTCCCATAGCGAGTTTTCTATTCTCGGTCTCGATGGTTGGAAATTACCGCAATCCATACCAAGCCGTCTCAGCGCCATTGTCTGCCGGGACATTCAGTGCCCCGATTTTACCTATCTTTCCAGTTAAGCCTAGTATGGTCGAGTCTTTCCAGCGCTTAGAAAGGTGAGACGCTGGTGAAGTTGAAGTCTTTCGCCAAGACGCCCGGTGATAGCATTGCTGTTCCTGTGAAGGACGTGTTTCTTACTGGCTCCGTGAACTTTTCGACGTTATTGAATAGTTCCAGTAGGCTCTGGTTGAATCTCAAGTTCTTGACCGGTCTCTTGATCTCTCCGTTCTCCACTAGGAAGGTCCCGTCCCGGGTCATTCCAGTCAGGGTCTTTGTTCGGGGTTCGACTTCTCGGATATACCAGAGCCGGGTTAGGAGTAGCCCCTTGTCCAACTCCCCCACTAGCTCTTCAGTCGTCTTGGTTGGGCCTTTCCCATGGATTACCAGATTCGTCGGTGTCTCGCCAAGCGGGTTCGGCAAGGGCAGCTCGTGTCCTGTTGGCCTTGCATCCTGGTATCTGTGAGCCGAGATTCTGCTAGAAGCCAGAGAGTGAAGCACGCCATTCTCGACCAGGGTCAATTTGCTCTTCGGGTATCCCTCTCCGTCAAACGGCGGCCCTATCTGCAGAGGGTGGTAGACATCGTCTTCGAGCGTGACATTATCGCCCAGTATTTTCTCTCCGATTCTCCCTGAGAGGTAGCTTCTACCTTCCTTGTACTGTCTCGTACCGAAATCCGGCGAATACCCCGCGCTGGCGGACACTATGAAGAAGAACAACATTTCGCTCCAAGCGTACGGATCGATGACAACGTCAAACTTACCAGGGGCGACCTCTGATTGGGCCTTGTTGAGCCTTGCTCGTTCCAGAGCTGTCTCTGACAGCTTTTTCGGGTCTAGTTCGGAGATGTCTGCGAACGTGCAGAGCGCGAATCCGGTCTGGTTGCCGTTGTCAGCGTCCATTGTGAGCGAGAAGTAGCCGCCTGTTCCTCTGTAGTGCGACTCCAATCCCGCAGTATTCAGGATCAATCCTTCGTCGACGCTGGTGCCCAGAACACCGGACGCGAGAAGCTTGTTGTTACGGGCCATCTCGATCGCTCTACCGACATAGCCGGCCTTGGTCTCTGCGGACTCTTCCACCGTCTTTGAATGGTACCGGTTTACCGTCTGGTAGGATTGTCGCCCCAGCATCGGTAGATAGTCAGGGTCCTCGGGAGCCGTCTTGAGTTGCAAAACGGCTTTTTCGACGGCCTTCTGGATGAAGCTCTCTTCGAGGCGGCCGGTAGTTGTCCGTGCTTGCTTCTTACCGGATGAGAGTCTCACTGAGAGTGTTCGGTTTTTTGTGAACTGTGACTGTCCCAGCTCGTTGTTTCCAAACCGGAGATACTCGCCCGTTGTGGAGATTAGGCTGATCTCGATCTCCTGGGCTCCTGTTGCAAACTTTCGGATCATGTCGAATACGCGATGCCCCCTCTCGGTAAGCGGGATCTGTTTCTGGAGACTCTGTGACATGTCTAGGAGGCTCCGAAGACTCGTATGTTTCTAAACCTTGAAGGTGAGGCGCCGTGGCCTGTGCCCATAACCTGCTGGGGTTGTCCTTTTCCACAGTTGGGTGTTCCCCAGAGTATCCAGCTCTTCTTGTTGCAGACAGCGTCGCAGGCGTTCCAGAACTCGGGCGTGATCCCGGAGTAGCCTGGTCCCCTGATCATTCCTTCTAGGCTGCCGTTCTTTATCCGGTATCCTTTTTCACAGTTGAACTGGAAGTTGTACCGTTTCTGGTCGATGCTCCAGCCGTAGTTTGTCACCATCAAGATCCCGTCCTTCGTGTCCTCTATCAGCTCGTCATAGTCCCAGTCTCCAGGCTCTAGGCTTACATTCGTCATCCTGATTATTGGCAGCTGGTAGGTGTCCGCACGCATGCAGCCGTTGCTTCTAGTCTCCCCGACATTCTGTGCCGTCTGTCGTGACATTAGATATCCTGCAAGTTTGCCTTTTCTCACCGCATATTTTCGCTGAGCCTCGACCCCTTCGTCGTCGTAGGCGAAGGTTCCGAGTCCCTTACCGTGAGCCAGGGTCGCGTCCATCACGATGTTCACATGCTCGCTACCGTACTGTAGCTTTCCGAGCTGGTCTGGGGTTAGGAAGCTTCTGCCGGCGAAGTTCGCTTCGTATCCCAACACCCTATCCAGTTCCAAGGGGTGACCCGCGGACTCGTGTACTTGTAGTCCTACCTGGTCCCCGCTAAGGATCACGTCCGACCGTCCCTCCTGGCACCCAGGCGCCTGGGTGAGTTCTAGAACCTCTTTTGTGAGAACCGGGGCCTGTCCGGGTAGGTCCATCTGGTCGATAAGTTCGTAGCCTTCCAGTGCGTATTGTTGATCTGATCTTCTCTGTATTCCCGAGGGTCCCTTTGCGGCGACTATGATCGATGCGCCGGTCTGGGCGAGGTCCTGGAAGATCCTGGAGCCTTCTGAGTTGGCGAAGTATTTCTCAATCTTCGTCGATAATATCTGGCCCCTCCTCGCCACAACACCTTCCGCCTTCATTGCGCTGGTCGCGTCCTTTAGAACCTCGTACTTTGTATCAGTCGAGACTGTCATGGGATCCTTCTTTCTCGGCGATTCCCACGTGTCTACGTGGGTAGGTTCTTTGGCGAGTGTGAGCTTGGACCCGATCTTTGCCGCGCCTCGGGCTAGTGAGAGGGCTTTTCTTGTCGTCTCCCGGATGCTTTCCGGTTCAATCTCATCTGTGCTGGCGAATCCCCAGCCAGCATTCTGGTAGAGGACTCTTATTCCGGCGCCGAGATCGTTCGACTCCTCTGTAGCCGGGTTCTCGTTGATCACGCTAACGATCTCTGTTACCGTATTGACGAGTCGGATGTCCGCGTAGGTCGCGTTCTCTCGAGATGCAGTCTCAAGGCATACTTTTGCCAGATGCTCTCCAAGATCCTTTGTAGAATTCACGTCGGCTTCCCAATCCACAGTTGGCTTTAGAGCTTTCCAGCCAGCACTACACGGGGCTTGAGCTGTTTACCATTGTGTCTTCTTTATCCCGAGCCGATATGCACCATAGTTTGTGGCTAGGTGTATCGGAGGCGTTACTAGAACAACGAGTAGTACGGAGATGGGTTCGATGGGGAAGAACAAGTACCCCAGAACGAGGCCCCCAAGGATAAAGTCGAGCTGATCAAGAACCGGAAAGGCCCTGCCAGGTTCTACACGGAGCCTGCGTTTTACGAAAGCGCCGAGAAGATCGCCTAGAACCGCTCCCAGACCGATCATGAAACCTGCAACGACAAGTCTGGAGTCGACCAGAGCCTCGCCCCAGCCGACTATCGTTCCGGCGAGAATTCCGGCAAAGACTCCTCGAACTGTCTTGTGAGAGCCGAAGATTGGCTGGCCGTCGGAGAGTTTCCTGCCTCCATCCAGCGTTGTCCCTCCGCCAAACAGAAGGGGCGCAGCATTGGCCACATAGGACGGACCAATGAACAAGAGTGCGGAAGTGATTAGCCCTGCCATCTCCGTCCCTAGCGCCTAACGTCGCAACATGTTCACGGTTAATAATCCAGGCTAAGCATCCTCAATCCCATCGTCAGTTATCTTGAAGGGGCAGTGACTTCCCGATACGTCAAGCCCATTCCTCTTCTCGAGAAAGCAGTCTCGGACGTTTGACCTCGGCGTCTGAGTCAATCTCAGAATCAGATCCGACCAGTGTCCAAGGGTCCGAGTTGCAACCGGCTCAACCAACCATTCCCCTCCCACGGGTGAACTGTGAACCTGTCCAGTCAACAAGATCCATACGGCAAAGCGCGACGAGAGCGCATCGAGCTGCGCCAGTTGACGGTTCAATTCTCGATCGCGCCCGAAATATCCCTCGGACTTGACCTGTCCCCCTCTGTAGAGTCCGGTAATTGAATCGACAACCAGAAGCGTCGGAGTCTTTGTAAGGAGGTTCTCAATGTTCTCCACGATGCGCCCCTGGTCATCGAAATCTTCCGGCCGAAAGAGGACGATTCTCTCCGCCAGTTCTCTGCCACCAGCGAGCTGTTCCATCCTATTCGCTGAGAACGACTGGTCAGCGTCGAGATAGAATACCTTGTACTCCTTTCGAGCCGCTTCTAGAACACACTGCATCGATAGAATCGTCTTGCCCGTTGCCGCTTCTCCGTAAAGGAGACCGATCTGGTGGAGGGGCAAACCCCCTCCTAGTAGCCTGTCTATTCCGTGACTACCGGTGCTTAGAAAGTCCAATCTTGAATGCACGACCCGTCATCGGTAGGCGGGTAAGAAGGTTAGCAACCCTACGAGGTCCTAGACCCGGTTTGCCATTGCTTTGCCACATGGTTTGACACGTGAGGTTCGTCTACTGATGCGTCCATGTAGGCGTTGATGTGCCAGGCTCGCCGTTGAGTAATACATTAAACAAGTCTTCGCGTTTCGAAGACGGATTGGATCCTCCTGTTAGACCAGTCACACTCAGGCTCGGACAAGGTCACACTCTTCTGCTGAGCGGACCGGTGCAGTTCAAGCTCTCAGAAGGCAGAGCCGAATGCTTTGGAGCACCTATCAATCCAGGTACTTGGATAACCGTCGAAGGACTGCGGCGAGAACCAATACTGGCCACAGAACCGGCCGCCCTTGAAATCAGATCCGGCCCCGGCGGCTCCTGGAAGGAACTGCTCGAGTCAACCATACCGACAAGCTGGACAGAGGCGGTTCACATCCTCCAACGACAACAGGGTGTCGCTGTAATAGTCGGAGAGGTTGATTCAGGCAAGTCCAGCCTCTGCACATTCCTAGCAAACATGTGCGTCCGGAATGGACTCAAGGTTGGAGTGATAGACGCGGATGTTGGTCAGGCCGACATCGGACCACCGACAACAATCAGTTCTTCACACGTGTCCGAGCCAATCCTAACATTGCAAGACCTACGACAAGAGACAGCTTTCTTCGTAGGGGACACCAGCCCCTCATCAGTGCCAGACAAACTCACTCGGTTGATCGTCCGTTTGAAGGAAGAACTCGTCAGATCCAGTGACTTGGTGCTCGTGAATACTGACGGGTGGATCGGCGATTCAGTCGCACTACGCTTCAAAGATGCATTGCTCCATGAGACTCAGCCTGATCTGGTCCTCGGGCTGAGTAGAGAGGGAGAAATCGACCCAATCCTAAACATCGCCTCCTGTGCAACGCTGAGACTGCCAAGTTCTGCCTACGCAAAAATACGTTCGAAAGAAGAGAGAAAAACTGCCCGTGAGGCAGGGTACCGACGGTTTCTCCTCGGCTCCAAGGCGATGAGGATCAGCCAAAGGAATACAACATTGAGAACGTTCGATCGGCCAGAACAGCAAATCCTACACTGGGATAGGAAGCTCAAGGGATTTCTTGCCGGACTTCTAGATGATCATCAGGAACTCCTAGGCATCGGAAGAATAAGGGAGGTGAAAGATGGTTATGCTCTCGTAGAGACGAAGGCTATGGAAGAGCCGAGATTTCTCGAGATCGGAAATCTCGTGCTCTCTTCGAGATACGATGAGATAGGCTATGGGACGCTAGATTGAGTAGGAGTCTGGAATCGAGTATACGTATATTGTGTGCTCGTTATAGTTCTCTTTCTTTGATGGCTTCCAGCCGTTGATCATAAAGTCGTGGCTCACGATCCGCGCACCAGGGCGAGCCTCTGCTCGCAGTTTCGGCTTCAACCTCTCGTTAGCGTAGGTCGTCAGGTAGAGGGTTATCAAGGTGGCCTCTTTGAGATCGGCCTGGAAGAGATCCCGGTTGTAGACGCGGACCCTGTTTCCCAGATTCAGCTTGTCCACTTCACCTGAGGCTGTCTTGAAGAGATCCTCTCTAATCTCGTAGCCGAACGCGGCCTTCACTCCGAAGTCTTTGATGGCGGTTGATAGAATGCGCCCGTCGCCGCATCCCAGGTCAACCAAGACATCATCTTTAGTGGCTCTCGCGACTTCAAGCATCTTACGGACAACGTCGTGTGGAGAAGAGACGAATGGTGCGCAACTCATCAGATTCAGACTCTTGTGACTGAAAAGTGGTTGAAGTGAATCAAACTATTTAAACAACTCTCCGACAGAATCGCCGAAGACTCTTTTCATCTGGCCCCTTATGATGAATGACGATACGAGGATTCACGAACTCTCAAAGGTCGTAATGAAGGAGCCCGTGCTAATCCAAGGTCTCCCCGGACTCGGCTACGTGGGAAAAGTCGCTGTTGACTATTTCATCGAGAAACTGAAACCGAAAAAGTTTGCGGAGTTGTATTCCAGCTATCTCCTCTTCCCTGACGGCAACCTCGGCATCAACATCTCAGAGGACGGGACCTACTCTCTTCCCAAGTACGAGTTCTACGCGTTCAGCGAGAAGCAGCCTAACGCAATATTCCTCACTGGCGACGCTCAGCCCAGCGTGACCGGCCAGTACGAAGTGGCCAGCAGAGTTCTCGACTTCGCACAACAATTCGAGTGCCGGATGGTATTCACAATGGGCGGCTACGGGACCCGCTCAGGCAACGACGTTGGGGCCGTGTACGGAGTCGTTGGAGACGCGACGATCGGTGAACGATTGAAGAAGCTAGGGGCCAAACTTGCAAAGGGCGGAGCTGTGACCGGGGCTGCCGGAGTGATTTTGGGCATCGGACGGCAGAGAGGACTTCAATGCGCAGGACTCTTGGGCGCGACGACCGGAGTATACCCCGACCTTGAAGCGGCTAGAGCCGTGATACAGATGCTGACAGGGCTAGTCGCTATGCCTGTCGAGCTTAAGGACCTGGATACTGAGATCGAGGATATGCGGAAGAAGATGGAAAAATTACGTCGAACCGATCTCGAAGAGTCTAAAGAAGGCGAAGAAGAGAAGCCGGAAGAAGGAAAGGACCGCTACATAACATAGCCAATACCAGAACATGATCCGCGTTGCAGGAAGCAACCTCCGAGCACGACGGAAGAGTTCTCAAAATCAACCTTCTTCAGATGGACAACGCAGTCCTCGCCTTGTGCTATGAGGGAACGATTAAGATCGGGACTCTAGCTATTGCTACTCCCGGTCTCAGAGACGGCGCTGTGGGCACATCATCCGTACTTCTGGGCGGAAAATTCCTCATCGCAGCGCGAGCCCTCGCGGAAAGATCCGCAGCCATCTTCAACAAGATGAGCCTAGTCTCACTCAACACCGCCCTCGCCGAGGGAGAAGCCCTACGAGGCTACTCGTCGCTACTAGACAAGGTTAGGACAAAATAGGCCCGATTGTTGTTCGAGGTCAAAGGTTGAACAAGAATCCAAGGGTAATCGTGATGATAGTGGCGGCGCTCGCCTTTGCCGCCACTGCATCGTCAAACCTCTCGACGCTCATCTGACTGCCACTGTCAACCGAATCATCGAGAGGAGTATAGCAACCGTTGGAGACTTGTTCGGCGTATTCTTCCCCATTTCCCATCACCATCACCGAGAATCTTCTGAGCTATCGTTAACCCCGATGTAACAATACAGCCGGACACTGATCGTCCAAGATTCTTTAATAGAATGGAGACACTTTCACAAGTTGGGCGTCGCGTGGCCTCTAGTTGAGAAACCTCGTTCTAGAAATCGTGGAAACTAGCGCCAAGCGTTCAGCTTGCTGGTGGGAGTTTGCTGCGTTTCTGAACCGTTGTGGCCGGTAACCCATTCGGGAACGATTACTGCTCTGATTAGCTCTTGGATGGAGATGCCTCTCCGTTTAGCCAGCTTCTCCAGCTCCTTGTATATCGTATCGTCCAGAGTTTGCATAAACTTGGGCAGCGCGAGCACCACGGTTTCTTCGGATATCAGTATCATTTCGAGGGTTGCGATTTAGTGCTGATGTAACTTCGAGAATTCCGAACTAGTGACAGTGATCGGTACAAGGGGAGGAGGTTTTTGCTAGTATGAGATCTTGATCTCTGCGGGAGTCTCTCCCAAGATATGTCTTGCTGCAGACTCCACCCTCGATCGATACTGCTCCCTAGTGTAGACTCTTACCAGATTCATGAATTCTCTGAGGACGCCGATGATTCTAGAGACCTCAGAAAGTTGAACGATCTCTTTCTTACCAGAAGGACCCCGCTTGAAGACGGGTATATCCAGCGGTTGTATCTCGACCGCATTGTGATAGGGCACTGAAGGAAGGGTTGGAACGTCGATGACCACTTCGTCCACGCTCACCTTAGCCTTTCTCGCAATCTCAGTCTGGATTTCCAGCCGGACGCTATCCTTTGTCATCACGTTCGAGACGAGCTCTTCCATTGCATAGACGGTCTTCTCGTACGCGCACTTCAGAAGTCTTCTCGCCTCCAGATCCAGCATTATTCTCCTAGACTTCTTGCACTCTTTGAGGTCGGTCCAGACCTTGTAGTCATCGAGCCGTAGATAGTCGTCTGGCACGTCGAATGATAGGAGGTTGAGCTCATCCCTCGCAGCTTCGAGAGCCTGTACTATCATGATCTGGACAGCCCTAGATGCTCTGTGAAAGTAGATGGTCCTGAAAGATTCAAGTCTAGCGAGAAGGAAGCTCTCCAGAGCAGCTACGGCTCTGCCGTCTACTGAGAGATTCCCATTAATCACGTCCATCGTGTAGAGGAGCCTGTGAACATCCACTGAGCCGTAGCCAGCCCCCGTATGGAAGGAGTCTCGGACGATAAAGTCCATCTTGTCGATGTCAACACTGCTACTGATGATCTGGTCCAGATACGGCCTCTTCTTGTCCCTCAAACGCCCTACCGCCAACAGTCCGACCTTGTGATGGTCGAATCCCGCCTCGTCAAGCCGGTCCGCGACCTCCGTCTGGTTGACAAGCCAGGGGACAAAGTCCTCGTGGGTCTTCTTGAGATGCCGGACCATCAACGGTTCGAAGACGTGTGAGAATGGACCGTGACCGATGTCGTGCAGGAGAGCTGCTAGGCGCATTTGTTCCTGGTCATGCGCGTCGAGCTGGGTTGGGAGGACCTCTGACAAGGTGCCAGCGAGATGCATTGATCCCAGAACATGCTCGAAGCGAGTATGATTTGCGGCAGGGTAGACAAACTCTGAACCCGCGAGCTGTCTAAGCCTGCGGAGTCTCTGGACCGGTCGAGTGTCCACGATCGTCCTCTCGGTCTCGTTTATCCGAATGTAACCATGAATCGGGTCTTTGATGAAACTCCAGGCCCTAGGCATGAGTCGTCGGTTACTGGGCTCTGCTTATTCTAGCTTCCCGATATGATTAAGACGTCTGATTCGTGATAAATCCTCCGAGCGTCTTTCACAAGAGTTGAGGCTGGTCGTTAAGTATCGATGGCCGTTAGCGAACTATTCTCCCGCGAGCGGACCAGGACATGACACAAGTCTCAATTCAACATCTTACGAAGCATTACGGGACACTCGTCGCTCTGGACAATGTCTCCCTGGACATCGGGTCGGCCGAGGTCTTCGGGCTCCTGGGCCCCAATGGTGCTGGGAAGAGCACTCTTCTGAAGACACTCGTTGGGATCCTCAGGCCCACAAGTGGGACAATTAGGATCGATGAGATCGATATCGTAGTCGAGCCTGAGAAGGCGAAGCGCGTGATCGGTTACCTCCCGGAGAATCCTTCACTCTATACCGGACTGACCACCCTCGAGTTTCTCCAGTTTGTCGGAAAGATCCGTGGGGTCGATGATGAACTCCTCGATCGAGAGATCTCGGAGTCTCTGAAGAGCTTCGATCTAGACGAGAATCTGAAGAGCTTCGATCTAGACGAGAAGCGGAACAGTCTAGTGGGCAGCCTGTCGAAGGGGATGAAACAGAAGGTCGCCCTGATAGCGACAAGCCTCCACAATCCCGAAGTTCTCGTCCTCGACGAGCCTCTGACAGCCCTGGATCCGAAGACGCGGGTCTCGGTGAAGGATTGGATCGGCGCTCAGACCAAGAAGGGCGTTACGACTATCTTGTCAACCCACGACTTGGACGTGGCCCAGTCTCATGCCGGAAGAATTGCAATAATCGATCACGGAAAAATAGTCGCGGTCGGAGACCTTGAGAGTCTGCGAAAAATGGCCAAGGCTGAGAGTGATGCGAGGCTTGAGGACGTGTTCCTGCGGCTTACCGCCGAGAAGGGTGAAGACCCGATTCGAAAGTGAATCTTGGATTGTCGCTTGGGACTATTGGTACTTTAGTTAGATACTGGGTGAAGGGCCGGTTCACAAAAGCGACCCTCGTTGGCTTAGCTGTCGGCGAGACTTTTTCGATAGTCTTCGTCCTCTTTGGCAGTTCCACCTATCTCTCATTCTCGAACAGGGTCGGCCTGACGACAGGTCTGTCAGAAGTGGCGGGTAGCCTGCTACTCGCGTTGTACCTCGTCGGGCTGATCCAGAGCGGCTTCAATGGAAGTGGTCTTCCCGTCAATTCCAGCGATGTGGACTATGTGTTCACCTCCCCGGTTCCTCCACGAGAGGTGTTCGGGGCCAAGGTCCTGTTGAATTCTCTCACTACTGTTCTGTTCGGGTTTCCTCCGATTCTGGTACTCTACCTTAGATTCTCAGCCTACTATCACACGGGCTGGTCTGCCGCGCTCCTCGCCGGGATGGTGACTCTCGTCTTTCTAGTAATCGGGCTGCTACTGAGCGCGGACATCACTCTCTCACTCGGGCGTGGGATTGGACAGAGGAAGAAGCTGTGGAGGAACCTGTTCATCACCCTCGTTCTGGTGATCAGCCTTCTACCCATTACTCTGATCATCCCCGAGGTCCCTGGAGTGATCGCTGAAGCTGCACGAATCTTGCCGAATGGGCTGGCTGCCACAATAAGCGTCGGGCTTGTCAGCGGAACGTCCGGGACGATAGGCTATCTTGTTGATCTTCTTCTCCTGTCCGGCTGGCTGGTCGGATTCCTACTTCTGGGCGTGAGATTGTCGCGCGGCCATTTCTATGAAGTGCTTGAGGTCTCGGTGCCCGGTGCTGAAAAGTTTGACGAAACAGGGCAATCGTCTCGACTGAATCCTCGGGGGAGATCTCTATGGTCCGTTGTGAGACTGAAGGAGCGGATTCTGATCAGCCGGACCCGCGAGGCGCGAGCATTGTTCGTCAACGCAATGTTCTTGTCGGGCTTTCTTGTCATCTACGCGTTGTCGGGCTCTTTCCAGTCTTCGCCTACCTCGTTTCTCTTCATCCTCTTCATCATCGGATCGTTCGGGTCCGGTACCGCTTCCAGATGGATCGAGAAAGAACGTCTATGGATTCTGAAATCATCACCCGTAAGCATGAGGCGTTATGTGAAAGAGGTGTATCGCGCTAGGCTTGCGCCGTTGCTGTTCTACCTGACACCAGTGACTGTTGCCGTGGGGGTTCCCTTGGTTTTGAGTCAGCTTGGGCAGCCTTCGCTGTTGTTGGGAGTGGTTCTGGCATTGCCGGGCGCGCTCGAGATTGCGGGTATTACGATGGCGGGCGGGATGTACTTCGCGTCGAAGTATGGTCAGAGTTCTGCCGACGATATCCTGTCATCTCAAGCGCAGGAATTGGCGGATATTAGACGGTTCTTGTTCCAGACGGTGATTAATCTGATAATGGTGTCACCACTAATCTTGCTCGTCCTAGCCTCTGAGACGCTCGCGTCCTCTCTAGGGCCGGGCAACCTTCCAGCCCTAGCGGCTAGCTTGGTTATAGTCTCAATCGTCTTTGCTGGTTTCGCGATCAACGTTCTCTTGAACAAGGCCGGGGACGCGGTCAGCAGGCGCGAGGACCTGTAGCGCCGGCCGCATGGAGAGCTGCTCTTTATCCGATAGATTTCTCCAGCTTAGGTCTTGACGAATCTTGTGACTAGGGCGACAAGCGCGCCCAAGATGATGAGTATTCCTCCGATACCCCAAGCAAGGTAGCCGAGTATGAGGAGTATTATGTTCAAAGCGGGATTCTTGATTTGGCCGGCTCCTGCGAAAGCGACGACTCCGGCGATTATGGCGATGACCAATCCTGTGAGAAAATCGAGCGAAGGGATGCGAAAGGTTAGGTCGAAAAGCCCGCGTAAGCCCCCTACAACCTCTAAAACTGCTCCGAGAATCAGAACTAACCCGCCGACAATGAGGAGAAGCCGTGCCAATGAGTAGAGAGAAGACCTCGAGGTCATTGCCGACGCGACTTGCTATAAGTCGCTCTTTGAACGTGTCTGTACTAGCGTCGTCGAGCTGTTCTATCCCATAGTCTATTAGCAATACTCATACGTCGCCCCCTTCGATTTCAAACCAAAGGGGAGCTGAACAGGCTAACGGATTCGAACCCATTCTTGGATTCTGACATTGAATGGGAACCCGACAGGGGGCGAATCTCTGAACGGGAGGTTATTGTCTGGAAGACGAGGCCGTTCTGATGAGTGTACGGTCTGTTCTAACAGTTGGTATTATTGACGCCCTTGTACCATGTATTGCCGGCGAAGACGAGACGGCAAACGAGAGGAGGGCATGATCGTAAACGCTCTCCTATGCGATCAAGAGGATCAGCCGTTCATGGAAGCTTTTTGCAGCCCTAGCCCTGGGCATGACGCTTGCCGCCACCTTCTTCGGTGGGCTGAACGTCGCGGCTGACACTGTCGGCAAACAAGCGCTCGATGCTCAACTAGTCAATACCCCAGTCGATGTCAATCTCTATCCCGGATATTCTGGCATCGGCTATTACCCTGTGGGTCCATACCAAGCCTCTTCTTATTACAACGTCACCAATGCCGTTAAGGGTATCGACGGTGTTATTGCGGCCGAGTCTACTGCAACTGCCTACTCGTACAACGGCTCATATCCGGGTATCCGAGTTATCCAAGATAACTCGCTTCTTTACTCTCACATGACACTCGTTGGCGGACGCAAAACTCTGCGAGCTAACGAGACTCTCATAAACGTCGACTCCTACCAGGCCCAAAACTTCCCGATCAATAGTACCGTCCTGTACAGCATAAGCGCGTACTCCAACGGATCTAGGACAATAACGTACAACGTGACTATGAAAGTGGTCGGAACAGTCGCCCTAGACACTGTTGCTCAAAACACCCTCGGAATTGGTTTTTCCTATTTTTCTTGCCCAACCCCTAGCGTGTGTATTAATCGATCTACCGCTAAGGAGCAGAGCATATTCATAGTCAGTTGGCAGCAGACCTTTGCTCCAATTATTGACTGGGTATACAGCCAGTATCAGAGTCAAACTCAGAATCAAACTAAGATCGTCTGCTTCGGGATTTGTTTCCCCAGTTCGATCAGCGCTTCTGTAAACGTATATCTTGACCGGAACCGGCTCATCAGCCCGTTTGGCGTAGAGAACAGTATCTCACAGATTCAACAAGTAGAAGCCAGGGTATCCATCGCTGCCGCAGAATATGGTTTCAGTTCGCGGGATAATCTTCTTTCCCAGCTACAAGGATTTTCGCAAGAGATTTTTTCGCTGCGCTTGCAGTTCACTATCGTTTCAATACCAGTATTCTTCCTAGCCTGGTATGTGGGGCGGACGGTCTCTCAGTCATCGTTCAACCTGCGTCGCAAAGAGATAGGAATTCTATTGACCAGAGGATTCACTCGTGGACAGTTGTTCAAGCATTTTCTGACTGAAGGTTTGATGATAGGAATCGTCGCGGGTGTCGCAGGCGTCTTACTGGCCTATGGGTTGAATCCGACCTTCATCTGGGCTCTGGGTGGAGCGTCTGGAGGAGGTGCCTTCCTAACCTCTGACGCAGTCATTGTTACGCTCGTGTTTGCTGTGATTCTCACCTTCTTCTCGATATTCTCACCCGCTCGTCAGGCGGCGGCTATGGACCCTGCTCAAGCACTGAAAGAGTATGTCTATCTGGAGGAGACTAGACCAAGAAGGAAGCGAGGAGCAATAGCGGCCTTCTCCCTCGGGCTGTACCAGCTGGTTCTTCTCTTTCTGGGGATAAATTATCAGAATATAGGTCGGTCCGTTTTCGGCGCGAACTTTTTCCTCGCGTTAATCTTGATTGTCGCCGCCGTCTTGAGCTTCGTGCTAACGTACATTGGTCCATTCCTCTTCCTTTACGGCGCGGCGCAGTTGTCGACTGGACTGGCCCAGCGGTTTCATCGCGGATTCGCCTCTCTCTCCAGAAGAATCATCGGCGATGTTTCAGTTCTCGCCTCGAGAAGCGTGTTCAGAAACCCGCGTAGAGTTGCAGCGCTTGTTTTCATAGTTGCTCTAATCGTAGGGTACTCGGTGTGGGTCATAGGTGACCTAGCCAGCCAGCAGGATTACAACTACCGCCAGGCAGAGGTCCAGAATGGTTCTGACCTACACCTTTCGGGCATAAACTCGATCGGGAACGCAACCCGAATCGCGAGTAACATTACCAGTTGGAGCAATGTTACAGGAGCAACTCCCGAGACCGACTTTCCGGCAAATACGCCTTTTGGATATCTCCAGATAAAAGCAATAGATCCTTCGACTTGGAGGCAGGGAGCATACTACGAGTCCGGCTGGTTCAGCGGCGACATAGACGGCGTCTTCTCAACCATAGGATCGAACAATCAGACTATCGTCCTAGACCATGCAGTCGCTTCGTATTATTCCATCCCGATCGGAAGTAGATTCACAATCTCTTATTCCTACACGACAGGAACAGGCAGTCTAGTTAGCGGAAGGGCGAACGTGACAGTAGTGGGGTTCTTCGGACCCGACTATTCTCGATCCTCCGGTCCCTTCGGCTACTTCCAGCCCGAAGGATGGTCTTTTGTTCCCCTTCAACTTCTCAACCATAATGTGTCTAAGATTGATGCGCCGAGCTTTGTCCTTGCCCGAGTCGCATCGGGAGTATCCCTCGATCAGATCACTCAGTCCCTACAAAGGGACTATCCATCCCTCTCGGTCTCAGCCGCTCAAGTCTCCGTTGGAGGAGTTCCTGGAATAATCAGTGCAGGAGGCCAGAATGTTCTCCGCCTTGGAACAGCCTTCGCTGGCTTAGCGTCCAGCATCGGAGTCGGCACAGTGGCGTACACAGGTTACAGAGAGCGGGAGAAGGAGATTACCATGATAGCCGTTCGCGGATTGTCCTATCGACAGCTCCTAGGACTCCTGATAACCGAGTTCCTCCCACTGGTCATCTTCTCTCTCATCCTTGGCACAATAGTTGGACTGGTAGTGATCTGGGGTGACGCGCAAGGGCAGAACTCTTTGAACCAAGGATACCTCGCGATCCTTGCTGCGCGCAGGATCATCTTTCCGGAATGGGCACTTCTAAATATTCTCGGAATAATCGCCCTTTTGCTTGCTGGAGTCTTTCTGCCTGCGATTCTCGCTGCTCGAAAGGATCTCTCAAAGATGAACAGAACAGTGAGATTCGCTTGACCTCAGTTCCGGTGACAATCAACTCTCTGGTCCGAGCCTACAGGCTCGGCAGAATAGAAGTCCAAGCGCTCCGCGGGCTTAGCCTCAAAGTCGAAACCGGGGGAATGGTCTCAATCATCGGTCCCAGCGGGAGTGGAAAGACTACTCTGCTGAACATTCTCGGGGGACTCGATCGTGCGACTGCGGGGACCGTTACTGTGGGAGACACGACGGTGACCGCGCTGGCACCTTCTGAGCTGGTGGGCTACAGACGGGAGGTTGTGGGGCACATCTTTCAGGCGCTGAACCTGATACCCACGTTGACGGCTGAGGAGAATGTTGAGCTACCAATGATGGCTGCGGGTGTTCCTAGATCTACTCGATCCTCCAGGACTAGGGAACTTCTCAACACGGTAGGGCTCCTCGACATAAGAGACCATAAGCCTGATGAGATGAGCGGTGGAGAGCAGCAGCGAGTCGCTATAGCGGCGGCACTCGCCAACGATCCCCCGCTCCTCTTGGCCGATGAGCCAACAGGTGAACTAGACAGTGTCAACGCGAAGATGGTCACGGATTTTCTGGTGAAAGTAAACCGGGAATTGGGCAAGACTGTTATCATGGTTACACACGATCAGAATGTTGCGAGGGCGGCCGACAGTATCATGAGAATAGAGGATGGTATCATCAAGGCCTCCTTGACCCCGAGCCAGATAGCCGGTGTGGAAGCATCCGGGTCCTATCTGGACCAGCTGCGGAGACGAGTCGTCGAGCTTGAGGATCAGATGAGACGGCTGGACGAGGATTTCAAGACTGGCAGGATCGGAGGAGACGAATACGCTGAACAGAGGCTTCGGCTAAAACAGATCAGAGGAGGAGTCCAGGATGAGATGCAACGCCAGGGTGTGGTCGGGTGAGGGTCACCACCGGCGGTTTACCTAGAATCGTCTCTTAGATTGACTTAGCTAATTGCCGAGGTGAGCCTTGATCTTGGACTCTATCTGGTATTTTGGAACGGCCCCGACGATTCCGTCAACCGCCTCGCCGTTTCGAAAGATCAAGAGTGTGGGGATGCTCTGAACCTCAAACTCGCCCGATGTCAAGGGATTCTCATCCACGTTTAGCTTGCCGAAGGCTACGCGGCCCGCGTATTCCTTGGCTAGTTGCTCTATGATGGGAGCGACCATGCGGCAGGGGCCGCACCAGGCGGCCCAGAAGTCTACAACCATCAAAGAGTACTTCGATATCTCCGAGGAGAAACTGGTGTCTGAGAGAAGGATGGGTTTCCCGTCATTCTTGGCCGCGGTCTCGAGCTGTGTGCGAGCCTTCTGCATCATCTCGACCAGTTTCTTCTCCCGTATTCTCTGAATCTCCATTTCTTCGTTAGACATGACCAACATTAATCCATCCTAGAGAATCGGCCGGACACCATTCCCATGACTCGGTCCCTCTTAAGCTCCTCGTCAATGCAGCTGCATATCAAGCGCTCACGCCCAGCCAGCTGGTCATCTTCTTCGCAAGCAAGTCGAGTGGAAGAGCGCCGTCATTCAAGAGCTCGTCGTGGAATTTTCGGATCTCGAACTTTCGATTCTGCTTCTTCTCGGCCTTGGCTCTGAGTTCCCTGATCTTCATTTCTCCGATCTTGTAGGCGAGTGCCTGACCCGGCTCCCGCGATGTAGCGGTCTACTTCTGATACGATGTCCTGTTCTGTGGTGGCCGTGTTTTCTTTGAGAAACCGGATAGCTTGTTCTCGGGTCCACTTCATACTATGAATACCCGTGTCCACAACCAAACGAGCGGCTCTCCACGCCTCCTGGGTTAGCCTGCCAAAGCCTGAGAGCATGTCTTTGTAGAAGCCGACCTCCTTGCCGAGTCGTTCCGCGTAGAGCGCCCAGCCTTCTATGAACGCTGTGTAGCCGCCGTTGCGTCGGAACTTTGGCAGATCTCTCAGTTCTTGCTGGAGTGCGAGTTGTAGATGGTGGCCTGGTACTGCCTCGTGGTATGCGAGTGCTTCCATCGTGTATTTTGGCCGGGTCTCGGGCTTGTAGGTGTTCACGTAGAAGTATCCGGGTCTCGAACGATCTTCTGGAGGCAGATAATAGTAAGCGGCCGGCGCTGCGTCAGCGCGGAACTCTTCGATCTCGCGGAATCCGTACTCTGACTCGGGCAACCGGCCGAAGAGAAGCGATAGTTTCGAATCCATCTGCTTGAGTATCCGTTTGAACCCGTCGAGAAGGTCTTGACCGGTCCCTTGAACCGGGCTTTTCGAAGTATGCCGCGGATCTCTCTGTTGATCCGTACAAGCTCCCGCTTGCCTATCCTGTGGATCTGGGCAGGCGTAAGCTTCGTGGTCGTATGATATCGAATAGCGTAGTCGTACATCGCTTTCCCTTTCGGCAGGGACCAGATGCCTGGGTTGGTGCGAGATTTTGGAAGATAGTCTTCCTTGACGAACTTTAGGAGTTTAGCGTAGCCTGGGACGACAGAGCGGGTTATCTCCTCATCCAACTCCTTGGCGACCCGGTGTGCGTCGTCTGATCCGATGCTTGAGGGGATTTCATCGATGGGCTTGTGCAGTTCGCTCTTGTCTGCCGAGGCCACTACCTGGGTTTCTAGTTGGGGTATGATCTTCTCGACTACGACTCTGGGCTGGACGATCTTCCTTTCTATTCCAGCTTTCAGGTTGCCGATGGTCTGGTCGAAGACTCTCGGGAATTGTCTCAGGCGGCTGATGTAATTGTCAAAGTCCTGTCTGGTCTTGTAGGGATGGAAGGTGATGAGCTGAGGGAGGTCGATGTGAGGTCCGGTCTGCTGGCTGATCGGGGTGAGATAGGGATCGAACTTGGCGCCTTCGATCTGTAGAGCGAGCTCGCGCTGGAACAGGTCATAGTTGAGCCGATCTGCCTGACCTGTGGGTCTCCGGAGACTCTTCAGCTGTCCTAGATATTCTCGTAGCCGGTCGATTCGCTTGTGATAAGCTTCTGCAGAGACATCGTCCAGCCTGTCGTCGTACCGGTGGTCGCCCAGATACGTGGCGTATGTCGGGCTTTCTTGTAGAATGAACTCCCAGTAATCCTGGTAGAGGTGATTGAGGCTTGCCGCTGCGTCGTGTTGACTTGTTGCCACGTTCTGTCGCGATACTGTTCTTGACGCTTTCAGGGAATTATTGTCATGTGGGTCTTGGCCTCTACTTTTGTTCCAATGAAGCGGTCGCTCCACTTCTGGCTCATCTCGCCGTGAGTGCCCAGCCCTACAACTACATCGAGCAGTAGTAGGAGCCAGTAGATCTTGCTGATGTTTCTGATGAAGCTGCTACGCATGTCCATGGACTTCCCGTCCACCATCTCGACTCGGAGGCCCATGATCTCTTTGCCGAGGGTTCGGCCGTACAATCCTTCGGCGAGGAAGAAGTAGAGGAAGAGAACGAGGGGCAACGCCCATCCAAGCCAGGCTCCCCACCACGCAGCCCACCAGGGAGGGAATGCTGATGCCGTTGTGACCGGGAATCCCAGTCCCAATAGGAAGGGAATAGCGAATATTGCGGCGATTACCGCCACTACCACGGATACGACGGCCGCGTCGATGAGGATCGCAAGTACCCTCCGCGCCCAGTGGTTCTGGACGCTCTTGTCGTCCCTCAACAACTCAAAGCCCGTAGGAGACTGCGCCCCCATAGTTCCGCGTAGGGTGGCTCCGCACTTGGGGCAGAGGGCTGCTTGTTCTCCGGCCTCGCTTCCGCATTTCCAGCAGTATACCATTGAATTCTCACGTTTCCGTTAGCGTCTGCCGGGGTTAAGCTTAACGGTCTCGTGCGGACTAGTCCTAATGCTCACTATCCGCGGGCCAATAGTTTACGCCGTTCCCTCACGCACCATCCTCCGCTGGTTTAAGGGAGAGTTACCGCCTCTGTACGAGTGAGATAGGACTCAGCGGGACACACGGGCGATTGATATGAGATTGTTGGTCGTCTCCAATAGGCTTCCCTTCACAGCGAGCAGTCAGGAGGGGGAGCTGGTCTTCCGCCCGAGCCCCGGCGGTCTCGTCTCAGGCTTGACCGCCTACTTGAACTGGGCGAGCAAAGACTCGTCCAACATTGATCACCTGTGGATTGGATGGCC
>WNGM01000186.1_pt1 | contig 55823 bp, 52 predicted proteins | sample 5400571 | NCBI WGS metagenome assembly WNGM01 (sample SAMN13153378, study PRJNA577476) | soil metagenome | isolation source: 100 cm soil or saprolite under Garry oak tree replicate 2 | place: USA:California | collected 2016-06-15 | reverse complement strand
CGAATCGTGCCTTGTTGAGGAAGAAAGTGTCAGGAGTTGCTGGGAGAGCATTGACTATTCCGGGAAGATTCACAACCGGAGGTGAGAAGCGGCGAAAATCCAAATGCCACTTGGCCTTCAAGTCCACCTGTGCGAATTCGCCAATGCGGAGTGAAGGCCTGTTTTTGAAAGAGACCTGAACCAAGTGGCCGGAGTCTGTAATTGCTTCGTCTTCGGTTGTCGGCTCCTCCTCACCGGGAGCCTGGGCAAAAAGCATGGCCGGAACCAACAACAAGGCCAGCACGAGTAGTATTCGCATTTGGTCCTCCCGTCCAGCCGCAATCCAACGGGGCGTGCACGCGCATTCTAGATCACATCATCCGGCCTATCCAAGAAAACCAGCGGACTAGTACGGATTAACGCTTTTCACTCTGTAGTTCGCCTGAAAAGGAGGGTGATCTAGAATGCAGAAACCGACTTCGGAGGATCAGTTGCGAATACGAATCCTGATCGCATTGCTGTTGTTTCCGGTTGTACTCTTTGGGCAAATCCCTGAGGACGAGGATGACCAACAGCCGGATCAAAATGACTCCGGCCGAGCTCTCCGGCTTACCTTTAAGAACAGCCCCTCACTTCGAGCCGGCGACGTGTTTCGGATGGATTTGAAATCGAAGTGGCACCTGGATTTTCGTCACTTCTACCCGCCGATCGCGTCGCCTCCGCAAACGGACGACACCTTCGTATTGACGCGCGCGCGCTTTGGTCTCAAGGGCAATGTCACGAAATATTTCGAGTACGAAGTGGAACGAGAACTCCGCGCCACCTTTGGAGATCAGCACGAACGGCACCCATGGCGTGATGTGTATGTGGACTTCGGTCCCTATCGGCTGATCCAAGTTAAAGTCGGCAAGTTCAAATTGCCGTTCGGGCTCGAAGAGCTTACTTCCGAGGACAAGCTGGACTTCGCGTACCGATCTCGAGTTACAGAGTTTCTTGCGCCGGCGCGAGACAAAGGAGTCATGCTGCACGGTAAGGTCTTGAAGGGTGATCGATTGAATTACCAAGCGGGCGTGTTTCGAAACGATGGCGAGAACTCGGATATTCAAGGCGTACCGACGGCAGCGCGAACGTATGCTGCGCGTGTCACGGGTCAACCGCTCCGGTTTATTCCACAGCTTCCGGGCACCCTTCACCGTGTGCAGATGGGCCTGGCTGTGACTACGGGGCAGATGTTTGAAGGACTTCAAGGCCTCCACGGTCAGACGGCTTCAAATTTCACATACTTTCCGCAAATGTTCGTCAAGGGGAGAAGACAGCGGTTCGAAACCGAACTGCTCTGGAGGGAAGGTCCTTTCAGCATCAAGGGCGAATTCATGCACGTCTCGCAGGAACGCAAGCAACAAAGCATCAGAGTACAGGACTTGCCCGACCTGATTTCAAATGGGTGGTACGTCACGGCCGGCTGGGTGGCGCTGGGTAAGATGAAGGCCCAAGGCGGTGCGCCGAAGAATCCATTCCTTACCGGACATGGTTTTGGCGCCGTAGAACTGGCAGCCCGCTTCGATGTTCTGGGTTACACCAGCGCAACTCACGTGGGAACCGCATCGCGGAGCCCGCGCGCACTGAACGTCCTTGCCAATAGTGATCGCACCTGGACATTCGGCGCAACGTGGTACGTCAATCATTTTGTCAAGATTCAGGCCAACGGTGAGCGGGAATGGATCGAAGACATAGAACGCGGGCCGGTAGCCGGCCGAAATCTGTTCTGGACCTCAGTCTTCAGGCTGCAATTCGCGATGTGAGCCCGCCAGGCCGCCCTATACAGCGGAATCATTTTCATCGTCTTCGTCCTCTTCGTCGTCCTCTGTTGGCGGGGTTTGAGCTTCTGAAAGACTAACCAGGTTCGAGCGGTCCAAGGCCAGGCTTTCAAAAAATTCGTTCAACTCACTTACGATGCTGGGCTCATGTACCAGGATTGCAACTTCACGGCGCCAGTCCAGACTCGGTGGAGATAGATGTATGCTTCCGATCACTGCAAAGCGGTTATCTACAATGGTCATCCTGCCATGAGAGACCAGACCATTCATGGGACCATGTCCAAGCACCTGCACGGACACTCCATGGTTCTGCTTCTCGAGGAGCAGAGACACCATCTGCGGATCAATCACGCGATGATCAATGATTCGGATGCTGGTTTCCGCGTCGGCCAGCAAATTATGGAGCCGCAAGCGAGCCTGGTCCGGCCCCACGATCAATCGATCCGTAATTTCCGGAAGAGGTGAATCTGGGCAGGAGAAATCGTGCTCGAACACCACCTTCAGGCCGGAAATGATGTGAGGATCATCGCTAAATACCAGGAAATCGCATGTGCTTTCAAAGCACTTGCGAGTGAAATTCAGCGAGCTAACCAGCGCCGGGCCGTCGTCGGCCACGACGTACTTCGCATGATATTTCATCAGTGGGCCCGTGTAGCGTTGTACGTGCGCGCCGGTGCTTTCGAGCAGCGCTCCCAGTTCCTTCAGTCGTTGTTTCCAACCGCGAGCTCGATGTGTGATTAACACTCGGACGCTCACGTTTCGCTTCACGGCGGCAGCAACCTCGTCCACCACCGCTAAATCGTCACACCGGAACATCGATAGAGCCAAACGGTCCTGCGCTGAGCGCATCAGTTGGAGGACTGCTTCGCGACGTGCGGCAGGTGCTAGGACGAGCCGGTCCATTCCTTGACCTCGGCTTGGGGGATCGATCGGTTCAATTTATCGCGATTGCGTCGTCTGTGAGCGTTACTGACAAGCACACCGCCGCCGGAAGCCAGGATCATCTCCGTCAGAAGAACTACCGCCCCAATTGCCCAGACCGGCCTTACTGCTCGCTCGTTTTCCCGCATGCATTCGCTTGATACTGAGAGAAACGCGCGCAGTATAGCACCTTCGCCTGCGGTGCGAAAATCAACGCGGCGGCGGGGGCGGCGGGACATACGTGATTCCGGGAAGGATTTTTCCGGCCGCCACGTTAGAAAGGATCAGCAAACTGCGGGAAAAAAAGAGCTCGATTCCATACACTGGAACGTCCGACCGGACGTAGATGAATCCCCCGTCCGAACTGCGGCTTTGCGTCTGCGGTATCCATTGACTCAACAGTTTTGACGTTCTTGTGCCGGCGGGCAGCGTGAACCGGGCAGTCGTGACATTTTCCGCGCCGCCAATGAGCGAGCCGTCCGGCGCGAGCGCGAAAATTTCTATGTTTGCCGCTCGTGAGCCGGTATTGAGCAGGGCCAAGCCCGTTAACCACGGGGGCAGATCTGCGATATGGGCGAACAAGAGGTTCGCTTGAGGTTCTGATTGTGTGGGTACAATGGCAACTCCACCCGCCACCGTATCGGCGTAAGCGACAAAGCCGGTAATGGGAAGGAGTCCCGTAACTTTAACCCAGCCGTTCAAAAAGAGATCAGTAATACCAAACAAATTTCGCACGATGTCGCGAATTGCGCCGTTTGCGGGAATCGTGCGTTGGATAGACCGAACAAGAAGGCCATCTTCGCTTGTAAAAGTGATGGTCACGTCATTCGGATTCGCGCTCAGATTGGTGATGCCAACAACGCTTCGGTAATTTGCCCCACTCAAAGGTCCGTCGACCACATTTGGAAAGTTGATATTGGTTGCCGGCAACGAGGATGGCACGGCGTTGGCCACTGCCCACGATGGGCCGGCGATGAAGTCGCGGACGATCACTGTTGCGGCAAAAGGATTGACGCACGTCAGCTTGACGTGGGTGGCCGTTGCCAGGTTGGGAGAAGGAAACAGAGCAGACGATTCTGCCTTGAAGAAACCTCTGGGAGGTATGGACTGCACGGCGACAGGCGCTAATTCGAATCCCTCTTCGCCATAGAGCCTCATGACCACCGTAACGCGGCTTGTACCGGTATTGGCAATGTGAATTTCTGACCGCGGCGTGACAATCGGCAATATCAACTCCGGCGATGAAGCCGCGCCGTCCGCGCCGTCCGCAAAGTTGACGAAGTCTCCGCCTAGCCAGAATCCCTGAAGCCCGGACGATGTGCTCGTAGCCTCCACCCACCCGGCATTGGTCGCACCGGGAAATAATTCGCTTCCCAGCTTCGAGATCTGTCCGCGCCTGGGAACTGTCTGCGTCGATACGGCCCCGATCGTGCCGTCTGCTTTGTATAACGTGAATGTAGCGGTGGCATTATCCGTTCCTGGATTGACCATTGCAAAGCCGCTGGTTCCGAGTTCCGACGGTTGAATAGCCCTTGGAAAACTCAGTGTGGATTGACCCTGCGCAAGAAATGGCAGGGACAGCATGCTCATTAAGCCAAAGAAAATCGCTCGCATTAACCTAAAACTCACAGCGAGGATCGGTAAAGTCGTGCAGGGGGGACAAACCAGGGATAAAAATCAGGCACGAAGCGGCGCACTCTCACGCCCAGGCTAGGGATCGGGTGCGCTCGTTATCCTTTCCTCGTAGGGCCTTGCTCGGCCCATACGCGCCCATAATGGCGCAAATGAGGTCTAACGTGCAACCCCAGCGTGCATTTTGTGCTACATCGCAGTTGCAATCGTGGCCACGTCGACCACACCGTGATGTGTGGCGAACATCGCCAATTCCAGGCGGCTGTAAACGCCGACCTTATCGAAAATTTTGCCCAGATGGTACTTGACGGTGAACTCGCTGATACTGAAATGCGCCGCTATATCCTTGTTCGTCATTCCACCGGCCAGCGCTTGTACCATTTGCAATTCCCGGCGAGTCAGGTTGTAACGGTTCGGCAATTCCACTGGTGAGTTTGTGACGCACATTTGCGGCCAACCGTTGAGAGTGCGCTCAACGACGGGACCCTGCACGGCACCGGAGTTGGTTGGCGATGCCAGTTGGACTTGCTCGACGAGTCTAGTGATCGTCTCGCGGCTGATCCAAATCTCGCCGGAGCCAACAGCGTGCACACTTTTGAGCAACATTTCCTCCGAAATCTCCCTTGAGACAATTCCGCGTGCTCCACGCCGTAGTAATTCAACTGTCTGTGCTTGATCAACGATAGATCTCATCAAAAGAGACGACACGTAATACGTAGAGAGGGCCGTTACGAGATTGTAGAGTGGTAACAGCCCGCTGTTCATATCAACGAGCGCAAGACTCGGGCGATGCGATTTTACCAGTCGCAAGATATCACTTTCCCGCTCCGCACAGGCGACCACGTGGAAGTCCTCTACTGATTCGAGCAGTCTGACCAGACTTTCGCGACACACCGGAAATTCGCTGGCAACAAGAATCGAGACCATTGACTTAGATGCGCTCCTGTGACTAGAGAGACCGAAGAAACGACCTTCGAAATACACGAAACTCGGAAAGGCGCAGAAAATACAGGAAAAGTAATTAAGAAAGAGGGAAAAGCGGGAGTGGCCGACCTGTCGCCAAAATGCTGTATGAGAGGCGCCGGCGAGAACGGATCCAAGGAATGCCGTTCAAAACAGGTCCTGAGTTAGCAGACCTCACTTTAGAAAATGAAAGTAGATTCCGGCAGAACCCTCATAGGTCTGCAGCTTGCCATGAGTGGGAAGCACAAATTGGTTGCGATTGGACGACTCCTTCAGCAAGCCATAGCGCGGGACATCGGAGAAGAGGTGCCGCAAATCGGCTCGAATCCCAAAATGCGAAAACACTCCGACCTTCACCCCGACGCCGTAGTTGAAGGCGAAGCGATTGTCGATGCTGTCGAGATTTCCAATTCCATAAACGCGCGGATCGGCGGCGCGCGCCCGGGCCACGTCGCTGAGGTGGTATCCGGCCACGCCCAGGCCTGCCGTCGCGAAAGGCATTACGCGCCTGGCACTGTAGTGCATCGGATAGAAGACCATGTTGTAGAAGAAGTGGTGAACCCCGCCGCTCAGTGCGACTGGAGTGGAAGACTGGCGAGTCAGCCTGACCGTGTTCTTCTGGTAGCTGTAGGCAAGCTCTCCTCCCCAGTGGTTCTGCGAGAGCAGATTAAAGCGGATTCCATAAGCGTTCTTGTCGTCGTAATCGAAGCCGACGCTATTGAAGCCGAGGCTGAACGGTGGTCGGACCTGCGGTGGGCCTAACTGAAAGCGGCGTCCCTGCCAGTTCGCTCTGGCCGCATAGCCGCCGATTTCGAAGCCAAACCTTTCTTGTCCCCGCAATATTCCAGAAAATCCTTGGAGTATCAATAACATGAAGAAGAATGTTTTTCGCATTTCACCCCCAGGCCCGGCCTTAAAAAACCCCGCGAAAGCGGATGTTAGCACCGGTTGGCTGGTCGGGGATACTAGGCCGCCCAAAAGGCCGGGCCATCAAGCGACACAAGTTTTCTTGATCTGCCCGTGGCACCGCCCTAGTGTGAGCGCGAAATCAATGTTTCAGGAGTGGTGATGATGAAATGGCGAAGATTTGGTTTTCTTTTGGCTCTCGGGTTCATATTTTGCAAACCGCTGTGGGCTTCCGAGGAGATCACGCTCTTTGATCGGAAGGGAGAACCCGGCGCATACATCGCTGGAGATTTGACGGTCTACCTCTGGGATGGGAAACCCGTCGCATATTTGTACGAGTCCGACGGCGCAGTCCATCTGTACAACTTCGTGGGTGATCACTTGGGATGGTTTGAGGAAGGCATTTTGTGGGATCACTCCGGGGCCGCGGTGGGCTTTCGTGCGGGTGCAGTGAATGTAGTGACTTACATTGAATCGACCAAGAGCGTCAAGGGCCTGACACCGATCAAAGGAGCCCGTTCGCTTCCACCCATCAAGCCGCTTCTGCACGAAAGTTGGTCATCTGTGCCGTTGTCCTTTTTCCTTAGAGCGGTGCAGGCTTCGCAACCTTAAAAAAGCATCGCTGGTTTGCGGAGCGCCAATCAAATCCGGGCAAATCCGCTTGAGGTTGTCGATCACGCCGCACCTATGTCAAGATCAACCAAATGCCGAGTGTTTCTGGGGACACGCATGCATTTGCGGTTGGAGAATACGCCGACGGTTTGACAACCGGTCCGATCTCCGGAAATATTCGTATTCGGATCGATGATCCGGCCTTCCTTGCGCTCAACGTCTCCATTCAAGGCGACTTCTGGTGAAGCGAACTCTTTCGCTGAAGGCGTGCGCAACGAGCATTGTCGTCCTGATGACGTTGGCTGCGGCCTCGGAATTCTCTATGGGTCGAAGACTCTGGGGAATCAACGGCAAGCCGGGGCTATGGTCTGGCGACATTTGGAGTAACCACAACTCCCAGTATCTTACGGATCCCTACTCATTCACGCACATTACTCATGGAATCTTGCTTTACGGCGTTCTCCGTGTTTTCACTAACACTTCGCCAGCGAGCATGCGGTTGATTGTGGCCGTGGGGCTGGAGTCTGCCTGGGAAGTGCTCGAAAACACTGACTTGGTAATCCAGCGCTATCGGGCGGAGACGATTTCATTGAACTATTACGGTGACAGCATTCTGAACTCGATGGGTGACATTGCGACCTGTATGCTCGGATTTCTGCTCGCCCTGCGATTGCCCAAGCGCGTTACGATCATTGGAACCCTGGTTCTCGAAATTGTCTTGCTCGTTTGGATTCGTGATAATTTGTCGCTGAATATACTGATGCTTATTCGTCCAACTCGCTCAATCCGGATGTGGCAACTTGGGAAATAAAAAAGGGCGGCGTTTCTAGAATATTTTCATTGGGCGCTAGCGGAACCTGTGCGCGACGATAGAATTGCTTCAGAGGATGTAGAACGCCGCGCTTGGTAAGCGATTCAGCTGCCCGTACCACGACTGGAGGCACGCTTGGCAACGCTCGGCGCAGGCATCAAGCTCCGCGGAAGCTCCGCCGTTCGCGAAAAAAGGCGGCGAAATCGCGAAACACTCGCGAGCCAAGTTTTGTGGCCGGTCTCTCTTGCGATGACCTGCTCCCACACAATTGCGGAAATCCTGAACGTTCAAGCCTTTCCGTATTTCTTGGAGTCGTCGGAAGCCTGGCATTGGCCTTGCTTCGGAGTGAAGTAGGCCGATTGGGATAAGAGGGAGAGACCGGCATACAGTCCGTCTTGAGAAAACGAGAATCATCCTGGAGGCGAACATGACGATTCGCTTGGACCACACGATCGTGCCGGCGAAAGACAAGGTCGCCTCGGCGGAGTTCTTCGCCGAGGTCTTCGGCTTGACGGTCAAGCCGGATCACGGCCACTTCGCACAAGTACAAGTCAACAAAAGCCTGACCTTTGATTTCGCCGACGAACCAGAACCATGGGGAGGTCCAGGCTTCGACCCCAGGACCGGCCAGAGCCATCACTACGCCTTCCATATCAGCGAGGCCGAATTCGAAGGAGTATTCAACCGGGTGAAGGCCAAAGGGATCCCCTACGGCAGTGGGCCATACAATCACACCGACGGCCGGATCTACACCCGTCGGGGAGGGCGTGGCCTCTACTTCGAGGATCCCAACGGCCACCTGCTGGAAGTGATGACAGTGCCCGAGACGGGAAGCTAAAACGAAAGCTGAACACGATGGTCTGGCGCCTATCGGAGTTTCAGGAAGGCCGGCTCTTCACGTGGGAGACGCGAGGCGCCGGAGTTTTCGTCATAGCCCGTCATGCGATTCGGGCTGGCGAACGCGGTTCCATCGTCACCCTCACGATCAACCAAACCGGCTGGATGGCACCGCTTCTAACACTGTTGTCCGGGAAATCCGGAACGTGTCGATGCCCCTTTGATATCTGTCCAAAATGAAAGAAACCAAGATTGCATTTCTGCTTTTGTGAGCATCGATAACGCTTTCTGAATCGGGCTGACCGAACGATAACCTCTGCCCTTGCGCAGGAACAAAATGTATTCGACATCGTTCTTAACGACAGCGCCGGGCTGGTAGGGCTTCCCGTAGAATCCTGCTCCGTTGCCCTCTGATTCCGTCACTCCGTTGGCGATTTTGTGCCAAAGAATCGGGGTGAGACAGTCCAAATCTAGAGCGCGGGCGCGAACTTGGATGTCCGCGTGGAGCGGCATAATGAAGTGCCGCCCGGCCTTCTTTCGTGGAATACATACGTCGCCGACAACGCAGCAGATTCGCCCACCTGGAACGAGTACGCGATGGCATTCCGCCCAAACCGTGTCGCGTTCATCGAGAAAATGCTCGTAACTCTCAATGTGTCCCATTTGTCCCGCTGTATGGTTATATTCCTTGAGGGTCCAATACGGTGGGGAAGTCACGACGAGGTGAACCGATTCATCAGGAATCCAAGAGAGATTCCTTGCATCACCAAGATGCAGCTTGTGTGTGGTTGTATCAAAGGGTGCCGGCCATGGTTCCGCCGGTATCGAATATTTGCTTCCAGGAGCGTTGCCAAAAGCTTCGGGCGTGTTGTCCGCAATCGGTAGCTGGACAGATGTCGTTTTCTTAAATGATCCCTGAATAAAGCTCAACGTATAGGTGCCCTCCGGGACAGAAGAGGTCCGAACGGCCACTGGAATCAGCTCACGGCTCTGTTGCTTGTTGAGAGGTTCGGAACGCAGCCGAGTACTGATCAGCCGTCATTCACAAATCGGTACGGACCGATACAGAAAGATTCGAGGATCATTAAAAGCGGCGTGCGAGAAAGCGAAAGTTCCTTACATCACGCATCATTGCTTTGAGGCATTTCTTCGGGAATGCGCTCAAGGATCAGAAGCTGAGTATCGGGAAGAATCTTAAAAATGGCCCTTTTGGCCATGGGTGGTGTAGGGTCAAGTCTTTGGTTTTCGATTCGCCTGGGTGGCGGAACTGGCAGACGCACCGGACTTAAAATCCGGAGCCCCGCAAGGGGCGTACGGGTTCGACCCCCGTCCCGGGCATTGAAGAAACTGCACTTGCAGCAACGAAGTGATTCGGCTCCGATATGTCCACAGCTAGGGCTACGGCGCAGGCTCGATTCGAAGCAAAGCGCCGTCGTCCTCTTCCGTAAGCACATACAAAAGACCATCGGGACCTTGCCGGACGTCGCGAATGCGTTGCCGTAAATCGGTCAGCAACGATTCGCGGCGCAGCTCTTCGAATTTCGCGTTGAAGACAATCCGTTCGAGGTGTCCCGTGTAATTGAGTTCTCCCACGCGCATCGAGCCGACGAATGCATTCCCTTTCCATGACGGAAACCGGTCGCCCGAGTAAATCGTCAGTCCTGAAATACCGATCGACGGAAGCCACACGACCAGAGGCTCCTCCATTCCTTCTTTCCACGCATGATCCGACACGCGCGGACCCGGATAGTTTCTACCGTAACTCACCACAGGCCAGCCGTAATTCCGTCCCGGCAGGATAACGTTGAGTTCGTCTCCTCCATTCGGACCATTCTCGTTCTCCCAAACCACGCGTGTTTCCGGATGAATCGCCAGTCCCAACGCGTTGCGATGACCGAGAGAAAAGATCTCCGGCTTGTAACCGGATCGGCCAACGAACGGATTATCGGGCGGCGCCGTTCCGTCGTCGCGAAGGCGGAGAACTTTACCGCCATGATTCATTGGATCCTGCGCGCGCTGATCGAAAGTGCCTCCCACCGTCATGAACAGATTTCCATCCGGCGCAAACACGATTCTCGATGCGGCTGCACGCCCATCGTCTACGGAGTCGGCGACAAAGATATCGCGAATATCGGCGAGCGCATGACCATCGAACCGCCCTCGCGCGAGCGCCGTCGTGACGCCCTTCTCCAGAGGCTGGGTATACGTGAAGTAGACCAGCTTGTTGTTCGAGAACCGCGGATGCAGCGCAATGTCCATGAGTCCGGACAATTGCTGCGCAAACACTTTGGGCACGCCCGGAATCGGATTTGGATCAAGCACGCCGTCTTTTACTAGACGGATTCGCCCGGCACGCTCCGTCACCAGCATCGATCCATCAGGCAGAAACGCGAGGCCCCATGGATGAGAGAGTCCTTTCGTGACAACTACGACGCGTATCTTGTGCTGCTCCGCAGTGTCGAACGTGAAAGGCCCATCACCGAAAGGCGGCCGCGGTATTGTTGGAGCGCCACGCTGTTGAGCCAGGGCGGTTGCTGCGATGCTGATTATGCAAAGAAGAAGAATACGGCGCATGACGGCGGATTATAACTCACGCTGATCAGCGGGAACATGGTCACAATCTTAAGTCTTGTAAAGTTTGAACCTGCCTGTATCCTTCCGATCTATTATTTCCCCGATCTCGTGCACAAGCCGAAGGAGGAAAAATGATCCGGCGCGCAGGCCGGACGGCCGAAGAATAGGAGACAGACAATGATTCAAGTGTCACGTGGGTCCAACGAACCGAAATCGGCAGCAGCAGTCAAACGATGGATCGAGAAGCACACCCGATCATCAGATCGCTTCGCATATGTCGCGGACAAGTATGAACCCCATCGAAAGGAGCACGGATGTTACGACGTGTATTCTTTCGAGAACGGACCTTTGCTAGGCGCCTTAGCGGCTGCGGCAAAATCCAAACGGCTGCCGATCGCGGCGATCGGCGAGCCCTTCGGAATCTTCAGCATCTTCGGAAACGTATAGAAGTACTGCCATCGAAAATCCCACTTCGGAATTTTGACCAGAGGAATGGTCTTTCCATCCGGAGTCACCGCGAATGCCTCGAAGGATTTTCCAAGCAGATGCATGTGCGGGTTTCATCATCTCGAACGGGATTTCTTCAATGGAGCGTGCGAAGTGCGTGTGCTCTGTCCCATGCGGGAATGGTCGCCATTTCGTACGGTTCGCCTTCCGTTTGCGATAACATGAATCAATTCCGACGGAATACGCAACGTTTGAAGGTAATTTCGTTCTCGATCTCGGTTCCGTGGATATCGGGCAAAGCCGACCGCAGGCAAGTGGGAAGGAGATACGCTGGTGGTCGATGAAGCACATCAGTGGATCGCAGGCCGGGACTTGAAGGGGGAACGCGAACTGATCAAACCGTACTGGTATCCGTATTCGAGGTACAACAGAACATGAAGGCCAACATCATGAAAACCTATCCCAACTACGTAAACAACGAGTGGGTGAGTTCGCAGAAAACCCGCGAAGTCATTAACCCATTTAATGGGGAGACCATCGCGCTTGTGCCGGAGGCGAGCAAGAAAGACGTGGACGAAGCGATCGGTGGGGCGCGCCAGGCATTCGATCGAGGCCCGTGGAAAGAATCCACCGCCCAGCAGCGCGGGCGCATTCTATTCGCAATGGCGGACATCGTCCGGAAGAATGCTGCGATGCTGGCCGAACTGGAGACGCTCAACAGCGGCAAGCCCATCGTCGAAAGCGAATTCGACATGAACGACACCGCAAGCTGCTTCGAGTACTACGGCGGGCTTGCGACGAAGATTCACGGCGAAACGCTTCCAGTTCCCGACAACGCTCTGAATTTGACGCTTCGCGAGCCCGTCGGGGTGGCTGGCTTGATCGTCCCCTGGAATTATCCGCTGATGCTTGCCGCCTGGAAACTGGGGCCGGCGCTCGCTGCCGGCTGCACTGTGGTCCTCAAGCCGGCCGAGCAAACGCCGCTGACCACGCTGGAATTCGCACGGCTGGTGCAGGAAGGAATTTCCGATCTGCCGCCGGGAGTACTCAACGTTGTTACCGGAGACGGACCCATAGCCGGCCGCGCCATCGTTGAGTCGATGCAGGTCGATAAGGTAGCGTTCACCGGCGGTACCGAGACAGGACGCGAGGTTCTCCGCGGGGTCGCCGATTCGAATCTTAAAAAAGTCTCTCTAGAGCTTGGCGGCAAATCGCCGAACATCTTTTTTTCGGACGCGGATCTTGAAGCCGCAACCGACGGCGCCCTCTTCGGCATTTTCATCAATCAAGGCGAAGTCTGTTCCGCCGGCTCCCGCATTCTCATTCAGCAGGATCTCTTCAAGAAACTTGTCGGCCGGATGAAAGAGATGATGCCGAAAATCCGCCTCGGCAATCCGATGAGCCGCGAGACGAAGATGGGACCACTTGTTAGTAAGGAGCACCTGGAAAAGGTGGAAGGCTACATTGAAATCGGACGCAAAGAAGCGAGGCTCGTCGCGGGTGGCCGCCGGCCGTCATTGGAGGAACTGAAGAATGGGTACTTCGTGGAGCCCACCATCTTCGAGGCGGACAACAAGGCCCGAATCGCCCGCGAGGAAATCTTCGGGCCCGTGGTGGCCTGCATTCCATTCAAGGATGAGGAGGAAGCGCTCCAAATCGCCAACGACACTCCATATGGTCTTGCCGCCGCGGTCTGGTCGCGCGATATCTTCCGATGCCTGCGTGTGGTCAAGAGTCTGCGGGCGGGCATCGTGTGGGTGAACACGATGCAGCCGTGCTATGTCGAATCGCCCTGGGGCGGATACAAGCAAAGCGGCCACGGACGAGAATTAAGCCTGCATGGCGTCGAAGAGTTTCTTGAGACCAAGCAAGTCCACATCAATCTCAGCGAGCGGCCTATCGGATGGTACTGAGCAGAACCGGGCCGCGCTTCGCGGTTCTCGGCGGCGCGGGCGCGATCGGCCGTATCATCGTTCGCGATCTCTTCGAATCGAGTTCGAAGTATTCAATCCTGATCGCGGATTTCGATGGCGAATCAGCCCGCAGTTTGGCAAGGAGCTACCGCAGCGGACGCGTCTCATACACCCGCGCGGACGCCAGGAAGCCATCAGGCCTTGCCGCAGTTCTTCGCGGATATTCGGTTGTCATCAACTGCACTCGTCACCAATTCAATCTCAATGTGATGAGAGCCGCGCTTCAGGCGCGAGTCGCATATCTTGATCTCGGAGGACTGTTTGTCTGGACATGCCGCCAATTGCGGCTAAGGAGGCGTTTTGCGGAAGCAGGGATAACGGCGGTGATCGGAATGGGCTGCGCGCCCGGCCTGACGAATGTGATGGCTGGCGCTGCGGCGACAAAACTGGAACGAATCGATTCCATCCGCATTCGCGTTGGTGGAATCGACTTCAGTGAACGTAGAGGCGATTTTGCGTTTCCCTACTCCGCGGAGACGATTATCGAAGAACTGACACTGCCGGCCTGGAAATGGAGCCGCGGGCGATTCGTTCAGGTGAAGCCACGGTCGGGTTGGGAACGCGTGGAGTTTGGTCCGCCTGTGGGAGCAGTGTGGGCCGTCACCACTCGGCATAGCGAAATCGCTACGCTCCCGATCCGTTTCAAGAGGCAAGGCCTTCAGTTTGCGGACTTCAAGGTGGGCTTCGAACGCGCGTTCGTTCGGGAAATCATGAAGCGTCTTCGCGCCGGCTGGACGGTTCGGGAGTTCGAGGCCCTGCCCGCGCCAAGAGAGGCGCCCAATGATTGTGAAATCGTGCGGGTCATTGTTTGCGGCGTTGGCCGGAAGATTACGCTTGACTGCCACGCACGGTCGAAGCCCAAGTGGCGGGCGAGCGCCAGCGATGTCGATACTGCCTGCCCCGCGTCGATTGTGGCTCAAATGCTCGCCGGCGGCTTGATCCACAAACCGGGAGTTTGGGCTCCAGAAGACGTTGTCCCCACTCAGAGTTTCTTCGAGGAATGCCGGCGAAGAGAGCTGACCTTTAGCGAAAAAAGCCAATTGCGGCGATCATTAGAAACGGCTGACCACAGCTAACGACAGATCCCCTGATCTCCGAGGACACCAGCGCTCATTCTGTTCTCTTTGACGAGTGGGAATTCCCAGGCGACATCAGAAGATTTGAACGAACTCAGGCAAGATAGCAGGCGCGTTACGGCTTATGCGGCCATTCGAAACCGGGTCTGAAATTCGCAGAAAAACAGCTCCGCTTCCTTCTCAGCTCGCCTTTTGACGTAACCGTATCGGTATTGGAGTACGTCGATCAGCCTCGACCTGTCGAAGCAGCACTCATCCACGTCGGACGCGGTCAGGTGTTCCCAACGGCTCATGATTTCGCCGCGGAGAAGATGAAGGGGATCCTTGTTCGCATGCGCCATAAACGGTTCCTCATGTAGGTCTCAGGAGTCAGCCGACTTTGCAAGCAGGCGAGGCAATTTGAGTATGAAACTACCCTTTGACCGAACGCAACAGGTTTTTCCCGCGTTTGGTGGACAATTCCCCACCATAAGTCCGGTTTCCCGGATCAGTTCTTCCGTTTTATGAATTTATTTCACAAGGGCTGCCGACAAGCTATTGAATACGTTGGCTGTGGCTTTGGTCACCTGGGTGCTAAAAAAGGAGAGACAGCAGCCGTGCTCGGTCTCGGTAGTGGGGGGATCCGTTGTAGTCCACCGCGAGATTTGGATAACGCAGGTGGGAAGGCAGGATGGTGGAGGTTGAGATTTCGGTTGGGCAAAAACGCCGGCAGGTTGGCCGGCGTTTTTGCTTTTTGGGAGATTGCCAAGCAAACGTAATGTGGAAAGGAGAATCAGCGAACCGTCAGGACTTCGAGCAAAAGGTTTACAAACAGGGCGATGTCGAAAGCGATCAGGAAGAGTGTCGCCATCCCAAACTCATTGCCGCTGCGCGAGAAAATGTTGGCGGTTTTCCAATAAACGTCTTCGGCATTCTTGATCAGAAGGTATTCGGCGACCATACGGTCATAGGTGGGCGCCGGGATGGAAAGCTGAAGGCAGGCGTAAGCAACGCAACGGCCGGAGAAGCAATCTCGGATCTCGGTCTGGGAGTAGGGTGAGATCACATACGTTCCCCGTTTTCCGGGCAGCTGGATGACTCCCTTTTCCTCGAGTTCTGACCATGCGCTTTCAGGCAGGATGGTGCGCAACAACTGACGTGCTTTGTCCTTGGCACGCTCGTAATCGTCTTGCGTGGGATGCGGAAACACATCGGCCCGCGGCAGTGGAAAATTTTCCTGAATTCGCGTGGCCATGAGCATTTACCCAATCTTTCTCAGGTGAACCGAAGCCGCGTCGCGATCACAGGCCGCCTTGGACTCTGGGAATCAATAGGATTTCCGCATCCGGGTCGAATTCGCGAATCAGAACGTCGTGTTTGTCCGATATATCAGCCGCGAACCAACCCTGAGCCACCTTATCGTTGAACTCTTTTTCGATCTCGACGAGACGCTGTGGGCTCACGGTATCCGTATCCCATTCCGCGAGCGTCTTGTCTCCGCCGGCACAAATCATTCGAAGTTTCTTTAATGCCATGGTTTGTCCCTTTCCCTCTCCCTCGAGCCGGTTCTCTTCATCGAGGCGTACGCAAACCACTGTAGCAATTATGCTACCGGAGCAAGGTTCTAGTGAGTCGACACAGTTCAAAGGGTTTGTCCAGCGAGAGTAATCCCCTAAGACGGGGAGAAACAGGGCGGCTAGCCCTTGACGGGTTCTTTGAAGCAATCCGGGAGGAAATGCACTACCAACCGTGCCGATCTGGAACCTCGCTTCAAATACGGCGGGCCTGGAAACCCGGGACAGCGTTCCAGCGCTTTCCGGTAGCAATCCTCCTCGGCCTCATGGATCGTCCTTCCTTGCGATCTCACCACGACGACGGATTTCGCAGGGTTACCGTCTCTGGCCATTTTCAGCAGACAATCGTATCGGTTGTACTTCCGCGATAACTCCACATAGAAATAATCGCCATTCGGAAAAGTTCGGACGGGGTGAGAGATCACAACTACATCTTTAGCAAGGCGCGCCATAATACCTCCCTCCTTGCAAAAGCTTGGCATTGGACCATATCCAATGTATGTTTGTAAATAGGCGTGAAACCCCCGCCAGACGTGGGTCTTGGCAGTCTCCCCGATCAAACCAGCGTCACTTGTGGCCGGAAGCTTCGACGTTCTGTTACGATAGCTGTGGCATTACTGTTTAACGCGACATTCTCATGAAACACGCGGCTCAGTTGCGTTTGGCCATGGCCCAAATAAATGTCGTTGTCGGCGACATTGATGGAAATGCACAAAAGGTTGTGGAGTGGATCGATCGTGCCCGCGATATGGATGCCGACATCGTCACTTTTCCGGAGCTGGCACTCACGGGTTATCCACCTGAGGATCTGCTGCTCAAACCTCAATTTATCGATTCCAATCTCTCAGCTCTCGAAACAGTCATCGGTCGAACGCACGACATCACGGCCATCATCGGGTTCGTCGATTGGCAGGATGACATCTTCAATGCTGCCGCCGTCGCCCAGAATGGGAAGATCGTCACGACCTACCACAAGATGTACCTGCCAAACTACGGCGTGTTCGACGAGTTTCGCTACTTCCAGCCGGGCAACCGGTGTCCGGTCCTCCAGATAGGTGACGCCACCGTGGGCGTCAGTATCTGTGAGGATATCTGGTATCCCGATGGCCCGGTATTCCTCCAAGCCCTCTCGGGTGGAGCCGAACTGATCATTAATATTTCGTCCTCGCCATACCACGCGGGGAAACGGCGGTGGCGCGAGCGTATGCTGGCAACTCGAGCGGCCGACAATACGGTCATTGTGGCATACAACAACCTTGTCGGCGGCCAGGACGAGTTGGTCTTCGACGGGGACAGCCTCGTTTTCGATGAGAACGGCGATATCATCGTGCGCGGCAGACAGTTCGAAGAGGACCTCATCGTTGTCGACCTCGATGTCGAATCCGTTTTTCGAAAAAGACTGCATGATCCCCGCCGGCGCCAGCAGAAATGGAATGCCGCAACGGTGCCGGAAATTTTTCCAGTCACATCGCGCGGCGGGCGTCGCAGCCGGTTACCCGCCATCGAACAATCCGAACCACTTTCGGATGATGCGGAGATCTACCAGGCCCTTGTTCTCGGAACCAGGGACTACGTTGTGAAAAACGGGTTCAAAAAGGTTGTGCTCGGGCTGAGCGGCGGCATCGATTCAGCGCTAACGGCATGCATCGCGGTGGATGCTTTGGGCAGTGAAAACGTCGTCGGGGTGTTGATGCCGTCGGAGTTCTCATCGCGAGGAAGCATTGAAGATTCGGAGCAGCTCGGAAAGAACCTCGGCATCGAGCTGCTGACCATTCCCATCACCCAGGTCTTTAACGCTTACAACGGCTCCCTAAAAACAGCATTCAAGCATGCGAAGCCGGATGTAACTGAAGAGAACCTCCAGGCAAGGATTCGTGGAAACTACCTGATGTCTCTATCGAACAAGTTCGGCTGGCTGGTTTTGAGTACCGGGAACAAGAGCGAGGTCAGCAGCGGCTACTGCACTCTCTACGGCGATATGGCCGGCGGCTTCGCCTTGCTAAAGGATGTGATGAAGACGACCGTGTTTCACCTGGCGGAGCACTGCAATCGCGTTGCAGGCCGTGAACGTATTCCCCGGACGATTATCCAGAAGCCACCGTCTGCGGAACTGCGCCCGAACCAGCTCGACACCGATTCGCTTCCACCTTACGAAGTATTGGATCCTATCCTCAAAGCGTACGTCGAGGAAGACCGAAGCCTTTCCGAAATCGTCGATATGGGTTTCGATGAGCAGCTTGTTCGCCGCGTCATTCGCATGGTAGACACCAATGAATACAAGCGCCGCCAGGCCGCGCCGGGCGTGAAGATCACGCCGCGCGCGTTCGGGCGGGATCGGCGCATGCCGATTACCAATCGATTCCGGTAAGCGTCTAAGGGGCTGGGTGTCAAATTAAGGTCATTCATCATGAATAGGCCATTCGAAATACTCGAACAATGGGTCAGGCAAGGACGCATTCATTTGGCAGCCGTGCCCGCGCTCGATGCACCTTCAGGTGAAACCGAAAGTGCTAACGGTGAAACCCGGGACTTTTCTGTGGAAACTCTTCCAGCGGGCCTTTCCGATGACGAACTGTTTGAGTATGCAATGAAAGATGTGCGGTCGCTCGGATGGAGCGCGGTTCCGCTTCACAATCGTCCTCCGATGGAGATCCAAGCTCAGGATGACGAACAGGATGCCCTGCGCGCGCTCGAAGAGTTTGTGCGTGACGGCAACGTCGCGTTTGAGCAGACCGCCGAATACATCGAAGGCTCCGTGCATCCGCACGGACGCCTCTATCTCGATGACCTGCGATCCGGACGCTTCTCCATTCAGGCGCATCTGGATTTACACGGTCTGAATCTTCAAAACGCCCGCTTCATTCTTGGGGAGTTCTTGCTGGAATCCGTCCGGGCCGGCTTTTCCTGTGTTCGTGTGATTCACGGCCGTGGCCGTCACTCCCACAAACATCATCCGATTCTGAAAGAAAACATCCAACGCTGGTTGTGCACCCGCCGCATGAGCCGACATGTTATCGCTTACACCTCCGCACGCCGATGCGATGGGGGCGGAGGCGCCGTTTACATCCTTCTGAGAAAGTGAACGCGGTCGGCTGAAGCGCACAGAGAAGCCATGAAATGAGAGCGCGTGCCCAAGTCCTTGGAAAGCCGCTGGCAGACAACGGCGATTTGGACGCCATTATCGACTAGCGATCCCAGCACGGTTTTCACGCGGCCCAGGCTTTGGGAAGCTCTTCTGGTAAGAATCGAACTGTCATAAAACACGCCGAGTAGATTCGATATGACAATGTTCCTGTGCGTCCTTTCAAAAACATTCTCGAGTGCCCGGCCGATGATCTGTTCCAGTTCGAAACAGTTCCGTGCTTGTGACGCGTCGATGAGAACGGGTTTGTCCTCGCCGGTAATCATATCCATCACTGACGCAACGGCCGCGTCGTCAATCGGATCATCAGTGACGTAGACGATCAATTGACCGGTGTCTGCTGCTGTGATCATTTCTTCATCACGCGAAGCACCCCCACAACGCGTCCGATGATGCTCAACGTTGCCGCTTCGCTCCTTTCAATCTCAATGGGATCAAATTTCGGATTTTCGGCTTTCAATGTGACGCCACGATCGGTGCGATAGAACCGCTTGACCGTCGCTTCCTCACCAATCAATGCGACGACGATTTCACCATTCGAAGCGGATTGTTGAGGATGTACCAGGACGTAGTCACCATCCAGAATGTGTGCGCCCTCCATACTGTTACCCCGGACCTTGAGCAGAAAGGCTCCCGGTGGAGCCCAATCCTTGGGAAGGTGAATCACATCTTGCACATTTTCCTGTGCCAGGAGCGGCAAACCGGCCGCGACTCTGCCGACGATCGGAATGCCGCCTTCCCGGCGCGAAGACGCTGGAATGGAAAGACTTCGCGATTGAAATCGCTTTTTCTGAAGGTAGCCCTTCCGCTCCAGAGCTGAAATGTGATCCTGAACTGTCGCAGGATAAACTCCGAACTGCCGCCCGATCTCACGTACGGAAGGAGGAAAGCCGTTGTCTTCCACATATTTATTGATGAAATTCAAAATGGCTTGCTGACGGTCCGTTAGCATGACCCCGTATACCGTACAAATGTTCGGTAGTCAACAGAAATACGATGAGTGCTTGCTCGAAATTAGTCACCGCGGTATGGTTCGGCCAGGCCCAAGGAAGGAGTTCGCATGAAGTCCGTCCGCGGGGCCGCTCTTATCCTCGCACTGTTGTTCCTTTCTTTCCTCACCGTCCTAGGCGGTGCTCTTCTCACGACATCAACGATCGACGTCTGGATCAGCGATAATTACAAAACCAACACGCAGTGTCTGTATTTGGCAGAGGCAGGAATCGAGCAGGCACGTGAACTTGTGCGCGTGTCCAGCAGGACGCCCACACAGTTGCTGACTTCTGCCGCTGGCCCGGACGACACCCTATCGACGTCTACGGATTTAGTCACGCTGTTGGCGAGTGACGACCAGCCCCTGATCCCTTCGGATGCGGCCCTTCGAGTCACGGGCCAACCCTTGATCGACAGTTCGGGACGAATCATCGGCAGGTACCACGTTTGGCTCCGCAACGACAATGCAGAAAGCATGGCGGCGCCGATGGATCACAATCAGGTCTTGACCTTATTGAGCTTCGGCGTCATGCGGGGCACTCGAAAGGTGATCGAAGTCACAATCAAGAAGGCAAAATTCCCCAAGTTGCCCGCGGCGGTGACGTTCGACGGGCCCGCCAGCGGGTTTGATTACGCCAACTCCACGCTGGCTGGGATCGACGGAAATGACGCCGGTGCCGCTCGGGAAGACGAAAACGCCGTTGGCGTCGTTGACGACAACGACGTAGGCCGTATCGTGAATGCCCTGATCGGGCCGCCGGACTTGAGAGCCACTTACTCTGGCGTATCCGGCATTCATCCGGACGTCGCAAATACCGAAGGCGAAATGGAGCCCGCGTTGAAGAGGGTAAGCGGTCTCGAAAGCCTGGTATCGGCGATCACGGCCAATGCTTCAGATGTGTACAGCCCACCCTTTGGCGCTGTTATGGCGATCGGAAACTACGGAATGGCGGCGAACTATCGAATCGCAGTCGTTAACGGCGATGTCAATCTGGGTCCTGGCTTTGGCTACGGGATCTTGCTTGCGCGCGGCGATCTGAGGGTGACCGGCAGCTTCACCTGGAACGGCCTGATCCTGATCATTGGCCAGGGAGCGCTTCACTGGAACGGCGCCGGTGATGGGTCCATTAACGGCGGACTATTTCTCGCGCGTACCCGAGCCAATGACCGCAGTTCAGAAAACCCGCTTGGCACTCTTCTCAGCTCACGTGGCGAAATCACTGCGGATTTCAACGGAGCTCGCGGCAGCGGAATCCACTACAACACATCCTTAATCGAAGCCGCGAACCAGGCACTCCCGTACAATCCGATTGCTATTCGGGAACGTTAGTCTAGCCGCGAATTACGCCAATGGGCAGTAACGCTTGATGCGGGCCATTGGCGTAATTCGCGGCTAATTTCTTTCCTTACGCCCTTATTGCTCGAGCTCGGTTATTAGCTGCGGGATCTTCGTAGAGATACTTCACGCGATTCTTGTAAATGAAAAGGTTCGGCTGTGTGTCACGCGTGATTCGGATGATATCCTTGTCGTAATATTCGATCCATCCGTGCACCTCTTCGCCATCGATAAGTTTCACGACTACAGGTGTGCGATTTTTGGAAAGACGATCGATGTATTCAGCTTCCCGGAAAGTCGTTTCGGGCGCGGCTTGCCGGCGATCTCTCCTACTGATGTATTCATTTGGGATTCGTGTTGCCATGTTCCGAAGTATTCAGTTTTCGATGTTAAGATTCAAGAGTGAAGATTCAAGCGTTACTTTTCGACCTTGGAAAGGTCCTCATCGATTTCAACTTCGATACGGGTGTTCAGGCCCTGCACGCTTGTTGCTCCATATCGCGAGACCGGTTTGAAGAAGTCCTCTGGGATGAGACGTGGATCCAACGGTATGAGCGCGGAGAGATCTCGACTGGTGAATTCCACACATATCTCTGCAAAACGGCAAATCTGAAAATGGAGCTGACGCAGTTCTGTCAGACGTGGTCCTCTGTTTTCTTGCCGGATCTGATTGTGTCGGAGAAGTTATTGGTGTTACTGAAGCGGAAATACCCGCTGATCTTGGTTTCCAACACGAATGAGGCCCATGCCGAGTTCATCCGCACAAAATATCGAATCTTCGATTATTTTGACCACCATGTTCTTTCTTACCGGGTCGGTTCCTTAAAGCCGGATATGAAGATCTTTGAGCATGCCATCCTTGCATCAGGCTGTCCGCCTGAAACGCTCTTCTTCACGGACGACCGCGAAGAAAATGTTCGTGCCGCCGAGCAGTTGGGGATTCACTCTCATCGTTTTGTGTCGGAGTCGAAGCTGATCGAGGCGCTACGGCAGGCTGGGGTCGAAATTGGCGGTAACGGAAACCACACATGAATGACGAAAAGCCGCACCTTTCCACCTACTGCGCGCACGCCGGAGCCGCAGACCTGCCTTCCCAGAACGCGCCTGCAGTAATGCCGATCTACCAGACGTCGGTATACGAGTTTGGGGACCTCGAAGAACTGGACGCGGTGTGGGAAGGGAAGAAGCCCGGATTCATTTACGGACGCTACGCACTGCCAAATCATGCTGCCCTGGAAAACATCGTAGCCAAGTTGGAACAAGGTGAGGGCGCCATCGCAAGCGCGTCAGGCATGGCCTCCATTGTGGTTGCGCTCTGGGCCCTGCTCCAAAGCGGCGATGAAGTGGTGGTCGCCAATGACTCCTACGGCGGTACTCTGAGTCTCGCCGCGCGTGATTTCCCCCGGTTTGGGATAACCAGCCGATTTGTTCCGACAACAAAGATGGCGGAGATCGAAGCTGCATTTTCATCGAGAACGAAGGTATTGCTCGTGGAAACGCTCTCTAATCCGCTGTGGAATGTTATCGATGTTAGCGGCGTTGCGAAATTATGCCGGCGAAAGGGCGTGAAGTTGCTTGTGGACAATACCGTGGCGACGCCGTATCTGGTCTGTCCACTGGCATTGGGAGCTGACGCTGTGATCCACAGCGCGACGAAGTTCCTCGGTGGTCATCACGATGTGACAGCGGGAATACTCGTCGGCTCCGGCGAATTCATCGCAGGCGCTCGCGAATCGGCTATCCGGCTGGGCGCCTGCCTGGCGCCATTCGAGGCGTGGCTGACGGTCCGGGGCATCAAGACATTCGCGCTCCGAATGGGCCGCGTCTGCTCGAGTGCACGGGAAGTGGCGAATCACCTGGAGAAGCATTCCAAGGTGCGCACGGTTTTTTACCCCGGCCTCGAGAGCCATCCCCAACGCGATATCGTCCGGCGGACCATGAAGGGACTGGGCGGCGGCATGCTTTCATTTGAGTTGAAAGAAGGAAGTGTCCGATCCGCCGAGAATTTCGTGAAGAACCTGGAGCTCATTCGCCTTGCCCCGAGTTTGGGTGGCGTCACGACAACCATTTCGCATCCCGCGAAGACCTCGCACCGTTCCCTAACGCCGGCCCAACGCGCCGAGGCTGGTATTTCAGACACGCTGCTGCGGCTTTCTATTGGCATAGAGGAACCCGAGGACATCGTGGCGGAACTCGATCGTGTGCTCGATGTCATTTAGCCGCGTCATTCGCGGCTGACGCGGGGAACCTATGGAGCGAAAAATCTTCGTCGTCTCCGACGCTACAGGAGCTACAGCCGAGCACGTATTGCAGGCTGCGCTGGCACAGTTTGAAGCGGAGAACGTCGAGATCGAGCGGCGGCCGCAGACGCGAACCATCGAACAGATCCGGCAGGTGATCGACGAAGCGCGGGAAAGTGGTGCGATGGTTGTGCACACCATGGCGTCAACGGGACTGCGCCGGGAAGTCTATTTGCGTGCGACGGAGCGGAGTGTGCGCTCGGTCGATCTGCTGGGCAATGTACTGTCAGATTTAAGCACGTTTCTTGGGGCTCCTCCGGGCGGTGTTCCCGGCGGACTGCATCGTCTTGACGAGAACTACTATCGGAGAACGGACGCTCTCGCGTTCGTCGTCAAGCACGATGACGGGCTTGGTCTGGAGGACCTTGGGCGGGCCGATATCGTTCTGGTCGGAATTTCCCGCACATCGAAAACACCCCTTTCCATCTATCTGGCCGTTCGAGGCTATTTCGTCGCCAACGTGCCCATCTTGAATGGGGTTGAACCGCGGCCCGAGCTATTCAAGATCGATCAGCGGCGAGTGGTGGCCCTGCGGATGGATCCGATTCGTTTGCGGCACATTCGTGAGCAGCGCCTGAAGTCTTTTCCGGAGGACGCGCGGCAATCCTATACGGATGCCCGAATGATTCAACAGGAAGTGGCTTATGCCGACGACATTTTCAGGCGGGCGTCATGGCCGGTCGTCGATATGAGCCTGAAGTCTCTCGAAGAGGTGGCCATCGAGGTTATCAGCCTGGCTACAGACCTGCCGTACGTGCGTACGCCGGACGGGCTCCGTGCAGTCTGACGGCCACAGGCGATCCCGCAAAGTAACCCAAGTCCCTGATTTAACGTATGGAACTTTTGGCTCGTTTCCAAGTAGAATGGAGGCCGCTTGCCGATCCCAGCAGAAACTCATAGCGAAAAAAGCCGGCGCTTTTGCTCGCACTGATTCTGGCTTCGGCCCGGGTCCACACAACAAAATTCGGAGTAATCCAACGTATCCTTAAATGAGCATTTTTGAATTTTTCTTCAAATACAAACCTATCGTTTATGAAAAGGGCCGCCTGGCGTTCCAGCTTGTAGGCTCGCCTGCGTGGTTTATCCTTTTCATTATCGCCGCTGCCGCGGGCGCCTACTACGCCTACCGGAACGTTGCTCGCGATAAATACTCTATTGGCTTGGTCGTGCTCCGCGCCGTCACGTTCAGCGTGCTGGCGTTCATCTTCCTCCGGCCGGTCCTCAATATCTCTACTGTCCTGCCCCAGGAAAGCTACGTTGCGGTTGTTATCGACAACTCGGAAAGCATGAAAATCAAAGATGACGGCCAGGTGTCGCGATCTGAACAGCTCCAGAAACAGTTAGAAACAACGAATTTCTTCAAGCGGCTCTCAGACAAGTTCAAGGTAAGAATGTACCGGTTTGACCGCGATGCCGAACGCATCGAACACATGGGCCGGATGAACTACAGCGGCAAGCGCACCCGGTTCGAATCCGCAACGGACCTGTTGTATCAGGAACTCGGGACGGTACCGCTTTCAGGCGTTGTACTGATCACGGACGGAGTGGACAATGCTTCAAAGCAGTGGACCGAGTCGCTCTCCCGTCTTGAAGCACGCCACATCCCCTTCTATACAGTCGGTGTAGGCTCGGAGAACATCACCCGCGATGCGGAGATTGTGAAGGTCGCCGCGCCACGCGAGACCCTGAAGGAATCGACAGCCGTTGTTGACGTGTCGTATCGCAGCCACGGTTTTTCCGGCAGGAAGGCCACGCTCTACGTCCGCGAAAATGGTGTTCTCTTGAAGTCAGAAGAGGTCGTTCTCCCGGCCGATGGCGAGATCGCCGAAAAATCCATCGACCTTCCTGTCAAAAATGAGGGTACCCGGCTCTTTTCATTCGCACTCCAGGCACAGGACGATCGCATCCCCGAGAACAACACCCTGGATGCACTGGTCGAAATCAAGAATGACCATCCGCAGATCCTCTATATAGAAGGTGAACCGCGGTGGGAGTTCAAATTCCTGCGCCGTGCAATTCAGGACGATCCCAATATCCGGCTCGTCACCCTGCTGCGCTCCTCCCAAAACAAGTTCTATCGTCAAGGCATCGACAAGGAAGAGATGCTGGCCGAGGGCTTCCCGAAAAAGCGCGAAGAGCTTTTCCAATACAAAGGCCTCATTTTCGGCAGCATCGAGTCCACTTTTTTCACCCAGGATCAACTGAAGATGGTCGTGGACTTCGTTAGCAACCGCGGTGCCGGATTTCTCATGATGGGTGGACGAAATTCGTTTGTCGGCGGACGTTATCAGAATAGTCCGATAGCCGACATTCTTCCTATACAGATGTCGCAGGAGGATCGCACGCCTATTATCGGCCGCCTTAAGCTTGCCGTCACCGATTATGGCCGAACGCATCCGTTGATGAAACTTTCCCCCGATGCGAACGCAAACATCAAGCAGTGGTCGGAACTGCCGCCTTTGAACGACTTCAACAAGACACTTGAAGCGAAGGTCGGCGGCATTGTCCTTGCCCGTGGCCAAACAGAACAAAAAGGTAGTTCAGAGCCCATCCTGCTTGCATATCAGCGATACGGACGTGGCCGCACCATGGCCTTTACCAGCGGCAGCAGTTGGCGCTGGCAGATGGAAATGGATCACGAGGACATGACGTACGAACTCTTTTGGAAGCAGGTTCTGCGCTGGCTCGTCAATACTTCACCCGATCCTGTAATGATCAGCTCCGACAAGGACACCTATCTTCCCGGCGAAGCCATACGGCTTTATGCGGAGGTTTCAAACAAGACGTTTGACCGGATGAACAATGCGAAAGTCATAGCCAAGGTCACCAATCCGGACGGCGTCACCGAATCGCTTGCATTGGATTGGAATGGCGCGCAGGAAGGCGTCTACCAAACCGAATTGAATGCCGGCGAGAAGCCTGGCATTTACCGGGTGGAAATCGACGCTGCTCAGGGTTCGGAGAACCTCGGAACGAACCGCACGGCTTTCCAGGTTCAGGATCGGCCGGTCGAGTATTACAACGCACTGTTGGATACCCGGTTTCTCCAATCGGTCGCCTCAGCGACAGGTGGCCGCTACTACCCATTATCGAAAATCGGCGATGTCCCGGACGACGCCGTATACGTCGCAGGCGAAACGTCATTTGTCGAGCAGAAAGAGTTGTGGGACGTCCCATTTCTCTTCATGCTGCTATGTGTCACCCTGGCGGGGGAGTGGTTCTGGAGAAAGAGGAAGGGTCTGGCATGAAATTTCGTCTTTTGCTCGCCTTCATCCTGTTCTTGCCCGCCGTGGTATTGGCCGATTCCAGCGCGCTCATCCTCAGCGGTGTTCCCGGCAGTCCCGATCACGCAGAAAAATTTGCGAAGTGGACCGAAGGCACACGCAAAGCGCTGGTCGAAAAATTCGGATTCTCGCCGGAACGAGTCCTTGTGCTATCGGACAAGAAGACGGCTCAAGCCGATGTCAGGGCTGCGTTCGCCACGCTGAAACAGCAGCTCAAACCAACCGACTCCTTCTTTCTGTTCTTCATCGGCCACGGGAGTGGGGAAGGGGATTACAAATTCAATATCAGTGGTCCAGATTTCACTGCTGCGGATTACAACAAGCTCTTGTCCACGCTCAGCGTGGGCCGGATCGTGATCGTAAACGGAACCAGTGCCAGCGGGGGAGCCATCGAAGCATTCGCTGGAAAGAATCGCATCATTGTCACGGCAACACGTAGTGGTCAGGAAGGCAACGATACCGTTTTCTACGAATACTTCCTCGAGGCGCTCCAGAGCCCCGCCGCGGACGAGGATAAGGACCAGAAGATTTCCGTCTGGGAAGCGTTCAAATACGCTTCAGCAGCCGTGGAGCGCTTCTATAAAGAGGAAGGCCGGCTCGCGACCGAGCATCCGCAGATTTCAGACAATGGAGCGGACAAGACCGGGGCAACCATCAAGGATCCTCCTCTGCTGGCCCGCTCGACGAGCTTCCAGGTCGACCGGCCGATCGTTTCCAGTGATCCCAGGGTGCAGGCGCTATTGAACGAGAAGAAGGATCTCGAACAAAAAATCGAATACCTGCGCGTGAACAAAGCGGCGACTCCCGACGCCGAATACGAAAAGCAATTGGAAGACTTGTTCGTGCAGTTGGCGCTGAAGAACCAGGAAATCAGCCAGCAGGAGAAGAAGAAATGAAGAAATATTTCGAATTGCGAATTTCGGATTGCGAATTTCGGGGGCGCTGGCGAGCAAATTCGAAATCCGCAATTCGAAATTCGAAATTGCTCGTCGGCTTTCTACTTTTTCTTCTCTTCAGCTGTGGAGCACTCTGGCAGACCGATATACCTGGAGCAATCGAGCAGGCGCGAACGGGCAAGTACAAAGAAGCAGCCGCTACACTGGAAACGGTTGTTGCCGGAGGAAACTTCGATCCTCAAGTCGTCGAGAGCCTTTACAACGCATGGATTCGCCAGGGCGAATACACGAAGGCGCGCGATCGATTTGAAACTTGGTCGGCGGCGAACGCCGCTTCCGCACCCATTCGGCTTGCGGCGGCGCGCGTCAATCACCTGACAGGGAATTTCGATCGGGCCCTGACGCACCTGAATCCCATTCAAACTGCCCCTAATATCGCAGTCGCCGCACAATTCGAAAAAGCGAAAGTGTTGGAAGATACGGGCAAACGTGACGACGCAAAGGCGATTTACGACAAGCTGATCGCGAATCTCCAGGGCACGCGCTCGCCAAACGATCTCGTGTACGTTGCCCGCGCGATGTGGGCAACCGGCTACTTTCATGATGCGAACGATGTCTTCAAGCTGGCGACCCAGGGCAATCCCCGCAATGCCGAAGCGTTCGTGGTCTGGGGCGATCTACTTGCGGAAAAATACAATGAGCCCGAAGCCCTCGCAAGCTATGAGGATGCGCTGAAAATCGATTCCAACTTGCCGGAAGCGCACCTCGGTATGGCTAGAAATCTCGCCATGACCGACCCTGAACGAGCGGGCACGGAGCTTGAGCACGCGTTGACGATGAACCCGAACTCCGTCGAAGGACACTTGCTCACGGCCGAGCAGGATATCGATTCGGAACAGTACGACAAGGCTCAAAAGGATATTGCCAAAGCTCTTGTCGTGAATCCGCGGTCCGTGGAAGCCCTCAGCCTGTTGGCTTCGATCAATTTCCTTCAGAGCAACAAAAGCGAGTTCGACAAGTACGTGGCTCAAGTACTCGAGATCAATCCGTACTACAGCAATCTCTACGACACGATTGCCGATAATTGCGTTTCCTTGCGCCTTTACAAGGAGGCTGTGGATTTCGCGCGCGAGGCGCTTCGCCTGAATCCGAACGACTGGAACGCAATGAGCGTGCTCGGAGTCAATCTGTTGAGGATCGGTGAGGAAGAGGAAGGAAAAGCCACGCTCGAGAAGGCGTCCGCGGGTGATGCGTTCAACGTTTCGACCCACAACACGCTCACGCTTCTGGACAGCTTTGCCAACTTCGACCGGTACGAGACCGCGAACTTCAAGATCAAGCTTCACAAGAAAGAGAGTGCCGTCCTGCGGCCATATGTGACGGAGCTTCTCGAGAAGGCGTACAAGACGCTCAGCGAAAAATATGAATTCAAGCCTCAAGGCCCGATCACATTCGAAATGTATCCGGACCATGCCGATTTCGCTGTCCGCACGCTGGGTTTGCCGGGTATCGGGGCACTGGGCGTGTGTTTTGGGAAACTTTTCGTGATGGATTCCCCATCGGCGCGGAAGCCCGATACGTTTAACTGGGGCAGCACGCTGTGGCACGAATTCACGCACGTCATCACGCTTCAGATTACCGATCACAAAATTCCGCGATGGTTTTCGGAAGGCTTGTCGGTGTACGAGGAACGAAAAGCATATCCAGGTTGGGGAGACGATCTGAAGCTGGACTATTTGGCTGCAATTAAAGGGAAGAAGCTTCTGACCACGGCAGAATTGAACAACGGTTTCATCCGGCCGAAATATCCCGCGCAAGTTTTGGTTTCGTATTATCAGGCATCGCTGATCTGCGACTACATCGAGCAGAAGTTCGGCTTTCCGGCTATCAAGCGGATGCTCGCGCTGTACAAAGCAGGTAAGGGCACGGCAGATGTCTTCAAGGAAGCGCTAAATCTTACTCTCGAACAGTTCGATACCGAGTTTTTCAAGTGGGTCGACGACAGAGTGAAGTCTCTAGACGTCAAGCCATTCACGGACCTTATTAGCAGTGGGCAGCAGGCGCTGGCGAGTGGTGACACGGATAAGGCGATCGAAATTTTGAGCCGCGCTGTGGAGATGTACCCCGAATACAGCGACGAGCACAATGCATACGAGCCCCTCGCTGACGCGTATCTGAAAAAAGGAAACAAGAAGGCTGCTGTCGATACACTGAAGCAATTTCTGAACTATTCGGAGACCGGTTATAAGGCCAGCCTGAAGCTGGCGGACCTGCTTCAGGAAGACGGTGACATCACGGGCGCGCGACACGCGCTGGAAGGTACGATTTACATCCGGCCGCTCGATCTTGAAGGACATCAGAAGCTGGGTGACATTCTGCTGACTCAAAAACAATTCGCTCCTGCCGCCCGCGAATTTGGGACCCTGCTTACGTTGAACGCTCCCGACCGCGCCGGCGCATATTACAAACTTGCGGAAGCGAACCTGGGCCAAGGCAATCGCCAGGATGCGAGAAGGAATGTCATGAGGGCTTTGGAGATCGCGCCATCCTACGCGCCGGCTCAGGAATTGTTGTTAAAAATTGTGAGGTAATCGTGGAACTAAGCGTCGAACAAAAGAAGGAGTTGGAAACAGTCGAACGTTTTCATTCGGACTTGAGACGAATTGATCGGGAGGTCCGCAAGATTATCGTCGGCCAGAAAGAAGTCGTCGATCAGGTGATGATCTCAATGCTGACCGGCGGACACTCTATCATCACGGGCGTCCCGGGTCTGGCCAAGACGCTGTTGATCTCAACCGTGGCTCAGGTGTTGCACCTCAATTTCAAACGCATTCAGTTCACGCCGGATTTGATGCCCGCCGACATTACGGGAACCGAAATCATTGAAGAGGACCGCGTGTCGGGGAAACGCGTCCGGGTATTCGTGAAGGGTCCAATTTTCGCCAACATTATTCTGGCAGATGAAATCAACAGAACTCCGCCGAAGACGCAGTCCGCACTGCTCGAGGCGATGCAGGAAGGATCGGTCTCGATCGAAGGTAATACCTACATTCTCGAGAAACCTTTCTACGTCCTTGCTACGCAGAACCCCATCGAATTGGAGGGCACGTATCCATTGCCGGAAGCGCAGCTCGACCGGTTCATGTTCAACGTCATTATCGAATACCTCAATGAAGAGGAAGAGATCCAGGTCGTGAGTCAGACGACCTCGCTGCGAACCGTCGAGTTCGAAAAAACAATCAGCGGTCCGGAGATCATCGAGTTCCAGCGGCTCGTCCGGAAGATGCCGGTGGCCGAGTCCGTCATGCGTTATGCCGTCCAGTTGGCTCGAACGAGCCGTCCCAGCGGCGAGAATCCGCCGGACTTCATCAAGCAATATGTGAACTACGGGGCCAGCTTACGCGCTTCGCAGTTCCTCATTCTTGGCGCTAAGGCGAGAGGGTTGATTCATGGACGCTACAACGTAGCGGTCGAAGACATACAGGCGCTTGCTTATCCCGTGTTCCGGCATCGCATTCTGACGAATTTCCACGCCGAATCTGAAGGTATCCGCTCCGAGGATATCATCCGTCGTCTGCTCGAGGCCGTGCCGGTTCCCAAGTCGGGATTGAAAGATTAGGGGAGATGAGTACTCCGGTAGCAGAAAAACCCACAAACCGTTTCATCGATCCCAAGGTTCTGGTGAAGATTCAGAACCTCGAGTTGATCGCGCGCACAGTCGTCGAGGGTTTCGTCCAGGGATTGCACCGATCGCCCTATCTGGGCTTCAGCGTGGATTTTGCGGAGTATCGGCAGTACATGCCTGGCGATGAAATTCGTCGAATCGATTGGAACGTGTTTTCGAGATCGGACCGCTTATACGTGAAGTTGTACGAAGGAGAGACCAACACGCGGGTGCTGGTCCTGCTGGATATCAGCGGTTCGATGAAATACAGTTCAGGCGACGTCAAGAAAATCGACTATGCCCGCATTCTGGCGGCGTGCCTGAGCTATTTTGCGCATCACCAGCGCGATGGTATTGGCCTCCTGACATTCGACACCGAAGTCCGAGCGCACCTGCCGGCGAGCCGCCGCCGAGGGCAGCTCTTAAACATATTGGCGGAGATCGACCGTATCGAGCCGAGTCAGCAAACCGAATTTCGAAAACCGCTCCGATTTCTGGCCGAATACCTCACGCGCCGAGGCGTCATTGTTTTGATTTCGGACCTGTATGATGAGCCGCAGAACATTATTGCGGGACTCAAGCAGCTCAAGTCGAAGGGCAACGACATCATCGTCTTTCACATTATGGATAATTTCGAGCTGACGTTTCCTTTTGCGGACATGGCTCAGTTCGAAGACATGGAAACGAAGCGCAAACTGCACGTCATCCCGGAATACCTGCGGACTCAGTATCTGGCCATATTGAACGACCATATGAATCTAATCCGGAAAGAGCTTTCCGGCGCGCGCATCGACTACACCTTGATGGATACCAGCAAGCCGTTGGACGTGGGGTTGTTCTCATATTTGGCGGCGAGGGCGAAAGGCCAATGAAAGGGAATTTCGGATTTCGGATTTCGGATTTCGGATTTGGGGAACCAGCCAAAGCGCCAGGTTTTCCCCCAAATCCGAAATCCGAAATCCGAAATCCCAAATTGGTTTTCTTATGTCGTTCCTAAACCCATTTTTTTTCATCGGCTCCCTGGCGCTGGCGATTCCGGTGTTGATTCACCTGGTGCGCCGCGAGAAATCCGAAATCGTCCCGTTTAGTTCGCTGATGTTCCTTCTGAAGGTGCCGAAGCGATCGATTCGCCAACAGAAGATCAAGAATCTTCTATTGATGGCCTTGAGGCTGCTCATCCTTGCGCTTCTCGTCGGCGCTTTCGCGCGGCCCTATCTGACCCAGCCCACGAAGCCGTCCGCCAGCACGGACCAGAATAGAGCCATCATTCTGCTGCTCGACAACTCGTACAGCATGCGATATGGAACGAACTTTCAGCGATTGAAGACCGAGGCGGTGAAGCGGATCGATGCCATGAGGGCTGGTGACCGCATGGCCTTGCTCGCCTTTAACGAGAGCGCCATGCCGCTGTCGATGCCTACTTTCGACAAGAACGCCCTGAAAGCCGCAGTCGATGCGCTGGAACCGTCTTACGCCGGGACCCGGTACTACGAAGCGTTCACACTGGCGGATCGCGTCTTCAGCCAGATGGGGAAGGAACAAAAGCAGCTGGTGCTGATTTCCGACTTTCAGCGAAACGGCTGGAATCGGTCGAGCCGGGAAAGCGTGATCGGAAGCGATGTCAAGACCGAGACCGTCAACCTGAGCGTCGAAAAACCGACCAACGTGGGAATCGATAGCGTAAGTGTGGATCAGACCAGTTTCACGCGAACGTATACCGGCCGCGTAATCGCTCGCATCCACAATCACCACAAAGACGATGCCGTGAGTGTTCCCGTTTCGGTAAGTCTTGGCGATAGAGAGACTGCCCGCAAGATCGTGAACGTTCCTGCGAACTTGACGGCGCTCGCGGAATTTACCGGCTTCGACCTGCCGCTCGGATTTTCAAAAGGCCGTGTCCGCATCGAAGCTCAAGATCCGCTGATGCTGGACAATGACTTTCTATTCGCTCTGGAGCGCCGCGAAAAACTGAACGTCCTTGTGATTGATGCCGGCCGCGCGAAGCAAAGTTTGTATCTACGCCAGGCGTTCACGTCGTCGCCGGACCTGCCGTATGAAGTAATGCTCATGCAGGCGCAGAGTGTGACGCCGGAAGAGGTTGCCCGGCACGAGGTGGTCGTCGTCAACGACGTGCCGCGGCTCCCGGACAAAGTCCGCGAACGTATGGATGAGATGAGAAAGAGCGGGCAAGGCCAGTTGATTATTCTTGGCGAGAACTCCGACATTGGCTGGTGGAACAGCTATGGAAAACTCCCTGTGAAATTGGTACAAAAGATTTTCGTCGCGAAAGATCGCGGTAGATCTTCGGTTTCGCTGACCACATACGATCGCAATCACAACATATTCAAGCCATTTGAGAAGAGCACTAAGCTGGTATTGAATTCGGCGCAATTCTTCGCATACGTCGCCATCGAAGCCAAGCCAGCGGCAACGGTTCTTGCAAAATACGAGGATGGATCCGCAGCGCTCGTGGAATCGTCGAAGGACGATCATGGGTTGCTGGTATTTAACTCAACGGTAGATAACAAATGGAATGACCTTCCTCTAAAACCGTCATTCCTTCCCCTCTTCCACGAAATGATCCATTACCTGTCCCGCTACAGCGAAAGCCGAGGCTGGTACGTGCTTGGAGAAGGAATACCGGTCGTGGGGGGACTCGCAAGCGCTGCGGCGGCGGTCATCGATCCCAACGGCGACAGACAGGCCCTCGGAAACCTGAGCACCGGGCAAACTCGCTTCTTTACACCAGTTAAGCCTGGGTTCCACGAAATCCGGGTCGGGCCGGATACCCGGTTCGTTGCGGTGAATCCCCCCTCCTCGGAAAGCAACCTCGAAAGCATGCCGCCCGAGGATCTGTTGGCCAGTGTCCAGCGCACTCCGGGCGAGGCCGCCCAGCAGGCCGGAGTCTTCGGGGACGAGGAGAAAGAAGACTACGCGAGGCGCCAGACGGGGTGGTGGTATTTCTTATTGGTTGCTTTATTGGCGGGTATGGCGGAAATATATATAGCGAACCGGGCGTATAAGGCGTCCTGAGGGAGGCCATTCCAACCGAAAGGGAGAACACGAATGAGACCAAGCGAAGAGTTACTCCAGAAGATCGGCATTGTCAGAAGCAGATGGAAGGCGTTCCTGTGGGTTCGAGGGCTATCGTGGGTCTTGGGCGTCTTGGTTGCCTCGCTTCTGATCGGTTTCGCGGCCGCGAATTCAACGGGCTTTCCTGGATGGGCAGTAACGGTGCTGCGGCTCGGCCTCGTAGCGGCTTTTGTTTTCACATTGGTAAGGCGTCTGATCCTGCCGTTGCGGAGAACGCCCACGGATACTCAACTCGCCCGCTTTGTCGAGGAGAAAAACCCCGGACTCAAGGATCGCCTTGTCAGCGCCGTTGAGGCTGTTCAGAAAGCTAAAATCGAGCAGGTGGCCTTTGTCCATTTGCTGACCAAGGACGCTCTCGATCGGACCAAGCACGTGCGCTTTCGCGATCAGGTCAACAAGCGCAAGTTCGGCACGTTCGCGGCGTTGAGCGCCGTTTTCGCTGTGTCTCTGCTGATCAGCCTTTACATTTCGTCGCTATTCTTCCCTATCGGAAGCGCAAGACTCCTTGCCGGCCTTCTCAAGCCGCCGGCGATCGATGCGTATGAGTTGAAGGTCACGCCGGGGGACACAACGGTTCCACGCGGCAGTGACGTCGTCATTCAGGCCATTGCGCAAGGCTTTGACCCGCAGCGCGCTGAAGTGCATTTGCGATACGCGAATGGCACGCAGTGGGAAGCTTCGACTATGGAAGTAACACCCCAAACTGTTCCCACTTTCAGGCACCTGGTTTTTAATCTGCAGGAACCCGTGCATTATTTTGTGGAAGCCGGCGGATACAAGTCTAAAGAATTCACGATCGATGTTGCGGACCTCCCGCGAGTCGAAAAGCTGGACTACACGTACCACTACCCGCCCTATACCGGATTGGCTGTAAAGAAAGAAGAGAATGCGTCGGACATGGTGGCCCTGAAAGGCACCGAAGTTGAAGTCGTGGTGACCGGAAGCCAGGCCCTGTCTGGAGGGCGCATTGTCTTCGCCGACGGTAAGGCGATACCGCTTCAACCCAGCGGCGAGAAAATGGCCACCGGCCGCGTGACCGTCGATCGGACGACGACGTTCCGGATCGAGCTCACCAACACCGATAGACAGAAATATCTCGGGCTCGAAGAGTTCTCTATGGAAGCGCTCGACGATCAAAAGCCAATTGTCGAGTTCACGAAGCCCGGACGAGACACAAAGGCTACCAAGGTCGAAGAGGTCTTCACGGAGCTGCGCGCAGAAGACGACTTCGGAGTAAACCAACTCGAGCTGTATTACTCCGTTAACGGCTCTCCGGAGCAGAAAATTGAACTCTTCACCAACAAAGGGGAGAGTCCGAAAGAGATCTCGGCATCACATACGTTCTTCCTGGAAGAACACGATCTGCAGCCCGGCGATTTCATCACCTACTACGGAAAGGCCGTCGATAGCCATCGTCCACCGAACACCGTGTCCACGGATATCTACTTCATCGAGGTCCGTCCATTCGGACGCGAATATTACCAGGGACAGCAAGGTGGAGGCGGCGGCGGTGGTGGAGAGGATGATTCCGCCGAAGCACTGTCGAAGCGGCAGAAAGACATCATTGCGGCCACGTTCAAGCTGATACGCGACAAAGCCAAGTTCCAGACCAAGGAGTGGACGGACAACATCCATGCTGTCAGCGCCAGCCAGTCGAAACTTAGCGAGCAAACCAACACCTTGATGCAGCGTCTTGCGCGGCGCGGCCTCAGCGGCCAAAGCAAGACCTTCAAAGATCTCTCGGAAAATCTCAAGCAGGCCATCGAACAGATGGGCCCCGCCGCCGAGCAGTTAAAAAATGAACAGGCCGATGCGGCTCTCCCCTATGAGCAAAAGGCCCTCCAGTACCTTATGCGCGCCGAAGCGCTGTTCACCGAAATCCAGGTCACGATGGGAAGTCAAGGAGGTGGCGGGGGTGGGCGCCAAAGCGCCGAGGACCTTGCTGACCTGTTCGAACTGGAGCTCGATCAAAATAAGAATCAGTACGAAACGCTCCAGCGCGGCGAGAAGCAGCAGAACCCGCAGGAGATCGATGAAGCCATTCGTAAGCTAAAGGAACTTGCCGAGCGTCAGCAAAAGCTCATGGAACGAAGGGCGCAACAGGCTCGAAATGGGGGGTCCGGTGGCGGCAGCGACCAGATGACGGCTCAGGAATTGCAGAAAGAAACTGAACGTCTCGCACGGCAGCTGGACAAACTTTCACGTGAGAACAATGACCGGCAGATGGCTGACGTGAGCCGCTCTCTACAACAGGCTGCCCGCAACATGCAGCAGCAGGGGCAGAGCGGCACTCCTCAGCAGCAGCAACAAGCGGCTCAGCAGGCACTCGAACAACTCCAGCGCGCTCAGCGATTGCTGACTCAGGGCCGCGGTGGCAACATGGATCAGCAACTGGCGCAATTGCAACAACAGGCGAAGCGGCTGAGAGAACAACAGAACAAGATCGCGGATCAAGCCGAGCAGCTCGCCGCGAGTCCGAATAATGACGGCAAGCGACGGGCCCAGGAAATCAACCAGCAAAAAGATCCTGTTCAGTCGGAATTGAAGTCGATGACCGATGGGCTCGAGGCCTTGAGCAACAGTCAGGAAAACCGGGAGGCCGCCAACAAGGCCCGTAGCGCCGCGAATACGATCAAGTCGAAAAATCTGCAGGGCCAAATGAATCAGAGCAGGCAGTTCCTTGACAACGGCTATTACAACTACGCGGCACGCAATGAGCGCGAAATCGAAAAAACTCTAGGCGATGTCGAAAAACAGATTGGCCAGGCTGCATCGGCGGCGAATAACACAGAAGAGAAAAAATTGCAGAACGCGCTGAATCAGTCCAGCCAAACCATTCAGAGCCTGGAATCCATGCAGCGCCGGTTGCAGTCCCAGCAGCAGAATCCAAACCAGCCGGGCCAGCCGGGGCAACAGGGCCAGCGGGGTCAGGAAGGGCAACAGGGTCAACAGAACCAGCAGGGTCAACAGAACCAGCAGGGTCAACAAGGCCAGCAGGGTCAACAAGGCCAACAAGGTCAGCAGGGCCAACAAGGCCAGGGCCAACAGGGCCAGGGCCAACAGGGCCAACAGGGTCAGGGTGGAGGCCAGCAGGGCGATTCGCGCAATGCGCAGGGGCAGGAGAATGGCCGCGTTGGACCGAATGTAGGTGCACAGAACTATGGCAACGCTACCGGACCGGGGAATTATGATCCCCGCCAGTGGTCTCGGGAACTTGGAGAACGGCTGCGTGAGATTCAAGACATTCAGAACGAGCTTGGCCGTAATAATCCGCTGGCGAATGATCTCAACCGTATTGCCGGTGACATTCGCGCTCTCATGCGCGATCCGAGGATAGGAAATCCACAGGAAATCGAAAGGCTGGCACAACAGATCATCGATCCGTTCAAGTCTGTCGAACTCGAGCTGAGCCGTTCGTTGGAACTCCTGTTGGCGAAGGAAAACGTTCGTTCGGCGCAGGAAGAGGAGATCCCGGCGGCTTACAAGAAGCTGGTCGAGGAGTACTACAAGAAGCTGTCGAATACGAAGCCGTAATCAACACATACAAAGGCACAAAGAAGGCCGCGATCAGAGTTATCTGGCGCGGCCTTCGTTGTGTGTTGGCGCCTGTCGTCCGGGCCGGGACTTGTCCTGCGAGCCAGTGGTGTCAGAATTAGCCGAAATGGAGGCTCGTGTCCTTCGCCCTCTGGGAGAAGGTGGCCCGGGCGAAGCGCGAGCCCGAAAGGGCGAAGCCTTAATAAAGGGCCGGATGAGGGTGCATTTCCTGCCCTCACCCGGCGCTTCGCGCCACCCTCTCCCAAAGGGAGAGGGACATGCCCGAAACAGGTTTCCCAATTGAGAATCCCATGAAACCCGCATCAATCCTGCTTTTGGAGCGCTCTGGCGCTCAGGCAGACATCTTATCTCTCATGCGGATGTTTTTGCGGCAGCCGTAGCCTGCGCAATCGGCGCTACAATGATGACCGGTGATCCCTAGCTCATCCGACCGAAGGATACTCAAGTCCGGACAACAAAGCGGCCATGTTTGATGACCCAACATCCCTTAGCGCATTAGTTAAATCGCTGGCGCACACTTTTGCTGAAGGGGTCCGGCGGAACAAGTTGGCAGCCAGTCTTTCGATACTCACTCTGATCCTTTCTACGGCGCTCAGTCTTACCAGCGAATTCGACGAGCGACCCAGATACCGCCAGACCATTCTTCCGGAAGTCCAGCGAGCCGAAGAGCAATTCCTTCGAGCCATGCAATACGCCGAGGACGCCCCCAGTGACGATTGGCGTCTCTATTATTTCATTACGGCCCATCGCAGTGCGAAAGACGTGCTTCGCGTCGCGAAATCGCAATATCCCGTCACGGCCAAAGGCCGAATAGCTCACGATGCCTTGATCCGCTACTACGAATTCGTCAATGAAGAACTCGCCATCATCCGGACTGAAATGAGCTTGCACGAAGGGTATGACTACATGGCCGAATGGAATCGACGTGATGCTGAGTTCCTGGCTGTTCGGGAACAATGGGCTCGGTGGGCGAATGAAACCGGGGCGGCGCTTGGTCCGTTCCCTTAAACAGGCCGGGCACGATCGCGTGGAATTCCGCAAGCTTGAAAGGCAAATTCCCGATTACTGGATCTAATACAGCGGGAACTTATCGCACAACCCGTTCACTTCGTGCAGCACCCGCTTTTGGACTCCCTCGTCATGGATGGCGTTCAGCACGTCGGCGATCCAGTCGCCGATGGCTTCCATTTCGGGTTCCTTCATACCGCGTGTCGTTAAGGCTGGGGTTCCGATACGGATTCCGCTCGGCGTTATCGGTGGATTCTGGTCGAATGGAATCGTGTTTTTGTTTACGGTAATGCCGGCTTTATCGAGAGACTCTTCGGCTTGTCTGCCATTAATACCTTTGGAGAATACATCCACCAGAAAAAGATGCGTGTCGGTCCCACCGGAGACAATCCGGTAGTTACGTTTCGCGATTCTTGCGGCTAACGCTTTCGCATTACGGACGACCTGCCGAATATAAGTTGCAAAACTTTCCGTCGCCGCTTCTTTGAAACAAACGGCTTTCGCTGCGATGACGTGCACGAGCGGTCCGCCCTGCATCTCCGGGAAGACGGATCGATTGAGATCTTTGGCGAAACTATCGCGGCACATGACGATTCCGCTGCGGGGACCGCGAAGCGTTTTATGAGTCGTGCTCGTAACGAATTCCGACTGCGGTACCGGCGACGGATGCTCGCCGGCTGCTACAAGCCCGGCGATGTGCGCGATATCGACCATCATCATCGCTCCGGTTTCTTTCGCGATTTTGGAGATTCGATCGAAATCGATAATTCTTGGATACGCGCTGGCCCCAACGACGATCAGTTTGGGTTTGTGCTGTTTGGCCAGACTCGCCAATTCGTCATAATCGATCACTTCAGAATCCTTGCGTACTCCGTATGGCACGATGCGATAGTACTTTCCGGAGAAATTCAAAGGGTGACCGTGGGTGAGATGGCCGCCATGCGACAGGTTCATTCCCAACACCGTATCGCCGGGCTTCAAGATGGTAAGATAGACCGCCATATTGGCCTGGCTTCCCGAATGCGGCTGAACATTCACGTGCTCGGCGCCGAAGAGTTTCTTTGCGCGCGTGATCGCGAGGTTCTCGACCACATCGACGAACTCGCAACCGCCGTAGTAGCGGCGGCCCGGATACCCTTCGGCGTACTTATTTGTAAACACGGAACCCGTTGCTTCAAGAACACCCCGGTACGTGAAATTTTCCGAAGCGATCAGTTCCAAACCTCTGGATTGCCGCCGTTCTTCATTTTTGATAGCGGCGTAGATTTCTGGATCGAGTTCTTTCAGGGGAGTATTGATACGATTCACGCGGACCTCGCTTTAGTAAGTGACCGGTCTCGCCGTCTAGACGTTCCCATGGATGGGCTGAACGTCACCATGGATGGCGCGCCGCGGTGCGGCGGGCTCCCGTTGCACTCTAGCACGCTATGTTATAATTTCGCACCATGTTTGGCCTGAACAGCAGACAGATCTTCATTCTGCTGATGTTGGTTGTTTTTCTTTTTGCGGCATATCAATACGTTCCGCCCTACTTCACGGCATTCGAATTCAATGATTTCATCCGGCAGGAAGTGAAGTTCGCGGCCACCTCCAGAAAAACCACTGAAAAACTCCGGACGGATATCGTTGAGAAGGCTAAAGAGATGGGCGTTCCGGTTGCCGCGCGTGATATTCGTATTACGCGTAGAGGGCCGTCGTTCACGCTCGAGTTGGAGTATCGGTTTCCAATCGACTTGAAGATTTACCGCCACGAGTTGGTATTCCACGCTTCCGAGACCGGGGAAATATTCGAGAATGCTAGCAATTGAGCGCGGGCTCGAAATCGTCATGTCCGTTGCGAAGGCCAAAGACCGTCCGGGCCGCATGGCGGTCGAATCGGTTCCGCTTTCAGAGTCCATGTCCCGCATTCTACGTGAAGATATCGTCAGCGATGCCGATTCACCGAGATTCGACAAGGCGATCCGCGATGGTTTTGCCGTGCACTTTGAAGACCTGGCGCAGGTTCCAGTGGTCCTTGAAGTGATTGGGGAATCCCGGGCCGGGGCTGGCGCCGACATAATAGTTGAACGGGGCCAGTGCTGCGAAATCATGACGGGAGCGCCGCTGCCGGCTGGAGCGAACGCGGTGATCATGGTCGAAAATACGGAAAGACTGTCGCCAAACTCCGTTCGACTTCTCAAATCCGTGCGCGAGAACGAAGGCCTGCTTCGACGCGGAGCCGAGGCCCAGGAGGGCGAGACTATCCTCAAGGTCGGGCGGCGAATCGGTCTTGCCGATCTGGGTCTTCTGGCCGGTTCAGGGAAATCCAAGGTCCCGGTTTCCGCGAAACCGCGCGTTGCGATTATCGCCACGGGCGACGAGTTAGTCGAGGTTCACGAAAATCCGAGGCCCGGCCAGATCCGGAACAGCAACAGCTACACGCTTTATTCACAAGTGCTCGAGGCGGGTGGCGCACCTGTTCTGCTAGGTATCGGGAGGGATAATCTTCAGGATCTCCGAAGCAAGATCCAGCGCGGCCTCCAGGACGATGTTTTGCTCGTGTCCGGGGGCGTTTCGATGGGGAAATACGATCTTGTCGAAGCTGTGTTTGCGGAATTCGGCGTGGAAGTGCTGTTCGACAAAATTGCCATGAAACCCGGGAAACCCACGGTGTTCGGCCATCGCGGTGACACCTACGTTTTTGGTTTGCCTGGCAATCCGATTTCAACCATCGTTTCGTTTCACGTGTTTGTACGCCCTCTGATCCTGTTTTTGCTCAAAGCCGAGAACACCAAGCCCAAGATGCTCGAAGCAGAGCTCGAAGCGCCTGCGAAATGCGACCCCGAGCGTGCCGCGTTGATTCCGGCCTTGGTTCGCTTTGAACGGGGACAGTACCGGATTGCGACGGCGCCGTGGAAGGGTTCTTCGGACCTCGTCGGTCTGGCTCGGGCAAACGCCTTGATTGTGATACCACGCCGTGCGGGCGTGCTGGAGCCTGGCGAAACCGTGCAGTTCCTGCCGATGGAGTGAAAGTGGCTTCGAGAAAAGACGAATTGACTCACCTCGACAAAGAAGGCCGGGCGCGGATGGTTGATGTGAGCGGCAAGGCCGAGACTGTACGTTCGGCGCGTGCGGAGGCATTTGTCGAGATGTCGCCGGCGACGGTAAAACTGCTTCGGGAGAAAGGTGTTCCAAAGGGAGACCCGCTCGAGGTTGCGCGAATTGCCGGCATACAGGCGGGGAAGAAGACTTCGGAGTTGATTCCTCTATGCCATCCATTGCCTCTCACCCATTTGGACGTCTTTATTGAAGTCATCGACGCCGGCGCGCGCATCGAAGCCGTGGCCAGGACGAAAGCCGAAACGGGTGTCGAGATGGAAGCGCTGACTGCAGCGTCGGTAGCTGCTCTGACGCTCTATGACATGTGCAAGGCGGTGGAGAAAGCGATTTCTATCGGTCCTGTGCGGCTACTCGAGAAAAGTGGCGGAAAAAGCGGCCACTGGGTGCGGAAGATTTGATATGTTGTAATGAGTCGCGCCAAATGCATATGGCTCTCGGAAAAGCCTTAGTCCTCACGATCAGCGATTCGGCATCCGCCGGCAAGCGCGACGACCTTTCCGGGCCTGAAGCGAAAAGAATCCTGGAAGAAGCAGGCTTCGAGGTAGCTGCAATTGAGGTTTTGCCCGACGAGCGCAGCGATATAGAATCGCGCCTTTGCCGGGCGAGCGATGAAGGGTTCCGTCTGGTGGTGACATCCGGTGGCACCGGACTCTCGCCGCGGGACGTCACGCCGGAGGCGACTGGGGCCGTCATCGACCGCAATGTGCCGGGAATCGCGGAACTGATGCGGCTGGAGAGCCTGAAGATTACGCCAAAGGCGGCCTTGTCGCGGGCAGTTTCGGGAATCCGGCAGTCGACCCTGATAATCAATTTGCCCGGAAGCGTCAAAGGCGTGCGAGAATGTCTCGCGGCTCTGCGGCCGATCCTGCCGCATGCGATGGAGACGTTGAAGCAGTCGTCGTTGGGGTGCGGGGAATAGCCCGCTGGAGAATCCATGAGCAACTCGGTCTTGACGAACTACATACCCATCTTCCTTTTCATGGGGCTGGCGTTTCTCTTTCCGGTCGTGACTCTTTTGCTCGCGAAACTGGTTCGGCCTCAAACCGGTGGTGCGGGAAAACTGGCTCCGTATGAGTGCGGTGTGGACCCGGATTCGGATGCGAGGAAGCGCTATGCGATCCGCTATTATGTGGTTGCCATTCTTTTTGTTATTTTCGATGTAGAGACTGTTTTCCTTTTTCCGTGGGCCATCATCTATAAACAACTTGCGCTTTTCGGATTGGTCGAGATGCTGGTGTTCTTGGGCATCTTGATCGTCGGATATGTTTGGATTATTAATAAAGGCGCGCTCGATTGGGCTTAGGAGAGATTTCACATGCCTGCATGGATTGAAGATCGTTTCGAGAAAAACATCATCACCACGACTGTGGATTTTCTTTTCAACTGGGCGCGGAAGTCCGCCATTTGGCCGATGACATTCGGTTTGGCCTGCTGCGCAATCGAGATGATGGCGACTGGTGCATCCCGCTTTGACATGGATCGATTTGGCGCCGGTATTTTCCGGCCGAGTCCGCGGCAATCGGATCTGATCATCGTTGCCGGCACCGTGACGTTGAAAATGGCCCCAATCGTGCGCCGCGTGTACGACCAGATGCCGGATCCGAAATGGGTGATCTCAATGGGCGCTTGCTCCAACGTGGGCGGCCCGTTTGATACATATTCGGTCCTTCAAGGTGTCGATCATGTCATTCCGGTTGATGTCTATGTGCCTGGATGCCCGCCGCGTCCGGAAGCGCTGCTTTATGGTCTGATGCGGCTTCAGGACAAGATTGATCGCATGACTATCGCGAAGAGACCGACCGAAGTCTTGTTCGATGATGTGAAGAACGATCCCCGTATTACTCAGGCTGCCAGAGAAGAGATGGAACGCATCGGAATGAAGATTTAGCCAGCGCAGCCCGCGAAATCGCAGGTCAGTGAGCCGCAGATTCCACGGATTGCGTGGATGATGATGTCCTTCACGGATCACCTCCGACGAAAAATTCAAAAGCAAGGCCCGATCCCTTTTTCCGAGTACATGGAAGAAGTGGTTCGTCATTACTACTCCGCCGAACGAAATCCCATTGGCATCGAAGGCGACTTCTACACAGCGCCGGACCTCGATCCCATCTTTGGACAGCTTCTCGCCAAGCAGTTCGACCAATGGGCCAAAGAGTTCGACTCATTCACGTTGGTCGAGTTGGGCGCGGGCAAAGGTCTGCTCGCGCGCGACATCCTTCAGCAGCGGCGATTTCCATATATGCTCCTGGAGCGGAGCCCGGGAATGCGCCGGCGTCAAGCAGAGCTACTGAAGGAATACGACGTCACGTGGATCGACGAGCTGCCAGACGGCATCACCGGATGTATTTTCTCCAGTGAATTTTTCGATGCGCTACCAGTACGTCGTGTGGTCCGGCGTGGTCAGGTCCTGAAAGAGATATACGTGACGAAAAATTTTGAAGAGATCGAGGGAGATCTTCAGGGGCCGATCGACGCGCCTCTCGCCGATGGCCAGATTGCCGATATAAACCTCCAAGCGCGAAAGTGGGTCCGGCGAATTGGAGAGTCGCTGGATGCCGGATATCATCTTGCCATTGATTATGGATACATGGGCGACGAGTATTACGCTCAGCCAAGAGGCACACTCATGTGTTACTGGCGGCATCAGGCGGTGGAAGATCCGTACATCCGAATCGGAGAACAGGACATGACGGCTCACGTGAACTTCTCCGATTTGATTCAGGAAGGAACGGCCGCGTCTCTCGACACCGCACGATTTACAACGCAAATGGATTATCTGATCGGTCTCGGTATTCTGGATGAAATGGAAAAACTCGCAAACGCCGGCGACGCCGCCTCCTTACAGCGCCTGGTGAAGCTCAAGAAGTTGATTCTTCCGGGAAGCATGGGGCAACGTTTCAAGGTCTTGATTCAGGTTAAGAGGCGTGGGGGGACCGGCCGGTGAGCCCGACGCTAAGAAGAGGCGTGGGGGGACCGGCCGGCAGTGAAGAGGCCGCGAAGCGGTGTACCGAAGCCATCCGGACGGTGGGCCCGACGCTAAGAAAGGTGAGATGTTTCACTTCGCCGAAACCGCTGAATCGATCGCCGCGACCACATCCAAACTGAAAAAGATTTCATTTCTCGCGTCGTACTTACGCGATCTCAACGAGGCGGATCTTCGCGCCGCCGCCGTATTCTTCACGGGGCGGCCTTTCCCGTTGACGGACGCTCGAACACTGAACGTGGGGTGGTCCGCCCTCGTCAGCGCTGTTCAACAAATCTCGGGTGCTTCGGACGAAACCATCCATCAGATCTACCTGGATCGCGGCGATCTCGGTGAACTCGCCGAAAGGTTACTTGGCAGTCCCTCTCGTCCCGCGAGAGGGTCGGGCGAAGCCGGGGGTGAGCGTCTCAGTTCCGCCAGTGTGCAAGAGAAGCTCGCCGATCTTGTCAAACTCTCCGGCGCCTCTAACAAGATGCCTCTTGTTCTCGACCTTTTCCGCTCGCTAAGCCCGCTTGAGGCCAAGTACGTCATCAAAATCATCACCGGCGATCTCCGCATCGGCCTAAAAGAGAACACTGTCGAAGAAGCCATTGCGAAGGCCTTCGATCGTTCGGCGGAGGCGATCCGCCGTGCAAACATGATTCTCGGCGATATCGGCGAAGCCGCCGTCCTCGCCAAACGGGGCGAGCTCGACCAGATCGCACTTCGCTTGTTCCGGCCCGTGAAATTCATGCTGGCCACACCCGCGGAAACTGAAGATGAAATCTTCGCCACATTTCACGGCGCCTTCTACGTCGAAGATAAGTACGATGGCATTCGCGGCCAGCTCCACCTGGACGCTTCGCGCGCCGCACTTTATTCGCGCACCCTCGACGAAGTCTCGCACCAGTTTCCTGAGATCTTTGAAGCCGCCAGAAATCTGACGGTTCCTTTGATTGCCGACGGTGAGATCGTCGCATTCAAGGACAACCAGGTTCTCCCTTTCGGTCTGCTTCAGAAGCGGCTTGGCCGCAAGAAACCCTCGGCCAACCTTGTCGCCGAGATTCCAGTTGGATTTATGATCTTTGATCTGCTGTCCCTCGAAGGACGCAAGCTGATCGACGAGCCGCTCAAGTACAGAAAGGAAATGATCGAGGCCATTCCGTGGCCGGAGCCGTTGCGCGTGGCGCCTTTCCTGCTGCTTGAAGAACGGGTTCAACTGGATCCTTTGTTCGAGCAGGCCGCACTGCGCCGCAATGAAGGCCTCATGTTGAAGGATGCCAGCTCGCTGTACCTTCCAGGCAAGCGCGGCATGAGCTGGTTGAAATGGAAGAAGGCGCTTGCCACGCTGGACGTGGTCGTGACAGGCGTAGAATTCGGTCACGGACGCCGGCGCGATGTCCTTTCCGACTACACATTCGCAGTTGAGCACGACGGCAAATTGTTGAACATCGGGAAAGCGTATTCAGGACTGACAGACGTCGAAATTGCCGAAATGACGGAGTTCTTCAAGCAACACACCGTTCAGGACTACGGCCGGTTCCGCCTGGTTGAACCGGGTGTCGTCATAGAAGTTGCCTTCAACGGTATTCAGAAGAGCGATCGCCATGCGAGCGGTTACGCGCTCCGGTTTCCGCGCATCGTGCGGATTCGCCTGGACAAGACGGTCTCCGATATTGACACACTCCAGACTGTCGAGAAGATTTACCAGCGGCACGTTGGAGAATCTTAGCGTAGTAATGCCATTCTCCTTTAAGCTATGATGCTCTGTTACGCGTTTAGAGAGCGGCGTTGACAGTGTGCCACCGATGTGGTTGAATCCACGTCTTTGTGTGAGCGGCGCTCTTTGAGACATTTCGTCCTTCCGAGACTCTTAAAAAGTGGCAGAAGAAGAACAGAAAGATAAGCAGCAGACTGAAAAACCGGCTGAACCGCCGAAACCACCCCAAGCGGCTGAGCCAAAGGCCGCTACTCCCAAGCCGCCACCGCCTCCGCCGGGGGCGAAGCCGGCAGCGCCTTCCAAGCCCAAGGGGCCGGCGCAGGAACCGTGGTCCAGTCCGTTAGTGGATGCCATCAAGGAAAGGTTTGGGGATCAGTTCGTCAAGGCCTATAGCTTCATTGGCCAGAACCAGATTGAGGTAAAGAAGGATCGAATCGTGGAGATCATGGCGTTTCTCCGCGATAACGATATCGTTCCATTCAATTACCTCGCCGACGAGACGGCGGTTCACTGGCCGAAGGAAGAGCAATTCGAGATCGTTTACATCCTATACTCGTTTACCAAGAACGAGCATGTCCGTGTGAAGACACGAATCAAGGAATGGGAAGAGATTGAAAGCGTCGTTCAGGTCTGGACGACCGCCGACTGGCTGGAGCGCGAAGTTTACGACATGTTTGGAGTCCGGTACGCGAACCATCCGAATCTGACGCGTATCCTGCTGCCCGAAGACTGGGTAGGCCACCCGTTGCGCAAGGATTACGACATCCGTCTTCAGGACGTGGAATGGGTGCGAAAACATCTGGGCATTGATTCCGGACAGAAGTACTACGTCGGCGAAGCTCGGGACGAGACTACCGACTACATCACGCCGAGCGATTAACAGATTTATGTCGACCAACGAAACGTTATTCGATGCAAGTGAAATAACCGTAAGCATGGGTCCACAGCACCCCTCCACGCACGGCGTGCTTCAGGTGAAGCTCAAGCTGGATGGCGAACGCGTCATCGACGCACAGTGCGTGATTGGATATCTGCATCGCGGTGTTGAAAAACTGGCTGAGGCGCAGACGTACGCGCAGTATGTTCCCACGCTGGACCGTATGGACTACATCGCCGCGGTTTCTAACTGCCTGGGATATTGCGAAGCCGTTGAAAAACTGCTTGGCGTGACTGCACCGCCACGCGCCCAGTACATCCGGGTGATCATGACCGAATTGAACCGGATTTCAAGCCATTTGCTCTGGCTGGGAACCCATGCGATCGACCTCGGCGCGGTGACTGTTTTTCTCTATTGCTTCCGTGAACGAGAGGAAATCCTGAAGATCTTTGAGAACTACTGCGGCGCGCGCCTGACGACACACATGTTTCGCATTGGCGGGACCCAGTACGAGATTTATGAAGGTTTTCAGGATCAGGTCCGCACATTCATCAAAGGTTTTCCGCAGAAGGTCGATGAATACGAAACGCTGCTTACCGAAAACCGAATCTGGATCGGCCGCACTCGTGGCGTTGGCGTGATATCCGGCAAAGATGCCATCGATCTTGGCGTGACTGGGCCATCGCTTCGCGGGTCCGGTGTGCAATGGGATCTCCGCAAAGCCAAGCCTTATGCGGTTTATGCCGATTTTGACTTTGATATTCCGGTTGGCGAGGTCGGTGACACTTACGACCGTTATATGGTCCGGTTGGAAGAGATGCGGCAGTCCACGCGCATCGTCGCAGCGATGGCAGTACACAGGCGTATCGCACTCGCGTAAGGCCTCCCTCGTTCGTGAATCTTCAGGCCCTGCGCAAAATGGTGGCGGGGCACATGGTGGCGGACGTCGTCGCGATTATCGGAACACTGGATATTGTGTTGGGCGAAATAGACAGGTGAGGCGATTTCGGATTTCGGATTTCGGATTTCGGGGAACCCGCCGGTTGGGGTGGCCCCCTAAATCCGCAATCCGAAATCCGCAATCCGAAATCCTTTCAATCAAAGCATGGAATTTGCGATCGATTACGTCCTGATTCCGTTTATCAAGATCCTCGTGGTCTTCTTGGTCGTTTCTGGCGTTGTGGCCTATCTCACGCTGGCCGAGCGAAAAGTCGCGGCGTTCATACAGGTTCGGCTCGGACCGATGCGTGTGGGACCCTACGGCTTGCTCCAGCCGATTGCGGACGGTCTCAAGCTCATGCTCAAAGAAGACATCGTGCCGAACCAGGCCGACAAATGGATCTTTACGCTGGCGCCGATCATCACGCTCATTCCCGCATTCATCGTTCTTGCCGTGATTCCATTCGGCCCAACCATCAACATCCTTGGCCGGCCGGTCTCTTTATACATTACTGACTTGAACATCGGCGTGCTTTATGTGCTTTCGATCTCGTCAGTCGGCATTCTCGGCATCATTCTTGGTGGTTGGGCTTCGAACAGCAAGTATCCGTTGCTGGGCGCGCTCCGATCGGCCGCGCAAATGGTGAGCTACGAAGTGGCGCTTGGATTTTCGATCATGGGCGTGCTTATGCTTGCCGGCTCGCTGAGTCTGGTGAAGATCGTGGAAGCTCAAAAGGACGCCGGGTATTGGTATGTCTTTCAACAGCCCGTGGCGTTTCTGCTCTTCTTCGTGTGCGCACTCGCGGAAACGAACCGGGCGCCGTTTGATTTGCCGGAAGCCGAATCGGAACTGGTTGCGGGCTTTCACACGGAGTATAGCGGCTTTCGGTTTTCGCTGTTCTTTCTGGCCGAATATGCCAGCATGATCGTGGCCTCGTGCATGGCGGTGACGCTTTTCTGGGGCGGTTGGCTGCGGCCTTTTCCGAATGTCGAAACATTCTTGGGGATCCCGCTGCATTTTCTCGACCTCATTCCGGCCGTGCTGTGGTTCGCTGCCAAAGTAGTGGTGTTCCTTTATACATATCTCTGGTTCCGCTGGACCTGGCCCCGATACCGATATGACCAGCTTATGAAGGTCGGCTGGCAGTGGCTGCTGCCAATTGCGATGGCAAACGTCATCGTAACGGCGATTCTTGTGTTGGTCCTCAAAGGATAGATTTATGAAGGTCAAACGTCCGCAACTGACTTTTTTGAAAAAACTCTTCATGGTCGACTTGATTAAAGGATTGTTCCTCACGTTCTCATATCAGCGTCCTTCGCTGAATTACACCGAGCAATATCCGAAAGTTCGCCCCAAAATCGCCGAGCGATTCCGCGGTGCGCCGCGATTGAACAACGATCCGGAGAACGGCGAAACCCTGTGCATTGCCTGCAACCTTTGCGCGCTGGCCTGTCCGGAGCACTGCATCGAAGTTGGATGGGAACGCGATTCTGCCGGGAAGAAAGTGCTCACGACCTATATCTTCGACATTTCGCGGTGTATGTTCTGCGGCTTGTGCGAGGATGCGTGCCCGACGCCTTGCCTGGAGCTCACTCAGGATTTTGAGCTGAGTATGTACGGCCGGAGGGACATGAAGTGGGATCGGCAGAAGCTCGCGGATTTCGGATTGCGGATTTCGGATTTGGGGAACCGCTTTGTACCGGATTTTCCCGAAATCCGCAATCCGAAATCCGAAATCCGAAATCACGATGAACCGATGCTAGAACTGATTCTCTTTTATGTCTTCGCGACGGTTGCCGTTGTCTCCGCTCTCCTGGTGATCACGCGGCACAACGTCGTTCATAGCGCGGCGTTTCTGGGAGCTACGTTGTTTGCGGTCGCGGGCATTTTTCTCACGCTGCACGCGGAATTCCTCGCAGGCGTTCAGGTGATCGTGTATGTCGGTGGAATTCTGGTGTTGTTTGTTTTCGTCATCATGCTAATCGCAGTCGATCGTTCGACGCATGAGCGCCAATTCAACCGGCAGTGGACGATTGCGCTGATTACGGCGGGGATCCTGATCGCGGAACTCGTGTATGGCTTAACACAGGGCAGGGAATCGTTCATATTGCCGGCTCCAGTGATTCCGCCTGCGGCAGGCATTCCGGGCAATTCCGAACAGGTGGGCACAGCACTGTATACGATGTATTTGCTGCCGTTTGAAATTGCTTCCATTTTGCTGCTCGTCGCGATCGTTGGCGCAGTCGTTCTGTCGAAGAAGCGGACGCCGGCGGAATAGGGCGAAAAATGGTAACCACATATCACTACCTGCTACTCGGCGCGGCACTATTCACGATCGGCGTGATCGGAGTTCTGACACGGCGGAACATCATGATCATCCTGATGTCGATCGAATTGATGATGAACGCCGTGAATATCAACCTGATTGCCTTCTCCAACCGGCTGCAACAGGTGACCGGGCAGGTGTTCGCCATCTTTGTTATTACGGTGGCTGCGGCGGAAGCCGCGGTGGGTCTTGGGATCGTGATTGCGATGTTCAAGAACAAGGAAACGATGAACATCAACGAGATTGATCTGATGAAGTGGTAGACGGGAGACTTCGGATTTCGGATTGCGGATTTCGGATTTAAGGACAATGAACTTTTTAGATCTGATCTGGCTCATCCCACTCTTCCCGGCAATTGGTTTTGCCATCAATGGGCTCTTTGGAAAGCGGATGTCCAAGACCGCCGTGGGTGTTCTCGCGTGCGGCGCAGTTTTGATCTCCTTCATTTTTGCGGCTGGCGCGGTGGCTCAGCTTCTTCAGTTGGAACCCGAGCACCGCTCGCACACAGTAAAGGTGTACGAATGGATGAATGCTGGCCCTGCCCACACAAAGAGCGGCGTGGCGCGGTTCTCTGTGGATTGGGGCTTCCTGCTCGATCCGCTTTCGGCAGTCATGATTCTAGTGGTGACCGGGATCGGTTTCCTGATTCACGTCTACTCGACCGGCTACATGCACGAAGAGGACGGCTACTACCGATTCTTCGCCTACCTCAACCTGTTCATGTTCTCGATGCTCACGCTTGTCCTCGGCAACAACTATTTGATGATGTTTGTCGGGTGGGAAGGCGTGGGCCTCTGTTCGTACCTGTTGATCGGGTACTACTTCCACAAAAAAAGCGCAGGCGATGCCGCAAAGAAAGCGTTCGTGGTGAACCGAGTCGGCGATTGGGGTTTCTCGATCGGCATCATGCTCATCTTTGCCACGTTCGGGACGCTGGAATTCACAAGGGTCGGTGAGGCCGTTCACGAGGGAATAACCGCAGGCCGCTTCCACGTGAGTGATCCTCTGTTTATCGGAATCGCGCTGGCGCTGTTCATCGGGGCCACGGGAAAGTCTGCACAAATTCCGCTTTACACCTGGCTGCCGGATGCGATGGAAGGACCCACGCCGGTTAGCGCCCTGATCCATGCCGCAACGATGGTCACGGCCGGCGTGTACATGGTCGCGCGGAGCAATTTCATTTATCAGATGGCCCCTCAGGCGATGACGGTGGTCGCCGTGACCGGCGCGCTGACCGCGTTGTTCGCAGCTTCTATCGGACTGGTGCAGAACGACATCAAGCGCGTCCTCGCTTACTCTACAGTCAGCCAGCTCGGCTACATGTTTCTCGCGCTCGGTGTCGGCGCATTCGCAGCCGGCATCTTCCACTTGATGACTCACGCATTCTTCAAGGCACTGCTCTTTCTCGGTTCCGGCAGTGTGATCCAGGCAATGCATCATGAGCAGGACATGCGAAGAATGGGTGCATTGAAGGACAAGATTAAAACGACGCACTGGACCATGTTCGTGGGAGCGCTGGCCATTGCTGGGACCCCGCTTTTCGCAGGCTTCTTTTCGAAAGATGAAATTCTCTGGAAAGCATTTTCCAGCAATCAGGGTCACGTCCTGTTGTGGGTGATTGGCGTCACTGTCGCCGGAATGACGGCGTTCTACATGTTCCGTCTCATTTTCATGACTTTCTATGGCGAATCGAGAGTGGATCATCACACGGAGCAGCACATCCACGAATCGCCCAGGTCGATGACGGTCCCGTTGATCGTCCTCGCCATCGGATCGGTCGTCGCCGGGTATGTCGGAATCCCAGCGTGGATGGGCGGATCGAATGCATTTGAACATTTCCTTGAGCCCGTTTTTGAGCCGCTTCCGATTCCGCATGCCGCGGAGACGAACTACAGTCACGCTGCTGAATTCGGTATGGCTGCCGTTTCCGTGGCCATCGCATTCATCGGGTTTGGACTGGCATATTCGAAATATCGCCGCCGGAGCTGGGAAGAGCAGCGCGAGATGGCGCAATACGGCCCGGTATATCCGGTGTTGCTCAACAAGTACAACGTCGATGAGCTGTACGATGCGCTGTTCGTGAATCGGGCGAAGGATGCCGGCATCGGCTTGTGGAGATTTGATGCGAGGGTGGTCGATGGCGTAGTCAATGGCTCGGCTTCGGCAACTGTTGGGAGTGCCATCGGCTCCGGTTGGTGGGATCGATGGATTGTCGACGGATTGGTCCGTTTCATCGGCGGCTTTATCAAGACCGTGAGCTGGCCGATTCGCCTGATCCAGACCGGTTACTTCCAGAATTACGCGCTGGTCATGATCCTCGGCGTTCTGATCTTTATCGGTTACGTTCTGTGGGGACACCCGTGAGGAATTTCGGATTTCGGATTGCGGATTTCGGATTTTGGGAACCTTCATTCCTATGCCGGTTCCGAAATCGGCAATCCGAAATCCGCAATCCGAAATCCCGAAAGACATTGTTGGAGTGGACATGGACTTTTTTCGTGCGCATATCCTGAGCATCGTCGCCTTCTGGCCGTTAGTGGGGGTATTTGTTCTCGTCTTCCTTAAAAAGGAGAACAAGGGCCTGATCAAGTGGTGGTCGAATTTCGTGATGATCGCCGGCTTTCTGCTCTCGGTTCCGCTGTGGTTCTGGTTCAATTATGAAAATGCGGACCAGATGCAGTTCGTCGAGAATGTGCGATGGATTCAGACGCTCGGAGCGAATTATCACGTCGGCATCGACGGGATATCGTTGCTGCTGGTGATGCTCACCACGCTGCTCGGGCCGCTGGCCGTCTTGTCGTCCTGGGACGCGATTGAAAATCGGGTGAAAGAATTCTACGTCTTCATGATGCTGCTGCAGACCGGCATGTTGGGTGTGTTCATTTCACTCGACTTCTTCCTCTTCTATGTGTTTTGGGAAGTCATGCTCGTGCCGATGTACTTCATCATTGGCGTCTGGGGCGGACCGCAGAAGTTGTATGCTGCCATCAAGTTCTTCCTATATACGTTAGTGGGGTCCGTGCTGCTGCTGCTTGGAATATTGGCTCTGTATTTCAACTATCCCTCAATTGCCGCACAACACCCGGAGATTGCCCAGGCGTTCGGCACTGGCAACACATTCGACGTGTTGGCATTCCAGGCGATCGGTTCGTATTTGGCTTTCAATTTCCAATATTGGGTATTCCTCGCATTCTTTGTGGGATTTGCCATCAAAGTTCCAATGTTTCCGTTCCATACGTGGCTCCCCGATGCGCACGTTGAAGCACCGACTGCAGGCTCGGTGATTCTGGCCGCCGTGCTGTTGAAAATGGGGACATACGGGTTCCTGCGGTTCAGCTTGCCCATCCTTCCGGAAGGGACGAAATACTTTGTACCAATGATGATCACGTTGTCGATCATTGCAATCATCTACGGCGCCCTGGTCGCCATGATGCAGCCGGACATGAAAAAGCTGGTGGCTTATTCCTCGGTGAGCCACATGGGATTTGTCACGTTGGGTATGTTTGCGCTGAATCCGAATGGTCTGAACGGAAGCGTGATCCAGCAGATCAATCACGGGATTTCGACGGGCGCCCTCTTCTTGATCGTCGGCATCATCTACGAAAGACGGCACACGCGGGCGATCGCGCAGTTCGGTGGCCTCTCGAATGTCATGCCAATCTATGCCACCGTGTTTTTGATCATGACATTATCGTCAATCGGCTTACCGCTGCTTAACGGATTCATCGGCGAATTCACGATCATGATGGGCGCGCTCCAGGAGAAGCTCTGGTGGGCTGTGGTGGGTGGCGCAGGGATCGTGCTTGGCGCCGCTTACATGCTGTGGCTGTATCAGCGCACCATGTTCGGCAAAATCGAGAATCCGGCCAATGAGAAGCTGCTCGATATGAATCTGCGGGAGCTGGCGACGCTGGTCCCACTGATCATCGTGGCGTTTTGGATCGGCCTCTATCCGGCGCCATTCTTCAAAGCACTCGACAAGCCGGTCAACAAGATTGTCGCGAAAGTCCGTCCGGATTATTTCCAGGGCGCGCCAAGGCTTGAGGCTGGAGTTCAAGGAGATCGCCGCTAATGGACCAGTTCTTTCAAATGCAAGATCTCGGTGCGATCGCTCCCGAGCTCGAGCTGGTAGCGTTTGGAATGGTCCTGCTGATCGCGGATCTTATCATCGAAGAAAAGCGCAAGCTCGGGATTATAGCTCTGATCGGAATTGCGTTTTCCGGCTTCTTTCTGTTTCGACTCCGGGCAATTGAGTTTCCGGCCTATGGTGGGGCCCTGGTTGTCGATCATTTCTCGACGTTTTTCAAGTTGGTCTTTCTTGTCGGGGCGGCGCTGTCGATTGCTATTTCACTCAAGTATCTCGATATCGAACGTGAAAACCACGGAGAGTACTATGCACTGATTTTGTTTTCGACCATGGGCATGATGTTTATGGCCGGAGCAGTGGATCTGGTAACCCTTTACATCGGCCTGGAAACGATGTCGATCGCAACCTATGTGCTCGTGGGCTTCCTGCGAAGTAACCAGCGG
>WNGM01000142.1_pt1 | contig 56177 bp, 53 predicted proteins | sample 5400571 | NCBI WGS metagenome assembly WNGM01 (sample SAMN13153378, study PRJNA577476) | soil metagenome | isolation source: 100 cm soil or saprolite under Garry oak tree replicate 2 | place: USA:California | collected 2016-06-15 | reverse complement strand
CGACCCCGGCAAGCCGCCGACCCCGGCAAGCCGCCGACCCCGGCAAGCCGCCGACCCCGGCAAGCCGCCGACCCCGGCAAGCCGCCGACCCCGGCAAGCCGCCGACCCCGGTGCGCCGGCGAGCCGCCCGGCGGCAAGCCCGCCTCCAGGACTGCGCGTCCGGCGCCCCGCTGGGTGCCGGACGCGCAACCATGCGGGCCCGGCCACGGGTCACGGTGGCGAATCGCGACAACGGCCGCGCTGGCCTCGATTGTCGCAGGCAGGGCGGACAATCACAGATGTGCGCATCGCGGTGGTCGCAGGTTCCGGACACGGCTGCCTGACGGCCGAGTGCGCCGAGGACGGCACCGGCCACGGTCCCATCGTTATGCATGCTGATCTATGCGCTGCCGTCGCCGAGCGTGAACGGGCCGGCGACGCCCGCTGGGTGTGGGCCGCCTGCGGCGACGTGTACCCGGCGCTGCTGCGCGCGGGGGTGCGGGTGCAGCGCTGTCACGATGTGGCGCTGACCGAGGCGCTGCTGCTCGCCAGGGACGGGCAGCAGGACGAGCCGGCCACGCTGGCGGCGGCCTGGGCACGGCTGCGCGGGTCGGCGGCGCCGCAAGCCAGGGCGGCCGCCGCGCGGCCCGCCGCAGCCGGCCAGGCGGTGCTGTTCGAGCCTGCCGATCCAGCCTTTCCCAGCCCGCATGAGGCCATGGAAGCGCTGGTCGCCGTGCACGCCGGCCAGTTGCGCCGGATCGCGGCCGACGAGCACCCCGGCCGGCTCGCGCTGCTCGCGGCGGCGGAGTCGGCGGCCGGCCTGATCGCCGCCGAGATGGGCTACTACGGCCTGCCCTGGCGCGCCGACGTGCACTCGGACCTGCTCACCGGCCTGCTCGGTGGCAAGCCGCTGCCCGGCCTGCGCCCGCAGCGCCTGGCCGACCTGGCCGCACAGATCACCGCCGCGCTCGGCGGCCGCCCGGTGAACCCCGATTCCCCCGCGCAGGTGCTGCGGGCGCTGGCGGCCGACGGTGTCCGGGTGCCCTCCACCCGCGCCTACGTGCTGCGCGAGGTGGACCATCCGGCCGCCGCCCTGCTGCTCGAGTACAAGGAACTCGCCCGGCTGTACGGCGCGTTCGGCTGGTCCTGGCTGGAGGAGTGGGTGAGCGACGGCCGGTTCCACCCGGAGTACGTCGTCGCCGGGGTGGTCACCGGCCGCTGGGCGTCCAGGGGCGGCGGCGCGCTGCAGATCCCCCGGGTGCTGCGCCGGGCCGTGGTGGCCGACCCCGGCTGGGTACTCGTGGTGGCCGACGCCGCGCAGCTGGAGCCGCGGGTGCTTGCCGCGCTCGCCGGGGACGAGGCGCTGGCCGCCGCGGCCGGCACCGGCGACCTCTACCAGGCGCTGGCCGACGCGTTCGGCGGGGAGCGGGGCAACGCCAAGATCGCGCTGCTGTCCGCCATGTACGGCGGGGCGGCCGGGCAGGCCAGGCAACTGCTGGCGGTGCTGCGGCACCGGTTCCCGCTCGCCGCCCAGTACGTTGAGCTGGCCGCCCGGGCGGGGGAGGAGGGCAAGGTGGTCCGGTCCCGGCTCGGCCGGACCTGCCCGCCGCCCTCGGCCTACTGGCGTGGCCTGACCGCCGACCCCGACGACCCGGGCTCCGAGGACCCGCGCGCGGGCCGCTCGGTGCGCGCCCGCGGCCGGTTCACCCGCAACTTCGTGGTACAGGCGAGCGCGGCCGACTGGGCCGTTGTCTTCCTGGCCGGCCTGCGCCGCCGCCTCGCGCACATGACGCTGACATACGGACGAGGCGTGGTGCCCGCCGTCCTTCCGGACGCTCCGCCCGGGGCGCGGCCTGCCGCCGGAGGCGGCGATGCCCAGCCGCGGCTGGTGTTCTTCCAGCACGACGAGGTGATCGTGCACTGCCCGGAGGAACTCGCCGCCGACCTGGTCACGGCGGTCGGCGAGGCGGCGGCCGAGGCCGGGCGGCTGGTGTTCGGGCCGACCCCGGTCCGGTTCCCGGTCACTACGGCCGTGGTGACCAGCTACGCCGACGCCAAATAGACCTGGTGGGGTGCCCGCCGTGCGCCAGGCACCCCCAGCCAGGGCCGGGAGGATCAGGCGGCGGCCTGCGCCGGCTGGTCCGTGCCGCAGTACTTGCACTTGGACGCGGCGGCCGGCAGGTCGGCGGACAGGCACGCCGGGCAGGTCTTCACCGGGGCTGGCGGGCCGAACACGGTCTGGCCGCGCCGGGCCTGGATCGCCTTGTACGGGACGATGATCACGAAGTAAACGACCGCTATGAAGATGATGAAGTAGATGATCGCGGAGATGAACGAGCCGATGTTGAGCAGCGTGGTCTTGTTGCCCGCGTTGCCGAGCTGGACGCCGAGGCCGATGGAGTTGCCTCCTCCGGCCCTGGCCACGATCGGGTTGATGATGTTGGTCGTGAAGGAGGCGATCAGGGTGCTGAACGCGAGCGCAATAACCAGCCCGACGGCCACAATGATGACATCGCCGCGCATGAGGAAGTTCTTGAACCCGGTGAGCATGCTTCGTACCTCCCTAGCCGTCCCCGCCGGCTCCGGGCGGTGAGGTGCGGGGGTGGCGGGCCGCCCGGGCGTGGATGACGACGATATCGTTCACCACCTGGCAAAAGTAAAGGAACACGCTGGGCATGGATCTTGTCGCCCGTGCGGGTAGTGGGGAGTCCCCCTCGAGGTGAGGCCGGATGCGGTCGCCCCATTGAACGGGCGCCGGGCCCGGGCCGTTCACACTCGTGTCGTGACAATATTCGGGGCCGTCGCGGGCACCGGGAAGCCACCGAGGGAAGGGGCGGCGATGAGGCAGATCGTGCTTGTGGTGGCCGGCGTGGCCGCCGTGCTGGCGGGCCTGGTCTGGACCCTGCAAGGGCTGGGCTACGTGGGCGGCAGCTTCATGTCAGGGGCGACCGTATGGGCGGTCATCGGCCCGCTCGTCGCGCTGGCCGGCCTGGCGCTCGTCACGCTCGGGCTGCGCCGCCGGCGCCGGGTGCGCTGATTACAAACTGTCATTAGGGTGGCGCAGAGGTATTACATATCGCAAAAGCTTCGCCATCCTCGCATTTGGCGAACTGGCAGGTCAGCTATCCATTTTCTATGTCCGCCGAAGATTTGACACCGAAACCCTTGTCACTCACGGTAAACTGCCACTTCAGGGGATGGCTCGCGGGGGGCATGGGAGGGCCACATGGACGGACGACACGTGGTCGCGGAGGGAACCGACGACACCGGGGTGTCGTGGGTCATCTGGGCGCGGCGGGATGCCCCGCGCGACGGCGACTTGTTAAGCATGATCAGGCTCACCGACTCCGGTGGGCGCATCATCCACCTGGGCGCCGCCTCCGGGCCGGCGCTGTATCCCGGCCGCCTGCTGAACATCACGACCAGCGGCAGCGAGGAGGGGCCCCGGGCCCTGCTGGGCCGGGTGGGCCCCGGCGTCCGGCGGCTGGAGTTGCGGGTGCACGACGGCGGCACCAGGAACGTGCCGCTGTACGACTGCGCCGAGATCCCGGAGGTCAGGTTCGCCGCGCTGCTGCTGCCGCGCGAGGAACTGCTGGACTCCGTGGCCGCTTTCGGTGCCAAGGGCCCCGAGCTTGAGCGGTTCGACCTGAAGTTCCAGCAGGGACGCTGGGAGGCCCGGCACCCGGGGCAGGCCGTCCGGCCCGGCACTTTATTGCCGCCTGCCACATGGCGCGCCGCCGGATAGGGCGGTGCGCGAGGCGGTACCGGGATTGGTGCTGCCGGCCGGCCGGAGGCTACCGGACGCGGCGATGCCCGGCAGGTGCCGGACTGCACGGCGGGGGAGGCGCGGTGCTCTCCGGCATCCGCCACGCGGTCGCGGCGGCGGCCATGATCTCGGCGGTGGTCCGCAGGCTGGGCACCCCGGAGACCGACCGGTCGGTGAGGAAACGGCGGACCGCGCGCAGCGCCGCCGGGTCGCCGAGCAGTTCGCCGTGGAACGCGGGGATGACCACCACATTGTGCGGCAGCGGGCAGGCGGGCAGGGTCACCGCGTCGGCCAGGGGAATGACCTCGAGCAGCCGGACCGGAGTGTGCTGTGCGGCCGCCGCGGCGAACCGGGCGCCGACACTGTTCACCGAGTTGATCAGGGTCTGCGCGCCGGCGGTGCCGAACGGGGAGAGCCCGCCCACGAACCAGATCAGCGCGTGGAGTTCGTCCCTCGTCACCATGCCGCTGCCGGTGCCGCCGCCGAAGCCGTACTGGCCGGGCGCGACGATCGGGCTGAGCAGCACGACCGACCCGACCGGGGCATCGGGATGGCGGGCCAGCATCGCGTCGAGGCCGAGGGTGCCCTCGCTTTCCGCGACGATGTCCACCGGCTTGCCGGTCAGCTCGTGCAGCCGCCAGACCTGCGCCGCGATCCGGTCGCCGAGCTGCGGCAACGGGATGTTGCTCGCCTTGGAGCCGTAGGGCAGCGGCTGGCCGCGGTGGTTCGTCCCCCGGTAGGAGAACTGCTGGACGACGCTGCCCGGGAGCGCCTTGGCCAGCGCCCGGTCCTGGCCGCAGCACCACGAGCCGAAGCCCGCGATCTCCAGCACGGGGTGTTGCCCGGTGTCGGCGATCGTGTCGCTCTTAGGCATGGTGGCACTGGTCCCGGTCACCCAGGCCACGGTGGCCTCGGGGTGCCCCGTCGCCGCGGGGCCGCCGAACACGAAGACAAGCCTGGTGAGCGCGATGAGCGTGGCGATGACGGCAGCCAGGGCCATGGGCCCGGCGGGGACCCGGTTCTCGGCCGACGGCGCCAGCTCGGGCCCGGCGCTGACCACCGGGCCCCGTCCGGCCAGCGCCTGTCCCGCCAGCGCCTGCCCGGCCAGCGCCTGCCCGGCCAGCGCCTGCCCGGCGGGCCGGGCGATCGCCGCGGTCAGGCCGTACCACGCGCGGGCGTTCACCAGGCCGGCCAGCCCGGCCACGGGCACCGCGTCCGGGGGCGGCAGCGCCGCGCAGACCGCGGCGGCGGTGAGCACGCAGAACTCCGCGAGCAGCCACCATGCCGCCGAGACCGGCGGCAGGGTCCGCCACCAGGTCCCGGCCAGCCCGGCATGGCTCAGTGGCAGCGCGATCAGCAGCATGGCCGGCAGCAGCGCGAGGAACGGCCAGGAGAAGGGCAGGATGGCCACTCCGAAGGTCAGGCTGACCAGCGGGGATATCAGCAGGCAGGCCAGGGTGGTGACGACGAGCGCGCCGCGCAGCGCGGCCCGCGGCGGTGGTGTCAGATGGGCCGGCCAGGCCAGCCTGATCAGTGCAGTGTTCAGCGCGGACCTAGCCACCAGCAGCCCGGCGAGCAGCAGGCAGAACCAGGGCCAGGACCGCTGGGTGGTGTACAGCCAGCGCAGGTCGTGGAAGATCGCCAGCGGGGGAAGCGCGGAGACCTGGGGGGCGAGGGCCCGGGCGCCGGGCGCGAGCACGATCAGCAGGAAGGCCTCGGCCATGGCCGTGCCGCAACACAACGCGATCAGGCCTCGGTGCGCCAGGAACCGGTCGCTCCGCAGGCTGGGCCGCTGCGGCTCTCCGTCCATGTCCCGCATCTAAATTCGTGTTCTGCATCGGCGGGCCGGACAGGCCGGGACCGCCGAGTGTCGCTACCTGTCTATCCCAGCACAGCGTCCGGACATCAACGCTTTAATCCCCGCGCGCCGGGGGGCGTGTGGGCGGGCCGGGCAGGTGCGCGGCGGGCGGGGTGGTCCGTGGCGGCCGGGGTGCGCGGCGGGCGGGGGCGGCCCGGGTGCGCGGCGGGCCGGGGGCGTGCGCGGCGCGCCGCGAGGTCAGAGCCGGCCGGCGTCCACGATGCGGCGCAGGAACCGCCGGGTGCGCTCGTCCCTGGGGCTGGTGAAAAGCTCGGCGGGCGGGGCGTCCTCGATGATCCGCCCCTCTTCGAGGAAGCACACCCGGCGGGCGATGTCCCTGGCGAAACCCATCTCGTGCGTGGCGATGACCATGGTCATGCCGGTGGCGGCCAGTTCCCTGATCACGTCGAGCACCTCGGCCACCAGTTCCGGGTCGAGCGCGCTGGTCACCTCGTCGAGCAGCATGATCTGCGGCTTCATGGCCAGTGCCCGGACGATGGCCACCCGCTGCTGCTGCCCGCCGGAGAGGCGGTCGGGGAAGTCGGCCTCCTTGTCCGCCAGGCCGAACCTGGCCAGCAGCGCCCTGGCTTCCGCTTCGGCCTCGGCCCGGGAAACCCGCCGGACCTTCGCCGGGGCCAGCGTCACGTTGCGGAGCACGGTCATGTGCGGGAAGAGATTGAAGGCCTGGAACACGATCCCGACGTGCCTGCGCACCAGGTTCGGGTCGATGCCGGGGCCGGTGACCTCCTGCCCCCACAGGCTGATCCGCCCGGAGTTGATCGGCTCCAGCAGGTTCACGCAGCGCAGCAGCGTGGACTTGCCGGACCCGGACGCCCCGATCAGGCAGACCACCTCGTGCGTGGCGACCGCCAGGTCGATGCCCTTGAGCACCTCGTTGGCACCGAACGACTTGTGCAGCCCCTCGATCCTGATCGCTTCGTGGCCAGCGACCGGGAGGCTGGCCTCGCCGCCCGCGCTCATGGAGTGGCCCCGGCGAGACGGCGGCGGCGGTCCCGTTCGATCAGCCGGTCGGTGAACCGCGCCAGCGGGATCGTGAGGATCAGGAAGAGGATGGCCGCAACGGTGAAGCTGGAGAAGTTGAACACCTGCTCGCTGTAGATGTCGGCGGCCTTGTTGGCCTCGATGGTGCCCAGCACCCCGACAAGCGCGGTGTCCTTCTGCAGGCTGATGAAGTCGTTGAGCAGCGGCGGGATGATGTTCCGCAGCGCCTGCGGCAAGATCACGTAACGCAGTGCCTGCCGGTGCGGCAGGCCGAGCGACCGGGCCGCCGCCACCTGGCTCTGGTGCACCGAGTTGAGCCCGGCCCGGTAGACCTCGGACACGTAAGCGGAGTAGGACAGCACCAGGGCGGCCACCCCGTACACCGCGTTGGACTGGGTGGACAGCACCGGCAGGCTCAGCGCCGGGATGCCCAGGCCGATCGCGAAGATCACCAGGATCAGCGGCACGCCGCGGAAGAAGTCGACGTAACCCGTCCCCAGGATCCTGATCGGGAACAGCGCGGGGTGCGTGGATTGCCGGATCAGGGCGATCAGCAGGGCCAGCGCGAGGATGAGTATCTCGGCGACGACGAACATCCGGATGTTGAGCCAGATCGCCGCGCCCACCGAGTAGTAGCCCTGCCGCGGGTTGCCGATGAACGACTGCCACATGTGCGGCGGGCTGAAGAACGCGTGCTCCACCGCCCGCGCGCCGGGTGCCAGCAGGAAGATCGCGGCCAGCGCGCCGAGCACGACGAGGGTGCTGGCGGTCGAGATGACCGTCCCGCTGCGGCCGCCGCCGAGCAGCCTGGCCCCGCGCCCGGTGCGTGCGAACGAGCCCGGGGGCGGGCTCCCGGTCAGCGCCACCGGGGCTCAGGGCTGGACGGTCGGGAACGTGAGGTAGATCTGCAGGTACTTCTGCTGCAGTTGCTGCAGCGTCCCGTTGGCCTTCAGCGTGGCGATGGTCTTGTTGACGCAGTTCACCAGCGGGTTGCCCAGGTGGAACAGCAGCCCATAGTGCTCGCCCACGGACGGGAACTGCGCCACCAGGACCGCGTGCTTGAGCTGCGCCGAGGCCATGTACTGCGCGGTGGGCGTGTCGGTGATCAGCGCGTCGATCCGGTGCGCCTCCAGCGCCGCGGACACCTCGCTGAGGGTGTCGAAGACCTTGGGCTGTGCGGTCGGCTGGATGTCGTTGGTGATGTAGGTCAGGCCGGTGGTGCCGACCTGGTCGCCGTACACGTACTTCTTCAGGTCCGCCGGGGTGTGGTGGGCGACGATCGGGGAGCCCTTGAGCGCCACGATCGCCTGCTGCACGTCGTAGTAGCTGTTGGAGAACGTGACCGCCTGGGCGCGCTGTGGCGTGTAGGAGACCTCGTTGATGTCGAAGTCGAACTTCTTCGGCCCCGGCGCGTACGAGCTGCTGAACGGCTCGGTGACCCACACCACCTGCGACTTGGTGAAGCCGAGCTGGGCGGCGATCGCGTAGGCCACCGCGCTCTCATAGCCCTGGCCGTTCGACGGCTTGTTCTTCACGAACCACGGCGTGAAGACCGGGTTGTCGGTCGCGACCGTGAGCACGCCCTTGGTGTACAGCTCGTTCTGGATGCTGGCATTCGTGCAGCTCAAAGGCGCGCTGGACGAGCCGCTGCTGGGGCCACCGCCGCTGGCGGTGCTGCTTGACGAGGTGCTACCACAGGCCGCCACGACCGAGCCGATGAGCGTGCTGGCGGCCGCCGCGATGATGATGCGCCGCATATGATCACTCCCCCACCGTGCCGAGGGGCGCGGGTCGTTCCTTGATCGTCGGCCGGAGCCTATCGGTTCCGCCGTATTTACCCAAGCCCGCCGGGCTGCCGCGGCCCTTCGCCGCCGAGCGCGAACCGTAGGTAGCGCTCCGCGGACCTGGCCACCGCGGCCGTCCCGTCGGTGTGCACCACGCGCCGCCACCAGGCGCCGTAGACCCGGTCGAACGGGTAGGGCTTCAGCCGGGCCAGCCCGCGGCGGATGACCTCCGGCCGCTCCGGGATCAGGTTCGGGTAGCTGTACATGAACGAGACGTACCGCCGGTCCTGGACCACGGTCATGATGTCCCCGGAGAACACCGCGCCCGCCCCGCCGTCCGCGCCCGCCCAGTGCAGCACCTGCCCGCCCGCGAAGTGCACGCCGACGTTGATGAGCGTGAGGCCGTCCCCGATCTCCTCGGCCTCGCCCTCCCAGAACCGGACCAGCGGATCCGGCCGGGCCACCCACTGCCGGTCGGCGGCGTGGATGTAGACCGGCGCGCCGAACTCATGTGCCCACTCGGTCATCGACCCGTAGAAATGCGGGTGGCTGATGGCGATGGCCCGGATCCCGCCCAGCGCGCGGATCTGGCCGGCTAGCTCGTCGTCCAGGTAGCTGATCATGTCGAAGAGCACGTTGCCGGATGGGGTGGTGACCAGCAGTGCGCGCTGCCCGATGGCGGTCGGCGGCTGGGCACCGATGCCGAGCACGCCCGGCCCCTCCTCGACGATGTAGCCCCGGTGCCCGGCGGCGGCGAGTTCGGCGAGGCTGGTCCACCGCTGCCCGTCCCAGCCGACGTACTGACGTTCGTCCAGGCAGATGGGACAGTCCTCGCGCGGGGCCGGGTACTGCACCCCGCAGGTCGCACAGATCGGCAGGTCCACGTCCATGCACCCAGGTATAGCCCATGCGCAGGCAACCGGTCCGGCCGCCGCCCAGGGCATTCAACAGCCGCCGAGTGTCCTTGCGATGTCCGCGTCTGCCTCGATCCCGCTGGCCGGTCCGCCGCTGGTGGAGGCGAAGCCGCTGTACGGGAGCGGGTCAGTGCTTGGCCCAGTAGTCCTCCGAGGCCAGGCTCTTCGCCATCGCCTCCGGCGTCTCGAACCCCGGCGCCATCGAGGCATCCGTCCCGGCCATTACCTCGTGGTGCCCGATGTTCAGCATCCGCAGCCAGCTCTGCTGCCCGAACGTGAGCCCGATGAAGCAGCCAAGCTCGACAAGTTCCGGCTCGCTGAAGTGCTCCCGCATCCGGTCCCAGAACTCATCGGGCGTCGGCAGATGCCAGGCGATCGCCTCGGCATAGGCGAGCGCGGCCTTTTCCCGGTCGCTGTAGCGCGGCGAGGTCTCGAAGTTCAGCAGCTCGTCGTACTTGCCTTCGGTCAGGCCGGTGGCCGCGGCGGCGACCGAGCGCTGGTTGCCGCAGTACTCGCACTGGACCGTGCGGGAGATGTAGACCCGGCACAGCTCCTTGAGCTGGTGGTCACACACGCCGTGGCGGAAGATGTCGTTCCACGACCGGGCGAAGAACCAGAAACAGGCGGGGACGTGTGCGCGGATCGCGGAGCTTTCCGGCCGCGGCGTGCCCTCGCGCGCGCACCGGTCCATCTCGGCGCGCATCTCGTCGTCCATCTGCGCCGGGGGCACGTAGCTGATGCGCTGGTTGTCCGCCATCGGGCTCTCCTCCTGCCGTGGCCGCGTCCTGTCTCGGAGCATGCCACAGGCCCTGGCCCGCCAGCGCCGCTACTTAGCGTGATATTGCGCACGAAGCGCTCTCTTGTCGACCTTGTCCTCGTGGGTCACCGGCAGCTCATCGAGGAACCGCACGTCCCGCGGCGCGCTCGCTTCCCCGAGTTCACCGGCGACCAGGTCGCGCAGCTCGGCCGCGGTGACGCCGGTCCCCGGGGCCCGCACCACGAACGCGACCACGGCCTCGCCGGTCTCGGCGTCCGGTACCCCGATGACGGCCGCCGCGCGGACCCCGGCATGCCAGGTCAGCACATCCTCGGCCACCCGGGAGTAGACCCGGACCGGTGGCCGGCCGGTGGTGATCACGTCCACGGCCCGGTCCACCAGGTACAGGTAGCCGTCCTGGTCGGTATAGCCGATGTCCTCGGTGCACAGCCAGCCATCCACCAGGACCCTGCTGGTCAGTTCGGGCTGCCCGGCATAGCCATCCATGACCAGTGGCCCGGCCACCCAGACGGTGCCCGCGGTGCCCGGGGGCAGGACCGTTCCGTCCTCGTCGCGCACCTCGATCTTGCCGGTGGCGTACGCGGTGCCGCAGGAGCGCAGCCGCTCCGGGTGCTCCGGGTCGAGGTCCATGCCGGGGTAGTCGGCGATGAGCGGTGCCTCGGTCATGCCGTAGACGGCCCGCAGCACCGGGCCGAAGCGCTCGATGGCCTGGACCAGGTCGGTGGCCGGCGCGGCGCCGCCGCCACAGTTCAGGTAGCGCAGGGTGGAGCAGTCGGTGTGGCCCAGGGCGGTCTCGGTGAGGACCGCGTGCAGCCGCGGCGGGGTCAGCAGCGTGCTGGTGACCCGTTCCCGCTCGATGGTGCCGAGCAATTCCGCGGCGCGGAACTCGGTCATGAGCACCGCCGCACCGCCCTGGAACAGCGCGAGCAGGGCCGGAAACTGCCCGTTCGTGGTGGCGAACGGCGCGACGCTCAGGTGCCGCCCGCCGGGCTCGCCGTGCGCGCGGTCGAGCTGGCCGCGCAGGAAGATCGCCTGGTAGAAGCGCTGCCCGTGGCGGACGAGCTTGGGCCGCCCGGTGGTGCCGCCGGTGTGGAACAGCGACTGCGGCTCGTGGTCGGCCGCGGCGGTCCTGGCCCCCTCGCCGTTCGCCTGGCTGCCCGCGGCGGCCACGACCATCTCGGCCAGCAGGTCCGGGCGGCCCGCCCCGGGGCCGAGGCCCAGCACCGGGCGCGCGGTCCGGGCCAGGGCGTCGCCGATCAGTTCGTCCGCCAGGCCGCTGTCCTGGATCAGCAGGTCCGGGTCGGCGTGCTCGATGAAGGCGAGCTGGTCCTGGCGCGGCGCGCGGGTGGCGACAAAACCTGCCCGGCATCCGAGCAGATGCAGCGCCAGCAGCAGGATGATCGATTCCGGGTGGTTGCGGGTCACCGCCACCGCGGTCATCCCGCCGCGCGTGCCGCGGGCGGTCAGCGCGGTGGCCATGGCCAGCACGGCGGCCCGGGTCTCGGCGTAGGTGTATCTGCGCGCGCCGTGCACGATGGCCTCGGCGGGGCCCATCCGGGCGAAGAAATCTAATACCCGCAGCACATAGTTGGGTTCGGTGGTGCGGCGCTGCGCGGCGTGCTCACTCATGGCTCAGCACGGGTCACGACCGGCCTTCCCTGATCGGATCAGACCACAGATGAGCGTGACATTTTCACACGCCGATTGCCTGGTCAAGACCACATGCCCGGCCGGGCCGGCGGGCGTCCCGCCTGCACCACGGGCCCCGGGCCGGCGCCGGGTTACCCCCCGGCGGAGGGACCGCCCCAGAAGGCCCCTCCGCCGGAGGCAAGCCTCGGTGCACCCCCCTCCGTCCCATGCACGTCGGCTGCGCCAGCCCACAAATGACCCGCCCCCGAATGGGGAAGCCAGTGACTGTCACGTTCGTGACCGGGCCCGTGCCCGGCGGTACCGGCCGGGCACTCTCACAGTTTGTCGCCTCCCGCGCCGTTTGGGGGGCGGATAGGAAACTGTCGGACAAACCCGGACACGTGCTCAGAGGCTGTCGATGACGTCCTTGCCGGCCCGGAACAGGGCGGCGACGCGGTCGCGGGGGAACGCGGGGACGTGGTGGCCGTCGCGCCCGGTCATGTCCTCGTTGGCCACGAGGGCGTTGGCCACGGCCTCCTCGGTTGCCCGCACGGCCGCCGTGAAGAACGGGTTCATCTGCGCCCACGGAATGAACCGGAGCTGGTCGTAGTCCTGCCCGGTGCCCGGCTCCGGGTGGTACCCGCTGAACCCGCCCGGGTTGGCCGTGGAGAACGCGAGGAACAGGTCACCGGAGAAGTGCGAGCCGATGGTGCCGGTGCGCGCGATGCCGTGGGTGACCCGCCGTGCCATCGCCGAGCACTGGTGCGGAAGCAGCGGCGCGTCGGTGGCCACGATCGCGATCACCGAGCCGGCCCCGGGCGGCGGTGCCGCGCCCGTCCCCGGCGGTGCCGCGCCCGTCCCCGGGGGTGCCGCGCCCGTCCCCGGGCCGTCCTCGGCGAGCAGCCGGCCCAGCGGCACGCCCGCCAGCGTCAGCTCCTCCCGCGAGCCGAAGTTGGCCTGCAGGAACACGCCCACGGTGTAGCTGGCGCCGCGGTAGTCCACCCGCCGTGAGGCGGTGCCGTTGCCGCCCTTGTACTCGTAGCAGATCATCCCGGTGCCGCCGCCCACCGAGCCTTCCTCGACCGGCCCGCCGCGCGCCGCCTCCAGCGCGGCCATGACCGTGGCCTCGGTGATGTGATGCCCGTAGGCGTCGTTGAGGTATCCGTCCCAGGTCTCCCCGGCCACCGGGAGGGACCACTCGTCGCCGAGTTCCGGGTGGTGCTTGGCGGTCCAGGAGACGATCCCGGCATGCGCGATGCCCACGGCGTGGGTGTTGGTGATCGCGACCGGCAGGGAGAACGTGCCCGACTCGCCGATCCAGGAGACGCCGGTCATCTCGCCGTTGCCGTTCAGCGAGAAGAAGCCCGCCGCCACGGGGTCGGCGGCGCCGGCCGGGCCGCGCGGGTGGATCCCGGTCACCCCGGTCCGCACCGAGCCGCCCTCGATGAGCGTGGCGTAGCCGACCTCGACCCCGGGCACATCCGTGATCGCGTTCCACGGTCCCGGCGTCCCGGCGAACGGGATGCCGAGCGACCGGGCTCGCGGCTTGCCCGCCGGCGTCGCCGCGTGCGCGGCCGGCAATGGTTCGGTGCTGGTCACTGGGCCTGCCTCCTCATGGTCCCGGCGGCGGGACCGCCTCGGATGTGGCCGTCTCACCCGGCGGGGCCGTCTCACCCGGCGGGGCCGTCTCGCCCGGCGGGGCCGTCTCGCCCGGCGGGGCCGTCTCGCCCGGCGGGGCCGTCTCGGCCGGCGGAGCGCTCTCGCCGTAACGCAGCGCCCGCACCGCGTCGCTGACCTCGGTGAGCGCGGCCTCGCTGAGCGTCTGCGGCGTGCCCGCCAGCCGGGCATACCAGTACACCCGGGCCAGCCACTCCAGCGTGCGGGCCCGCTCGTAGGCGCGCTCCAGTGTGGGCCCGCAAGTGAGCGCGCCGTGGTTGCGCAGGATCACCGCGCTGCGCCCGGCCAGCTTGGCCGCCGCGGAGGCCGCGAGCTGGGTCGTGCCGAACCTGGCATACGGCGCGACCCGCACCGGGCCGCCGAGGTCGGCCATCGCATAGTGCACGGCCGGCAACTCGTCCAGCACCGTGGACAGTGCCACCACGAACGGCGAGTGGGTGTGCACGATCGCCGTGGCGTGACTGGCCTGGTAGAGCGACAGGTGCATGGGCGTCTCCGTGGAGGGCCGCGGGCCGGACAGCAGTGCCGCGTCCGACGTGCGGACCAGGCAGATGTCCGCCGGGGTCATCCGCTCGTACGGCATCCCGGACGGGGTGATCGCCATCACCTCGCCGCGCCGCACGCTGAGGTTGCCCGACGTGCCCGGCGCGAGGTCGTCGGCGGCCATCCGGCGCGCGAACGCGACCAGGTCCTCCCGGTCCGCCAGCCGCACGCCCGCCGCCGGGCCCGTGTCACCGCCCATCCAGCCTCCTCATTTCCCGCCCCCACCATGATCCCTGACGGGGTGATTCCGCGGCCATCGGGCGGGGAGTGTTCGTGATCATGGGGGTTTTTGGCTGCTCCAGGTACACCACCGCCATGATCATCGAGGGTGGTCGGCCGTCACCGCGTGGCGGATGTGGTCCCAGCGGCCACTGTGGCCAGCGGGACGGCTCGCTCCCGGTGAGGCGCGAGCGGGACCGTCTGCTCGATGACCAGTCGGGCGAGGCCAGGGTTTTTGGATTTATCACGCCACCCCCTGGCAGGGCAAAACCCCATGATCACGACGGAGCCAGGCCGGGCACTTGTAGCGGCTACCTCATGCCGGTGGTGGAGGACGACAGGGAGCGCGGATCCCGCGGCCGCCAGGCGCCCCGGTCCGCTGCGGCGAGGAAGCGGTCAACGGCCGCGTTGAACACCTCCGGCTCCTCCAGGTTGGCGGTGTGCCCGGTCTGCGGCAGGATGGCGAGCCCAGCGGACGGGATCGTCCGCTTGAGCATCAGCACGGTCTCCAGGCACCCCTCGTCCTCGTCGCCGGCCAGCACGAGCAGCGGCGTGCGTATCCCGGCAAGCTCGTCCCGCAGCGCGTAGAGGGACGGGCGGGCCGCCTGCACGCCGCGCATGGTCAGCGCCGAGCCCAGCGCCGAGTGCTGCGCCAGCGCCGTGGCGAACTCCGCCCAGCCGCGCGGGTTCTTGTTCTGGAACTGCACCCGCGCCGGGCCCACGGCGTACCGCTGCGCCACCTGCTCCGCGCCCTCGGCCTCGAACGCCGCCGCGGTCGCCGCGCACTCGGCACGGAACGCCCCGGCCCGCTCCGGCGGCGCACCGTACCCCGCGCCCGCGACCACCGCCGAGATCACCCGGTCCGGATGGCGCAGCGTGAGGTGCAGCGCGGTGAACCCGCCCATGGACAGGCCGACCACGTGCGCCCGGCCGATGCCCAGCCCATCCAGGACGGCCACCGCGTCCTGCACCGCCCGCTGCTGGGAGTAGGCGGCCGGGTCGGCCGGCACCCCGGACGGCGGGTACCCCCGGGCCGCGTAGGTCACGCACTGGTAGCCGCGGCCGAAGAACCGCACCTGCGGCTCCCAGCTCCGGTGGTCGCCGGCGAACTCGTGGATGAACAGCAGCGGCGTTCCGGTCCCCGTGCTCTCCACGTGGAGCGCCACGCCGTCGCCGGTCATGATCGTGGGCATCTCGGCCTTTCGTTCGCTGGTCCCGCCGCCGGGCACGAGGAGTCAGTGCGCGGCGCCCATGATGTGCTGGTAGGTCCGGGCGGACGCCGCCGCGGCGTCCCCGGCGCGCAGCGCGTCCAGGATGGCGTCGTGCTGCCGGGCCGACTCGGCGTGGCTGCGCAGCACCCGGGGCCCGCCGTGCAGCGACGCCCAGAGCAGCCGCATCAGGGTGAGCAGCAGCGGGCTTCCCGCGCACGAGTACACCGTGAAGTGGAACTCCCGGTTGAGGTCGGCGTAGCGCGGGTCGTCGTCGGCGAGCGCGCGCATCCGGTCGTTCAGCGCCTGCAGCGTGGCCAGGCCCTGCTCGTCGATCTTGCGCGCGGCCAGCGAGGCGCCCAGCGACTCCAGGGCCGCGCGGATCTGGAAGTTCTCCTCGATCGGCCCGTCGTCCGGTTCCACCACGGTGAAGCCCCGGTGGGTGTCCCCGACGACCAGGCCCTCGGACTCCAGCCGGCGCATCGCCTCGCGCACCGGGGTCTGGCTGACGTGGAACCGCTGGGCCAGGTCGCGCTGGCGCAACTGCTGGCCCGCGGCGAGTTCCCCGGTGATGATCAGCTCCCGGATCAGGGCGGCCACCATGTCGGTCTTGCTGACATACCCCGGCGCCCCCGCACCGGGGCCCGCGGGCATCAACGATGCAGGTCGCACGGGCGTCATCATTGCCTCCCTCGCGGGACGTCGCGCCGGAGGCGCGCAGGCCAGCAGCGCGCATGGTCGTGCCGGAGGCGCGCCAGCAAGCACAGCGGGAGGCGGTCCTCGCCGGGGCACACGCCGTGGCGCGCTGACCAGTACTGCGGTGCCTGGGGCTGCGTGGTGCCGTAGGCGCGCCGGCCAGTACTGCGCGGCGTTCGGCCCGGCGGCTGCGGCGTGGCGCGACTGCTGGCCGCGGCGTCCGGCCCGGCCCCGGCATCCGGTCCGGCCAGGGCGGCGACCCGGGCCGGGGTCAGCGGTAGCCGGCCGACGCTGCCTGCCAGGCCGAGCGCGTCCCGGACGGCGCTGGCCACGGCGGCGCCCGCCGCGCTGATGCCCCCTTCGCCCGCGCCCATCACGCCGAGCGGGTTGCCCGGCGCCGGGGCCTGCTGGGCCACCAGCACGTCGATGGGCGGGATCTCGGCGGCGGTGGGCATCCGGTAGTCCATGAACGTGACGGCCTGGGGCTGCCCGGTCTCGTCGTAGCTGAACTCCTCGAGCAGCGAGCCGCCGATGCCCTGCGCCACGCCGCCGCGCAACTGCCCCTCGACCAGCGCCGGGTTGACCGCCCGGCCGACCTCGTAGGCGACCAGGTAACGCAGCACCCGCACCTCGCCGGTGCCCGGATCCACGTCGGCCACCGCGATGTGCACGCCGTAGGGATAGGTCATGTGCGTGACGTCGAAGCGGCGCCGCGCGGCCAGCCCGGCGGGCTCGCCGGGACGCAGGTACCCGCTGGCCGCGGCCGCGGCCCCGGCCACCTGCGCGAGCGTGACCACCGACCGCGGGTCGCCGCGCACCGCGATCGTCCCGTCCGCGGCGACCAGGTCGTCCTCGGCGGCTTCCAGCATCCGGGCGGCGAGCTGCCTGGCCCGGTCCGCGACCGCGGTGGCGGCCGCGTGCACCGCGTTGCCGGCCACCACCGTCGACCGGGACGCCCAGGACCCGGACCCGAACGGCTGCAGCGCCGTGTCCCCGTTCACCACCCGCACCGCGTCGAGGCCGACGCCGAGCGCGTCCGCGGCGATCTGGGCGAGCACGGTCTCGATGCCCTGCCCGAGCGAGGTCCCGCCGGAGTGCACGTGCACCGTGCCGGTCTTGCTGACCAGCACGTCCGCGGTGTCTTGCGGGCCGAGCCCGCTCTTCTCCAGGAACACCGCGAGCCCCAGGCCGCGCCGCCGCCCGGCGCCGCGGCCGCGCGCCACGACCTCGTGGTATCCGAGCCGCGCGGCCTCCGCCTCGGCGGCGGCCAGCAGCGCCGGGTAGTCCCCGGCGTCCAGCACCACGTCGGTGCCCAGCGTGCTCATCGGCCGGCGGCAGGGCAGCTCGGCCGGCCCGAGCAGGTTCCGCCGCCGCAGCTCGGCGCGGCCGATGCCGAGCTGGTCAGCGGCCATGTCGAGCAACTGCTCGCGGGCCGTGGTGCCCTCGAAGCGGCCGGGCGCGCGGTAGGTGCCGCACGGCGTCTTGTTGGTGAGCAGCACCCGGATTCGGCCGCGGAACGCGGGCACCCGGTACGGGCCGGGCAGCATCGCCACGGTCAGCTCCGGCACGGTGATCCCGTGCGTGCGGCAGTACGCCCCGTTGTCGTGCAGGATGTCGTCGGCCAGGGCAAGGATCCGGCCGGCCGCGTCGAACGCCGCGCGGATCCGGTGCACCTGCTGGCGCGAGTGGTTCACCGCGACCAGGTGCTCGGCCCGGTCCTCGGCCCACTTGACCGGCCGGCCGAGCGTCGTGGCCAGCCACGGGACCAGGTAGTCCTCGGGATAGAACTCGCCGCGGACGCCGAAACCGCCGCCGGTGTCGATGGCGCGCACGTGGATCAGGGTCTCGTCGATGCCGAGCATCCCGGCCAGCACGTCGCGGTTGAACACCGGTACCTTGGTCATCCCGGTGATCGACAGGCCGCCGGTGCGCGGATCGGGCTCTGCGAGCAGGGCACGCGGTTCCAGCGGCACCCCGGTGTGCCGCCCGATCTCGATCTCCGCCTCGGCCACGTGCGCCGCCCCGGCGAACGCGGCCTCGGTGTCCCCGTAGTCCAGCGTCATGTCGGCCGCGACGTTCCCGGCCGGGAACAGGCGCGGGGTGCCGCCGGAGGCCGCGCCGGCGGCGTCAAGCACCGCGGGCAGCGGGTCGATGTCGATGTCCACCAGTTCGGCGGCGTCCTCCGCCGCGTAGGGGTCCCCGGCCACCACCACGGCGAGCGGCTCGCCGACGTAGCGCACCACGCCGGCGGCGAGCACCGGCTGCAGGTAGCCGGTGAGGCCCAGGCCGCGCAGCGCGAGCCGGACCGGGATGACCAGCCTGCGGGGGAGGTCCGCGGCGGTGACCGCGGCCGCCACCCCGCTGGCCCGCCGGGCCCGGGTCACGTCCACCGCGCGCACCGTGCCGTGCGCCACCGGGGAGCGCACCACCCTGGCCCACAGCTCGCCGCGGGCGTGGCAGCCGTCGGTGAACGCGCCCCGGCCGCGCAGCAGCCGGGGGTCCTCCTTGCGCGGCACCGGCGTGCCCGTCAGGGTCATCGGCGGCTCGCGATCATCGGCCGGGCCCCGGTCATCCGGCGGATCCCGGTTCCCGGCGGCCCGCGGCACGGCGGGACCGTGCGGTGGCCAGCATCGCCGCGACGATGCCCTGGTAGCCGGTGCACCGGCACAGGTTGGCCGCGACGAGCTCCCTTATCTCCGCCTCGTCCGGCTCCTCATCCGCCCCGGCCGGCGGCGGTCCTGGCAGGACGGCGGGCGGCACGAGCCCTCGTTCGGCAAAGTATGCCTCGGCCAGCATCAGGAAGCCTGGCGTGCAAAACCCGCACTGCAGCGCGTGGTGGTCGCGGAACGCCTGCTGCAGGTCGGAAAGCTCGTCGCCGTCGGCCAGCCCCTCCACGGTGCCGACCTCGGCGCCGTCGGCCTGCACGCCGAAGACCAGGCAGGAGCGCACCGGCGCGCCGTCCAGCCGCACCGTGCAGGCCCCGCAGATGCCGTGCTCGCAGCCCACGTTCGTGCCGGTGTAGCCGAGGTCGTGGCGGAGCATGTCGGCGAGCGTCCGCCGGGCCTCGACGAGCAGTTCGTGCTCGGTGCCGTTGACCCGCAGCCGCACCTGGTGCCTGTCCGTCACCCCACCCGCCTCCCCTTCCCCCTTCGCTCCCCGGTCACCCCGGCGCCGGCCGGCACCCCACCCGCCTCCCCTTCCCCCTTCACCGCCCCGGCCAGCGCGGCGCACACCTCCGCGGGCAGCACCGGGATGTGGTCGAAGCTCGCTCCGGTGCCGGCGAGCGCGTCGTTGACGGCGTTGAGCACGCATCCCGGCGCCCCGATCATGCCGCCCTCGCCCATGCCCTTGGCCCCGCTCTCGCTGAACGCGGACGGGGTCTGCAGGTGGATCACCTCCACCGGGCACATCTCCGCCGCCGTGGGCACCAGGTAGTCCATCAGCGTCGTGCTGACCGGCTGCCCCCCGGCGTCGTAGCGGATCCGCTCGTACAGCGCGGCCGCCACGCCCTGGGTGACCCCGCCGAGCACCTGGCCGTCCACGATCAGCGGGTTGATCACCACCCCGCAGTCCTCCACGACCAGGTAGCGCACCACCCGGACCTGGCCGGTGCCCGGGTCGACGGCGACCAGGGCGGCGTGGCAGGCGTTGGAGAACGTGCCAGGCGGGTCGTAGGAGGCCCGGGCCTCCAGGCCGTAACGGGCCTCCTCGGGCAGCAGGTGCGTCTGGAAGTGGACCACCCGGGCGATCTCGGCCAGCGGCACCGCCGCGCGGGCGTCACCCCGGATCCTGGCCATGCCGTCGCGCAGCTCCACGTCGGCGGCGCTGGCTTCGAGCAGGTGCGCCGCGGCCGTGCGGAGCTGGCCGGCGACCTGCTCCGCGGCCCGGGCCGCGGCGCCGCCGCCGATCACGACGGACCGGCTGGCGAACGTCCCCCAGCCGTAGGAGGCCAGGTCGGTATCGCCCTGGCGGAGCCGCACCTGATCCGGGTGCACGCCGAGCCGGTCGGCCACGATCTGCGCGAACGTGGTCTCGTGCCCCTGGCCGTGCGCGCAGGTCCCGGTGGTGACGATGACCTCGCCGGTGGGATCCATCCGGACCGAGGCGGTGTCGTAGCCGGGGGTCATCCGCATTCGGCGCAGTGACATCGTCGGGGTGCCGTAAGCGGTGCGCTCGGAGAAGCAGGCGTACCCGATGCCGGCCCGCAGGCCGCCGTCCCGCAGCCGGTCCCGCTCGGCCGGCCAGCCGGCCTCCGCCACCCGCCGTTCGGCCAGGTCCAGGGATTCGCGGTAGCTGCCCTCGTCGTAGCTGATCAGGTTCACGCCGGTATAGGGGAACTCGCCGGGGCCGATCATGTTCAGCCTGCGCACGTCGAGGGGGCCGAGGGCCAACTCCCGGGCGGCCTTCTCCATCAGCCGCTCCATCACCAGCACGATCTGCGGCCGGGACACGCCCCGGTACGGCGCGGTGGGCGCCTTGTTCGTCGCGATGCCCCGGCCCCGCGCCCGGTACGCGGGCACCTTGTAGATCCCGGGCAGCTCGCTGGCCGCCATCAGCGGCTCGACCGCACAGGTGAACGGGTACGCCGAGTACGCGCCGATGTCGCAGTCGATCTCGGCGTCCAGCCCGAGGATCCGGCCCGCGCCGTCGAACGCGGCCCGCACCCGGTAGCGCTGCTCGTGCCCGTGGAACGAGGCGGACAGGTTCTCCTGCCGGTCCTCGGTCCAGCGCACCGGCCGCCGCAGCCGCAGCGCGGCCGCCGCGACGGCCACCTCCTCCCGGCCGACCACGCACTTCAGCCCGAACCCGCCGCCCACGTCCGGGGCGACCACCCGGACCGTGCGCTCGGGGATGCCGAGCGCCTGGGCGACCCCGGAGCGCACCTGGTGCGGCACCTGCGTGGACACGTGCAGCACGAGCTGGCCGTCGCGGTCGTCCCACTCGGCCAGGCAGGCGCGGCCCTCCAGCGGCATGGCCGCCACCCGGGCGCTGGTGAACACGCCGCCGACCACCACGGCAGCGCCCGCGAAGACCCCGGCGAGCCGTTCGTCGTCGAACATCAGCAGGTCCACCAGGCAGTTGCCGCTGGTCTCCGGGTGCACCTGCGGGGCGCCGCCGGCCTGCGCGGCGGCCAGGTCCGCGACGGCCGGCCGCTCCGCCCACGTGACGTCGACCAGTTCCGCGGCGTCCTCGGCCAGGTAGGCGTCGGCGGCGGCGGCCAGCGCGACCGGCTCCCCGGCGAAGCGGGCCCGATCGCCGGCCAGCAGCGGCATCCGGGTGGGCACGAACTCGTCCCGTTCCAGGGTGGCCAGCAGGTACGGATCGCCCAGGTCGGCCGAGGTGAGCACGGCCGCCACCCCGGGCGCGCGCCGCGCCGCCGAGGTGTCGATGGCGGTGATTCCCGCCGCCGGGAACGGGCTGCGCGCGAACGCGGCGTGCAGCATGCCGGCCCGGGTCATGTCGCCCACGAACCGGCCCCGGCCCTGCAGCAGGCGGCGGTCCTCCTTGCGGGTGAGGGCCGCGCCGACCCACCGGCCGTCCCGGCCGGGACCGGCGCCGGCCGCCGTCATCGCGCCGGGCGGCGTGACCTCGCCCGGCGGCGTGATCCCGGCGCGGGGCCGGGCGGGCGGCGCCATCACCCGGCCGCCTGCGCCAGCGCCCGCGACACCAGCGTGGCGGTCAGCCGCTTGCGGTACTCGGCGCTGCCATGGTTGTCCGAGGACGGCTCGACCTGGGCCGCCGCCAGTTCCCCGGCCGCGCGCCAGGTCTGCGGGCCGACCGGCTGCCCGGCCAGGCCGGCGGTGCCGATCCGGACCGGCAGCGGCCCGACGCCGCCGACGACCACGTCGGCCGATCGCACCGTGCCGTCGGCGATGTCGGCGAGCACGGCCGCGGCGACGATCGCGAAATCCCCGGCGCGCTGGGCGAACTCGGTCAGCACCGCGCGCCCGGCCGGCCGGGGGAAGCACACCTCGGTGATCATCTCGTCGGGGGCCGCGTCGGTCGTGTAGTACCCGTGCAGGAACTCCGCCGCCGGGACGGTGCGCCGCCCGCCCGGCCCGTGCAGTACGACCCGCGCCCCGAGCAGCACGGCCAGCAGGCACCACTCCGACGCCGGGTCGGCGTGGGCGATGCTGCCGCCGAACGTGCCGCGGGAGCGGATCGGGTAGTGGCCGATCCACCGCGCGGCCCGGGGGAGCACCCCGAAGTCCGCGAGCACCGCCGGGTCCGTGCTGGTCTCGATCGCCCGGTGCGTGGTCAGCGCCCCGATGCGCAGCCCGTCGCCGTCCGCGCGCAGGTAGGACAGGCCCGGGATCCGGGTCACGTCCACCAGGTCGCTCGGCCGGGCCAGCCGGAAGTTCATCATCGGGACCAGGCTGAGCCCGCCCGCCAGGATCTTGGCCTCGTCGCCGAGTTCCGCCAGCAGGGCGACGGCCTCGGGCACGCTGCCGGCCCGGTGGTAGGCGAACGAGGCTGGTTTCACCCGACTCCCATCCCTCGGCCCCTTGACCCCGGTACTCAGGGGCCCATAACCCCCCGGGCCCGTAACCTCCGGTACCCAGGGTCCATGACCCCCGGGGAGCCCCCGGGGCCCTCGGGTTCATTTGGTATACCATATTTCAACATGTCTGGCTGCCGCCCGCGACCTGGGGAGGCGCGCGGATGACGCACCCCTGCCTGCGGGCCGAACGCGGCCCGGGCGGCTTCCGGCGGCTGCTGCTGGCCTGCCCGCAGCGGCACAACCCGCTCAACGCGGACCTGGCCCGCGCGCTGCGGGACGCCTTCGCCGCCGGCCCCGGGGAACCGGTGGTGCTGGGCAGCACCGGCGAGCGGACGTTCTGCGCGGGCGCCGACCTGACCATCGGCGAGGCCGAGCGGGCGGAGGTCTCGGCGCTGCTGTACGAGTGCCTGGAAATCATGATCACCCGGCCGGGCCCGGTGATCGCGGCCGTGGCCGGCCCGGCGGTGGCCGGCGGGGCCCAGCTCGCGACCGCCGCCGACCTGCGCATCGCGGGCCCGGCGGCGCGGTTCCGCTGGATCGGGCCGCCGGGCCGGGACCTCGCGGTGGGCGCCTGGGTGCTGCCCGACCTGGTCGGCCGGGGCCGGGCCGCGGAACTGGCCATGACCGGCCGCTGGGTCGACGCCCCCGAGGCGCTGGCAGTGGGCCTGGTCAACCGGGTGGTGCCCGACCCGCTGGCCGCCGCGGAGGAACTCGCCGCCGCCCTGGCCGCGGGCAGCCCGGGCGCCCTGGCCCGGGTCAAGATGATCACCGCGGCGGGCGGCCTGCTGGACCGGCTACACGCGGAACGGGATGCCAACCGCGAAGCTTGGACAGCGGTGCTTGCCGAGGGCGCGGGCCCGATGCCCCCGGGTGGCGTTCGTGATCATGACTTTGGTGGGGTCATAGGCCCACCAAAGTCATGATCACGAATGAGCCCCGCCCGGCCGCGCGCCGGCGCGCGCCCGCAGGCAACCTGAGCACGGCATGACCGGGTACGAGGAGTGGAGCCGGGCGGGCTGGGCCGCGCACCTGCCCGGCGTCCCGGACATCCCCGCGCACGTGGCGGCCCTCGGCGAGGCCACCATCCCCGGGCTGGCCGCCGCCGCCGCGGACCGGGTCCCGGACCGGGTCGCACTGGAGATCGACGGCGACCAGGTCACCCACGCGGAGCTGGACGCCGGCGCCGCCAGGGTCGCCGCCTGGCTGGCGGCCCGGCTGGACCCGGGGGACAGGGTGCTCCTGGCCGCCGGGTCCAGCGTCGGCTTCGTGCGCTGTTACCTGGGCGCGCTGCGGGCGGGCGCCGTGGTCGTGCTCGCCAACCCGGGCTACACCGCCGCCGAACTCGGGTACCTGGTCACCGACTCCGGGGCGGCGGTCGCGTTCGCCGGCCCGGGTCCCGCGCGGCTGCTCGCCGGGCTGCCCGACGCCCCGCTGACCGTGGATCCCGGCGAGCTGCCCGCCGGCCCGGGCCGCCCCGGGATCGTGCCCGGCCCCGGCGACACCGCGCTGCTCGCCTACACCTCGGGCACCACCGGCAAGCCCAAGGCGGTGCCGCTGACCCACCGCGCGCTGCTCACCTCGATCCGGGTGGCCATGGCGTCCTGGGGGTGGCGCGAGGACGACGTGCTGGCGCACGCCCTGCCGCTGTTCCACCAGCACGGCCTCGGCGGGGTGCACGCCGTGCTCATCGCGGGCGGCACGGCGCACATCGGCTCCCGCTTCACCGCCGCCGGCCTGGCGGGCGCGCTGCGCCGGCACCACGCCACCGTGCTGTTCGCGGTCCCCACGATGTACCAGGCGCTCCTCGATGACGGGCCGCGCCACGGCAGGCTGCTGGCCGGCGCCCGGCTCGCGGTGTGCGGCTCGGCCCCGCTGACCGCCCTTCTCGCCGAACGATTGGCCATCGATCTGGGGCGCGCCCCGCTGGTGCGTTACGGCCTGACGGAAACCGGCCTGAACGTCTCGCACACCGCCACCGGCATCAGGCCGGGATCCGTGGGCGTACCGTTCCCCGGTGCCCTGGTCCGCCTCTGGGCGGGGTCGGCCCCGGCCAGGCCCGGTGCCGACGGCGAGATCCAGATCCGCGGCCCGCACGTGTTCCACGGTTACGCGGGCAGCCCGCCGGCCACGGCCGAGGCGTTCACCCCCGATGGCTGGTTCCGCACCGGCGACATCGGCCGGGTTGACCCCGGCACGGGCGACCTGGTGATCCGCGGCCGCATCAAGGAAATGATCATCACCGGCGGCCTCAACGTCTATCCCCGCGAGGTCGAGACGGTGCTGGAGGAGCACCCGGCCGTCGCGGAGGCGGCCGTGGCCGGGGTGCCGCACCCGCACTGGGGCGAGCAGGTCACCGCCTGGGTCGCGCTGCGCCCGGGCTGCGCCTTCGACGAGGCCGCCCTGATCGCGCACGCGCGTACCGCACTGGCGGGCTACAAGTGCCCCAAGCGCGTCTACCTGCTCCCCGCCCTGCCCCGCACCTCCCTGGGCAAGCTCCGGCGCACCGCCCTCACCGAGCCGGGCTAACCCCCCGCCCGCCAAGCCCGCGGGAGCCGGGCGGACACCGCCCCAGCCAAGCCGGTGGAGACTCTGTTCCGAGCTTGATATTTGATATACCATCCGTCATTACCTGGGTGGGTATGGCGGTTTGCCAGGGTATGGCCCGGGCCGGGAACGCGGGCGGCGGTCGGCGTTGTTGACGGCACCGGAGGCTGTCAGCCGGTGAGAGGGGTTGGCGTTGGACCTGCAGCTAGGCGGGAAGGTGGCCTTCGTCACCGGCGCGAGCAAGGGCATCGGCCGGGCCGTGGCCGGGCAGCTGGCGCACGAGGGCGCCGACGTGGTGATCACCGCCCGTACCGCAGAGCCGCTGGAGGGCACCGCCAAGGAGATCTCCGCCGCCACCGGGCGCAGCGTCGTCCCGATGGCCGGCGACATGAGCGTCACGGCGGACGTGCGGCGCTGCGTGGACGCCACGCTGGCTCGCTTCGGCAAGATCGACATCCTGGTCACCTGCGCGGGCAGTTCCCCCGGCGGGCTGCTCGAGGACCTGACCGAGGACCAGTGGATGGCCAGCCTCAACCTCAAGTTCATGGGGTACGTCCGCTCGGTGCGCGCGGTCATCGGCCACATGCGCGAGCGGGGCGAGGGCGCCATCGTGCTAGTCGTCGGCAACGACGGCCTCAAGCCCAGCTACTGGGAGATGACCGCCGGGGTGGCGAACGCGGCCGACATCAACTTCGCCTCCTCGGTGGCCGAGCAGTACGGCCGCCACGGCGTGCGGATCAACACGGTCAACCCCGGCCCGGTGAACACCGACCGGTGGGACACGCTGGAGAAGGCGTTCGCCAGGGACAAGGGCGTCAGCCAGGACCGCGCGCACGAACTGGCGAACCGGTCCATCCCGTTCGGCCGGATCTGCGAGCCGGGAGAGGTCGCGGCGCTGGTGACCTTCCTGGCCTCGCCCCGCGCCAGCTTCATCAACGGCGCGCACATCCCTATCGACGGGGCCCAGCGCAAAGCGATCATGGATCAGTGAGGAACCTTGCCGTGCCGGACCCGGCACGGACGGCATGAATGAGGTGTCCCATGGCTGAAGGTCAGAGCGCCGCAGGCACAGCCTCGGCGGTAGAACTGCGACCGATGCAAATCGAGATGAACGGCATCAACGTCATCTCCGACTCCGAACGCAAGGGCCATCCACGTGACCTGTTCTGGCCCTGGTTCGCCGCGAACGTCTCGGTCCTCGGCCTGAGTTACGGCGCGTTCGTGCTGGGGTTCGGGATCTCGTTCTGGCAGGCCGTGGTGGTCAGCATCGTCGGCATTGTCGTGTCGTTCCTGCTGTGCGGGTTCATCGCGGTGGCGGGCAAGCGCGGCTCGGCGCCGACGATGGTGCTCGGCCGCGCCGCGTTCGGGGTCAACGGCAACAAGCTGCCGTCGGTGATCTCGTGGCTGCTCACCGTCGGCTGGGAGACGATCCTGGTCATCCTGGCGACGCTCGCCACGGCCACCGTCTTCGAGCGGCTCGGCTGGGGCGGCGGCAACGTGACGAAGGTCATCGCGCTGATCGTGGTGGTCGCGCTGACCATCTTCGGCGGCGTGATGGGCTTCGACCTGATCATGCGGATGCAGTCGGTGATCACGATCGTGACGGCGGTGCTCACCGTCGGCTTCATCGCCCTGGTCATCGACAAGATCCACTGGAGCACGGTGTCGGCGGTCCCCAGCGGCGACGCCCAGGCCCTCATCGGCGCCCTGGTGTTCATGATGACCGGCTTCGGGCTCGGCTGGGTCAACGCCGCCGCGGACTACTCGCGCTACCTGCCCCGGCGGTCCTCGGGCCGGGGCGTGATCGGCTGGACGGCGTTCGGCTCGTCCATCGCGCCGATCTTCCTGGTGATCTTCGGCCTGCTGCTGGCCGGCTCCTCGAAGAGCCTTTCCGCCGCGATCGCCAACGACCCGATCGGGGCGCTGGCCAACCTGCTGCCCACCTGGTACCTCGTGCCGTTCATCATCGTCGCGGTGCTCGGGCTGGTCGGCGGGTCCGTGCTGGACATCTACTCCTCGGGGCTGTCCCTGCTGACCCTCGGCGTCCGGGTGCCCCGGTTCGTCGCCGCGCTGATCGACGGCACGATCATGACGCTCGGTGCGATCTACGTCGTCTTCATCGCCAAGAACTTCTTCGGCCAGTTCGAGGGCTTCCTGATCACGCTGGGCGTGCCGATCGCCGCCTGGTGCGGGGTCATGCTGGCCGACATCCTGCTGCGCCGCCGCGACTACGCCGAGCGGGACCTGTTCACCCCGGCCGGCCGCTACGGCAACATCCGCTGGCTCCCGGTCGGGGTGATCGTGGTCGGCACCGTGGTCGGCTGGGGCCTGGTGACCAACACCTTCGCGAGCTGGCTGAGCTGGCAGGGGTACCTGCTCGGCCCGTTCGGCCTGGGCGGCAAGGGCGGTGCCTGGGCGTTCGCCAACCTCGGCGTGCTCGTCGCCCTGGTGCTCGGGTTCGCCGTGACCTGGGCGTTCGGCCGGGCGACGGTCCGGGCGCAGGAGGCGGCGCCGCTGGAGACCGCCCCCGCGAACGCGTGACCGGCGAGGCAGGCGCGGGCCTCCCCGGGACTGGCGGTCCCGGGGAGGCGCCCTGCCTGGCGGTGATCGACATGCAGCGGGTGTTCGGCGAGCCGGACAGCCCCTGGCTCGCCCCCCGGTTCGCCGAGATCGTGGATCCGGTCCGCCGCCTGGCCGAGGCGCTCGCGCCGCGGGTGGTGTTCACCAGGTTCGTGGCCCCAGCCGCCCCGCACGGCGCCTGGCAGCGGTACTACGACATGTGGCCGTTCGCGCTGCAGCCGCCGGACGCGCCGATCTACGAGCTCGCCAGCCCGTTCGCCGCGATGGCCGGGCCCACGCTGGACGCGACCACGTTCGGCAAGTGGGGCCCCGACCTGGCGGCCAGGACCGGCGGTGGCCCGCTGGTGCTGGCCGGGGTGTCCACGGACTGCTGCGTGCTGTCCACCGCCCTGGCCGCGGCCGACGCCGGGACCGCCGTGCGGGTGGTCGCCGACGCGTGCGCCGGGATCGACGACCGGAGCCACGCCGCCGCGCTGCACGTCATGAGCCTCTACGGCCCGCTCGTGGAGGTGGTCACCGTGGCCGACGTGCTCGGCGGGGCCGGGTCGGCCTAGGTCACCGCGGATCGCGGGACAGGTGTTGAGTAGCCCTATGCCCACCGCACCGGTCCAGGTGCTGCTGCTGTCCGGCCCGGCCGGGTCCGGCAAGAGCACGCTCGGCTGGGAGATCGCCGCCCAGCTCCGCCGCCTCGGCATCGCCCATGTCCTGCTGGACAGCGACGAGCTGGACCGGGCCTGGCCGCTGACCGGGTCCGAGCAGGACCGGCTCAACCGGGCGAACCTGACCGCGTTCTGGGCGAACGCGGCGGCGCTCGGCCACCGTCGGCTGGTGCTCATCGGCGTGTTCCTGAACGCCGCCGCCCGGGACTGGATCACGGACTGCGTCCCTGGGGCCTCGGTCACCCGGGTCGTGCTCGACGCCGCCGACGACGAGCTCGAGCGGCGCGTCCGGGCCAGGGAGATCGGCTCGGAAGCCGGCCAGCAGTGGGCCCGCACGCAGGCCCAGTCCCGCCGGTTCCGCCGCCGCGACGACGGGTCGCCGGACGTGCTGGACACCACGGGCCAGGCCGTGACCGACCTCGCCCGGCGGGTGATCGGGCGGGCGGGCTGGGCCGCCCCGGCCGCCCCGGCGGGCGGCGGCCACGCGGCCACGGCCACGTCATGACCACGCGAAGGGGCCGGCCAGCCGCGAACGCGGCCGGCCCGGGGGAGCCGGGATGGGGGGCTGCTTCGTCATGCATGAAAATCGCCGCCGTGCGCTGGGAGCGCTGTACGGGCTGGCGATCGGCGACGCGCTGGGCATGCCGACCCAATCGCTGCCCCGCGCCGAGATCGTCGCCAGGTACGGGCCGCTGGTGGCGGAGTTCCACCCCGGGCCGGACGGGCACCCGCTCGCCGCCGGGCTGCCGGCCGGCACGGTCACCGACGACACCGAGCAGGCGGTGCTGCTGGCCCGGCTCGTCGTGGCGGGCGGCGGCGAGGTCGGCGCCGGGGACCTGGCGCGCGCCCTGCTCGCCTGGGAGGAGTCGATGCGGGCGCGGGGCTCGCTGGACCTGCTCGGCCCGTCCACCGGGCAGGCCCTGGCCGCACTGGCGGCCGGGGCGGACGTGACAGAGACGGGCCGGCACGGGGTCACCAACGGCGCGGCCATGCGGGTCGCCCCGGTCGGCATCGCCACCTCTTCCCGCGACCCGCGCCTGCTGGAGGACCGCGTGGTCGCGGCCAGCCGGCTGACGCACAACACCGGGGTGGCGCTGGCCGGGGCGGCCGCCGTCGCCGCGGCGGTGAGCGCGGGCATCGGCGGGGCCCCGCTGCCGGTGGCGATCGGCCGCGCGGTGGCCGCCGCCGCGAGCGCGGCCGGGCGCGGGCACTGGGCCGCCGCCGCGGACGTGGCGGCGCGGATCACCTGGGCCACCGGGCTCGTTGCGGGCCTGCCGCGACACCAGGTGATCGACACCGTGTACCGGCTGGTGGGCACCAGCCTGGCGACCCAGGAGTCGGTGCCCGCCGCGTTCGCGATCGCCGCCGCCATCCCCGGTGACCCGTGGCTGGCCTGCCGCACCGCCGCCTCGCTGGGCGGCGACTGCGACACGATCGCCGCGATGACCGGGGCGATCTGCGGCGCCTGCCACGGGGCCGATGCCTTTCCCGCCGCCGCCCGCCAGACGGTGGCCCGGGTCAACGGCCTGGACCTCGCCCCGCTCGCCGGCGACTTGCTTGACGTACGGAGCGCCGGGCATGACTAGTTCCTTCACCCGGCTGCTGCACCTCGGCAACGTCGTCGTGGACGTGGTGCTGAGCGTGCCCGTGCTCCCCGAGCCGGGCGGGGACGTCCTCGCCACCCGGGCACAGACCGCGGCGGGCGGCGGCTTCAACGTGATGGCCGCGGCCGCGCGGCAGGGGCTCGGCGTCGCCTACGGCGGGGTGATCGGCACCGGCCCGTTCGCCACGCTCGCGCTGGCCGCGTGCGCGGCCGAGGGCATCGAGGTGCTCCGGCCGCCCAAGCCCGGCCTGGACACCGGCTTCGTGGTCAGCATCGTGGACGCCACCGGCGAGCGGACGTTCCTGACCAGCCGGGGCGCCGAGGCCACGCTCACCGCCGCCGACCTGGACCCGGTGCGCCCGGCCCCCGGTGACGCGGTCTACCTGTCCGGCTACGGCCTGGCCCACCCCAGCAACGCCCCCGCCCTGCTCGCCTGGCTGGCCCGCCTCGGCGGCAATCACCTCGTGATCTTCGACCCGGGCCCGCTGGCCGGCGAACTACCGGCCGACGTGCTTGGCCCCGTGCTGGCCCGCGCCGACTGGCTGACCTGCAACGCCCGCGAGGGCACCCTGCTCACCGGCGAGGCAGAGCCCGGGGACGCGCTCGCGGCGCTGACCGCGCGACTGCCCCGGGCCGGGGTTCTGGTCCGGACCGGCCCGGATGGCTGCCTGCTCGGCCGGCCCGGCTCACCACCCGAGCACGTGCCAGGTTTCCGCGTCGAGGCCGTGGACACCAACGGCGCCGGCGACACCCACGCGGGCGCGTTCCTAGCGGCCCTTGCGGCAGGTGCGAGCCCGGCCGGGGCAGCCCGCCAGGCCAACGCCGCAGCCGCCCTATCCACCACCCAGCCCGGACCCGCGACCGGCCCAACCACGGCGGAACTGGCCAGGTTCCTCGCCTCCCGCCCCGCCAAGATGAATATTTACGATTAACTCTACCAAAATTATAGGAAGTTAGTTTACCCTCCTGGAGGGTGGTCCGAGGCGCCCGCGACCACTTGGCCCGATGTGACCGTTCATCCAGAAGGTGGAAGCCCTCGCATGCTCAGACCCTCCGCTCTCCGTCTCGTTCCTGCCCGGCCGCCACGCTGGCGGGCACTGCTGGCCGTGGCCGCCGTGCTTCCCGCGCTGCAGGCCATGGCCACGATCCCCGCCCAAGCCAGTACCGCGCCGGCCGATCCGCCGCCGGTGACCGTGCTCACGCAGGACACAGGCAACGGCAACGGGGACATCTTCATCGCCCCGTTCGGGGACACCGGCACGTACGCGAACGGCCCGGAGATCATCAACACCGCCGGCCAGGTGCTCTGGTTCCATCCGGTGCCGGCCGGGCAGGAGGCGGCCGACTTCCGGCCGCAGGTCTACCACGGCCGCCCGGTGCTCACCTGGTGGCAGGGCACCGGCCTGGGCGGCCTGTCCAGCGGCACGGACTACATCTACAACGACCATTTCCAGCAGATCGCCACGGTCAACGCGGGGAACGGGTACCAGGCCGACGGGCATGAATTCCTCATCACGCCGTGGGACACGGCGCTGATCCTGGCCTACACCACCGCGACCGCCGACCTGACCTCGATCGGCGGCCCGGCCGACCAGACCGTCGTCGACGGCATCGTCCAGGAGATCGACATCCGCACCGGCCGGGTGCTGTTCCAGTGGAACAGCGCCGATCACGTCCCGTACGGCGACAGCGAGCAGCCGCTGCCGTCCTCGCCCAGCACCCCGTGGGACTGGTTCCATGTCAACGCGGTGCACCTGGACGGCTCAGGGAACCTGCTGATCGACGCGCGCAACACCTGGGCCACCTACGACGTCAGCCTGCGCACCGGCGCGATCGACTGGGAACTGGGCGGCAAGGAGAGCTCGTTCATCCTCCAGGCCGCGCCCGGCCAGACCCTGGACAGCGCGAACGAGATCTTCGCCTGGCAGCACGACCCCGAGTACCTCGGGCACGGCGAGTTCACGTTCTTCGACAACGACTCGTCCGGCACCCCGCTGCTGCCCTGCAGCCGTGCGGTCACCGTGCAACTGAATCCGCGGGCCAGGGTGGCCACGCTGGTCGCGTCGGACAGCCAGCCCGAGGGCCTGTCCGCTCCCTCCCAGGGCAACGCGCAGACCGCCCGCAACGGCGATCTGTTCGTGGGCTGGGGCGCGCTGCCCTACTTCTCCGAGTTCAGCCCGTCGGGGCGGCTGCTGTTCAATGCCGAGTTCCCGGCGGGGGTGAACACCTACCGCGCCTACCGGGCGCCGTGGTTCCCGTTCGGTCGGCCCGGCTGACCCGCCGGGTGATGGCCCAGGGCGGTGCGGTGACGGTCCACCTGCCGGGACGGTCACCGCGCCTTGGGGCGCAGGGCGCACCGGCTGACCTCGCCGGTGCGCCCGCACCGCCACGCCGCACCGCCGGGGCCGTGCCGTCCGGGGCGCGGCGGGTGATACGGAAAGGGGCGAATTCCGGCTGTGGCGAGCCGGCCCGCGATACTCCCGATGGCCCGCCCGGTTGCACCGTTTTGCCATCTATGATGGTTTCTGCCGTTGCCGCAACGGCTCTGACCTGGCCAGTTAGGCGTTTTCCCCGGTCCTTGCTGGTGTAAGTGGCGGCCAATCGTGGAATAGGTCCCCCGTAATTGATCACTACGGGGGGAGATCAATGCCTCTGCAATCCACGGCCCGTAAGCCCGCCAGGCGCGGTGCCGCGAATACCGCCCGCGCCCGGGCCGGCCGAACTGCGGCGATCCGGCGCGTGACCAGCAAGCCCAAGGCCACGATCAGCAAGGCCGCCAGCAAGCCGAAGAGCCGGGTCAGCGCCAAGCCGGCCGCGGCCAAGACCGCGCCCACGACGGTGGCCGCCGCCAGGACCGTCTCGTCCGCCGCGGCGAAGGTCACCTCGGCCGCGACCAAGATGACCGCGGCCGCGACCAAGGCCACCTCCTCGGCCAAGACGATGTCCACCGCCCTGCAGGCGATGAACGCCGCGACCAAGGCCATGACCATCGCCTCCAAGGCGCTGACCGTGGCCGCCAAGAGCATGTCGGCGGCGAGGCCCGTTGCCGCGCCGAAGCCCGCGGCCGCGAAGAAGGCCGCCGCGCCGAAGCGGGCCGCGAAGCCGCGGACCGCCGCCGGGGCACGCACCGTCGCCAAGGCACGCACCGTCGCCAAGCCGAAGACCGCCGCGAAGCCCAAGGGCGCCGCGAAGCCCAAGGCCGCCACCAAGCCGCGGACCGTGGCCCGTCCGAAGACCGCCGCGAAGCCGAAGGCTGCCACCAGGCCGGCCAGTGCCAGGTCCTCGTCCGCGCGGAAGATCACGACGCGGACCGCGACCACGGCCAGGCCCAAGGCCGCCACCGCCAGGCCCGCGCTGCCCAAGCCCAGGACCGCGGCCAGGCCCGCCGCCGTCAAGCCGCGCACCGCGGTCAAGGCCGCCAACGGGGCGAAGCGGATGAGCGTCGCCGCCAAGCCAGCGGCCCGTCCGGCGGCGAGCCGGCCGGTGCCCCCGGCCACGATCAGGACGTCGGACTCCGGCGAGTACCGCGACATGCTGGCGGGCCTGATCCGCTGACGCCAGCCCTGGAGGGAACGCCCGGGAGCCCGGTTGCCGGCGCGGCGCTGATAGCGCGGCTGGCCGAGGACCCGGGCGTCCCCCTCTCCACACCGCTAGCGGCGGAACTCGGCGCGGACGCCCAGCAGGCGGACCGCTCGCCGCCCGGCGAACTCCTCGAGCGCCGCGAGGGCGGCCTGCTCGATCGGCCCGGGCTCGGTGCTCGGCTCGGCGAGCGGATGGCCGTGGGTCTGCGTGATGAAGGGCACGTACCTGACCTTCACCACGACGCGGGCCGCGGGCCGTTGCTCGGCCGCGATATCGGTGGCCACCTCACGGGCCAGGCGGGCAACCTCCGCACGGACCGCGTCCCAGTCGCTGATGTCGCGCTGGAAGGTGGTTTCCCGGCCGTGGGAGCGGGCCACATAGGGCGCGCTGTCCACCGGTGAGGGACTCAGCCCCCGCGCGGTCTGGACCAGCCACGGGCCGGTCGTCGGGCCGAAGTGCTTGGCGAGGGCGAACGGGTCGGTCGCCGCCAGCTCGCCGACCGTGCCGATGCCGAGCGCGCCCAGCTTGGCGGCGGTCTTGCGGCCGATGCCCCAGAGCGCGTCGGTGGGCTGGCCGCCGAGCACCTCGAACCACGAGGCGTGGGTCAGCCGGAACATACCGGCGGGCTTCCCGTACCCCGTCGCCAGCTTGGCCTGCAGCTTGTTCTCGCCGATCCCGACGGTGCAGTCGAGCTGGCTCACCGCGCGCACCCGCTCCTGGATGCGGCGCGCCACGTCCTCCGGGTCTTCGGTCTCGACGCCGAGAAACGCCTCGTCCCAGCCCATCACCTCCACCACGGCATCGAACTCCCGCAGGGCGGCCATGACGGTGGCGGACACCGCCTCGTAGGCGGCCTTGTCCACGGGCAGGAACACCGCCCCGGGGCAGCGCCGCAGCGCGGTGCGCAGGGCCAGCCCGGACTGCACCCCGTGGGCGCGCGCCTCGTAGGAGGCGGTGGCCACCACGCCGCGCTTGGCCGGGTCCCCGTCACCACCGACGACGACCGGCCGGCCGCGCAGCTCAGGGTGCCTGAGCACCTCGACGGCGGCTATGAACTGGTCAAGGTCCACATGCAGGACCCAGTACGCCACGCCTCCAGTCTCGCCGAGCCGGGCCCGCGCACGCCGCCGGCCCGCGGCGAGCGCCGCGGGCCGACGGTCATCGCGAGGCGGAGCGGATCAGTAGCCGTACCCGCCGGAACTTGCGCTGCCCGTTGCCTTAGGCGCCGGTGCGGCGTTCCCGGACAGGACGATCTCGTGCCAGACCCCGCCGGACAGGTTGAGCCCGTTGCCCTTGGCCATCCCGGGCGCCGTGTCGGCGATGTAGGTGTAGAGCGGGTGCCCGTCCCAGGTCGCCTGCTTGGCGCCGTTGGACCGGGTGATCGTGCCGAGGGTGCCCTTCACACCGGACCCTGCGGTGGCCGGCCCGGGCACGGGCGGCCAGTACTTGGCGCAGGCGCCGTTGCAGTTCGAGGCGGTCGATGTGTCCGGGACGAACCAGTACAGGGTGAACCCCTTGGCGTTGGTGAGCAGGGTCGCGCCGCCGACCTTCATCGTGGACAGGGCGCCTCCCGAGGATGCGGCCGGGGCCGACGCTGCGGGGGAACTGCCGGAGCCGCCGCCCGAGCCGCCCGAGCCACCTGTGCTTGATGAGCTCCCGCACGCGGCGATTACCAGCGTGGCCGCAACTGCGCCCACCGGCACCAGCCATCTGTTCCGCATGACAAGTCTCCGTTCGGATGAAATCAATCGGTTACTCATTCCACGTACCCGCGGGCCAGTTCGTTCACGAGTGGTTCACGTCTGCCGCGCTGGCCCTGGCCAGCCACGGGTCACGCGTTCTTAGCTGGTCTCCGGCGGGGGCAGGCCGAGCTGGCTCCGGAGGATGGCGACCGCCTGCTCGACCGGCTTGTTGGCCTGGGCCAGGCGGCGCTCGGCCGCGTGCAGCCGGGCCAGCGACGCCGACGACGCCGCGGTCGCCGTCATGCTGGCACGAGCCTGGTTCGCCCAGTACAGGAACTGGGCGATCCGCCCGGCCGCCGCCGGGAACTCCAGGCCGAGCAGCCGCTGGTCGAACAGCCGCTCCGTGGCGGCGACCTCGAGAAGATCCCGGCGGGCCGCGGCGAGGCGGGCGTGATCCCGCCCCTCCAGCCGGCCGAACTCGGTTTCCAGCCGCCGGTTGCCCGCCTTCGCTATCGCCAGGTACCTGGTGGCCAGCTCCCGGCGCGGCGCACCCGCCGGGAGCGTGGCCGGCGCTGAACTGGCGTGCGCGGCCGTGCCGGGCATGGCCGGCGGAGCCGGCGGCTGCGCCGGGCTATCGGAGCACCCGGCGGCAAGAACCGCGACTGCGGCCGCCGCCACGACGGCGGCCCGGCGGGGACGGCGAGGTCCGGCCATGACCGCATCGTATTGCCGGGCGGGCGCCCGGCGGGCATGTCAGGTCTGGTTCCGCGGCTCCGCGGCGCCGGGGCCGGGCCGCATCGGCTGGCCCTGCCGGTACATCTGCGGTGGCTTGTTCCCGGCGAGCTGCCCGCCGTCGATGGGTATCACGGTGCCGGTGATGAACGAGGACTCGTCCGAGCAGAGCCACAGCACGGTCCGCGCCACCTCGTCGGCGGTACCCGTCCTGCGCATGGGCGTGGACAGCCCGGCCAGCCGCTGTGCCTCCGGGCCCGCCGCCTCGAGGTGGTAGGTGTGGATCGGGCCCGGTGCCACCACGTTGACCCGGATGCCATGGTCGGCGTAGTCCAGCGCGGCGACCTTGGTGAGCCCGATGATCCCGGCCTTGCCCGCGACGTAGGCGGCGAGGTTCGCCGTGCCGTTCACGCCGGCCACCGAGGCCATGTTCACGATGGCGCCACCGCCGCCGGCGAGCATCGCGCCGATCTGGAACTTCATGCCGAGGAAGGTGCCGCGTATGTTGGTGGCGATGCCGAGGTCGAATTCGGCGGTATCGATGTCGGCGAGCGGGGCCGGCAGCGGGCCACCGCTGGCGTTGTTGAACGCCATGTCGAGCCGGCCGAAGGCGGTCATCGCCTGGCCGGCCAGGTCGCGCATCGAGCCCTCGTCCGTCACGTCGGCCCGGACCGCGATCGCGCGGCCCCCGCCGGCCACGATGCCGTCGGCGATGGACTCCAGGGCGGCGATGTCGCGGGCGCCCAGGACCACCGCGGCGCCGGCGGCCGCGAACGCCTGGGCCGTGGCCGCGCCGATGCCCCTGCTGGCACCGGCTACCAGGGCTACCTTGCCTTCCATGGGCCGCTCGCTCATGGCTGCTCCTTCGTGCTGTTCCGCTGTGCTGCTCTGCTCCGCTGACAATCATTAGATATCTAAGCTTACGATACCAAAGCCTTCCGCCAGGATGAAACGGCGGGGCTGGTGACCGGGCCTGGCGCGGCCGGCCGGGGGAACGTAGGGTTCGGCGTGGATGTGGGAGGTAGACGTGCCTGATCTGGCGGGGATGTACCGGGAGACGAGGGAGCGGCTGACCGGGCTGGTGGCCGGGCTGGACGACGCGGCGCTGACCGCCCAGGTGCCCGCGTGCCCGGGCTGGTCGGTGGCGGATGTGATCGGGCACCTGGCCGCGATTCCGGAGGACGCGCTGGCGGGCCGCCTCACCGGGCCGCCCAGCGAGGCCGAGACGGCCGTCCAGGTGGAACGGTTCCGGGGCAGGCCGATGGCGCGGACCCTGGCGGGCTGGACGGACCTGGCGCCGCGGTTCGAGGAGATCGTCGCGGCGTTCGACGTGGTCCCCGCGGTGATCGATGTGGCCAGCCATGAGCAGGACATCCGTGGCGCCGTGGGCCAGCCCGGCGCGCGGGACACCGAGGTGATCCGCGAGCTGGCGGGCTGGCTGCTCACCCGGCTGCGGCCGCCGGTCCCGCTGCGGGTGACGGTCGGGGACACGCGGTTCCAGGTCGGCCCCGAGGGCGAGCCGGTACTGGAGCTGGCCACCACGTGGTACGAGGCGTTCCGGTGGCGGATGGGGCGGCGCAGCCGGAGCCAGCTCGCCGCCCTGGACTGGTCCGGCGACCCGGTCCCTGTCCTTGATCACCTGGTGGTCTTCGGGCCGGCCGTGGCGGACGTCATCGAGTAGCGGGCACTGGCCGCCGGCCAGTGCCCGCGTGTCACATTCGCCTCACCGCGGGGTTCCCTGGCTGCATCGGTCACGTGCTGGAACGGCGCCGGGGCGCGCGAGTATCTTCGGTTTATGGTGGCCCCGGATTCAGCGCCAACAGATTCGCTGCCATCGGAGTTCCGCGCTTCTGACGAGGATCGTGACGACGCGATCCGGATACTCCGCGACGGTTCCGTGGACGGCCGTATCTCCAACGACACCTTCCTGCGGCGGGTGGACCGCGCCCTGCGCGCCCGGGGCATGGGCGAACTCGCCGAGCTGCTCAGCGACCTGCCGGTGCCCGCCGAGAGCACCACGGCCCGCCCCTGGCAGGCCAGGTTCACCGCCTGGCTGCGGGGCATCCGCCTCCGGCCGCCCCGTCTCGGATGGTTCCGCCTCCGGCCGCTCCCCGGCCGGGCGTCGCGGCCGCCCTGGCTGGTCCTGCCGCGCGGCCCGAGAACGGTGTTCACCATCGGCCGGTCGCCGGACTGCGACCTGCCGCTCGGGGACATCACGGTGTCGTGGCACCACGCCGAGCTGCGGACCAACGGGCAGGGCTGGGTGCTCGTGGACCTGGGCTCGACGAACGGCACCCGGGTCAACGGGTGGCGGGCCGACTCGGGCTTCACGGTCCGCGCGGGCGACTGGGTGTGCTTCGGCCGGTCGGCCTTCCGCATCACCGACTAGGCCCGGTCAGGCCTGCCCGCCCCGCGCCGGGGCCGGGCTGAACCCCGCCGTGATCCTTACGGCATCACCGCGCTGGGCGCTGGCGACATCTGGGCGGTCGGCCAGACGCAGCAGCTCAACGGCGCCATCGTCCCGCTGACCGAGCAGTTCAACGGGACATCGTGGTCGCTGGTGCCCAGCCCCGCGCCCGGCGGGTCACCCGGCCGCATACCCGACGACTCGCTCTCGGGGGCGGCCAGCCTGAGCGGCGGCCTGGTGTTCGCGGTGGGCGCCCGCGATGTGATCGGCCAGTGCTGCCTGCGGACCCTGGGGGTCAGGACGACGGCCGGCTAACGTCGGCCTCCTCGCCTGGCTGGAGGCTGTCCTGCCCGGGCTCCGCGGGTGTGAGCAGCGTGCCGAAGATCTGCTTCAGCTTCAGCGCCGCCTCGGGCGTGAACAACCCGACGAGCGCGGAGATCGCGGCGAAGCCGTAGAAGTTGACCTGCGCCGCCGTCCCGGTGACCAGGCCGCCACGGAGAATCAGGTAGAACAGCACGGCGAGCCCGCTGCCGACGAACGGCAGTGACAGGTAGAACAGCAGCCAGCTGCGCAGCAGTTTCCGGTCACCCACGTACTCGTAGAGCGACCGGGCGCTGTGCAGGAGCCCGCCGAGCGTTCCGGTGACGGCGACCACCACGAACAGCCGCTGCTCCTGGTCAAGTGCCAGCCGCAGTCCCGCCACGTGACTGACCGTCACGCCGGTGGCGGTCGCGTTGACCGGCCAGACCGCGACCAGGCAGTACACGGCGAACACCAGGAGGGCGAGGATCAGGAACGCTAGCAGCACGATCCCGGCTGGCTTGATGGGGCGTTGCCCGATGCCAGTGTCGAGCACCTCGCGGGTGGTCTCCGGGGCCTGGCCGGCGCTCCGCGGCGCCGCCGACTGGGCAGGCGCCGCCGGTTCGGCCTGGCCTTCACCGGGCGCGGTCATTCTTTCTCCCGAACGAGATAAGCGGGCTATCCGCACGGGTGAGAGTACCGGGAAACGGTGCAATAGGTGGGAAAGCTGGGTTCAGAGCGCGCGCGGACGGCGGATCCTGGTCGCGAAAAGGTCCCGGAGGCTCACCACACCGCAGACCGTGCGGCCCTCCATGACGGGGAGGTGGCGGAACCCGTGCTTGAGCATGATGTCGGCCGCCTCCTCGACGGAGGTGTCCGGGCTTGCCGACTGCGGATCCGGGGTCATCCAGTCCACCACCCGGGCCTCCCGCAGGTTCTCGCCCGACGCGGCGGATCGCAGCACGTCCCGTTCGGTGAGGATGCCCGCCAGGAACCGTCCCTGCATAACGATCGCCGAGCCCACGTTCGCCTTGACCATGCTCGCCGCCGCCTCGGCCACCGAGGTATCCAGCGAGGTCAGCGCCACCCGGGTGCTCATCAGGTCACGGAGCGCCGTCATGGCCGCCGCCCGGGGCGCTCACTCACTTCCGCCGACCTCGTCAAGCTCGGCGTCCAGGTGCGGGCTGGATGGCCCGGCCAGTTCCTCCGACAGCATGCGCCACAGCGAACCGGCCCACGCGGACAAATCGGGCCATTTCTTCCAGAAGAGCTGCAACGTGGTCTCATCGAACTCGGCATGGGCCCGTTCGGGCGTGATGGCCTCCCCGATGTCCTCGAGGCGGTGAATCGCGTCGAGGAATTGGCCCGCGGCATCGTCCATGCAATCACCCTTCCGGCGATTGTAAGCAGACGCCCGGCCGGAGCGCGAGGGTCCTACACTGCCGCTGTGACACCAGAGGCAGCGGACCAGTTCGAACTCGGCACCGACGGGCCCAAGCAGATCCTGGTCGGTGTAGACGATTCCACCACCTCGTTGCGGGCGGCCTCGTACGCGGCCGGCCTGGCCCGCAGGCAGGGGGCCGGGGTGACCGTCGTGTACGTGGCCCCGGTGGGGTCCATGGGCGCGGCCACCCCCGGCGGGGCGGACCTGGCCGCGGCCCAGCGCCAGGCGACCCACCAGATCGCCGAGGACATGCGCCGCCGCGCCGTGGAGGTGTCCAGGGAACTGGGCATCTCGATCACGTTCATCGCGGCCGAGGGCGACGCGTACACCGAGCTTCGCCGGATCGCCGACGAGATCCGCGCCGACGCCGTCGTGGTCGGGGCATCGGCGCAGGCCGGCCACCGGCTGATCGGCTCACTGGCGGTGCGGCTGGTCCGGGCGGGCCGGTGGCCGGTCACCGTCGTCCCCTGACGCCCCCGCCCAGTTCATGATCATGGCGTTCTGGCTGCCCCCCTATGGCATGACGCCATGATCACGGGTGGCCTGAGCGTCCTGCCTCGCCATGCCGGTGCAGCTACGACAGCAGTATCTGCGCATGTCGGCATGACCGGCCCGCCGGGGCGCGCCGGATCGAGGCACTTGCCGATGGCCTCGACCCGGAGACCGCCGAGGTGGAGACCTCGCCGACTTGCGGGCGATCGCCGAGGCCGCTGAGCGCGCGACGCAACGAGGCACTGCTCACCGAGCGCGTCGCGCTTGCCCGGGCGCACGGGCGAAGCTGGAACCGGATCGCCGCATTGGGTGTCTCCCGCCAGCGGTTCGGCGGCAAGGTGGGCGCATAAACGGTTGCGGACGGAACACAGTTTGCCCGGCGTCCCCCAGCATGGGCGCGCCGCCAGCTTCCGGGCAGGTTGTTGCAACGATGCTGGGCCGGTGAGGGCGGGTCTACGGTGTGGTGATCCGCCCGATACGGCCGTTGCCCGCGGTGAACCACATGGCCCCATCGGGCCCGGCGACGATCGAGAACGGGCTGTGAGCACCGGGGGCGGGGTAGGTGGTCACTTGGCCGGTGGTGGTGATCCGCCCGATCGAGCCGGAGGGGACGGCGTTGCAGAACCACATCGTCCCGTCGGGCCCGGCTGCGAGGCCGTAGGTGTTGTTGCCGACGCCGGTGAAGGTGCTCACTTTCCCGGTGGTGGTGACCAGCATGATCTCGGCCCGGAAACTGATCGTCCACACCGCCCCGTCCGGGCCGGCCGCGATCGCGTTCGGGTAGGCGATGCCGGAGCCGTATGTGCTCACCTGGCCGGTGGTGGTGAGCCGCCCCACCGAGCCGCTGGGATTGTCGTTGTCAAACCACAGCGCCCCATCGGGACCGGTGGTGATCGCTACCGGGTTGGAGATGCTGGGGTCGGTGTAATAGTTGGTCACCTGGCCGGTGGCGGTCACCCGCCCGATCGAGTTGCTGCCGGCGTTGGTGAACCACAGCGCCCCGTCCGGGCCGGTAGTGAGCCCCGCCGGGTTGGCCAAGCCGGGGTCGGTGTAGTGGGTCACCGTCCCGGTGGTGGTGATCCGGCCGATCGAGTTGCCGGCGGAGCTGGTGAACCACAGCGCCCCATCCGGGCCGGCGGTGAGCCCTGAGACGAGTTTCATGCTCGGGTCGCCATACCAGGTCACCTTCCCGGTGGTGGTGATCCGGCCGACCGAGTTGCCGCCCTGGTTGACGAACCACAGCGCCCCATCGGGCCCGCGTGTGATGCTCCCTGCGGGGCCCGCCCCGGTGGGGTCGGGGTAGTTGGCCACCGTCCCGGTCATGGTGATCCGCCCGGCCGAGTTGCCGGTGTTGTTGGTGAACCACAGCGCCCCGTCCGCGCCGGTGGTGATCCCCCATGGGCCGGAGATGCCGGTGCCGGTGTAGGTGCTCACCGTCCCGGTCGTGGTGATCCGCCCGATCGAGTCGCCGGCCGAGTTGGTAAACCACAGCGCCCCATCCGGCCCGGCCGCGATCCCCGCCGGGCCGTTGATACCGGGACTGGTGTAGGTGGTCACCGTGCCGGTCGTGGTGATCCGCCCGATCGAGTCGCCGGCCGAGTTGGTGAACCACAGCGCCCCGTCCGCGCCGGTGGTGATCCCCCATGGGCCGGAGATGCCGGTGCCGGTGTGGGTGCTCACCGTCCCGGTCGTGGTGATCCGGCCGATCGAGTTGCCGGCCGAGTTGGTGAACCACAGCGCCCCATCCGGCCCGGCCGCGATCCCCTTCGGCCCGTTGATACCGGGACCGGTGTAGGTGGTCACCGTGCCGGTCGTGGTGATCCGGCCGATCGAGTCGCCGGCCGAGTTGGTGAACCACAGCGCCCCATCAGGCCCGGCGGTGATCCCCCGGGGGCTGGCGATGCCGGTGCCGGTGTAATGGGTCACCTTGCCGCTGATGGTGATCCGGCCGATCGAGTTGCCGGCCGAGTTGGTGAACCACAGCGCCCCATCGCGCCCGGCCGCGATCCCCGCCGGGTGCCTGATGCTGGGAGCGTGGAAGGCCGACCTCACATGGCCGCTGGCGGTCATCCGCCCGATCGAGTTGCCGGTGAAGTTCGCATACCACAACGCCCCGTCAGGGCCGGCCACCATCCCCCGCGGGCCGGAAAAAACCCGCGAGGAATACAGTCTCACCGTCCCCGCCTGGTCAGCGGCGGGGGCCGCCGCGGCGGTAGCCCCGGCGGTGAGTGTGGCGGCTGCCACTGCAACCACGGTGACAGCACGGTATGTGCGTCTCACGGCATCCTGCTCTCCACAAGGCCAGGGAGTGTGCCCCCGCTGCTGGCCGGTCCGAGACGGTCACCCACTCGCGGTACCCGCGCCGGCAGGTCCAGTTGCGCCTGCCGCTGCCCTTCTCCTGCCGCCCCCTACACGGGCCGGGTATGCCCGCAGGCTACCCCTTTCTAGTGCCGATCATCACGCCATCGCACGGCGGCCCGGCAGGGTCCTTCGGCCCTTTCCTCGTGCCATCCGGGCAGGCGCGCACGGCCCGCCTGGTGGCTGAGAAGGTGTGATCTCGCGGCGCAGGGCTGCGGTCCACTCGATAATCAGGCGTTGGCCCTGGTCAGCTGGGCCGCAGTTTTCGGATTTGTCACGCCACCCCCCACCGGCAACACTCCCATGATCACTGCGCCGGTGAGCCGCGACCGGGCCACTGAGCTTGCTGACGTTGCCGGGACTGGAGGGACGGCAGGCGCCCCGGCAGGGCCTGTGAAGGCGGCGTCCCATGCGAGCGTATGCGCGCGGTGAACTTCGGCGCGGCGTTGACCTGCCGCTGGCTGACGGCCTGGGAGGCCGCCTTCGCGCCCCGTGGGAGCAAGTGCCCGCACGCCTGGTGAGCCGACGCCGGCTCGTCGAAACGGCGTGGTTGGCGGGGGCATGACAAAGCCCCTGGGACCATCGTGGTGGCGTGGGGCTAGGAGTCACTCAAGGCGCCGAGGACCTCCGCGGCGGCGCGCTGGCCGGACTGGACCGCGCCGTCCATGTAGCCGCTCCAGCGGGTCGCGGTTTCGGTGCCTGCCCAGTGCAGCAGGCCGGCTGGACGGCGCAGCGCCGGCCCGAACTGGGTCCAGGTGCCGGGCGGGAAGTGCGCGCCGTAGCAGCCGCGGGTCCACGGGTCGGCGGTCCAGTCGTGCTCGATGTAGCCGGCCGGCCGGGCCGCTGCGGGGCCGAAGTAGCGCCCGAACGAGGCGAGCACCTCGGCGCGGCGCTGCGCCGGATCGGCGCGGGCCAGGCGGCGGGCCTCCCCGGCGGTGACGAATCCCAGCAGGACGCCGGGCGCGCCGGAGGGCGGCCCGGTGTCGAAGGTGACCTGGGCCCCCGGGCCGTCCGACGTCGCCTGGCCGTTGTACCCGGCATCCCGCCAGAACGCCCTGTCGTACACCGCCAGGCACTTGATCACCGAGCCCATCGGCGCCGCCTGGGTGAGCTGGTCGCGGTCGCCGGGGAGCGCCGGGTCATAGCCGATCCGCCCGGCCAGGGCGGGCGGGACGGCGATCACGGCGCGCCGCCCGGCGGCCGCGACGCCGACGGCGTGCACAGTCACCCGCAACGGCGCCTGCTCGATCCGGGTGACCGGAACGCCGAGGAGCACCCGCTCCGGGCCGAGTTGCTCGGCCATCCTGATCGCGACGAGCTGCGACCCGCCGGCGAACCGGTCCTGCTGCGCCGCCCCAGAGGTCTCGGTGAGCTGCCGGAACCCGCCCGCGGCGCGCAGGTAGAACAGCACGTGCAGGAGCGAGACCTCACCCGGCTCACACGCTAGAACCCCGTGGCTGAACGCCTCGACCGCGAACCGCCCGAGCCGCGTCCTGACGTTGCGACGGGCCCAGTCCGCCAGTGTCCGGGAGTCGGCGGCCACTGCCCCGGCGGCCTGCCACGGCGCCCGTGTCGGAACCCGCCGCGCCATCCGGTCGAGCGCGAACAAGGCCCGGCCCGCGTCGGCCAGGTCCACCGGGCTCACCCGGGGGATGACCCGGTAGCCGATCCGCCGCCCGCCGAGTTCCAGGACGGTCAGCCCGCCGGTGAAGATCGGCTGGGTGGCCACGCCGAGCTCGGCGGCCAGCCCGAGGATGTGCCGCTGGGCGGGCCCGACGAACTGGCCCCCCACATCCACGACGTGCCCGCCGCCCAGGCTGTGGTTCAGCAGCCGCCCGCCGACCCGGTCCCGCGCCTCCAGCACCACGACATCGCGCCCGGCCCGGGCCAGCTCTCTAGCCGCGGTCAGCCCGGCCAGGCCGGCCCCCACGACAATCACCTCAGCTTCGACATGGCGGCCCACGCCTGCAGTTGTAGCAGGCGTGCCGGTCCCAGGCACCCCGCCGCCGGCCGGTGCCCCCGGGGTCACAGGTCGGTTGTCCACTCGACGGTCAGGTGGTGGGCTTGGTCCCCCGCTATGGCATGACGCCATGATCACGGTGGCCTGAGCGCCCGGCTTCGACACGGCGGCACAGTTGCCACGGCCGCGTCCGCGCAGGCTGGCATGACCGGGTCCCCGCCAGCGCGGGCCTGGTCCTCATATCAGAACGCACCGCAGCGGTGTCTCCGGACGTTATCGGCCGGCCCGGGTATCGGATCCAGATCCATGCGGCCGGTCAGCAGCAGTGGAGGGCGAGTGCCTGGGAGGGGGAACCGCTGTAGCTGCCCACCGCCCAGACGTTGCCGGGAGATGAGGCGCCCACGGCGAAGAGCACGCTGGTGGGGCCGGGCTGCGGGCTGGGCACGCGGGCCCAGGCGGTGCCGTTCCAGTGCAGGGTCAGGGTCTGGGTGCCGTTCGCGGTCTCGCCCGCCGCCCAGGCGCTGCCCGGCGAGTTGACGACCACGCCGTTGAGGATGTTCTCGACGCCCGGGCCGCCGGGGCTGGGTGATGTCACGTGCGCCCAGGTGCGGCCGTTCCAGCGCAGGGTCAAGGTCGCATCCCCGGCGATGCCCACCGCCCAGGCGTTGGTCACGGAGGTGGCGCCCACGGCGAACAGGTCGTTGACAGCTCCCGGATTGGGGCTGGCCACCCGGGCCCATTTGGTGCCGTTCCAGTGCATGATCAGGGTCTGGTCCCCGCTTGTGGCGAAGATGGCCCCGACCGCCCAGGCGTCGCTGACGGATGTGGCGGCCACGCTGTCGAGCGCGTCGCTGGACCCGGGGTTGGGGCTGGCCACCTGGGCCCATGTGGTGCCGTCCCAGTGCAGGATCAGGGTCTGGTCCACGCCGCTCTGGAGGTAGCGGCCAACCGCCCAGGCGTCGGTGGCGGACACCGTCCGCACCGCCTGGAGGAAGTTATCGGTGCTGCCCGGGTTGGGGCTGGGCACCTGGGACCATGTGGTGCCGTCCCAGTGCACGATCAGGGTCTGGTCGCTGGTGCCGCCGAAGTAGGTGCCCACCGCCCAGACGTCGGTGGGCGACGTGGCGCGCACGCTCCGGAGCACGTCGAAGGTGCCGGTGCCCGGGTCTGGGCTGGGCACCACTTGCCAGGAGGCACCGTCCCAGTGCTCGGTCAGGGTCAGCGTCGCGCCGTTGCCGTCCGCGCTGCCCACCGCCCAGGCATCACACGGCGAGAGCACGGTGACGCCGAAGAGGCTGTTGTTGCCCGTGCCCGGGCTGGGCAGCTGCGCGCCGGTCCAGCTTTCGCAGGAAGCCGCCGAGGCCGCGGCCGGTGCGGTCGCGGTGAGCAGGCCGGCCAGTACCAGCATGGCAGCGAGAAACCCCGCGGATCGTGGTACCTGTGTCATCGGGCCCTCTTCTCGTGATCGGGCGGTGGTGTCAGCAGCAGTGCAGGGCGAGGGCTTCGACCGTGGCGGTGCCGTGGAAGAAGCCCACCGCCCAGAAGTTGCTGGCGGAGCCGGCGGCCACGCCCAGCAACTCGCCGTCCGCGATGCCCGGGGTAGGGCTTGGCACCTGCGCCCACCGTGTGCCGTCCCACCGCAGCACCAGCGTGTTCTCGCCACCCGGGGTGGCGTAGCCACCCACCGCCCGGGCGTCCCCGGCGGATGCGGCGGCCACCCCGGTCAGGTGGTTGAAGTTGCCCGGGCCGCCGATGTCAGGGCTGGGCACCACTGACCACTTCGTGCCGTTCCAGTGCAGGAGGAGGTTCTGGTTCGCGGTGGCGTTGCTGAACGAGTCGGCCGCCCAGGCGCCGCCAGGCGACGTGGCGCTGATGCTGGCGAGGCTGCTGGACGTCCCCAAATCCGGGCTTGCCTGCCGCTTCCAGGCGGTGCCGTTCCAGTGCAGGATCAGGCTGTGCTCGGCGCCGTCGGCGTCAAAGAAGTCGCCGGCCGCCCAGGCGTTGCCGGCCGAGGTGGCGGCCACTCCGGCCAGTGCGCCGCCGGCTCCCGGGGTGGGGCTAGCGGCCTGTTTCCAGGCGGTGCCGTTCCAGTGCAGGATGAGGGTCTTGTTTCCGGTGCTGGCCGGCTCGCCGGTGCCGCGTGCGGCGATGATGGCGTAGCCGCCCACGGCCCAGGCGTTGCCAGCCGATACCACGCTGATCGCACCCAGGCCGGCGGTGCTGCCCGGGCTTGGGCTCTTCACCTGGGTCCAGGTGCTGCCGTTCCAGTGCAGGATGAGGACGCGGCTCCCGGAGCCGTTGGAGTAGGCGCCCACCGCCCAGGCATCGGTGCCGGAGGTGGCCTGCACGCCGCTGAGGACGTTAAGTGTGCTTCCAGGATCCGGGCTGGTGAGCACCGTCCAGGACGCGCCGTCCCAGTGCTCGATGAGGGTCTGGTCGCCGCTGCCGCTGTTGTCCCAGCCCACCGCCCAGGCATCACACGGCGACCGGACAGCCGTGCCGGCGAGCTCATTGACCACCGTTCCGGGGCTTTGTGGCGGCACGCCCGACCAGCTCACGCAGGCGGCCGCCACGGCCGCGCCCGGCTCCAGGCCGGTGAGGCCCCCGGCCAGCATCAGCGGGACCAGGGCAGCCCGCAGGCTGCGTATGGCCAGAAAATGTGAGCGCGCCGGGAAAATTCCTCGCATGCGGCGGACGTTAGTTCGCCGGCCGGGCGCCATCAATAATGGAACCCCCCGGTCTTTTGGTGGCCCCACCGGTGAGCTACCGGCCAGCTGGTTCCCGCCGGCGGCGCTGCCCCGCGGCGGGGTGACGCGAAGTCAGGCAGTCCACGTGATGGTCAGCCGGGCCCGGCTGGCGGGGGCGGGCAGAAGACCTCGCCGACCTGCGCGCGACCGCCGAAGCCCGGGCTTTCGGATTTGCCAACTCATCCCGGTGGAAGGTCGCCCAGGGCAGGAAGATCGCTGGCTATCTTCCGGTCTGTCGCGCCTTCCCCCAGGAGCCAAAACGCGATGATCATCACCGGCCCTCGGCCGATTCCGGTGTATCTGGAACCGCGTTCGCTGCTCTGAGTTAGTAGATGGCCGGTCAGGGGGCCGGTCAAGGCGTGAGGACAGGGGGACTCCATGCCTGTTTTGAGTCAATACTGGTTCTACAACAATTTCTGGTCAGGGCCGTTCGACGTCTTCAACGAGCCATACCCGGACGGGGGCTGGGCGTGGATCTCGGGCGGGGGAGCGGCGGCCACGCTGGCCTGGAATCGCGCGGACGGTGAGCAAGCGGTCGACCTGGCCGCGCAGCTCAACACGGGCGACGTCCTGGCCATCGTGGACGGGGCCCTGGGCAGCCAGGCGTCGCGCACCAGCGGGATCATGGTCCAGGGCGTGTTCTGGCCGAGCGTGCCGTACTACGGCAGCAACCCGGCCCGTCATCCGGCCTCGATGATGCTCGCCCGGGTGTACTTCGACTTCCACGTGCCGACGCCCTGGTACTGCTCCGACGCGGACGGCAACGTCGCGTACTACCTGGTGCTGTACCTGGACGCGACCGGCCATGCGCGCGGGTACGTGGACGGCTGGAGCTACAACTACGACGGCGGCGGGCCATTCTGCACCGGGGCCATCAACGACATGCTGAACCAGGCCGTGCCGGGGGCGATCGGCCAGGTCCAGAAGGTCCTGGACGACAAGCTGGCCCTGCTCGCCGCGTTCACCTTCTCCACGATGTACTACCTGCCCGGCTCGGGCACCTCCAGCCAGGGCGACCACTCGGAGAACGCGGACACCGACCTCGCCGTGGCAGTGCTGCCGTAGCGCGCGCCGCGGTCACCAGCACGGCAAGAAGTAAGCCATTCCTTTTCCGACAGGAGACAACACATGAAGCACGAAGTCGTCGAGCGCTTGGAAACGCTGCTCCGTGATGAGGGGTTCACCAATCTCACCACACTGCGCGCCAGCCACGACGTGACGATCAGCGCCACCAGGGGTGAGACCCGGCTGGTCACCCACATCAGCGAGCGCGTCTCGGTCCCGTCGCACGCGCAGCCGCATGACCAGGTACCGGACCCGTCGGTGATCGCCGTCCGCCCGAAGGTTCCCGGCATGCCGACCGACGCGGTGTCGGGCGGCCCCGGGCGGGCCGGCGGAAGCGGCATCGGCAAGACCCGCTAACCGCTCGGGTAGGCCCGTCCGCGCCGGCCCGGGCGAGCCCACCGGCCCGGGCCGGCCCGGACGGACTGGCCCGGGCCGGCCCATGTGATCTCCCGTGCGCCGCGGCGCGAAGAAGCGCACCTGGTCTCCTCGGTCAGCATCCCGGTCTGGATCGTCATCGTTACGATCCCGGCGGTCCTGCTCGCCATCTTCGGTTACCACCGGATCCACCGCATCCAGCCGGCCCTGACCGTCCTGTTCGGCGCGTCGCTGCTGGCGCGGTGATCCTCACGGCCACAGTGCTGGCCCTGTCCGGCTACAAGACGTTCCTGACCTCGTTCGAGAACTTCATCAACGTGCTGCTGTACTTCTTCGTCCCGTGGAGCGTGATCAACCTCATCGACTTCTACATCGTGAGGAAGGGCCGTTACGACGTGAAGTCGTTCTTCACCCCGTCCGGCAGCTACGGCGGCTGGCGCCGGACGGCGATCATCCCCTACCTGCTCGCGCTCGCCGCCCAGGTCCCGTTCCTGGACCAGACCCGGTACGTCAGGCCGATGGTCTCGGTGCTCGGCGGGGCGGGCATCTCCTGGCTGGTCGGATTCGTCGTGGCCGGGGCGCCTACCTGGTGGCGAGCCGGCTCGCCGGCGCCACGGTGCTGCTCCCGCAGGCCAAGATCGACGGCACCGGCGAACTGGAGGCGAACCCGTCATGAGCTGAGCCGCCCCGGGCAGCCAGTCCCGGGCGGCGTCAGGTGGTGACCGCGAGCACGAACGGCAGCACCGCCGGGGCGCCGCCGTCGCGCAGCAGCTTCGCGCCAACCGTCATCGTCCAGCCGGTGCCGATCCGGTCGTCCACCAGGAGCACCGGCTGGCCGTACCCGGCCAGCGCGGCGCTCAGCTCATCGGGCACGGCCAGGGTGCGCCAGAGCGCGGCGAGCCGCTGGGCGCTGTTGTACTGGCGCCCCGGCGGCCCGCCGGTCCGGTAACCGAGGCTGCCCAGGTAGCTGAGCTTCCCGGCCGCCGCGATCCGCTCGCCGAGCGCGGCGATCAGCTGCGGCCGTGACCGGGACGGCAGGGTCACCACCCCGCCCGGCCGCTCCGCCCAGTCCCACGCGGCGAGCACGGTGACCACCGCGCCGAACAGGTCGTCGGGCACGGGCCCGTCCGGTGCCCCGTCGGCGAGGACCTTGCGCAGCGCGCCGCCCCAGCCGATGTCGGTGAGCCGGCCGACGCTCCGCCCGGGCTCGGCCGCCACGCCCGCCGGGATCCGTCCGGTGGCGTCGATGCCGAGCGCCGCCATCCCGGTCGGCCAGAGCCGCCGGGGGGTCACGGTCACGCCCGGGCGGCGCAGCCGGTCCCTGGCGAATTCTTCGGTGCGGCTGCTCACGCTGGCCGTGCTGGCCACGCCGGTGCAGTTGTCACATCGCCCGCAGGGCGCCGCCTCCGGGTCGTCGAGTTCCCGGCGCAGGTACTCCATCCGGCAGCCGTCGGTACCTGTGTAACCAAGCATCGCCTGCTGCTCGCGGGACCGCTCAGCCGCGACGCGATCGTATCTCTGCTTGTCATAACCCCACGGCTGGCCGGTCGCGGTCCAGCCGCCGGGCACCCGGCGGACCGCGCCGTCCACATCCAGGACCTTCAGCATGATTTCCAGCCGGCTGCGCGGCAGGTCGACATGGGCCTCCAGGGCGGCGAGCGACTGCGGGCGGTCCGCGGCGGCCAGCGCGGCCAGAGCCGCCCGCACGTCGCGTTCCGGCGGGAAGGCGAGGCTGGCGAAGTAGGCCCAGATGTCCCGGTCCTCGATGGCCGGCAGCAGGATGACCTCGGCGCGCTCCACGCCGCGGCCGGCCCGGCCGATCTGCTGGTAGTACGCCACCGGCGACTGCGGCGCGCCGAGATGGATGATGAAGCCGAGGTCGGGCTTGTCGTAGCCCATGCCGAGCGCGCTGGTCGCGACCACCGCCTTGAGCTTGTTCTGCAGCAGGTCGTCCTCGATGGCCAGGCGCTGCTCCGGATCGGTCTGCCCGGTGTAGGCCTCGGCGGTGAATCCCCGGTCCCGCAGGAACTCGGCCACGTCATGGGCGGCGGCGACGGTCAGGGTGTAGACGATGCCGGAGCCGGGCAGCTCGCCGAGCCGGTCGGCCAGCCAGGCCAGCCGCAGCGGCGCGGTGGGCAGCCGCACCACGCCCAGGTGCAGGCTGTCGCGGTCCAGCGGGCCGCGCAGCACCAGCGCCGGCGGCGGTTCACCGGGCCCGCGCCAGCCGGAGCCGAGTTGCTCCGCCACGTCGCGGGTCACCCTGGCGTTGGCGGTCGCGGTGGTCGCGAGGACCGGCACGTCCGGCGTGAGCCCGGCGATCACCGAGCGCAGGCGGCGGTAGTCGGGCCGGAAGTCGTGCCCCCAGTCGGAGATGCAGTGCGCCTCGTCGATGACCAGCATGCCGGCCGACTCGGCGAGCCTGGGCAGGATGAGGTCACGGAACCCCGGGTTGTTCAGCCGCTCCGGGCTGACCAGCAGCACGTCGACGGTGCCGGCCTCGATCTCGGCGTGCACCTCGTCCCAGTCCTCGACGTTGGCCGAGTTGATGGTCCGGGCCCTGATGCCGGCCGCCTGGGCGGCGGCGATCTGGTTGCGCATGAGCGCGAGCAGCGGCGACACGATCACCGTCGGGCCCGCGCCGCGCTCGCGCAGCAGGGCGGTGGCGACGAAGTAGACCGCGGACTTGCCCCAGCCGGTGCGCTGCACGACCAGGGCGCGGCGGCGGTCCACGACGAGGGCCTTGATCGCGGTCCACTGGTCGGCGCGCAGCCGCGCGCGCGGCCCGGCGAGCGCGCGCAGCCGTTCCTCGGCCGCCGCCCTGATTGCGCCGTCGGGTTCCTGGGCGGGGGGCGCGTCGTCGCGCGGGGCTGGGCCGACCGTCATGCCTCCTTGCTATCAGCCGAGTCGGACGCCGCGGTGACGCGGGGCTGCCCCCCGCCGGCCGGTGCCCGCCCGGAAGCAGAAGGTCTCATGACGCACGACGGCACCGGCGGCAGCGTTCCGCGCTCCGGACCACCGGCTCGGCAAGGATTCCGGTGTGGCCGCACCATTCCCTGGTGATCTTTCGGCTCTTATCGGGCAGTGGCCCTGACGCTCACCTTTGTTCTGCGGCCGCCGCCGTGCCGGCTCACCCTGGCACCGGTGAAGCCATGCGCAAGGCAGCGGTCTGCGAACGCGCTGGCCTGCTCGGGAGTCCAGCCGTGACTGGCGAGGCCCGTAGCGCCCGGTCGGGTCAGCCGCTCGATGGCCACCAGCCGGCCGCTGGGTTTCAGGATCCGCCGGGCCTCTAGCAGGCCCGCATCAAGGTCATCCCAATGGTGCACGGAGGCGATGGACCAGGCGACCGATACAGACGAGTCGGGCAACGGCAGGGCCTCCGCGCTGCCCTCGGCGTAGCGCACTGCGTGAGCGGAGCGCCGGGTCAGGAAGCGGGCGAGCCGCAGCATCACCGGCGCGGGATCGATCCCAACGACCGAAGCACCGAGCCTGGCCGCACGGCGGGCGGCGGTACCTGGCCCGCATCCGATGTCGGCCACCGCGTCGCGCGCGGCGAGTTCGCTGACGCGCTCGGCCAGGCGGGCGTTACGCTCTCCGCCCAGCACCATCCTGGCGGCCGCGAGGAATCCGGCCGGCCCGGCGAAGCCCGGGTAGTGGGCGTGGTGATTTGGGACGGAGGGCTGCCCGGTCGTCATGGCCAGAGCTTGACAGTTGAACCCGACTTCAAGTCAAGTGGCTTCGTGCCCGAACTGATGACGATCGGCGAGGTGGCCCACCGGGCCCATGTCGCTACCTCCACCATTCGCTACTACGAGCGGCGCGGCCTGCTGAGCGCCGATGCGCGCCAGTCAGGGCAGCGCCGGTACCGGATCCAAACGCTCCGCCGCCTCGTCTTCATCGGCATGATGCAGGACATAGGCCTGACCCTCGACGAGATCTACGGGATCCTGCATGCCGCCACGGCAACCGAGTGGAAGTCGATCGCCGGCCAGCGCCTTGAGGCCCTCGATGAGCAGATCGCTCAGCTACAGCACGCCCGCGGGTTGCTGGCCGCCGCGCTGTGGTGCCGGTTCGACCACCCGGCGACCGACTGCAAGGTTATGGGCGCCGAGATCGACCGCCGGCTGGACGGGTTCGGGGGTCCCGTAACGGCGTAGTACCAGTGCGGCTGGCTGCTGGCGATGCTGCCGGTGCCGCGGCGGGTGCCGCCAAGCTGGCGGAGCAGGCCGGCCGCGCCGGTTTCGCCCTGTGGCAACGCGCCGCCCAGCGAATCGCTGCCGCAGCCTCGGCAGTACGGGCCGAGACGGGCCCGCCTGACCCTTGCCGGTATCCGGCCCTGATCTACGTCGATCGGCCCATCCCTGCCAATGGTCGAGTAAGTGTCCGATTAATAGCACTCACCTTGCCGGGCGGGTTCCCTCCGCCTCGGCCACCTGCTGTTGGACTGCCGCAACTTCCTGCTCCACCTGTGCGACCTCTTCCCTCGTGCGGGCCGCCTCCTCCGCGACCGCCTGCTCCGCCCTGGCTTGGTCCCAGTTCGCGACCGGGCCGGATTGTCCCGGCCCATCGGCTGCCAGGGCCGCGGCCGCGGCGCCGGTCACCTGCCCGGGCCCGGCCTGGGGCACCGCCGGCGCGCTCGTGCTATCGCCGCCGAATGCGCCGCTCAGCGTCTTCAGCGCCGTGGTCACCTCGCTCGGGATAACCCAGAACGTGTTCCCTTCGGCCCGTGCGAGTTGCGGCAGCGTCTGCAGGTATTGGTAAGCGAGCACCTTGGGGTCGGCGTCATTGAGATGCACAGCCTGGAACACCGTGCCGATCGCTTGCGCTTGGCCTTCGGCGCGCAGGATCTGGCTCTGCTTGTCGCCCTCGGCGCGCAGGATGCTGCTTTGCTTCTCGCCTTCTGCGGTCAAGATCTTGGACTGTCGCAGCCCCTCGGCGGTGAGGATCGCCGCGCGCTTCTCCCGCTCCGCCCGCATCTGCTTTTCCATCGCGTCCACGACGCTCTTGGGCGGATCGATCGCCTTGATCTCCACCCGGGTCACCCGGAGCCCCCATTTGCCGGACGCCTCGTCAAGCACCCCGCGCAGCATGTTGTTGATCTTGTCCCGCGAGGTGAGCGTCTGCTCCAGGTCCATGTTCCCGATCACGCTGCGCAGCATGGTCGCGGTGATCTGCTCGATCGCCTGGATGTAGTTGACGATCTCATAGTCGGCCGCGCGCGGGTCGGTGACCTGGAAGAACAGCACCGTGTCGATCAGCACGACCAGGTTGTCCTGGGTAATGACCGGCTGCCCCTTGAAGGCCACCACCTGCTCGCGCAGGTCGATGAGCGGCTTGACCCGGTCCACGAACGGAATGATGAAGTTCATCCCCGGCTCCAAGGTCTTGCGGTAGCGGCCGAAACGCTCAATGTTGCGAGCCCGCGCCTGCGGCACGATGCGCACCGTCTTGACCACCAGGAGGAACATGAGCAGGACAACGATCACGGCGGCGACAAGCGCGGCTATTTCTGCCATGGCTACTCCCTAGGATGAACAAGCGCGGTAGCGCCCTCGATCGCAAAGACGTCAACGGTGGACCCCGCAACGATGACCTGGGACTCCTCATAGGAGCGAGCCGACCAGACCTCGCCGCCGATGCGGACCCGCCCACCATGGGCCGTGACTTCCTCGAGCACCATGGCGGACCGCCCGACCAGCGCGGACGTCCCGGTCCGCAGCAGCGGAGGCTGCCGGATATGGCGGACCGCCAGTGGGCGCACCACGCCGAGACCGGCCCCCGCCGCGACGGCGAAAGCCACAAGCTGGAAAGGCAGGCCAAGGCCCACGCCGCCGACGACGGCCGCCACCACCGCCGCGACGGCCAGCAGCCCGAAAGCCAGCGTCGTCGTCATGACCTCGGCGACGCCCAGCACCGCGGCCACGATCAGCCAGGCAATCCACGACCCCATGGTCACTCCCGGAGCTGGCGCAGTAGCCACGAGCCCACCTACCGAGCGAACGTGCACGGCCCGCCCGCATCCCTGTATCGACAGTAACTCCGTTGCAGCGCGCCGACGCCACCGCTAAGCGCCGGCTCATCAGCGCTCCGCCGGGCCGGCCGCCCGAAACGGTTACTTGCCCAGGCGGAGCGGCCCTTTCCCGCCACGGTTCACCTGACCCCGCACCGGGGATTCGCTCAGTGAGAATCGCGTTAGCGGCCGCGTTCCTGGCGACGCAGCCAGCGCTCCTCGAGCCGCCCCATGAGCCCAGATCCCGCCTGCTTACCGGCCCGCGGGCCCTTGGCCAGGCGCCGCTTCTTGCCAAAGCGCCCGGCCTGGGCAGGGACCCTTCCGGTGGTGATGGCGGTCATGCGCTGGTAGCTGGTCACTGCCCACAGGCTGCAGGCGAACATGACCGCAAAGCCCCCGATCGCGACCAGGATGACATTGATCACGAGCCCGGCGAACAGCAGCCCGATGCCGATCAAGAATCCCAGTGCCGCCCCGACGGCCCGGCGCCTGTAGTGCACCCGCGGGTCGGTGGCATGCGCGGTGTCAGCCAACCGCGGGTCACTGGCGCGAAGCGCCCGCTCGATCTGCTCGAGCTGGCGCTGCTCATGCTCAGAAAGCGGCACGGTCCCTTCCCCATGAAACCCCGGCGGGGACGCTCTCCGCCTGGCTATGCCCAGAGTATGCGGCTTCGCCCGCGGAAGAGCACACCGGCGGCCAACGGCGGAATCGGCTATGACTGTCGAATGACCGCGCAGTCATGGCCAGCTCTTGACCGGAGGTCGGGGGGCCCAGCCGCTGACCGGGTTGGCGCTAGTGTCCAATGAGGCTAGTAGATTGTCGCTGCTTATTCTTGCTTTAGAGTTGGGTAGAGGTTGCGGAGCTTGATGCGTGCGTCGTCGGTGGTGAACTGCCAGTCGACTTGGCGCTGGTCGGTGTTGACCTCGTTCTGCCAGGCAGCGAGCTTACTGTTCAAGAGTTCGATGTCGCCTAGCCTCCGGTCGAGGCACTGCCGGGTCAGGGCGGAGAGTTCGATCTCGGCGATGTTAAGCCAGGATCCGTGCCTGGGCGTGTGGTGGATCTCCAGGCGCTGCGCCAGGGCATGC
>WNGM01000235.1_pt1 | contig 56205 bp, 47 predicted proteins | sample 5400571 | NCBI WGS metagenome assembly WNGM01 (sample SAMN13153378, study PRJNA577476) | soil metagenome | isolation source: 100 cm soil or saprolite under Garry oak tree replicate 2 | place: USA:California | collected 2016-06-15 | reverse complement strand
GCCGGCCCGATCTCGACCGACCCGAGCAGCACGAAGCGGACCTGGTTCCCGATCACCGGCGTGTAGCCCATCATCGAGGTGCCGACCGCGACCGCCCAGATGGCGAGCTGGTCCCAGGGCAGCAGGTAGCCGGTGAACGCCAGCAGCAGGGTGAGCAGCAGCAGCACCACGCCGACCACCCAGTTGAACTCCCGCGGCGGCTTGTAGGCGCCGTGGTAGAAGACCCGGGCCATGTGCAGGAACACCGTGAAGACCATCAGGTGACCGGACCAGCGGTGCATGTTGCGCATGAGCTGGCCGAAGAACACCGTGGTCGACAGCGACTGCATGTCGTTGTAGGCGAGCTCCTGACCCAGGCCAGCGGTTGGCCGGTAGAAGAACATCAGGTAGATCCCGGTGATGGTGAGCAGGATGAACAGGAAAAACGAGAGCCCGCCCAGGCAGAACGTGTAGGTCAGCTTGAGGCCGTGCCGCTTCACCTTCACCGGGTGCAGGTGGTACAGCACGTTGTTCATCATCGCCAGGGCGCGGTCGCGCGACGTGTCGCGATAGCCGGCACGGTAGATCGACCCTGGGCGGAAGATCGACTTCCACACCTGCGAGTCCCGGGTCCGCTGCCACACCTCTGCGAGGGAGGGAGGCCTGGGGGGTCGGGGGAACCTGAACCGGGCGGCCATGCCAACCCTCCTTGATCGTTCCCTGCTCGCTGGTCGACCTGTTGGACGCGCTCGTCAGGTCTGCTGGTCTGCTGGGTGACGACGCGCCCGCGGCGCCGCCTGCGCAACCTGCTGGCTGCCCAGCGGACAGCGCAGCCGAATCGTAACCACGGTTGTATTAAACAGCAACCGTGGTCACTGATCCTTGCGCTTGCCCATCGCGCCGAGCGGCGCTGTCTCGTCCTGCGATCGCCGGCAAGCCTCCCGCACTTGGCAAGCGTCGCCACACGCCACGCCACCGGCCACCGTCAGGCAGCTCCGAGCGCGGCGACCGAGTCCGGACTCGGCGGCAGCCGCCGCCGGCCACGACCCACCCCCTGAGGCCGGGTTGGCGGCTACCCGTTCGAGTCGTCCTGGAAGAAGCCCTCCAGCGACCGCGGCATCCGCAAGCTTCTCGCCAACTACACCGCGGCCGCCGGCATCACCGCGTCGATCAGCCCCCCACAAGCTGCGGACTTCCTGTTCACCTGGCTGAAGAGCCAGGGCATCGACGACGCGCTCATCCAGTCGTGCTCCGGCCATACCATCCGCCAGCCGCTGGAGAGCTACTCGGTCGCCGTTGCCGACGCCCAACCGCAATCTGACGAGGTCATCGGCCGGTTTCCGGTCTGACGGGGTTTCGGTCGTCGTGCCGAAGCAACACAAGCTAAGGGAGCCGCTGCACGCGGATGTTCCGAAACGCGACCCGGCCGGTGTGCGACTGCAGGCCGAGGAAGCCGGAGCTGAGATCGGGGGTGCCAGGCTGGCCCCGTGCCGGGTTGGTGTTGGTGAACGTGCTGGTCTGGTTGCCGTCCAAACTGACGGTGTATTGGTCACCGGCGACCTGGATCTCCAGCGCGTGCCAGGCCAGCGGCGTCAGCGGCGGAGGCTTGGCGTAGGTCTGCTGGCCGGCGCCCGGGCCGATGGGGATGCCGTAGATGGCGCCGGTGCGGTGCAGGTCCAGCCCGTCGGGGATGCCGCGGGCCGGGTCGCCACGGGCCTGGTCGTCGATTTGCACCTCGAAGCCGGTGTCGACCGCGACGAAGGCCTTGTTGTCGTACACGTAGCTCCTGGCCGGGTCGGTGGGGTCGGGGACGCGCCGTAGCGGGTTGCGGAAGCGCACGAACACCCCGGAGTTCTCGTCGCCGCTGTGGATGCGCACGTCGAGCCGCAGGACAAAGTCGGCGAAGCTCTCCGCCGCGTAGTACAGCAGCCCCAGGCCGGGTCCTGGCTGGGCGACGATCATCCCGTCGACCAGCGAGAAGCTGCCCCCACCGGCCGGCTGCCACCGGGCGAAGGTGGTGTCGGTGCCGTCGAACAGCGCGGTGAACCCGGCCTCCACCGCCGGCGCCGCCCCTGTGGTCAGCGGCACCCGGTCGGCGGTTCGGCGGGCCAGCGCCAGCCCCGACAGCACGGGGTTGGGGGAGCCCATGGTGGGCAGCAGGCACGGGCCCAGCGCGAACAGGTTGCCCACCTCATGGAAGCGGCCCACGTCGTTGGTCACTGAGGAGGTCGGGTCGTCGCCCATCCACAGGGTGCCGGCCTCGTGGTGGGTGGAGCTCAGCGGGTCCCGCCGCTGGTCAGGGCCGGGCGCGGTGGCCTGCCAGACCGCCCCCGGGCTCTGATCGGACAGGTACTCGATCGGGCCGGCACCGGCGAAGATGCGGGCGAGCTCGTCGCAGGCGGCGTCCATGGCGTCCCAGAGCCGCCGGTGCCGTGAGCCGGCCGGGCCGACGTCCAACCGGACCAGCGCCCGGGCCACCCCGTAGTCGAACGGCCCCTGCGGGCCCCCGGTGGTGATCCGGTTGGGTGTGGTGGCGGTGCGGTCCCCGGCGATCTCGGCGATGCCCCGCAGGGTGGCGACGACCCAGGCGTCGGTGAGGCCTTGGAAGCGGTGCAGTAGGTCGATGTCTGGGACCTTTTTGAACAGCTCCACCTCGGAGTTGCGGGCCATCTCCCCGACGCCGGAGGCGGTGAGCTGGACGTGGAAGTAGCCGATGTCGCCGCCGCCGAGGTCCGCCAGGCCCTTGACGAACAGCGCGGAGACCTGCAGCTCCCTGGTCTCAGGGTGCAGGTTGACGTCGAGCGCTGACCCCAGGGCGCTGCGGGGCACGCGGAAGGTGAGGTTGGAGCGCATGTGGGCCATGAGGTTGCGGCCGATCAGCTGGTGGGGGTCGTAGCCGCGGGCACGGTCGAGGGTGTTGCGCGCCATGCGGGTGTTTTCGATCGTGCCCAGGCCGAGGAAGACCAGCCCGTTGGCGGGCACGTCCAGGTCACCGCGGCTGGTGCGGATCCGGGTGACCCGGTCGCCGGCAACCTCGAGGGCGATGACATGGGTGTTGTCAACCACCATGAGCCGCTTGCGGAGGTTGTTGGGCAGCACGTTCTCGTCGTTGGCCAGGCGGCTGACCCGCACCAGCAGCGGCACCACGCTGAACTTGTTGAACGGCAGGAACCCGGGTCGGGGTGAGGTGGATTCCACCGCCAGCGGCGCCTCCAGCTCGCCCTGGTTGGCCAGCGCACCGCGGCTGCCGGTGAGCGTGGTCGCGCCGGCGGGACGGCCCGTGAGGCCGGCAAATAGCTGGGTCCGCATGGCGTCATGCAGCGCGCCAGAGATGAAGTCGTTGGGGTCGGCTGCGCCGACTTGCTCGGCCGCAAGGTCCAGGTAGGACAGGTTCCGGACCCCGCCGGCGGCGGGGATCGTCAGCACGGGCTGGAGCAGGTCGTCGCGAGTGGTGGCCGGCCAGGGCGGGGTCGGGATCTCCTCGGGCAGGAAGTGCGGCGACCAGCCGCCCCAGAAGACCGAGCGGCCGCCCAGGCAGTAGGCCAGCCCGGGGAAGCTCTGATCCTGGGGTTGCGGGCTGTCGGAGTTCCACGGCACCCCCCAGACCTCGTCGGTGCCAAGCGAGGGCAGGTTCTGCACGTGCTCGGGCAGCGCCAGCGGGCCGGCCTCGATCAGCAGGATCCGGCGGGCACGGGTGTGGTCGTTGGAGAACAGCCTGGAGGCCAAGGCCGGCCCGAACGTGCCGCCCCCGAGGATGAAGACGTCAAACGGCCGGGCGTGCGGATCCAGCGCCTGATCGGTGCTGTCTTTGACCTCTTGCCAGGTGTTGGCGGTGTAGCGGCCCAGGACGTCGAGGGTGAACGTGGTCCGTTCGGTCAGCAGCGCCATCGCCGGATTCCCTCCCAACAACGCATGGTCCCGAAATGCGGCAAGCGCCGAGTATCCCCCAAGAGCGCCGGTTTGCCTAGCCGTGGCGTTGCCTTCTTCGTCGCTGCTGCCTGGACCTGCGCAGTGCGTCACCAAGACCGCAGCAGCGGGTGCTCCGGTCGAGCAGGTACGGCAGTACGTAACGTTCCAATGGCCCACTGGCCCGGCTGGTCGCGGGCCGGATGGCGGCAGGCTACAGGCCCAGGGAAGGGTCGATGACCGTCGGATCACCATAGACAGGCGATCCGGTCGGTCTTGGGGCGTTCACGCGTGACCCATCTCATGGCTGCTCCTCCCGTGCCGGGGTCTTGTGGAGCGGCTCGCCCGCGACGTCGACCCGGCGAAACCAAGCCCACAGCGTCAGGTCATAGGCGGCCTTGATCGTGCCGGCGAGCACGAACGGGAGCCCGAGCGCGAGCTGCTGCACTGCGCCCGCGACCGCCGGGGCGACCGGGCGGGCGAGATAACGGGCGAGGTTGGTGGTGGCCACCGCGGCGGTCCGCTCGGCCGGGTCGACCAGGGCGACAACATAGGCTTGGCGGGTCGGCACGTCCATCTGCGACAGCGCGAAGCGGCCGAGCAGCAGCCCGATCGCCACCGGCAGGCTGGGTGCCAGCGGGATCGCCGCCAGCAGCAGGTTGGACGGCAGGTGGGTGAAGACCATGGTCGGCAGCAGCCCGATCCGTTCGGCCAGCCGCGTCGCGGCGATGAAGGAGCCGGCCTGCAACAGCCCGACGGCGAAGAACACCGCGCCGAGCAACTCGATCGGCACGCCGTAGCGGACCCGGAACCAGTAGGCGATGAAGCTTTGGACGACGAACCCGCCGCCGAAGGCGTCCACCGCGAACAGCCCCGCCAGGCGCAGCACGGTGGTGCGGGAGCGGCCAAGCGGCCGGTGCATGCTTGTGGCGGTCACCGCGCCGGGCTGCCCGGGCCGGTCGTGGCGCCCGGCCTCGCCCTCGACGTCGAGCTCGACGGCGTCCGACAGCGACCAGGCGACGGCCGCGCCAGCAAGCCCGATCGGTACGAACACCAGGAACAGGCGCTGCTCGGCGGGCAGTGCCACGTCCGCATCGCGAAGCAGCGCCGGGCCGCCGGCGGCCAGCGCGCCGAGCGAGCCGGCCAAGGTGGCGACGGTGTTGTAGACGCCGAACACCCGGGTTCGGGCGCGCGGGTCCGCAGGATCGACGGTCTGGGGCAGCATCGCCTGCTCCAGGGAGGTGAACGGGCCGGACTCCACCACCTCGGTCGACACCGCACCCGTCAACGCCACCGCCAGCAGCACCCACAGCCGGCTGGTCAGCGCGAACGCCACCCCCGCCACGGCCAGCAAGCCGAACAGCGCCGCATACAGCCGCCGGCGGCCGATCCGGTCGCCGAGGGCGCCGACCACCACCGACGCCAGCGCGGTGCCCGCCACGATCACGGCGAGCAGCAACCCGACCCTGGCGCTGGACCAGCCCCGCGCGGCGAGCGTCACGCCCAGCAGCACCGCCCCGAACCCGTAGGCCAGCGCCCGCAGCGCTTGGGCGGCAAGGACCCGGCGGCCGTCACCGGTCACGACCCACCCCCGGCAATGCCCGGTGGGGTCGCCGGCGCCATGATGCGCAGCACCGGCCGGCCACCTTCGCGCTCCAGCGGCAGGTAGACCAGGTGGGTCCGCGGGTCGACAGCGACCGCGTGAGCGCTGGGCATGACCCCGGCGCCAAGGCGGACCAGCCCACGGCCCTGCTCGGCGAACACGGTCACGGTGCCGCTCTCGGAGGCGACATAGAGCAGGCAAAGACCCGGGTCGAACGCGAGCACGTCCGGCGCACGGCCCACCGGGTGGGTGGCGGTCACCTGCCAGGTCGCAAGGTCGACCAGCAGCAGCCGCGCGTTGCCGTCGCAGGCGACAAACGCCAGCCGGTGGGCAGCGTCGACCAGCAGGCCGTGGTCGTGGTCGCAGCCGGGCAGCCCGACGCGGCGCACGATCTGCTGGCTGCGCGGGTCGATGACCGCGAGCTGGTTGCGGCTTTGCACCGCCACCAGCACCTGCCCCCCGCCCGGGCCGCCCGGGTCGACCGCGACGTTGCCGGCCTCCCCGCCAAGCTCGATCGCCCCGGTGCGCCGGCCGCTGGCCGCCTCGACCACGATCTCGGCCCCGCCCGACTCGTCGGAGACAAACAGCTTGCCGCTGGCCGGGTGGTAGGCGATCCCGTCGGGGAACTGCCCGGCGGGGGCGCGGGCCAGTACCCGATAGGTGGCGGCGTCCAGGGCGACCAGCTGGTGGGCGGCGGTCGCCGAGGCGAAGACGCGGCCAAGCGCCGGGACCACCAGCACGCCATGGGGTGCGGGGATCCCACGGACGTCGGCCAGGACCACCCGGCGGCGCACGTCGACCACGCTCACCAGGTCGGCGCCCAGGTGGGCGAGGTAGAGCCGGTCGCGGGTCGGGTCCAGGCTCAGGTAGTCGAAGCGGGAGCTGCCCCCGGCAAGCGGCAGGTCGGCGACCACCCGCAGCGGCAGGCGGCGCAGGTCCTCGCGCGGAGCGCGCGCCCGCCAACTCGTCCAGGCGACGCCGAGCCCCGCGGCCACCACCACGACCGCAGCCACCGCGACGGCCGCACGCCAGCGGCGGCCACGACCGCGGGCGGTCATGACGGTTCGCGGCCGAGCAGCAGCGCCCGGCGGCGGTACTCGTACAGCCCGTCGAACAGCGGCCCGGTCAGCGCCAGCACCTCCGGGTCGCCACGGACCATCGACAGCCCCCGCAGCAGCACATCCAGCCCCGGCGCCTCGGGCGCGTCGTAGCGCTCGTCAGCCAGGTCGGCCTCGTGGACGATGCGGGCCAGGTCCCACAGCACCGGGTCCTCCAGGTGGTAGCGGCGCAGGATGCGTTCGAAGCTGCAGTCGCCCTGGTGGTGGGACAGCTCGGCGCCGCGCATGTCGAACGGGGTCGCGTCGGCGGGTACCTCGTCGGGGTCGGCGACGAAGACGAACTCGGCCTCGGGATCCAGGAAGCGGCGGATCAGCCAGGCGCAGGCGGCCCGGTCGATATGGCAGCCGGCGCGGGTCGCCCACCTCACCGTCGCACCTCGCTGGTGGCGTCGCTGCTGGTGTTGAGGGTCGCGGCAAGCTCGGCGAGCGCCATGCGGGCGGCGTCGCGCTCGGGCGGCGGGAAGTGGTCGCGCGCCTGGATGCGGCGCAGCTCGCGGCGCAGCCGCGCCAGCGTGCGCCGCCGCGCCGCCGGCGCCTCGCTCCCGCTGGCCGCCTGGTGGGCGGCCTCGACCAAGACCTGGTAGTCGCGGGCGGCCGCGGCGGCCATGCGGGCGGCCAGCGCCCGCTCCTGGGCGGCGGTGGCGGGCTCGGCGAGCCAGATCGCCGCCTCGCCGCCGGCGTCGGCGACCTCATCGGCCAGCCACTCCAGCTGCTCACGGTTGCGGGCGTCCAACGGCAGCGCGACCAGGCCATCCAGGAGCTGCGCGGCGCCCAGGCGGCGCAGCTTGCGCCACAGCGCGATCCGCGGCGTTGACGGCTCGCGGGGAAGCTGATAGCTGAGCAGGACCCAGCGGGATCTACCGGTCACGGTCATGAGAGCAGTCTCACCCCGAGGTCAGCGAGAACGCAACCGTGGTTGCAGGAACACTGCTTGGTGCTGTCATCCCGGGCGCGCGTCGCCTCGGTCGACCGTGCCGGATGAGAAGTGCCGAGTTCCCGTCTAGCGGTGGCACTCGGCGCTTCGCAGTCCTGATTTGTCCGGGCTCGGCCGCTGTGGGAGTGTCCCACCGGCGGGAGTGTTCCGCCTCTGATCGTTGTCGGAACTTCCCGAGCCCTGGTCGACGAGCGCACCATCGGCGACGCTCACCCGGGCAGGAGGCATTCGGTGGCCGCTGGAGCTTGACGAGCTGGTCGAGCACTGGACCCTGCTCGACGACGACCAGGACCTGGTCGCCGGCAAGCGCGGCGCCACCCGGCTCGGCTTTGCGCTGTTCCTCAAGTTCTACACCCGCAAGGGCCGCTTCCCCCGCGGCCGCAGCGAGCTGCCCGCCGAGGCGGTCGAGTTCGTCGCCCGCCAGGTCAAGGTCCCACCCGAAGAGCTGGGCTTGTACGAGTGGACCGGCCGCACGATCGAGTACCACCGTGCGCAGATCCGTCGGCACCTGGGATTCCGGGAGTGCAGCGTCGCCGATGCCGACAAGCTCACCGCCTGGCTGGCCGAGCGCGTCGCGCAGGCCGAGCGGCGCCCGGACCGAGTCCGCGAGGAGCTGTTGGCCCGCTGCCGGGCCGAGCGGATCGAGCCGCCGACCTCGGGCCGCGTCGACCGGATCGTGGCCTCGGCGCTGCACCAGGCCGAGGAGGCGCTGTGCCTGCGTGTCGCCTCCCGGCTGTCGGCGGCGGCGGCCACGCGGCTCACGGCAATGATCGCCGTCGACCCCGATGATGCCGACCCCGAAGAGGAGCAAGGGGCGGAGGCGGAAGGGCCGGCGCTGCTGGCCCTGATCAAGTCAGACCCGGGCAACGTCAGCCTGGAGTCGATGCTGATCGAGATCACCAAGCTCCTGGCCGTGCGGGCGGTGGCGCTGCCGACCGAGCTGTTCGCCGACGCCGCCCCCAAGGTGGTGGCCGGTTGGCGGGCCCGCGCGGCGGTGGAGGCCCCCTCCCACCTGCGGACCCACCCCGAGCCGCTGCGGCTGACCCTGCTCGCGGCCCTGGTGCACACCCGCGAGCGGGAGATCACCGACACGCTGGTGGACCTGCTGATCGCCACGGTGCACCGCATCAACGCGCGGGCGGAGCGCAAGATCACCGAGGAGCTGATCCGCGAGTTCGCACGCGTCACCGGCAAGGAGACCATCTTGTTCCGGATCGCCGAGGCCGCCGTCGGCCACCCCGACGACACGGTGCGCGCCGCGCTGTTCCCGGTGGTGCCCGGCGGCGAGCGGACCCTGCGGGACCTGGTTGCGGAGTACAAGCAGTCGGGGCCGACCTACCGGCGCTCAGTGCAGACCACCCTGAAGGCCTCCTACTCCAACCACTACCGCAAGGGCCTGATCCGCCTCCTCGAGGTCCTGCAGTTCCGCTCCAGCAACATGCAGCATCAGCCGGTGATCGAGGCGCTTGGGCTGATCGGCCGGCACGCCCGCGACGGCAACACCACCTACTACCCGCTCGGCGAGTACGTCCCAGTCCACAGCGGAGTGACCGGCGACTGGGAAGACCTGGTGTGGCGGGCCGACCGGCGCGGCCGCCGGCGGGTGGTCCGCATGGCGTATGAGATCGTCACCGTCCAAGCGCTGCGAGACCGGCTGCGCTGTAAGGAGATCTGGGTCGTCGGCGCCGACCGCTGGCGCAACCCCGACGAGGACCTGCCGGGCGATTTCGAGGAGCGCCGCGCCGAGCACTACCAGGCGCTGCGCAAGCCGCTGGACCCCAGCCGGTTCATCGACGAGCTGCAGGCCGAGCACCGCCGCGAGCTCGCCGCGCTCAACGACACCCTGCCCAGGCTGGGGTGGCTGGACGTCGCCGCCCGGCCGGGCGGGGCGATCCGGCTGTCGCCGCTGGAGGCCGCCCCCGAACCGCGCAACCTGCGCCGACTCAAGCGCGAGGTCGAACGGCGCTGGGGCACGGTGCCGCTGATCGACATGCTCAAGGAGGCGGCGCTGCGCACCGGCTGCCTGCAGGCGGTCACCTCGGTCGCCGGCCGGGCCGACCTGGACCCGGCCACGCTGGCGGAGCGGCTGCTGCTGTGCGTCTACGCCTACGGCACCAACACCGGACTGCGCGCGGTCGCCGCCGGCGACCACCACCACTCAGAGGACGATCTGCGCTATGTGCGCCGTCGGTTCCTGAGCGCCGAGGCCGCCCAGGCGATGGCCGTCGAGATCGCCAACGCCACCTTCGCGGCCCGTCAGCAGGCCATCTGGGGGGAGGGCTCCACCGCGGTGGCGTCCGACTCCACCCACATGGGCGCGTTCGACCAGAACATCTTCACGCAGTGGCACTCACGCTACGGCGGCCGCGGGGTCCTGATCTACTGGCACGTGGAGCGCAAGTCGATAGCGATCCACTCCCAGCTTCTCAACTGCACCGCCTCCGAGGTCGCCGCCATGGTCGAGGGCGCCATGCACCACGGCACCACCATGCAGGTCGAGGGCAACTACGTCGACTCTCACGGCCAATCCGAGATCGGGTTTGGGATCACCCGGCTACTCGGGTTTGACCTGCTGCCCCGGATCAAGCGGATCAACAAGGTGCGGCTGTACCGGCCCGCCGCGGGCGAGCCCGACGCCTTCCCGCGCCTTGGCCCGGCGCTGACTCGGCCGATCCGGTGGAGCCTGATCGCCGAGCAGTACGACATGATGATCCGCTACGCGACCGCGATCCGGGTTGGGACCGCCGCCACTGAGGCGATCCTGCGGCGCTTCACCCGTGCGGCCACCCATCCGACCTACCAGGCGATGCTGGAGGTCGGCCGCGCGCAGAAGACCATCTTCGTCGCCCGCTACCTGCGCGACCGGGACCTACAACGGGAGATCGGCGAGGGCCTCAACGTGCTGGAGTCCCACAACCGCGGCCAGTCGATCATCCTGTACGGCAAGGGCGGCGAGCTGGCCACCAACCGCCGCGACGAGCAGGAACTCACCGTCGCCTGCCTACGAGTCCTCCAGGCTGCCCTGGTGTACGTCAATACCCTCATGCTCCAAGACGTCCTGGCCGACCTCGCCTGGGAGCAGGCGCTCACCGATGCCGACCGCCGCGGCCTGACCCCGCTGTTCTGGTCGCATGTCGCGCCCTACGGCGAGGTCCGGCTCGACATGGCAAGCCGACTGACCTTGCGCACCGCCCCGCAGCACGAGCACGGGCCAGAGCAGGGGCCGGCGCGGTGAGCGCCAAGCCGCCGGCACCGCGGCGCACCCCTGCCAAGCGCAAGGCCCGCGAGCTCGCCACGCACCTGCGCGCCGAGCGGCCCGACTACGCCTACCTCAAGGACGTCTTCCGGCACCTGCGCGCCGAACTCGGCGTCGAGGTGCAGCGCACCCCCAAGCGGCTGCCGTACGTCCCGACCGAGGCCGAGATCCGCGCCTTCTACCAGGCGGTGTGGACCGCTCGGCGCGCCGGCGACGTCGTGCTGATCAAGACGCTGCTGTACACCGGCGTGCGCGTCGCCGAGCTGGTCCGCGTCCGTGTGGTCGATGTCGACCTGGACGCCTGCCGCATGCGGATCACCAACGGCAAGGGCGGCAAGGACCGCATCGTGCCCTTCCCCGCCTCGTTCAAGGAAACCCTCGCCCTGCACATCGCCAGCCAGCACAAGGCTGACGCCGCTTTCCTGTTCGAGTCGTCGTGGAAGAAGCCTTACAGCGACCGCGGCATCCGCAAGCTCCTGGCGCGCTACACCCAGGCCGCCGGCATCACCGCCTCGATCAGCCCCCACACCCTGCGACACTTCCTGTTCACCTGGCTCAAGACCCAGGGCATCGACGACGCGCTCATCCAGCCCTACTCCGGCCACCGGCACCGCCAGTCCCTCGAGATCTACTCCCGCCTCGCCCTCGCCGACGCCCAGGCCACCTATGACCAGGTCATCGACCGCTTCCCTGTCTGAGGCGGAGATGGCTATGACGGCCCCGCCCGCGATTGCGGCGGCTCCTGACAGTTCTTACCGACACCCCAAGTTGCACGCCCCCACTCGCCAGCGACAGCATGCTCTCCGCCGCATACAGCACCGCAGCAAGGTATGAATGCGGTCTAACCGGCTGGTAAAGGCCAATGTGCTGAAACAGTACGGCCACGCCAGCCACGACAACCAGCAGCGTCAGGAGTGCGCGAAGGCCGCGCAAACCGTAGCCAGAGACCAGCCAGTACACGCTGAGAATGACCCGCTCGACCCACGGTGTCTCGATAGCGCGGCGGCGCATCTCCATCTCACCGTAGTAGAAATCGGCTGCACCCGGCTCATTCTTGCTATCCTCCCGGCCCTTTCGGAGCCTTCGGTATAGCAGCGCAAGGCGATCCGGCTCTAGTCGCCGGACGGCCTGTCCCGTCGAGTGCTCGACCATCCGAAGGAGACGGGCCGGGGGTGGGTTCCATCCCATGAATTTCGGGTGCGGCCGACCGGCCAGACTGCTTGGCAGGCGCCGCTGCGCTTGCCAGATGTGCTCTTCGGCAACCGTCTGCCGTCTGGTCCACCGCCAGATTGGCAGGCCCTGCCCCCAAACGCGACCCAGGTGCCAGCCTCGCGGTGTGAACGGGAACGGATTGGGACCCTCGATCCGCAGTTGGTCGAGATGATGCGCGCCCCACAACAGGCATGCCGTGAGGTCGATGGAGGCGAGTACAAGGTTGCTGACGTCGACCTGACGAACTGACAGCAACCGCGGCTGTGGCCGCCGCCCAATATCCCGAAGTATGCTCTCGTCAAACGTCGGCATGTGCAGTCCAATCGAGCGCCCAAAACCAGCTTCAGCGTAGGCCAAAGTGGCGGGCTTGGCGAAGAGGGCGCGGTCGAGCACGATCTCGGCGTAGCGCACTCGAAAAGTAGCGGTTTGCTGGAATGTGGTCGCCACGCAAGATAAGCTTGCCGCGGCCACGTCAATGACGATCGTCTCAGCGAAGTGGGCGTAGTCCAGCATGAGCCGGCTTGCCACTAAAACCGGACCGAACTCCTGAGCTTGGAAGAACTGCGTCCCTCTGAAATCCGCGTCGGCAAAGAATTGAGCATCCTCGAATCCGGGTTGTCCCGAGAACTCCGCCCCATCGAACCAGGCGTTTTTTAGGAAGTGCGCCTTGAAGAACCCTACGGATCTGGAAAACTGGACTCCGCGGAACCCGGCCGATCCGAGGAATTGCCCCAACACGAAGCTGGCTCCCTTAGAGAACTGCGCTCCTTCAAGCCGCGCAGCCCCGGAAAACGATGTCCTAGCAAACCAAGCTAGCCCGAGAAACCGCGCTCCGCCGAAGCTGGCATCCCCGGAAAACTGCGTTCCATCGAACCTGGCGTCCCCCAAGAACCGAGCCTGTTGGAACTTGGCCTCTCCCAACACGGGAAGGCCGTCCGGGGACTTTGTGAAGTCAAGGATCGCATCGAGCAACGGGCTGCTGAGACTCGTGCCACCGGTGCCTGCGTGCGAAAGACAGTTGTCCTCGCCGTCAAGAGGGATACCGATGCACCGATCGGCGTTGCACGTTGGCCACTCTGGCTCCGGTGATTCAGACGATGCTTGCTGTTCGGACATATACTCCTTCTACCCCATCCATGCGACAACACCGACAAGCATCGTAGACGCCCCGGCGCGTGAGACAGCGCCGGAATCAGTTACGACTTTCCTTACTGAATCTAAGGTCGCCTGCCCCGCGCGCAGCCCACCCGGGGGGCGACCCCCATGGGAGCCCGCGGCCCGGAGGGGGTCAGAGGCCGAGCCGGCCGGCGACGGGGTCCTCCCAGATGCGGGTGGAGCCGGTGTAGCTGCGGACGACCTCCAGGGACGCCCAGCCGCCGGCCGCCATCAGCTCCTGGTCGGTGGCGACGGGGCCAGCCTGGACCGCGGCGCCGGCGCGCAGGCTGTGACCGCGGTACCTGAGCGGCGTCTCCAGCCCGGCCCGGCGGGCGGCGCTCTGAACCGCGCGGTAGACGGCCAGGTCGGTGAGGCGCGGGGCGCGCTGGATCGTGGCGGTGGGGTAGTGGCCGACCCGGGCGCGAGGGTGGACGGGCCGGAAGGCCGGCCCGTCGTCGAGGCCGGTGGCCGAGCGCCAGGCGAGCCACGCCCTGACGGGGCAGGTCTCCGGGTGGTCGCCGTAGGGGACCGCGCGGATGTCGATGCGGGGCTCGGGATCGCGCTCGCCGCGGTCGACCGGGTGGTCGACGCGGACCTCGAGCCCCTCCGGGACCAGGACGAGGTCGCCGACGTCGAGCGCGACGACCTCGGAGCGGCGCAGCAGGGCGGCGAAGCCCAGCAGGAGCATGGCCCGGTCCCGCAGGCCGATGTAGCGCTCGGTGTCGCAGGTGTCGGCGAGCTGCCGCAGCACCGAGGTCGTCGCCGGTGCCGCGCGGTTCTTGCTCCAACCGAGCTCGCGGCGGATGCCGTGCCAGGTCGCCTGCACCTCTGGCGACTTGCACGGGTTGGGGAGGTAGTTCGCGGTGTGGTAGGCGCCAACGGCGGCCATGCGCCGTTGCAGCGTGGAGGTCTTGAGCCGCTCGACCCCGCCGACCCCGCGAGCGTGCGCGGCCAGGTACGCGGCGATCACGGTGGGCTGGGCTGGGAGCGGCGTGTGGCCGCGGCTGGCGCACCAGGCGGTGAAGTGCCGCCAGTCCGCCTCGTAGGCCCGCACGGTCGCCGGTGCCTTGGATGCCAGCGCCAGCTCGATCGCGGCCTGGGTGTCCGGGGAGGGTTCGGTCGGCATGCGGCGGCTCCTTCGTATATGCTCGATAATCGATTCCTTATCTTACACGAAACACCTAACCCCACCCCCAGCACCGCCTCAACGGGAGAAATCCCTGGCCGCCAAGCGCGGCGCGGGAATGCCTGGCGCAAGGAGCGCGAACGGCTCCGCTTACGCAGCCAAAGCGGCGGGGTACTGGCATGATGGCCGTATGGACTTTGTGAAAGGAGTCACATGATGCGCAAGGGCGACCGGCCGTTCTTCGGCCTGATCATGGGAGGGAGGGATGGTGTCCCTGGCCGCCCTGGTGGGCCTGCTCACGGTTCTCCACCAGGTCATCCCGGCGTAGGAGAGGCTCCGCCTCCTCCCGGTCGAGGAAGCAGCGCAGCGCTGGGTACCTCTGCCCGTAAAGAGTCAGGCGCCGACGTGTTCGAGCTCGCGCTCCAGGGCGGCGCGCTCGACCTCCTCCAGCGACCGTGAGCCGCCGGTGGTGGCGTCCCAGGCGACGATGACGACCTCGGCCTCGGCGGCCACCCGTCCGTCGGGCGCGAGCACCTGCTCCCTGGTGGTCAGGCTGGAGCGGCCGATCCGCTGGAGCCGGCAGCGGACCACGGCGGTGCCGTCGGCCAGTGCGAGCGCGCCACGGTAGTCGATCGTCACCCGCGCCACGACCTAGTCCCAGATCCGCCCGCGCAGCTCGAGGACCCGGCCGAGCCACTGATCGCGCGCCGCCTCCATGTAGGTCAGGTAGACGGGATGGTAGACGTGGGCGTAGGCGTCCAGGTCGCTCCAGCGGATCTCGATCCGTCGCTCGTGCATCTGGGGTCCCGTCCGTGGGGTGTCAGGCCTTGACGCCAGCGTAGGCCTGGGGCCAGGGGATGCCCGTCGATTTCCTGGGGGAGTCAAGCTGTCGGGCGATCCGCCCGGCGGGCTATGATTCCGGACGTTGCGTACGACCTCGGATGAAAGGAACGGCGTGAGGACACCCTGGCCGGGGGCCGGATGGCTCCGGGACCGGCTGGGCGCTGCCGGGCCGCCGGGGGCGCTGGCCGCGTCGGCGCTGGTCCTGATGGTCGGCGTGACCCTGCTGGTGCTGGTCATGTGGATGCTCGGCCTGCTCGCCAAGAGCGGGGCCGTGGCCGGTGTCGACCGGCCGCTGTACGACTGGTTCGTCTCCCACCGGGCTGGCTGGGCGACCACCGCGTTGAGCGGGTTCACCGGGCTCGGCAGCTACGCGGCCACCGGTCTGGTCTCGGCGGTTGCCGGCATCGGCCTGGCCCTGTACCGGCGGGAGGCGCTGCCGCTGCTGCTGCTGGCGACGGTGCCGGTGGAGAAATACCTGCAGCAGGGCATCGCCTCGCTGGTGCAGGCGCCGCGGCCCCCGGCGGCGCTGGCGATCGGGCCGGCCGGCGCCTTCCCGTCCGGCGGGTCGGCGCGGGTGGTGCTGGTGGGCGGCATGGTGGCCTGGCTGCTGGCGCGACGGTCGCGGGACCGGCGGGCGGCGGGCGCGGCCTGGACAGTCGTGGCGCTGGCGGCGTTCATGGAGGGCTACTCGCGGCTGTACCTGGGCCGGCACTGGATCGCCGACGTCATCGGCGGGTGGGTGTTCGGCGCGTTGTTGCTGGCGGTGCTGCTGGCCGCGGCGACGCTGCTGCCGCTGCCGTCGGGCCAGCGTCTCGGGTCGGCCTGCCGCGGATGGGCCAGCCAGGAGCGCCCGGAGGCGCGCGACCGCTGGTGACGACCCGCCGCGGGGTGAGCGAGCCGGCTCCGGTGCTCGGCCGGCGGGCGCTCAACCGCGCGCTGCTGGAGCGCCAGGGGCTGCTGCGCCGCTGGCGAGTGCCGGCCGTCGATGCGGTCGAGCGGCTGGTCGGGATGCAGGCGCAGGTGCCGAACGCGCCGTACGTCGGCCTGTGGACGCGGCTGGAGAGCTTCCGCCACGACGAGCTGGCCGGGCTGCTGCTGGACCGGCGGGTGGTCCGCGCGCCGCTGCTGCGCACCACCCTGCACCTGGTCACCGCCGGCGACTGCCTGTGGATGCGCCCGCTGCTGCAGCCGATGCTGGAGCGGGTGCACGCCAGCACCCCGTTCGGCAGGAACGTCGCCGGGATGGACACCGGCGCGCTGCTGGCCGCCGGCACGGCGGTGCTGGAGGAGCGGCCTCGCACCACCGCCGCGCTCTGCAAGCTCCTCCAGGAGCGCTGGCCGGATCGCGACGCCAGCTCGCTCGGCTACACGATCCGCTACCTGGTGCCGCTGGTCCAGGTGCCGCCCCGTGGCGTCTGGGGAGCCAGCGGGCAGGCCAGCTGGACCACCGCCGAGGCCTGGCTCGGCCGGCCGATGGCCACCGGCGCCGACCTCGAGGAGCTGGTGCTGCGCTACCTGGCCGCGTTCGGCCCGGCCACCGTCAAGGACGTGCAGACGTGGTCGTGGCTGACCCGGCTCCGCGAGGTGGTGGAGCGGCTGCGGCCCAAGCTGCTGCGCTTCCGCGACGAGGCCGGCAACGAGCTGTTCGACCTGCCCGGGGCCGCCCGACCCGACCCGGAGACGCCGGCGCCGCCGAGGTTCCTGCCGGAGTACGACAACCTGCTGCTGTCCCACGCCGACCGGAGCCGGGTGATCGCCGACGAGCACCGCGAGCGGGTCTTCACCCGGGGCTCCCTGCTGGTCGACGGCTTCGTCGCCGGGACCTGGAGGATCGCCCGTGAGCGGGCGGCCGCCGGCCTGATCGTCGAGCCGTTCCGGCGCCTGTCGAAGCGCGAGGCCGCCGCGGTCACCGCCGAGGGCGCCGAGCTGCTGGCCTTCGCCGCCGGCGCCGAGGCGGGTGAGGTCCGTCTCGCGCCGCCCGCGTGAGCGTGCTCACAGCTCGACGGCCGGCCTGAGGGTGAGCCGCCCCACGGTCCAGACGCGCCGGCGGGCCACCACCAGCGTCGTCAGGCCCAGGCACACCAGCAGGAGCGCGCCGAGCACGATCGCCGCGCGGATGAGCTGGAACGGCTCGCCTCCGGAGATGGTGACCCGCAGCCCATCGACCACGTAGGTGAGCGGGCTGACCGGGTGGATGGTGCGGAACGGGGCCGGGGCCGTCTCCAGCGGGTACAGGCCGCCGGACGCGGTGAGCTGGAAGGTCAGCAGCACCACCGACAGCGCCACCCCGGCGATGCCGAAGAGGGTGCGCAGCAGGTGGATGAGGGCGACGAAGGCGCCCGCCGTCAGCACCAGCAGCCCGATCGTCCACAGCGGGTGCAGCGGGTGCAGCCCGAGGCCGCCGGCCAGCACCCCGTACAGGGCCAGGGCGCCGGCCACGCCGATCCCGGCGGCGGGCAGCCAGCCGGCGACCGCCACCGTCAGGGCGGGTGCCCTGCCGGCCAGCGCTCGGGGGTTCAGCGGCCGCAGCACCAGGTAGGCGACCAGCCCGAAGACCCACAGGCCGATGCCGCACAGCAGCGGCGCGAGGCCGCGCCCGTAGGAGCGGGCGGGGTGCAGGTTGGTGGTGCGCACGTCGACCGGCGCGCTGAGCGAGTCCGCGATCTGGGCGCGCTGCTGGGCGTTGGAGGGCGGGATCTGGTCGAGGGAGGCGCCCAGCCCGTCGGCGAGCTGGGTGGCGGCGCCCTGGAGCCTGCCGATCTGCGCTTGCAGCGAGTTGGCGCCGGTGAGCGCGCCGTCCAGGCCGGTGCGCAGCCCGTCGGCGCCGTCGGCGGCCTGCTGGGCGGAGCGGACCAGCTCGCTGCCCTGGCTGGCGGCGGAGCGGAGCTGCTGGAGGGCGCCGCTGGTGGCGCTCTGGAGCTGCTGGGAGGCGGCCACGGCCTGCGAGCTGGAGGTGCTGGCCTCCTGGGCGGCCACGCCGGCGGTGGCGGCGGCGCGGTCGGCCTGCCTGGCGGCCTCGATGGCGAGCTGGAAGTTGGCGTCGCCGCGCAGGTCGGGATGGTCCTGGGCGAGCGCGGTCAGCCCAGCCAGCGCCAGGTCGGCCTGCTGCTGGGCGGTGGTGATGCCGGCGGCGGCCTGGCCGCTGCTGCGCTGGGCGCTGCTGCTGGCGTCGACGACCGCCTGGGTGGCGGCCGGGATCTGGTCGGCCATGGAGCTGGCCGCGCCCGACAGCGACTGGGAGAGGTGCTGGGCGGAGCTGGTGAGCTGCTGGCCGGTGGTGGCGAGCTGGCCGGCGGCGCGTTGCTGCTGGGCGAGCTTGCCGGCGTCCTGCGCGAGCCTGGCGATGCCGTCCCGCTGGCTGGTGGCGGTGGTCGAGGCCTTGGCGAGCCGGCCGCGCAGGGTGTCCAGGTCACCGAGGATGCGCTGGGCGTAGGCGGTCCGCGCGGCGGCGTCGACCTGGTCCTGGAGCCTGGCGAGGGTCGTCTCGGCGAGCTTGCCGGTGAGGTAGCCGTTGGCGTCGTCGAGGGTGATCAGCATGGAGGCGCGCTGCGGCGCCTCGCTGGCGAGCCGGGCGCTGAAGTCGGCCGGCACGGTGATGGTGAAGGCGTAGCGGCCGTCGCGCAGGCCGCGCCTGGCGGGGCCCTCCCCGACGAACCGCCAGTCGAAGATGGGGTCCTGGCGGAGCTGCTCGACCAGGAGCTGCCCGGCGTTGACCAGCTCGCCCCGCGAGGTGACGGGGCGGTCCTGGTTGACCACGGCGACCGGGATCCGGTCCGTCCGGCCATACGGGTCCCAGGCAGACCACAGATAGACAGCAGCGGACACCAATGGAACCAGTGCGACCCCGAGCGGCACCAGGCGCAGGAGCGGCCCGCGGAACCGGCGGAGCTCCAGCAGCGCAAGTCTGACGGTCTTCACGGTGCCCCTCCCTTTGCGTCCACCCGCTCGGCCCGCGCCGTGGCGGCGCGCTCGAGCGTGGACCGGTGCGGCAGGCGGACGACCACGTCCGCGGGTACCGGATCTGGCGGCGGGGCGTCGGCGCTGGCCACCACGGTGCAGCCGGTGCAGGCGACGGCGCGCAGCGCGCGCCAGACCCAGGGGACGTCGACGGGCTCCAGTCCCTGGTCGACGTCGTCGATCACGATCGCGCCCGGCTCGGCGGCGAGCGCCAGCGCGCAGGCCAGCAGGGTCCGCTCGGCCGGGTGCAGGTCGAGCGCCAGCGCGTCGCGGGGCGGGTCGATCCGGAGCAGCCCGAAGGCCGCGGCGATCGAGCCGCGGCTGGCCGAGCCCGGCGAGACGAGGCAGCGCTCGACCATCAGCTCCTGGACGCGCAGGCGCGGGTCCAGGTCGATCGCTGGGCGGGCGCGGGCGACGGCCACCAGCCGCCGCACCGCCGCCGAGCGCATCGGCAGCCGGTAGCCGCCGACGACGAGCTGCCCGGCCACCAGGCGCAGCCGTCCGGCCAGCGCGAGCAGCAGCGAGCTGCGGCCGGAGCCGCCCGGCCCGGTGACGGCCACCAAGGCGCCCGGCTCGGCCTCCAGGTCGACGGCCTGGAAGGCCGGGCCCAGCGGGCCACGCGCGGTGATCCTCCTGGCAACGATCCCGACGTCGGATCGGCTCACTGGCCCCCCTCGCCGCGCCGCCAGGGCTGCCAGGTGGCAGCGCCGAGGAGTGGCGGCCCTCTCTCTATCGGCTCGTGTCGTGGACGACCCGAGATGTCGAGAACGGGGGGTTGCGGCTCAGCCGCCGCCAGAGGAGCTGTGGCGGGCGAGATAGGCGGCCGCTTCGGCGCGGCGGCCGACCTCGAGCTTGGTCAAGATGCTCGAAACGTAATTCTTGACCGTCTTCTCCGCCAGGCCCAGCTCGTCGGCGATCTGGCGGTTGGTGTCGCCGGTCGCCACCAGCCCGAGGATCCGCTCCTCCTGGGCCGACAGCCGGGCGAGCTTCTCGTCCATGAGGAACTGCTTGTTGCGGCGAAGGCGGTCGAAGACACCACTGGTGACGGCCGGGTCCAGCAGGCTGCCGCCCTTGCCGACGGTGCGGATGGCGTGGACCAGCTCGTCGCCGCGGATCTGCTTGAGGACGTAGCCGTCGGCGCCGGCCATGATCGAGGCGAACAGCGCCTCGTCGTCGGCGAACGAGGTGAGCATCAGCACCTTGGTGGCGGGTCGGCGGGCGCGGATGTCCCTGGTGGCCTCGATGCCGCTTCCATCCGAAAGGCGGACGTCCATGACGACCACGTCGGGGGTGCAGCGCTCGGCGACGGCGACCGCGTCGCGCGCCGAGCAGGACTCGGCGGTCACGATGATGTCATCGGTGGCGGCGAGGAGGGCTTTGATGCCGCTGCGGACGACCTCGTGGTCGTCGACGAGCATGACGCGGAGCATTGGCGAGCTCATGAGGGGATGGTCCACACCTCCGTTCGGGTCACGGGCACGCCGGACCAGGACCGGTCGGCCCCCGCGGCAGGGTTACAGCAGGCGTGGGTGCGTCCAAGGGCCGATGGGCCCATGCCCTGCGGGACCCTCGGGACCCCCGGGACCCGACCACGCGCGGCGCTACTGCGGGATCAGGACCCTGACGACGGTGCCGTCCCCCGAGACGCTCTTCAGCTCCAGGGTGCCACCCAGCGTGCTCGCGCGGGCGCGGAGGTTGCCGAGGCCGTGCCCGGTGGGTGCCAGCTTGGGGTCGAAGCCGCCGCCGTCGTCGTCGACCTCCAGGACGGCGAGGCGGCCGCGCTGCAGGCCGGCGGCGGCCTGCCGCCAGTACAGCGACACCCGGCAGGTGGTGGCGCCGGCGTGCCGGACCACGTTGGCCAGCGCCTCGCGGACCAGCTGCACCACGTCGCCGGCGTGCGGGCTGAGCGCGGCGGCGACCTGCTCGTCGACCTCGACCACGGTGGTGACGCCGGCGGGCGTGGCGATCTCGTCGGCCACCCGCCGCAGCACCTGGTCGATGTGGCGGCCGGCCAGCACCCCGGGCCGCAGCCCGAAGATGTAGCTGCGCAGGTCGCTGATGACCCGGTCGAGCTCGTCGACCGCGCCGTGCAGCCGGCGGGTGACCTCCGGCTCGCCGGTGCGCGCCGCGGTCGCCTGCAGGCCCATGCCGACCGAGAACAGCGCCTGGATGGCGCCGTCGTGCAGGTCCCTGGCGATGCGCTCGCGCTCCTCCATGATCGCCAGGCGGCGCAGCTCGCGGTGGACGCTGGCGTACTCGTAGGCGACCGCCGCCAGGTCGGCGAAGCCCTCGACCAGCTCGACGTCGGCCTCGCCGAAGCCGGGGTCGCCGACGGGCCGGATCACGACCAGGGCGCCGAACGGCTCCTGCCGGGCGCGCAGCGGCACGAACATGGCCGGCCCCGGACGGCGGAGCTCCACCACCGGCTGGAAGGCCCTGGGGTCGGTGCCGAGGTGGGCGACGATCTCGGTCCTGCCGGTCTGGATGACCCGTCCGGCGACGGAATGGTCGATGGGGATCTCGACGCCGCGCAGCCCCCTGGTGGGCCCCATGACCACCTCCATCACCAGCGTGCCCTCGCGGGGGCCGGGGATCAGCACGCTGGCCCCCTGCGCCCTGGCCAGCCGGATCGCGTGGCTGGCGATCAGCTCGAGCAGCTCGTCCAGCGGGGAGCCGGCGAGCATCTTGGCGGCCACCTCGCGCAGCGCCTCCAGCCGGCGGGCGCTTCCCTCGGCCTCCACCAGCAGCCTGGCGTTCTCGATGGCCACGCCGGCGTAGGCCGCCAGCGCCTCGAGCGCGTGCCGGTCGTCCTCGTCGAAGTCGGCGGCGTCCCGCTTGCCGATGACGCACAGGTCCCCGAAGGCGACGTCCCGGACCTTCACCGGCAGGCGCAGCACGCCCGGGCCGGGCGCCGGCAGGTCCGCCGGGCCGAGGTCGGGGCCGTCCGGTGCGGTGCTGATCACCTCCACGACCACGTTGCTGGCGCCGAGCACGCCCAGCACGCTCGAGCGGGCGCCGGTCAGCTCCGAGGCAAGCGCGACCAGGCGGCGGAGCACGGCGGGAAGTTCGCGGTCCAGAGTCAGCGCGAGCCCAGCCTCGAGCAACCGCGCTTCACGTCCGCCGTAGCTGGCGGCCATTTGCAGCGATCGCCCCCCATTTGGCGGCTGCCCCTACTGATCAGCGCATCGCCAGAGCATCATACCGGCCCGCCCCCTTGCGAAGCCCGCTGCCTGCCCGAGTTGCCTGGACGGTCCAAAGGTCCCGCAAGTCGGGGGCCGTCCGACTCAGGCGGCCGACGGCGGCAACGGCCATCCTTGCTTCGGAGGCCATTGCTCCGCGCCCACCCGGCAACGAGGCCGGGTCGGGCGTGGGCTTCGTGTCCACCGTCTGCGGTGGATGGTGAACCGGCCGGCAGGGGTCCTCGGCAGGGGGGCCGACATGAGGCTGGGCGTGCTCAGCCGGAGTCGGTGGTCGAGCGACCTGGGGGGTGTCGGCCCGCTGGCGGGGTGCTGTCCGCACGGCAGCACCCCGCCGAAATCGTTTCTGGGCCAGCATGCGCATGGTTGGCCGCCCAGCGGGAACACCAAACTCCAGACCGCGCAAGCGGCCCAAGTACAGCCTGCGCATTTCCCCGATCGGGTGCCATAGTGTTCGGCTCCGTGGAAAAGGGACATTATTGATAGGGCCTTGACGATTTCGATTCTTTTTGGCTAACCTGCTCGCTCGTTGATCGGATAGGTTCGCAACCCCCACGGTGAACCGCCGGTCCGCGCCCCCCAAGGCGCATCCATGCGCTGCGTGGTAGCGGCATGGAGGATGGGCCACCCTCCCGTGCCCATCTGAATATCCCCCGAGTCCCCCATATTCCAGGAGGTTGTTTTGGCACGTCGTCGTGCGCTCCTGCATCGGTACTTACCCCGCACGGCCCGTCTTGGCGCTGTCATTGCGCTGAGCGGTGCCGTCCTGTTCTCCGCGTTCCTGCTGCCGGCCTCAGCATCCAGCCGCGGCGGAACCTATGTCGTGAAGTCCGGCGACACGCTCTCGCGCATCGCCGGCAGGCAAGGTCTGGGGAGCTGGCGTCCCCTCTACGACGCCAACCCGAGCATCAAGAACCCCAACCTGATCTTCCCTGGTCAGCGACTGGCCATCCCCTCGGGCAGTGGGCAGGTGAGCCACCGCTCGTTCTCCACCGGGCACTCCTCGGTGCGGCACTCGCAGCGGACCAGCCCGGTCGACCACCGGAGCAGCAGCTCCTCGCGGTCGTCGGGCTCGGTCGCCAGCGGGAGCGCCTGGGACCGGCTCGCGCAGTGCGAGTCGGGCGGTAACTGGAGCATCAACACCGGCAACGGCTTCTACGGTGGCCTCCAGTTCACCCAGTCGAGCTGGCGCGCCGCCGGCGGCTCTGGAAGTCCGCAGAACGCCAGCCGCTCCGAGCAGATCCGCGTCGCCCAGCACCTGCAGCAGATGCAGGGCTGGGGTGCCTGGCCAACCTGCAGCCGCAAGGTCGGTCTGCGCTAGTAAGCGGGGAATATCCGCCACCACGTGGCACGTACGCGCCTCGGCGCGGTAAATCGTGGGGAAGGTACGGCGCGCAGCTTCGGCTGCGCGCCGTATCGCTTTTCCGGTGAATTGCACCCGCGCCCAGAAAGATAGCCCGACTGCACCAGCGCAGGATCGCGCAGATGCACCAGCGCGCGAAATGGGGGCGCCGGCGGTGGGATTGCCGGCGGCGGCGGGTCTGGGTCAGCGCGCCATGGTGGCCAGCGCGCGGACCCCTTCGCGGAACATCGCGGCGTCGACGTCGCCGACCAGCGCGTACTGGAGCATGAACCCGGCGGTGACGGCCACCAGGACCCGGGCGACGTGGGCGGGCGGCACCTGGCGGGTCATCATGCCGCGGTCCTGGTAGACCTGGACCCGGCACCCCTGAGCCCCGGCGGCCAGGGAGGCTCCTCGGCCGCCAGCTGGCGGGCGGCGCGGGCCCCGGGGGCCCGGGCCCGGGCCGACCCCCGGGCGTCCCTCGGCGCGAGGTAGGCTGCTGGCCGACCGACGCCGAGCAGGAGGCTTGCGGTGACTGAGGCGATGCGCTTCGCCAGTCCCGAGCTGTCCGAGGTCGCCCCGGGCGTGCTCGCCTACGTCCAGCCGGACGGCGGCTGGATGATCAACAACACCGGCGCGGTCGTGGGCCGCTCCGGCGTGGTGCTGATCGACACCACCTCGACCGAGGCGCGAAACCGCGCGCTGCTGGCGGCCGTCGGCGGGCACGTCGGCGGGCTGCCGGTGCGCGCCGCGGTCAACACCCATCACCACGGCGACCACACCTACGGCAACTGGCTGCTGCCGGCGGGCATCCCGATCGTGGCCCACCACCGCTGCCGCGACGAGGTGCTGCGCGCCGGCATGGTGGCCCGCGCGCTGTTCCCGACCGCCGACTACGGCCACGTCGAGGTGGCGCCGCCGACGCTCACCTTCGAGCGCTCGCTCACCCTGCGCGTGGACGAGACCCGGGTGGAGCTGCTGTTCGTCGGGCCCGCGCACACCCTCGGCGACGTGATCGCCTGGCTGCCCGACGGGGGTGTGGTGTTCACCGGCGACCTGGTGTTCCACGGCGGCCACCCGTTCCTCGCCGAAGGCTGCCTGGCCAACTTCCCGTCGGCGCTGGAGCGGGTGCGGGAGCTGGGCGCCCGGTTGCTGGTCCCTGGGCACGGGCCGCTGGCCGCCACCGACGTGCTGGACAGCATGCTGGACTACGCGGAGTGGCTCACCGCGCTGGCGCGCGACGGGTTCGCCGCCGGCCAGGAGCCGCTGGAGGTCGCCCGCCGCGCCGACCTCGGCCGCTTCACCACCTGGAACGAGTCCGAGCGGCTGGTCGGCAACCTGGCTCGCGCCTACAGCGAGCTGCGCGGCGAGCCATGGGGCGCGCCGCTGGACCTGCCGGCCGTCGCCAGGGACATGATCGAGTTCAACGGTGGCCCCCTCCGCTGCCTCGCATGACCACCGCCGCGGCCGCGCCGGGACGGCCCGGTCAGCCGCGGCGCTCCCGGGAGGGGTCGGGGAGGTGGTAGGTGACCTGCACGCCGAGCTCGACGAAGCCCAGGGAGGCGGCCAGGCGGCGGGAGGCGGTCAGCTCGACGCGGGCGCGCCACTGCGCGACCAGGCCGGTCGCCAGCCCCGCCCGCACCACGCTGGAGGCCACCGTGGCGCCCAGCCCGCGACCGCGGCGGTCTGGGCGGGTGAGCACCCCGAGCTGGGCGAGGGTGCCCGCCCACACCTGCGCGCCGGCGGCGGCCACCACCACGTCGCGCTCCCGGATGACGTGCACCCAGTGGGTCCAGGCGGCCAGGGCGCTCTCGGCGGCCTCCGCCGGGTCGCAGGCGCCGCCGAGCTGGTCCAGGTCGACGGCGCCGGGCTCCGCCGGCTCGGCGGCGGAGGGCGCCGAGCTGGCGGCGAGCTCCGTCGTGTAGGCGAGCACCGCCGGGCCGAGCACCACGATCCCCGGGCCGAGCAACGCCCGAGCCTCCTCGGGGTGGGCCAGCCGCCCGGCGATGATCGGGTCGCCGCCGGCAACCGGGCTGGACCCGCCGGCCGGCGCCTGCCCGGTGGCGGCGTCCAGGCGAGCCGCCAGATCGGCGGGGATCAGGACGCAGCGGGCGTCGCCGAGGGTGACCACGGTCACCCAGCGGGGGCCGGGGGCCGGCCTTGCGGGGCGCGCGACCACCACCGTGCCGGCATCGCGGAACGCGTCCGGCGCGCCGAGGACCTGCCGCCAGGCGTCCCTGACCCGATCGAGGCTCGCCTCGTCCATATGCTGGAACCCTACCGCAGCGCGCGCCTCCAGCCGGGCTCCCGCCGCCGGAACCTCACCCGATGCGGCGCTCCTCCCGCGGGGCTGCGGCCGCCGACACCACAGCGCCACCCGGCCGCCGCGCCAACCTGGCAAGGGGCGCCGGTCAGGGTCCGGGCGTTACAAGTGCGGGCGCCGGTCGATCGCGCCGAACGAGACGGCGACCGGTGCCTGGAGGATCTCGCCGATGCGGGCCGCGCGGGTGCTGACCACCTCGCGCTGGCCGGCGCTGAGCCGCACGAACGGCTCCACCCGCAGGTCGAACCGCCTGCCGCTGCGGCGCCGTTCCCAGATGCCCGCCACCACCCCGTCAACCAGCAGCACCGGGAGCGAGCCCGCCAGGTCCACCGCCGCCTCCGGCTTCATCAGGAACCAGGGCGCGAAGTCCCTGGGGCTCACCGGCCCGTAGGCGCCCAGGAACCGCCGGAGGACCTCGCCAGCGCCAGGCGGCCGTCGACCTCGTGCCAACCGGAGACCCACTGGTCCGGCCGCACGAAGGTCACGCGGTTGCCCTGGTTGGGGCCGAAGCACAGCACGCCGCGCACGGCCGCCTCGCCGATCGCCGTCCACCACCTCGGCCACGCCTCACCGAAGGCGGGGAACAGGTGCACGGTGCCGCGCAGGCCGTAGGTCTTGACCAGTCCCCGGCGCTCCCACAGCTCCTGGCGCACGTCCTCGCGGGTCACGCCGGCGACCCGCAGCCCGAGCGACAGCTCCGCGGTGGCCATCACCTGCGCGTGGATCCCGCAGACCGCACCCGCCACCTGCACCAACCGGTCCGCCGGCGCCGGCTCCACCAGCGCGTGGCGCCTGTGGCGCCACGCCAGCACCTGGTCCCAGCTCAGCGATCGCATGCGCGCATTCTCCATCCCGACGGGGACAGCCCGGCAACCCGCCCAGCCGGCGCAGCTTGACGATCGCCCCCTCGATCGGAACCATCGGGACTGACCATGAGCGACCTCCCATCGAGGCAGGCCACCATCCCGCTGGTGGCGCCGGGCGGGCACCGGTGAGCCGGGCGCTGGTGCTCGGCGGTGGCGGCGTGACCGGCGTCGGCTGGGAGCTCGGCGTGCTGCGGGGCCTGGAGGCGGGGGCGGCGTGCCCATCGAGGCGGTCGACCTGGTGGTCGGCACCTCGGCCGGCGCGGTGGTCGGCGCGCAGCTCGGCAGCGGCGTCGGCCTCGGCCTGCTGTTCCAGGCGCAGCTCGAGCCGCCGGAGCCCGCCGAGCAGCGCCCGGTCGAGCTGGACTGGGACGCCATGGGCGCCCTCTGGCTCGAGCTGGGGCAGCAGGCCACCGGCCCCGAGGACTTCCGCGCCCGGATGGGCGCGCGGGCGCTGGCCGCAGCCGCCGTCCCCGAGTCGGAGGGCATCGAGCGGATCGTCTCGCGCCTGCCCATGGCCGGCTGGCCGGCGCGAGCGTTGCTGGTCACCGCCGTGGACGTGGCCACCGGCGAGCTGGCGGTGTTCGACCGCGACGCGGGCGTGCCCCTGACCCTGGCGGTCGCCGCGAGCTGCGCGGTCCCGATGGTGTGGCAGCCGGTCACCATCGACGGGCGCCGCTACATGGACGGCGGGACGCGCTCGCCGACCAACGCCGACCTGGCCGCCGACCGGGTCCTGGCGCTCTGGGGAACAGGGCCGGACACGCCATCCACATGACCTCGCGCACCACCTGGTCGAGCGGGCGCGCCCGTGGGCGGACCGGTGGCCGATCAGGTGCCCGCGGAGGCGGTCGGTGGGCTGACCGCCGCCCGGTCGCCCTCCCAGTAGCCGACCAGGTCGGCGTACAGCGGCGAGGTCTCCAGCAGCGACTGGTGGGTGCCGAGCACCGGGCTGGGCCCGTCCATCACCAGGATCCGGTCGGCGCGCATCGCCGAGCTGATGCGGTGCGCCACCACCAGCAGGCTGCCGGGCCGGCGGGCGAACGCCTGCTCGGCGGCGACCTCGGCGACCGGGTCGAGGTTGGAGGTGGCCTCGTCGAGCAGCACCACCACGGCGGGGGACAGGTACACGCGGGCGAGCGCGACGAGCTGGCGCTCGCCCGCGGACAGCTCCTGGCCCCCCGGGCCGATGACGGCGTCGTAGCCACCGAGGCGGACCACGGTCGGGGCCAGCCCGACGGCCACGGCCGCCCGGTCCAGGTCGAGGTCGTGCGCGCGGGGCGCGAGGTAGGCGAGGTTCTCGCGGAGGCTGCCGGAGAACACGTAGGCCTCCTGGGGGATCAGCGCGACGCTGCGGCGCAGCGCCGGCTCCTTGAGGTGCTCCAGCGGCACCCCGCCGAGCCGCACGCGCCCGCCCAGCGGCCGCTCCAGGCCGGCGAGCAGGTTGGCCAGGGTCGACTTGCCGGCGCCGCTGGGCCCGACCACCGCCAGGTGCGCGCCGTGCGGTAGCAGCAGGTCGAGCCCGTCCAGGATCGGGTCGGCGTGCTCGCCGTACGCAAAGGTCAGACCCTCAGCCACCAGGTCAAGGTTGGCCCCCAGCCAGCGCGTCCCCGTGGCGGGGCGCCGCCGCGCCGAGGCCACGATCGCGCGCGGCGCCGGCCGCACCAGCGCCCCCGAGGGCAGCGCCGCCCAGGCCTGCGGGACCTCGGCGTCCACCGGGCGCCCTCCGGGCGGCGTCTCCGGCGCCTCGCCGGTCGGCTCCTCGCGGTCCTGGGTTGGGGTGGCGCAGACCTCGGCCAGGCGGGCGAGCACGACCCCCAGCTGGAGCCCCCAGTTGCCGGCCAGCTCGACGACCGAGCGCAGGGCCGGCTCGAGGCTGCCGGTGAGGTAGACGACCGCGCCGGTGACGGCGCCGACCGACAGGTGCCTGCCGCCCACCAGCCAGGGGGCGGCCAGCAGCACCACGACCAGGGGGAGCTGCGCGCCGAGCGCGACCACCAGGGTGCGCACCGCGCCGGCGCGCGCCAGCGCCCGGGCCGCGCCGGCCTGCGCCTCGATGGCCTCGCCGACGTGGGCGGCGGCGCGCCGCTGCGCCCCGGAGGCGATCACGTCGCGCAGCCCGCCGAGCACCTCGCCGGCCCGCTGGGCGATGGCCTCGCCGGCCAGCACCTGGGCGCGCCGGCGGGCGGTAAGGCGGCGCAGGCTCGCCCCGTACAACCCCAGCGCGCCGGCCAGCAGCGGGGTGACCAGCAGCGCCACCTCCGGAGCGAGCGTGGCGATGCCGGCCAGGCTGGCCACGATCGCCATGGCGAGCTGCCGCAGGGTGCGCAGCAGCGCCGAGACGAGCTGCCGCACCAGCTCGACCTGCTCGGCCAGCCGGGCGACGTCGGCGCCGCCCACCGGCCCCAGCGCCAGGCCCCTGCGCAGCGACGCCTGGACCACCTCGGTGACCAGGCCGTCGCGCAGCGGCTCCACCACCTCGCCGAGCCACGGGTACAGCCGGTTGGTCCCCAGCGCCCCGAGCACCCGCGCCGCGGCCAGGGCGCCCAGCCATGCCAGCCCGGCCGCCGGCCGGTGGTCCAGGAACCCCCGGTCCAGCGCGGCCGCCACCAGCCACCCGGACCCGAGCGCCGGCAGCGCCTCCACCAGCGACCAGCCACCCACCCGGGCCAGCGCGCGGCGCCGCGGCAGCAGGTGACGCCCGAGCAGCCTCCACCCGCCGCTCACGCCGGGGCCTCCGCTCGGGGCTCCCCAGGCCCCTTCCGATCCACCGGGGCGCCCCCTCCGGACCCCTCCGGCGCGGCGAAGACGGCGCGGTAGTCGGGGTCGCGCCACAGCTCGGCGTGGGGCGCCAGCGCGCGCACCCGCCCGCCGTCCAGCCAGGCGACCAGGTCGGCCCTGGCCGCGGTGGCCACACGGTGGGCGACCACCAGGCGCGTGCTCGGCAGCCCGCCGAGGGCGGCGCTGACCTTCATCTCGGTCGCGGTGTCCAGGCTGGAGGTGGCGTCGTCGAGCACCAGCACCCGCTCGCCCTGGAGGATCGCCCTGGCCAGGCCGAGCCGCTGCGCCTCGCCGCCCGACATCGGGGCGCGCTCCAGCGGGGTGTCGTAGCCGTCCGGCAGGCGCCGCACGAAGCCGTCCGCCTCCGCGGCGCGGGCGGCCGCGCGCACCTCGGCGGCCGGGGCCGAGGGCCGGCCGTAGGCGATCGTGCCGGCGACGGTGCCGCCGAGCGGGGCGGGCCGCTCGAAGGCGTAGGCGACGGCCCGGTGGAGGACGTCGGGGTCCAGCGCCGAGACGGGCACGCCGTCCAGCAGCACGCTGCCCTCGTCGGGGTCGCGCAGCCGCCCGATCAGGGAGGCCAGCGTGGTCTTGCCGGCGCCGGAGCGGCCCACCAGCGCCACGCACGCCCCGGCGGGCACGTCCAGGTCGAGCCGGTCGAGCACCCGCTCCCGCCCGGCGCGCACGCGAACGCCCCGCAGCGACACCGACCCGCCCCCGGCCGGCAGCGCCATCGGCGGAGGGGTCCGGGGAACCCCAAGGGGGTGCCCCGGTGGGTCGGGAGGAGCGGGCCGCGCCTGGGCGGGCGCCGCCGGGTCGTCGAGGACGTCGGCGGCTCTGGCGGCCCCCGCACGCGCCCTTGCGGCGGCGACCAGCACGTCGACCTGCTCGAACAGGCCCAGCGCCAGGCGGGTGTAGCCGACCGCGGCGAGCAGGTCGCCGGGCGTCAGCCGGCCGGCGGCAAGGCCGAGCCCCGCCACGGCCAGCACCACCGTCTCCTCGAGCGGCACGAGCAGCGCGACTCCCCAGGCGATGCGCCGCTGCACCTGCCACAGGCGGCGCCCGACGGCCGACAGCTCCCCCAACGGCGCCAGCACCCGGCCGGCTTCGCGGCCGGAGGTGCCGCTCGCGCGGATGGTGCGGATGCCGGCCAGCGCCTCCAGCAGCCGGCCGGCGATCCCGGCCTGGAGCCGCTGGTAGCCGACGAACAGCTCGGAGGCCCGCACCATGAAGGCGCGGACCAGCACGGTCACCGGCACCAGGCCGGCCAGGAACGCGACCGCCAGCGGCCAGTCCAGCAGCGCCAGCGCCACCACCGCTCCGGCTCCGCTGAGCACCGCCACGGCGGCCTGGAGCAGGTCGGGCAGGACCTGGGCGGTGGCGGGCGCGTCGGCGCCGACGCGGCTCAGCAGGTCGCCGGGATCGAGCCGCCGGCGACCGCCGACGCCCAGCGCCAGCGCCCGGTCCAGCAGGCGGCGGCGCAGCCAGGCGGTGCTGGAGGCCTCGTAGCTGGCGGCGGCCAGCGGCGCGAGCACGTCGGCGGCGGCCATGACGGCCAGCAGGGCGGCCAGCCTCGCCAGCGCGGTGGCGGGCCCACCACGGTGCAGGGCGGCGTCGACGGCCGCCGCCAGCACGGCCGGCGCCAGCAGGGACGCCGCCGCGCCGCACAGGGTCGCCACCAGCAGCGCGGCGGTCCATCGTGGAGCCCGCCGCGCCACGCCGAGCAGCAGGCGGTCCGCTGCGCTGGGCATGCAGACTCCTTCAACCTCATCCGCAACGACATGCGTGCTGGAAACGATCGACTTCGATGTCTATATTGAGAGGTGCGGGGGCCGGTCCTGGGTGGGCGAGCCCCCGCACCTGGCAGCCTGAGCGAAGCTGCTATTCCTCTGCTTCGAACTGCGTGAACATCAGGCAGGTGAAGAAGCAGGTGCTGTGGTTGCGGCAGTCACCGTTGCCGTGCCGGTGCAGCCCGACCTGGCTCTCCGAGCCGGTCTCGGGCAGCCGCTGCAGCGCGGCCACCTGGACCTCCAGGGTATCGATGCTCATTGCGTTGTCACCTCCTCTCGGGGCTGGATCCAACAGGGGTCCTGGCCCGCGGGCTCGCCGGCCCGCAGGAAGCGCAGCAGGCGTTCGGCGAGCGCCGGGGAGGCCGTGGGCAGGTCGTGGCCACCGCCGGCCACCTCGAGGTAGTCGAAGTCTTCGCCCTGGTGGCGCCCCAGCTGTTCGAGGCGCGCCCGCAGGTCGCGCGCGTGGCCGACCGGGATGACCCGGTCGGCCTGGCCGTGGATCAGCAGCAGCCGCGCGCGCATGGCGCCGACCAGGCGCAGCACGTCGCGGGGTCCGATGGCGTCGTGCAGCTCCTGGCAGCCGCCGAGCCGGTCCAGCAGGCCCCGGACCGGCTCGGCGCCGTCCTGGTGCAGCCGCGGGCCGGAAAGGAACGGCGAGACGGCCACGCAGCGCGACCACAGCGCCGGCTCGCAGCTGGCCGCCAGCAGCGCCAGCCAGGCGCCATAGCTGAAGCCGAGCAGGGCGAGGTCCCCGCCCTCGCCGGCGCCGAGCCGGTGCCGCTCGGCGGCGATGCGCCTGGCGATGCGGCGCAGGTCCTCGAGGTCCGGGCCGCCCCACGCGCCCCGCAGCGCCAGCGCGTGGGCGGCGCCGTAGCCGCTGGAGCCGCGCTGGTTGGGCGCGACGATGGCGATGCCGGCGCCGGCCAGCACCTGGAACAGCGGGTCGAACTCCAGCCGCCAGGCGTCCAGCGGCCCGCCGTGCAGGGCCAGCACCACCCGCTCGGCGGCGCGCCAGTCGGGCCCGCCGTAGACGATCGCCTCCACCGGCCCGGCGGCGCCGTCCAGCGATTCGACGTGCGCGCCGGCCCAGCCGCCGCCACCGCCGCCCGCCAGCGCCGCGGCCGGCTCGCCGTCGCCGAGGGTGACCACCGCCGGCGGCTGGTCGGGGGCGGAGAACGGGAAGCGGATGCCCTCGGCGGTCCAGCAGGCGGTGCCGCGGACCAGCCCGTCGGGAATCGGCAGCTCCTCCAGGTCGTCGATGTCGGGGTCGTAGACGAGCAGGCGCGAGCGCACCCCCTCATCGGCCTTGAGCAGCACCCGCCGGCCGTCGGGGCTGAGCGCCAGCGCGCGGGCGCCGGACCGCTGGAGCGCGGCCGGGAAGCGGACGGGCTCGGGGCGGTTGGCGATCGCCCAGCCGAGCCGCGCCTCGCCGCCGGCGTCGGTGCTGACCAGCAGCAACCCCGACCGGGGGCTGGCCAGCAGCAGCCGGTCGTCGCTGCGCTCGGAGACGTCCAGCAGGGTGGTGCGGCTGCCGTCGCGCAGATCGATGGCCACGACCTTGGCCGGGCCGGTGCCCGGACGCTCGACGTGCTCGCCGCCGAGCACGGTGCCGGCCTGGTCCAGCCAGACCCCGCCGGCCAGCGGGCCGGGCAGCTCGACCAGCCGCTCCAGCCACGGCTGGCGCTCGCTGACCCGCCAGATGGTGGTCTGGCCGCGCTCGTCGAAGGCGATCGCCAGCGCCCAGGCGGATCCGGTGGGTCGGCCCGCAGAGGCGCCGGCCCCGGGGCTGGACGCCGCCGGGGCCGGGAGCAGGCGGGCGGCACGACAGGCCAGCATGGCGAGCACCCGCTCGCGGGCATGCTCCGGGGTCCCGTCGGTGGCCGGCTCGACCAGCGAGAGCTGGTGGCTGCCGTTGCCGTTGCGGCACAGCAGGATGCGGCCGTCGTCCAGGGGGATCGGCTGGCAGGGCAGCGCGACCGGGACCCGCAGGCGGAGCGGCCGCCAGCGGGTCCCGGAGGGGTCGCGGGAACCCCGAGGGGCCGCCCCGGTGGATCGATCGGTGCCCTTGAACGACCAGCCCTCCAGGTGCAGGTCGCCGCCGACCTCGGCGCCGGCGAGGCAGCAGGCCGCCGTGCCGGCGGCCGAGAAGCGGAAGCTGAGGCGGACCAGCACCTGCGCCGGGTCGGCCACGGCCTCGTGCTCCACCGTGCCGCTGGCGGTCACTGCGCGGCCTCGGCGCTGGCCGGAGCCCCGGCGGCAGCGGCGGTGGCCGGCTTGGCGGCGGCAGCGGCCGGGCGCTGCCGCGGCTGGGGAGCGACGACCTCCGCACGGGTCGCCTCGTCGGCCATCCACAGCCGCTGGCCGCCGTGGCGCAGCCGGATCAGGAACGCCAGCACGCCGGCCAGTCCGCCGCCGAAGTCGGCGGCCACGCCCTTGCCGGTGTCGTCGGGCACCAGCATGCGGCCGTCCCGGATGGCGTGCTGGGCCAGGATCCCCTCGGCCAGCTCCCCGGCCCAGGCGCGGTAGCGCGGCTCGCCCAGCTCGGCGGCCAGGTCCAGCAGGAAGTCGCCGTTGCCGGCCAGCCCGTGGCAGGCGGCGGGCGAGCCCTGCCAGCGGGCGCGGCGCACCGCCACCCCGGCGAGCTCGGCCAGCTGGCGGGCGCGGGTGTTGCCGGTGGCGCGGGCCAGCCGCGCCAGGAAGGTCCCGACCCCCGACGCGCCGTGGCACCAGTGGAGCAGGCGCATGGCCGGCGGGTCGGCCGGCCGCGCGCGCCACCATGCCGCCCCGTCGGCGACGTGGGCCGCGGCGACCAGCGTCTCGCCCGCCTGGCCGGCCAGCTCCAGGCACTCGGCCCGCCCGGTCGCCAGCCCGGCGGCCAGCAGGAACCAGGCGATCCCCGCCAGTCCGTGGGCGAAGCCGTAGTGGGTGGTGCCGGCGAAGCGCGAGTCGAAGCTGGCCGGGACGCTCCACAGCACCTGGCCGGAGGGGTCCGGGGAACCCTCAGGGGGTGCCCCGGTGGGTCGATCGGGGCTGGACGGCCGCTCGACGGCGGCGATCAGCGCGTCGGCGCACTCGAGCACGCGATCGCGGAGCTCGGGGTCGCCGCGCCGGTGGCTCCACAGGTGGAGGTGGGTGAGGCCGGCGCCGGCCGCTCCGTGGGTGACGTCGGGGTTGGGCCAGATGACCGGCAGGGCGCGACAGCGCTCCAGCGCCCGCGCGGCCATCGCCCGGTCGCCGAGCTGGACGGCCGCGTCGTGCAGTGCCCAGACCGTCCCGGCCCGCCCGAAGTGCAGCCCGGGCAGGACCTTGGGCTCGCCGGCCAGCCGCCGCTCCACCCAGGCGCAGGCGTCCGCCAGCGCGCGCCGCAGGCGCTCGGGCTCGGCCAGCTCCAGGCGGGCCGCCCGCACCAGCACCTCGATCACCCCGGCGGCGCCGTGCTGCACCGCGCACGGGTCGGTGCCGCTCCCGGAGCAGGTCGTCGGCCAGAGCCGGTCACCGGCCGACGGCGTCATGGTGCCGAGCAGGTGCTCGATGCCGTCGGTGATCAGCCGGTCGAGGTCGTCGGGCGCGGTGGTGCGGGCCGGGGTGGCGGTGGCCGGCGGGGGCGCCTCGGCGCCGACCAGGAACACGCAGGCCCGCTCCAGGTTCCAGCGGCGCGCCGGCAGCTCGTCCAGCAGCCCGAGCACCAGCGGTCCGAGCAGCCGCGCGGCGGGGCTGGCGTTGGCGACCCACGCCAGCCAGTCGGCGGCGCGGCGGCTGGGCTGGCGGGTCCTGGGGCGGTCCTCGAGGAAGGCGGGATCGGTCCCGGTGGCCACCAGGAACAGGATCGCGCCCAGCGAGTAGAGGTCGGCCGCGGTGCTCGGCGGCTGGCCGGCGAGCTGCTCGGGGGCGACGTAGCCGGGGGTGCCGGCGACGACCGCGTCGGCGCCCGGCTCGGCGGCCAGCTCCAGGTCGATCAGGCCGAGCCTGCCATCCGGCCCGACGATCACGTTGCCGGGGCTGAGGTCGCGCAGCACCACGCCGGCGCTGTGGACGGCGCCGATCAGGTCGGTGAGCGAGCGCGCCAGCTCCAGCGCTGGCTGCCAGGGCATCCCGGGCAGCTCGCCCGCCTGCTCGCCGACGAAGCGGCGCAACGGCACGCCGGGCAGCAGCTCCTCGGCGAGGAACAGGTGGCCGTCCTGCTCGAACAGGTCGAGCTTGCGCGGGGCCACGCCGAGCGGGGCCAGCCGGTCCAGCATCGCGGCCTCGTGGCGCAGGCCGTCGCGGACGTCGCTGCCGGATTCGGTCGCCTCCACGTGGGGCCGCGCCTGCTTGACGACGGCCTCGGCGCCGCTGGTGGAGTCGACCGCGCGGAACACGCCGCCCTTGTTGGCGTGGCGGATCGCCTGGCCGACCACGAACCGGTCGCCGAGCAGCACCCGGCGGACCTGGGCGGGCGCGCGGCCCGCCTCCCGCCGGCCCCCCGGTCCCGAGGCGGGCGCCTCCGGGCCGGCGAGCGGCGGGGTGGCCCAACCGGGCGCGCTGAACCAGGCGTCGCGGCGGTCCTCGACGAGGCTGCCGTCGGGCCGGACGAGCATGGTGCGGTAGTCGCCGTCGTTGGAGAGCTCGAGCTTGCCCTTGAAGGCGCCGAAGCGGTAGTGCACCAGGCTGCCGGCGCGGTAGGGCCGGTCCGAGAGGATCGAGGGGCCGGCCAGCCCATCGGTGGCCTTGTCGAGCTCGGCGGCCAGGGTGGCGAACTGCTGGTCGTCGTCGGGGTACACGGTGATGAACTTGCCGGCGCCGCCGCGCGGGTAGTGGCGCGAGTTCAGCAGGCTGACCTGCTCGAGGCTGCTGGCGAACTTGAAGGCGCAGCCGTGCCGGGCGATCACCTCGACCGCGCGGTGCAGCACGGTGACGGCGGAAGAACGGGTTGCGGCCAGGTGCAGTTTCCAGCCCTGCGCACGCACGCGCTGACCGGGCGGGCGGGCGTAGCACCAGATGCCGTCGAGCCAAACGGCCCATGAGCCGGTGCCGTCGCCGTCGAGGGTGGACCGCACCAGCTCGACCATCCAGAGGTCCTGCGGGTCGCGACGCTCGCGCGGCAACGACCCGAACACACTCAGCTCGTCCAGCCGTCAGCCCTCCCTGAAAGCGTGCACTGGAAGCCGTGCCAGCTTAGGGGGACGAACGTGGCGAACGGCTTGCGAGGCGCGAGAATAGCATAGCCCCGTTAGTTGTAAAGACACTCGCAAGGATTAATTCAGATGTACTAGCCCGCGGGTCTACCCTGTCGGTGTCACCGGTTCAGGGGAGGGAGGGACGCATGGGCAAGAGCGAGCGGCGGGGACGGATCGCCCGCCGGGCGAGGCGAACGTTCAAGCGCCTGGCGGTCATCACGATCTTGATCCCGCTGGCGGCATGGGCGCTGGACGAGGCGGCGCGGCGTGCCGAGGCGCGCGGAGACGACTCGCCGTGGGGCCGGCGGTTGCGGCAGGGCGCCGAGTGGGTCGGCGGGTTCGGCCGTGGGCCGCTGGCCAACCGGATGCGGCGCCAGCGACCCTGACAGCGGCGGACCACAGCGGCCGGAGCGGTGACCGGCCGAGCTCCCGGGCGCGGGCGGCTCAGCCCTCGGGGCGGGGCTGCCCGGCGGGCTCCCGGTCGGCTTCCTTCTGCCCTTCGTCCCGCTCCTCGTCTTCGACGTGGTCGGCCACCTCGGGCTCCTGGTCCGCCTCGTCCTCGGCGGCGTCCGGACCGTCCTCGGGCGCGTCCGGGCCCTCGGGGGCCTCCGCGCCCTCCGCGGCGGGGGCGGCGGCCGCGGCCGGCTCGGCGGCGGGCCGGCCGCGCTCGCGCAGGTACAGCCACACCCCGGCGCCGATGACCACCGCCAGCGACACCCAGGCGTTGCGGGACAGGCCGAACAGGCGGAAGGTCGTGTCGGTGCGGATCAGCTCCAGCAGGAACCGCCCGAACGCGTACATCGCCAGGTAGCACAGGACGATGCTGCCGGTGCGGAGCTTGCGGCGGGCGCTCAGCCACAGCAGCGTGCCGACGATCACCAGATCCCAGATGCTCTCGTACAAAAACGTCGGGTGGAAGGTGGCGAACGCCTGGTACTTGGCCGGCCGGTGGGCCTGCTCGACCTCCAGGGCCCAGGGCACCTTGGTGGGGGTGCCGAACAGCTCCTGGTTGAAGTAGTTGCCCCAGCGGCCGAACGCCTGCGCCAGCGGGATGCCAGGGATGGCCGCGTCCAGCGCCAGCAGCACCGGCAGCCGGCGCCGCCAGGCCACGTAGATGCCGGTGAGGATGCCCAGCGTCAGCCCCCCGTACAGGGCCAGCCCGCCCTCCCAGATGGCGAAGACGTGCAGCCAGCGCCCGCGGAAGTCCCCCGTGTGGGTGCTCACGTAGGCCAGGCGGCCGCCGACGAAGCCCGCGACCACCGCCCAGATCCCGGCGATCTCGATCTCGCCGGGATCGCGTCCCAGGTCCTGCCAGCGCTTGCGCGCCAGCCAGAAGGCGCACAGCACGCCGATGGCGATCGCCAGCCCGTAGAAGTGGAAGAACAGCGGGCCGATGTGGAAGCCGTTGGTCGGCGGCGGGGGAAAGTAGGCGAGCACTGCACTCATCGTTCGACCACCTCTGCGACCGCCTTCTCGGCGGCCGCCAGTACGTCCGCGTCGAGCCGTCGCCCGGCCGCGGCACAGTTCTCCTCGAGCTGGGACGGGCGCGAGGCCCCGATGATCGCCGCCGCCACGTTCGGCTCCCGCAGCACCCAGGCGAGCGCGAGCTGGGCGACCGTCATGCCGGCCTGGTCGGCGACCGCGCGGAGCCGGTCCACCGCGACCAGCACCTCGTCGACCAGGAAGTGACGGATGAACGCGCCCATGCGGCTGGAGGCGGCGCGGCTGTCGTCGGGGGGTGCCTGCCCGCGCGTGTACTTGCCGGTCAGCACCCCCTGGGCGAGCGGCGAGAAGACCACCTGGCCGACCCCCTCACGGGCGCACAGCGGGATCACCTCGGCCTCGATGCGGCGCTGGAGCATCGAGTACTCCGGCTGGTTGGAGATGATCCGGTCGAAGCCGGACTCGTCGGCGATCGCCAGCGCGTCGGCGATCTGGCCGGCGGTCCACTCGCTCACGCCCACGTAGAGGATCTTGCCCTGGCGCACGAGGTCGTCCAGCGCCCGGATGGTCTCGTCCAGCGGGGTCTCGTCGTCGTAGCGGTGGCACTGGTACAGGTCGATGTAGTCGGTGCCGAGCCGCCGCAGGCTCGCGTCGCACTGCTCCAGGACGTGCTTGCGCGACAGCCCGCCGTCGTTGGGCCCGGTGCCCATCGGGAAGTAGACCTTGGTCGCCAGCACGTAGGAGTCCCTGCTGTAGCCGGCCAGGGCCTCGCCCATGACCCGCTCGGCCGCCCCCAACCCGTAGACGTTGGCGGTGTCGAAGAAGTTGACCCCGAGGTCGTGGGCCTTGGCCACGCACTGCTTGGCGACCTCCGCCTCGACCCCGACCCCGTAGGTGAGCCACGAGCCGAGGCCGATCTCGCTGACCTTGAGCCCGCTGGACCCCAGCCGGCGATACTCCACCCGGACCCCCTGTAGTCGGACGTGGGGATTGACCCGCTCTGCGCACCCGGAGGCTATCCCACCTGGCGCCCGCTTCGCGCCCCGAGCCGCCCGGGCGCCCCTTGGGGTTCCCCGGACCCCTCCGTGCGCACGCGATTCAGCCTGCCACGGGCGGGCCGGGTTTGCCGACCAGCTCACCGCCGCCCCGGACGACCAGCTCGTCGCGCAGCGCCCACAGCACCGGGAAGAATCGGAAGCGGGTGGTGCGGCGCAGCCAGGTGAGCGCCATGCCGCCGGTCCCGCGGGCGTGGTCGCCGAGGGACCGCTCGACCAGGGCGACGTGCTCGGCCCGCCAGCGCGCCCAGCGCTCGTCGTAGTCGACCAGCGCCTCACAGACCAGGTAGAAGGTGGCAAGCTCGCCCGGCGAGGTGTACAGGTCCGCCCAGCGCTCGATCCCCTCCAGGCCGAGCCGCCTGCCCGCCTCCAGGTGCGCCTCCGCGAGCGAGCGCTGGTCGCGCCGGGCGGCCAGCGCCTCTGGCAGCACTTCCCCGTAGGCGGCCTCCAGCGCCTTCAGATACGCCGGGTCGCGCAGCCCCGACAGCAGCTCCAGCTCCCTGAACTGCCGCGACTGCGAGCCGCTGGCGGTGCCCAGGTAGCTGCGGAACTCCTCCAGCGCCCAGGGGGGCAGCGTGTGCAGCGTGCGCATCTGGTCCAGCACGTGGGTCATCACCTGGTTGGCCCGCCCCAGCAGCGCCAGCGCGCCCGCCCAGTCGCCGGCGTCCAGCGCGGCGATGATCCGCTCCAGGTCGTGGAGCAGCAGCTTCATCCACAGCTCGATGGCCTGGTGGACGATGATGAAGTGCAGCTCCTCGGGGTGGGGAGGCCGCGAGCGCAGCTGCTGCAGCTCCAGCAGCTCCCCGATGCGCAGGTAGCGACCGTAGGTCAGGTCCTCCTCCTCGCTCATCGCCCGCTCCTTTCGCCCCGTTTCGGCATGATCTGTGGCTTTCCTCGATGGTGGAGACCCGACCCGCATCGGCCCGCATCGGCGCGGGAGCTCCACACTTCCAGTTGCCCGCCCGCCCACCCCTACCTAGCATGAGGGGCCGAGCCAGCCGACCTCACCACGAGGGGAGTCGCGTGTGCGCCGGACCATGATCCTCTTCGCCGGGATCGCCGTGCTCGCGTTGCTGCTGGTGCCCGCCTCCTCGGGCGCGAGCGGCGCCGCGGGCGCCCGGGCGCAGACCGCCGGCGGCTCCACCGCTCAGCAGGCCCAGCAGGAGCGGGGGCGCGAGCTCTACCTGCAGTCGTGCGCCGCCTGCCACGGCCCCGACCCCAACGGGCCGTCGGAGTACTCCACCGTCCCCTCCCTGAGGGACGTGGGCGGCGCCGCCGCGGTCGACTGGGCGGTCCGCACCGGGCGGATGCCGTACCAGTCCACCAAGGGCCCGGCGATCGCGCGTGGCAAGTCGCGCTTCAACGAGCAGGACACCCGCGCATTGGCCGCCTACGTTGGCGCCTCGGTCGGCGACGCGCTGATTCCGGAGGTGGACCAGAACAAGGGCAACGTCGTCGAGGGGCGGGTGCTCTACTCGCAGGCGTGCGCGGCCTGCCACGGCATGAACGGCGCCGGCTCGGCGCTGGGCGGCGAGAACATCGCGCCGAGCATGCTCGGCGTGACCCAGGAGGACGTCGCCGAGGCGATCAAGATCGGCCCTGGGCAGATGCCGCCCGGCGGCGGCCTGCCCAACTACACCCCCACCGACAGCCAGAGCATCGAGCGGGTCAATGACGTCGCGGCCTATGTCGAGGCACTGAACAAGGACCGCTTCAACCGCGGCGGCGCCCCGATCGGCGGCAAGGGCCCGGTGCCCGAGGGCTTCGTGGCCTGGGTGATCGGGCTCGGCCTGCTGATCCTCGGCATCCGCTGGCTGGGCACCCGCAGCTAGCGCGGCGAGAGAGGAAACGGGACGGACAGCGTGGACGACGACAGCGAGCAGCGGCCCCAGCCCGAACCGGAGCGACCCGACGGGGGCGATCCGCCGCCGATCGCGCCGCGGCGTGACGGCGGGGAGCTGAGCGAGGAGCAGCGAAGCGTCGAGCGGCTGGTGCTGGCGTGCTTCGCCGTCACCACGGTGGCCGGCATCGGGCTGTTCTTCGTCTACTTCACCGGCGGGCAGACCCAGCTCGAGGGCGTGCTGTGGGCGGCGGCGCTGGGTGGGCTCGGCATCGGCATCGGCCTGTGGGGCGGCAAGCTGCTCGGCGCGCGCGAGGCGGTGGAGGAGCGGCACCGGCTCGGCTCGCAGCCGGGCGCGGAGGAGGCGCTGGAAGAGGCGTTCACCGAGGAGCTCGGCCCGCTGATCCGGCGCCGCTCGGTGCTGCTGCGCGCGCTGGCTGGCGCCGGCGGCGCGATCGGGCTGGCGCTGCTGCTGCCGGTGCTGTCGCTGGGCCCGGCGCCGGGCAACAGCCTCAAGGTCACCGGCTGGCGCCGCGGCCTGCGGGTGGTCGACGAGAACGGCACCCCGCTCACCCTGGACGCCCTGCCGGAGGACGGCTTCATCACCGTCTACCCGGAGGGCGAGGTCGGCCGGGCCGACTCGCAGGCGCTGCTGATCCGCGTGCCGCCCGGCCTGCTGCAGCTGCCGCCATCCCACATGGCGTGGGTGCCCGACGGCGTCTACGTGGCCTACTCCAAGCTCTGCACCCACGCCGGCTGCCCCGTGGGCCTGTACCGCGCGCAGCAGCGCTCGCTGCTCTGCCCCTGCCACCAGTCGCAGTTCAACGTGCTCAACGGCGCCAAGCCGTACTTCGGGCCGGCCGCGCGCCCGCTGCCGCAGCTCCCGCTGGGCCTGAACCAGCAGGGCTTCCTGGTGGCCCTGGGCGACTTCGACGGGCCGGTCGGCCCCGCGTTCTGGGATCGGAGCAAGTCATGAGCCAGCGACGCAGGGACGAGCACACCCCCGACGAGCCGGGCCGCTTCGAACAGCGCGCCCTGGACCGCTTCGAACGCAGCCAGCGATGGCTGGACGAGCGGCTCGGCACCAACACCCTGGCACGCGCGACGCTGCGCAAGGTGTTCCCCGACCACTGGTCGTTCCTGCTCGGCGAGATCGCCCTGTACTGCCTGGTCGTGCTGATCTTCACCGGGGTGTTCCTGACCTTCTTCTTCACCCCGGACACGCGCGAGCTGGTCTACAACGGCGCCTACGCCCCGCTCAAGGGCACGCAGGTCTCAGCCGCCTACAACTCGGTCATGCGGATGTCGTTCGAGGTCAAAGCCGGCCTGATCATGCGGCAGACGCACCACTGGGCGGCGCTGGTGTTCATCGCCGCGATCGTGGTGCACCTGTGCCGCATCTTCTTCACCGGCGCCTTCCGCAGGCCGCGGGAGGTGAACTGGATCATCGGCGTGACCATGCTGCTGCTGGCCATGGTCGAGGGCCTCACCGGCTACTCGCTGGCCGACGACCTGCTGTCGGGGGTCGGTATGCGGATCACCTATTCGGTGGTGCTGGCCATCCCGGTGATCGGCACCTGGGTGGCCTTCCTGCTGTTCGGCGGTGAGTGGCCGACGCCCGACGTCATCTCGCGGTTCTTCGTGTTCCACATCTTCCTACTGCCCGCCCTGCTGATCGGCCTGGTCGGCGTGCACCTGGCCATCCTGGTGCTGCAGAAGCACACCCAGTTCCCCGGCCCAGGGCGCACCGAGCGAAACGTGGTCGGCAAGCGCTTCTGGCCGGAGCAGACCTTCGCGTCGGTCAGCCTGCTGCTGCTGGTCGCCGCCGTCTGCGCCGGCCTCGGCGGCCTGGCGCAGATCAACCCGGTCTGGCAGTACGGGCCCTACAATCCCGCCAACGTCAGCTCCCCCGCGCAGCCGGACTGGTACCTGGCCTGGGCGGACGGGCTGCTGCGCCTGGGTGGGCCCTGGAGCTTCCAGATCTTCGGCTACACCATCTCCGAGAACTTCTGGCCGGCGATCCTGTTCCCGGGCCTGGCGTTCACCGTCATCTTCCTGTGGCCCTGGATCGAGCGGCGCTTCACCAGGGACCGGTTCGAGCACCACCTGCTGGACCGGCCGCGCGACGCACCCGCCCGGTCGGCCACCGGCGTGGCCGGGCTGCTGCTGTTCTTCATCCCGTTCCTGGAGGGCGGCAACGACATCATCGCCGTGCTGCTGCACGTCCCGGTGGAGACCATCACCAGGATCCTGCAGTACTCGTTCTTCATCGCGCCGGTGGTGGCCTGGTTGGTGACCTTCTGGGTCTGCCGCTCGCTGCGCTCCACCCACCTGCACCCGGCGGCGGCGACCGCGGGCATGCGCCTGCGCCGTACCGCCAGCGGCGGCTACGAGACCGTCTCCCTTGACCCGAGCAACCCAGGCACGCCGCTCGAGTAGGTCAACCCTGCGAGCCGTGCGGTCGGTCAGGGGCGCCGGGCGGCGGCCTCGGGCTCTTCGGCCTGCCCCTGGTCGGTCGGCTGGATGTGGCCGTAGCGGTTCTCGCGCATGATCGCGGCGACCCAGCCCCAGCCCGAGTACAGCGCCACACCCAGGCCGAGGATCACCAGCCACAGCCCGAAGATCAGGCCAGATCCGACCATCGCCAGGCCGAACGAGGCCGCGAACGGCCAGATCGAGGGCAGCGGCAGCACCGCGAGGTCCTGGTCCTCCAGCGACTTCGGCCCGGGCGGGTCGGCTTCCGGCAGCCCGGCGAAGCGGCGCAGCGTCTCCGGCAGCGAGCCGCCCTGCGCGCCCTCGCCGCGGCGGTGCCAGATGATGAACAGCCCGGCGAACCCCGGCCCGACGCCCAGCAGCAGCAACGCCACCGTGCCGAGCGCCTCGTAGCTCAGGAACCAGTAGACGGCCCCGGCGACCAGCGCGAACACCGAGACGCGGAGCAGCAGGGCGGCTTCGTCGCTCATGCCTGGCCTCGCCGGTAGTCGTAGGGCCGGTCACCGCTGGGCGCCACCCGGACCGCGTCCCTGCGCAGGTCGAAGGCCGGCCGCTCGGAGATGATCTGCGGGATCTGGTGGAAGTTGTGGTGCGGCGGCGGCGAGGTGGTCACCCATTCAAGGCTGTTGCCTCCCCAGGGGTCGTCCGGGGCGGTCCTGGGGCCCCGCAGGGAGCGCCACACGTTCCAGACGAACAGCAGCAGCGCCACGGCCACCAGGAACCCGCCGACCGTCGACAGGAAGTTGAGGCCGTTCCACCCCAGGTCCGGCTGGTAGCGCGCGATCCGCCGGGGCATGCCGCGCAGCCCCAGGATGAACATCGGGAAGAAGGTCAGGTTGACGGCGACGAACAGGACCCAGAAGCCGATCTTGCCGAGCCGCTCGTCCAGGAACCGGCCGGTCATCTTCGGGAACCAGAAGAACGCCCCGGCCAGCAGCGCGAACAGCAGCGCCATCGCCATCACGTAGTGGAAGTGCGCGACCACGTAGTAGGTGTCGTTGACCGCGAAGTCGATCGGCGGCGAAGACACGAACACCCCGGTGATGCCGCCGATCACGAACACCACGATGAAGCCGAGCGCGTTCAGCATCGAGGCGGTGAAGGTGATCGACCCCCGCCACATGGTCGCCAGCCAGTTCCACACCTTGATGCCGGTCGGCACCGCGATCAGGAACGACATCAGCGAGAACCAGGGCAGGTAGATCTGGCCCGTGGTGAACATGTGGTGGGCCCACACGCTGAAGGACAGCGAGAAGATCGCGAAGAACGCGAAGACCATGCTGTTGTAGCCGAAGAGCGGCTTGCGGGAGAACACCGGGATCACCTCGGAGATGATCCCGAACCCCGGGAAGATGACGATGTAGACCTCCGGGTGGCCGAAGAACCAGAACACGTGCTGCCACAGCAGCGGGCTGCCGCCGGCCGCCGGGTTGAAGAAGGTCGCCCCGAAGTTGCGGTCCAGGAACAGCATCGCCAGCGCCGCCGTCAGCGGCGGGAAGGCGAACAGGATCATCAGCTGGGTGACCAGCACGCCCCAGGTGAACAGCGGCAGCCGGAACATGGTCATGCCGGGCACGCGCAGGCTGAAGATGGTGGTCACCAGGTTGACCGCGCCGGCGATGCCGGCCACGCCGACGATCGCCAGGCCCATGACCCACAGGTCCATGCCGCGGCCCTGGAGGAACTGCGAGTCCGACAGCGGCGGGTAGCCGGTCCAGCCGGCGCTGGCGGCGCCGCCCGCCGTCAGGAAGCCGCTGAGCACCATCAGGCTGCCGAACAGGTACAGCCAGTAGCTCATCGCGTTCAGGCGCGGGAAGGCCACGTCGGCGGCGCCGATCTGCAACGGCACGAAGTAGTTGGCGAGCCCGGTGGAGACCTGCGCCGCGAACAGGAAGATCATCATCGTGCCGTGCATGGTGAACAGCTCGTTGTAGCCGCCCTCGCTGAGCACCCCGAGGCTCGGGTTGGCCAGCTCCATGCGCACCAGCAGCGCGAAGATGCCGGCCACCACGAAGATCCCCACCGAGGTGAAGATGTAGAGGATGCCGATCTTCTTGTGGTCGACGGTGGTCACCCAGTCGACCAGCCCGCCTCGCGGACGGCCGCCTTCCTCGAGTGCGGGAACCCCCAGCTCCGTGGTTGCCATGGTGTCTGGACTCCGTGCTCTCTCAGGTCCCGCCGCCGGTGGGCGCGCCGCCCCGGCCCGACGTCAGGAAGCGTTCGAACTCGTCCTGCGACACGACCCTGACCCGGAACAGCATCTCCGAGTGGCTCACCCCGCAGAACTGGGCGCACTGGCCGTGGTAGAGGCCCACCCGCTGGAAGTTCATGTCGAACTCGTTGGTGGTGCCGGGGATCGCCTGGCGTTTGAACAGCGCTCGCGGGACGTAGAAGGAGTGCACCACGTCAGCCGAGCGCAGCTTGATGTGGATCGGGACGCCGACGGGGACCACCATCTCCGGCACGTGGCCCGGCTCGCCGATGACCTGGGTGTGGGAGCCCTCGTAGTCGAACTGCCAGCTCCACATGAAGGCGGTCACGTCGATGGTCACGCGGGCCGGCGGGTCGGACAGGACGGTGTTCTGCGCGCGGATGCTGATCACGAACAGGAACAGCACCAGCGCCAGCGGGATCGCCGTCCACAGCAGCTCCAGCTTGTTGCTGCCACTGATCTGCGCCGGCAGCTCGTCGTTGCGCCGCCGGTAGGCGACGATCGACCACAGCAGCCACACGGCGACCACGCCGAAGACGCACGCGGCGGCGATCAGGAAGACGTTGTAGGCGTCGTGGGTCGCGCGTCCCTCGGTGGTCACGGCCTGCGGGGCGCAGCCCGCGACCAGCAGGGGCAGCACGGCCAGGGCGAGCCGGCGGCCAGCCCGTTTCACGGTTCCGGGAGCAGGGTCATGGAGCGGCAGCGACTCCTTCACGAGCTCGGTCGTCGTGGTCCCGAGTAGCCTACCCCTGGCGTGGTAAACAGGCCCGGCTTGCGGGCGCGAATCGGCCATCTCACCGCCAGCTCCTCGAGCCAGCCGGCGACCACCTCAGTCAGCTCGTCGAGCACCCCGGCCTGGTCGCGGCCGCGCACCCGGAAGCCGTGGTCCGCGCCCTGGATGACGTGCAGGCGCGAGGCCGTCTGCCCGAGCCGCGCGCGCCGCTCCCGCTCCAGCAGGCCGAGGTCGCAGAGGGCGTCGCGATCGCCCTGCACGAACAGGATCGGCACCCTCAGCCCGGGCCAGTGGGCCGTCCGCAGCCGCTCCGGGCGCCCGGCCGGATGCAGCGGATAGCCCAGCAGCGCCAATCCGGCGCAGGGCCGGCCGGCGGCCGCGAGCTGGCTGGCGATGCGCCCGCCCATCGAGCGGCCCCCGAGCACCGGCCGGCGCCCGCCCTGGCGCCGCTGGGCGAGCGCGATCGCGTCGCGGAAGGCGGCCTCCAGCCGCGCCCGCGGGTCCGGGAGCCGCCTGCCGGCCTCCGCGTAGGCGAAGTCGAACCCGATCACGGGGTACCCGCGAGCGGCCAGGCCCGCCGCGATCCGGCCCAGCGCGGGCTGGGTGATCCGGGCGCCGGCGCTCGGTCCGAGCACCAGGCCGAACGGCCTGGCCGTGCCACCCGCCGGTGGCGGCCATTCGAGCGCCGTGGTCGCCTCGACGGCCTGCGGCTGGGTGAGCTCCAGGCGCAGACGCAGCGGCTCGGCGGCCGTCATCCGATGCCGAGCCCGGTCATCAGCGCCCGGGCCGTCAACCCGAAGATGAAGAACGCTCCCCAGGTGAAGAACAGGTGGTAGGGGCCCTTCTGCAGCGAGCGGGTGAACAGGTGGCAGACCACCAGCACGATCGCCGGCAGGACCGCCCCATAGAGGTAGTGCAGCACCGGCCGCCGGTCGCCCAGCGCCAGCAGCACGATGCCCGCCACGAGCTGCACCCCGAGCAGGACCTGGAGCGCCGCCAGCAGCCCCCAGTACAGGCGCCCGGCCTCCCGCTTGAGGATGAACAGGCCGAGCCCCCACAGGAACAGCACTCCCCACCCCGCCACGATCACGAAGCCTTCGATCTTGTGGAACCCGGACATGATGACCTCTCGCCGCTTCGCCGCCGGTTGACGGGACGCAGTCTCCCAGGAGCCGCCGGTTCGCGCTCGGCGAGGCTTCGCTGTCGGCGGAAGGGCTCGTGTGGGCACGCCAGGGTCGGGTACCGTGCAGGCATGAGCATTGGTCACTACCCCGACGCCGTCGACCGCCCGATCGACCCGGTCGACCGCCTGCTGCGCCGCCGTGTGGTCCTGCTCTCGGGCATGGTCACCAGCGAGATGGCGCAGGACATCATGGCCCGGCTGCTGTACCTGGAGGCCGAGGACCCCGACGCGCCGATCGACGTGCGCATCAACTCGCCCGGCGGCGACGTGCTCGCGGGGCTGGCGATGCTCGACACCATGCGGAACCTCTCGTGCCCGGTGGGGACCACCGCCGCCGGCCTGGCGGCGTCGATGGCCTCGGTGCTGCTGGCCGCCGGCACCAAGGGCCGCCGCCGCGCCACCGCCAACGCCCGCATCCTGATCCACCAGCCGTGGAGCCAGGGGTTCCAGGGCCAGGCCACCGACCTCGAGCGCACCGCCCAGGAGATCCTGCGCCAGCGCGCCCTGGTCGACGACATCCTCGCCGAGGCCACCGGGCAGCCGGTCGACCGGATCCACAAGGACACCGACCGCGACACCTGGTTCTCGGCGGACGAGGCGGTCGTCTACGGCCTGGTCGACGAGGTCGTCCGATGACACCGCGGTGGTCGCCGTGAGCCGGCTGCGGACGATCATCGGCGCGACCCTGCGGCGCAGGCGCCAGTCGCAGGCGCGCACGCTGCGCGAGGTCGCTGACGCCGCCGGCGTGTCGCTCACCTACCTGTCGGAGGTCGAGCGGGGCTGCAAGGAGGCGTCCTCCGAGATCCTGGAGGCGATCTGCGCAGCCCTCGGCCTGGTCCTGTCGGACCTGCTGTTCGAGGTCGCCGAGGAGCTGGCCCGCCTGGAGGTCCGCGGCTCGCTGCCCCGGATCGGCTTCATCCCCGACCGGCCCGACCCGCTGGCCGGCCAGGTCCCCCCACGCCAGCCCACCCGCCGTCCCGCCTCGGCCCAGGTGCCGGCGGTGCTGGCGCCGGCGGTGCTGGCGCCGCCCGAGTCGGGCGCCCCCCCGGCCGTGGTCGAGCCGGTGGTCGTGGAGCCCAGGGTCCCCGCCCCGGTGGCACGGGTCATCGACCTGCGCGCCTACGCCGGCCGCCGCTCCGCCTGAGACCGGCCGCTCCGCCTGAGGACCGCGCTCCGCGAGCCCGGGTCCCTCGGGATGTTGGAAACCGCCGCGATTGGGCATGATGGCGGCGGCGGCGGCAACCAGGCGAGAGGACTCGGGAAGCCATGCGCTATGTCGAGGCCCAAGGGCTGCGGGCGTCGGTGATCGGGCTCGGGGCCTGGCAGTTCGGGTCGCCGGACTGGGGCTGGGGCGACGGCTTCGGTCCAGCCGAGGCCCAGGCGATCGTCGACCGCGCCCGGCAGCTCGGCGTCACCCTGATCGACACCGCCGAGATCTACGGCAAGGGCGAGTCCGAGCGGGTGCTCGGCCACATCCTGGCCAGGCCAGAGGTCAGGGACTCGATCGTGCTGGCCAGCAAGGTCGCGGCGAGCTGGCCGACCAGGGACCGGGTCAAGTTGGCGGCGCACGCCAGCCTGGAGCGGCTGGGCACCGACCGGCTCGACCTCTACCAGGTCCACTGGCCCAACCCGCTGGTCCCCCAGTCCTCGACCATGGCGGGCATGCGCGCGCTGCAGGCCGGCGGGCTGGTCCGCCACATCGGCGTCAGCAACTACACCCTGGGCCTGTGGCGAGCCGCCGAGGCCGCGCTCGGCGGGCCGGTCGTCTCCAACCAGGTCCAGTACAACCTGCTGCGCCGGAGGCCGGAGCGGGAGCTGCTGGGCTTCGCCGCGGGGGCGGGCCGCCTGATCATCGCCTACAGCCCGCTGGCCCAGGGCGTGCTGTCCGGCCGCTACACCGCCGGCAACCCGCCAGGCGGCGTCCGCGCCCGCAACCTGCTGTTCTCCGAGGCGAACCTGCGCAGGGCCGCGCCGGTGCTGGACGCCCTGCGCGAGCTGGCCGCCGCCCACGAGGCCAGCCCGGCGCAGATCGCGCTCGCCTGGGTGGTGCACCGTCCCGGCGTGGTGGCGATCCCCGGGGCCAAGAGCGTCGCCCAGCTCGAATCCAACGCGGCGGCCGCGGAGATCGTGCTTGCCGACGACGAGTTCCTGCACCTGAACCAGGCCGCCGACCGGTTCCACCGCGACACGCTGGCAAGCGTGAGCGAGCTGGTGACCCGCCGCGCCCGCTCGCTGGTCCGGCGGTAGCTACCCGGCCCCGCCCGGCCCGCGTCCCCGCGCGCCGCCCGCGTCAGCCGGCGGCGTCGGGCAGCGGCAGGCGCAGGCGCACCCTGGCGCCGTGCCCGGGCGCGGCGTCGATGGTCAGCTCGCCGCCCGCCGCCTCCAGGCGCTCGGCCATCGACCGCAGGCCGAGGTGCCCGGTGGCCATGGCCCGCTCGCGCGCCTCGCCCTCGTCGAAGCCGATCCCGTCGTCGTCGACCTCCACCTCCAGCCGGCCGTCCCGGAGCCGGCCGTGCACCCGCACCCTGCTGGCGCCGGCGTGCCTGGCGATATTGGCCAGGGCCTCCTGCACCACCCGGAACACCAGCACCTCCAGGTCGGGGTCAAGGCGCTGGTCGACATCCCAGCGGAACTCGGTCGCGCAGGCCTTGCGCTGCCCGAGCTTGTCGAGCTGCTGGCCGAGCGCGGGCGCCAGCCCCTCGCGGTCCAGCAGCGGCGGCCGCAGGTCGAACAGGAAGGTCCTGGCGGCGGCCAGGCCGTGGTCGAGGTTCTCGCGGATCTGCTTGGCGGCGTAGCGGAGGTCCCCTTCGGCGTCCACGCCGAGCCTGTCCATGGCGGCGTCGAGCACCGACAGGTGGATCCGCGCCGCGCTCAGCGCCTGGATGGCGTCGTCGTGCAGGTTGCCGGCCAGGCGCCGCTGCTCGCTCTCCTGGGCGGTGATGAGCTGGTGGAGCAGGCCGCGGCGCTCGCGCTCGGCGCGCTCCAGGTCGGTGATGTCCACCGCCACGCTGATCACGCCGGCCACGTCGTCGCCGTCGCCGTCTACCGCCGGCAGCGGCCCGTAGTGGACGTCGAAGATCGCCTCGCCGTGGGGGTCCTTGGGGGTGATCTCGCGCTTGGCGCTCAGCTCCTCGCCGGCCAGCAGGCGCTCGAAGTCGGCGGTCGCCTCGGCGATGTCGCCGCGCAGCTCCGCGTAGGAGCGGGCCAGCCGCTCCCTGGGAGAGATGCCCACGCGGTCGAAGGCGCGCCCCTCCGAGAAGGTGCAGATGCCGTCGCGGTCGTAGACGGAGATCACGATCGGGGCGTTGGCGATCACCGAGCGCAGCCACGCCTCGTTGGTCTTGAGGGCCCTGGTGGCCTGGTTGCGCTCGGTCACGTCCTGCGCCTGCGCCAGGAACCCCAGCGGCCGGTGCCCGCGGTCGCGCAGCACGGTGACCGAGAACAGCAGCTCGACCGCGCCGCCGTCGGCGCGCTCGGTGCGGTGCGCGACCTCGAACGGTGGCGGCGGCTGCTCGCCCGCGCGGAGCCGCTCGCCGACGCCGCCCAGGTCCTCGAAGCTGGCCGCCGCGGCCACGGCGCCGGCGACCAGCTCCATCTCCTGGTCGCCGAGCAGCTCGCACAGGGCCTGGTTCACCCGCAGGAAGCGCCCGTCCAGCGCGACCAGCGCCATGCCGATTGCGGCCTGCTCGAATGCCAGGCCCAGATCAAGTGCGGCGGGAATTGGTCGTTCCCCCGCCCCGCCGCTGCCCGCTTCTGCTTCCATTGGCCTCCCCCAGGGCGGTACCCCCAAAGCCTACTGCATTCGGTCCAGCAGTCCGCCGGTACTATCGGACAGGAACGCTCGGATGGAGCGGGCGCCGCGGGGAGGTCCGTTTGAGCCGCGTCACCGAAACGATCCTGTCGCTGCACGGCTGGGTCGCCCTGCTGGTGGTGTTCCTGCTGCCGGCGCTGGAGGCCTCGGCGTTCTTCGGGGTGCTGTTCCCAGGCGAGATCGCGGTCATCCTGGGCGGCGTGCTCGCCTTCCAGCACCGCGTGGAGCTGGGAGCGGTCATGGCGGTCGCGGTGGTCGGCGCGGTCGTCGGCGACACCGTCGGCTACCTGGTCGGCAGGCGTTGGGGCCGGCGCATGCTGCACGGCTCGCTGGGCCGCTTCGTCAAGGCGCACCACCTGGACCAGGCGGAGGCGTTCCTTGGCCGGCACGGCGGCAAGGCGGTGTTCTTCGGCCGCTGGACGGCGGCGCTGCGGGCGCTGATCCCCGGTCTTGCCGGCATGTCCGGGGTGAGCTACAGGACCTTCGCGATCTGGAACGTGCTCGGCGGCGGGCTGTGGGCGGCAACCTTCGTGCTGGTCGGCTTCGTCGCCGGCGAGGGCTGGCGCAAGGTCGACGAGATCGCCAAACGCGCCAGTCTGGTGCTGCTGCTGATCGTCATCCTGGTGGCCGGGATCGTGCTGGCCGGCCGCTGGATCGCCCGGCACCCCGAGCGCGTCCGCGCCGCCATCCAACGGCAGCTCGACCGTCCGGTGGTGGCGCGGCTGCGCGCCCGCTACGAGCGCCAGCTCGCCTTCCTGGCGCGGCGGCTGCGCCCCGGCGGCGCGCTCGGCCTGTCGCTCACGCTCGGCCTGCTGGCCATCGCCATCGCCGGCTGGACCTTCGGCGCGGTCGCCCAGGCGGTGCTGGCCAGCGAGGACCTGACCCAGTTCGACGGCTTCGTGCAGCACTTCTTCAGCGGCCACCGGGAGCCCTGGCTGACCACCGTGCTGCACGACGCGGTCGGGCTCGGCGGCGCGGGGCTGCTGCTGGCCATCGGCCTGGCGGTCGGGCTGGGCTTCCGGCTCGCCAGGGGGCGCTGGCAGCCGCTGCTGCTGCTGCTCGGCGCGTACGCCGGCTCGGAGCTGCTGGCGCTCAGCGTCGACGCGCTGGTCAAGCGGCCCCGGCCAGCGCGGCCGCTGGTGGCCGCCGACGGCTTCGCGTTCCCCTCCAGGGAGGCGACCGCCGCCGCGGCGCTGTACGGCATGCTGGTGGCGCTGGCGGCGATCGCGACCAGCCGCTGGTCGCTGCGGGTGGCGGCGGCGACCGGCGCGATGCTGACGCTGGCGCTGCTCGGGCTCGGCCAGGTCTACCTCGGCGCCAACTGGCTGAGCGACGTGCTCGGCGGCTACGCGCTCGGCGGCCTCTGGCTGTTCGTGCTGCTCACGATGGTCCACACCTTGCTCGGCTGGCGGGCCTCCAGCCGCAGGGGGCGCACCGAGCGGGCCGAAGTCAAGGCTTGACCTCCCCGGGCGACCCACCCCACCATGGGCACAGTCTCCGGAGGGTTGCCTCCCCAGCACGCGGGTAGGACTCCCCCAGCTGAGCAAGCTCGACGCGACCGGTCACGATCTCACAGGAGCGGCGGCGAATGACCAACAGCTCTCACCGCGCCCTGCTGCCCCGGGCGGCGCGAGCCACGCTGGCCGGCGCCGGCTTATAGCCGCGCCACCGGCGCGTTCCCGCTGAGCCACAGCTTCCGCCTCGGCCCCCACGCGCCCTGATCGCTTCCCCTCGACCGTTCCCAACCCTGCAAGCGCGACGGCCCTGACCCGGGCCCCCTGCAGGGAGAGCCCACCGTGCCGAGCCAGCAGATCAAGACAAAGGAGACAGAAATGGTCATGGTGCCTCGCAAGCGTCCCGGCAAGCCCGCCGCCACCAGGCGGCCGGCCGTCAGGGTCGTCAAGTCCTCCTCCAAGTCGTCCGGGAGCGCCGCCCGCCGGGGTGGGACCCGCCCGCGCGCCCGGGACCGCCGGGGGCTGTCGGTACTGATGGGCGCCTACCTGGCTGGCGCCTGCATCGTGCTGGCCGCGGTGTTCCTGGCCTTCCCGCACCGCTCCGGCGGGCCCCCGGCGCCTGGCAGCCACACCTGGGACTACCAGCTCGAGACGGTCGCGCTCCAGGGCAGGGGGCTGCTGAACGCCTATGCCCGCGGGGCGGTGCGAACCAGCGCCTGGCTGGCCCGAAGTTCGATCGAGCGCCAGCGCGACGTCCACCGGCTCAACCTGCTCGAGTACCTGGCCGGCGAGCCCGCCGCGGCCGCCACCGGCCGCTTCGTCGCCGCGCACCGCCTGGCGCTGGAGGGGGGCACCATCGCGCTGCTGGTGGGCCTGGCCGCCTACGGCCTGCTGCGCCGCCCGAGGGGGCTTCGCTGGCTGGTGGCGGTGCTGGCGCTGCTGGCGGTCACCGCGGTGGTCACGCGGCCGGTGAGCGCCAGCCGCCTGGCCGGCCAGGCCGGTGTGGCCGTGCCCAACCTGGTGCTGCGCGCCGCCGTCCAGGGCGACCCGACCCAGGAGCTGCGCGGCGGCACCCAGCAGGTCCAGGAGGCGCTGGCCAGCGGCTACTGGACCGCCTTCGTCGCCGAGCCGCTGTCGCGGCTGCAGACCGGCACCGCGGTGCTGGCCGACGCGCCGCCGACCCGCAAGCCCGGCGTGCTGGGGTTCCTGCGCGGCAGGATCGGCGCGGTCAACGACTGGGCCGTGGGCCGCCACGGCGTCGAGCGGTCGCTGATCTCGACCTTCGCGGTGGTGTACGTGCTGCCGTTCGCGCTGGTGCTGTGCGCGCTGGCGATGCTGGCGACCTGCGCGCAGGCGCTGCTGTTCCTGCTCTGCCTGGCGGGGCCAATGGCGCTGGCGGCGGCGGTCGAGCCGCGCTGGCGCCGGGGGGTGCTGCGCTGGTGGCTGGTGCCGCTGGCCGGCGCGGTCGTGCTGCTGTCGGCCACCGCGCTGGTCTCCTTCCTGGTGGTGCGCATGGCCGAGCTGCTGCACGCCTCCGACGAGTACGCGGGCCTGCTGCTGGCGGGCTCGGCCTGGCCGGTCCTTGGCGGCGCGCTGCTGGCCCGCCGTTTCGTCCGCCGGCGCCGCGCCGCCCGCCGCCGGCCCATCGTGGTCCGTGGAGGTGCCGCATGAGCGCCCAGCGTCGTCACCAGCTCCGCGACCACCTCGGCCGCTTCACCGGCCCCGGGACCGCAGGCGGTGGGCCGGGCCGTGGAACCGGCGGGAAGCGCTCCGGGACCGCCGGCGCAGGCCCGGGGCGCGGGCCCGGCGGGCCGCTGCGGGCGGTGCGCAGGCGCCTGGGGCGGGTTCCCGGGCTGGTACTGGCGGCGCTCCGCAGTGAGCTGGTGCTGGCGGCGCTCCGCGGTGAGCTGGCGCGCCGGCTCTACCGGCTGGCCGTGGTGGCGGTCGCGCTGGGGGTGGCGGTCGTGCTGCTGTACCAGCACGGCGACAGCCCGGCCGCGCTCGCGGGCGCCGCACGGGCGGCCTCGGCGGCCCCCGCGGCCCGGCCGGCGCTCCCGCCGGGGGCCGGCACCACCGGCACCAGCACCACCACCTCGACGACCTCGCCGCCCGCCGGGCCGCACGGTGCCGCGCCGCCGGCGGCCCAGCCGGACAGGCCGACCAAGCCGGCGGACGTGGCGGCCGCCTGGTACGCGGGCCGCAGGCACCTGGGGGCCCGCCAGGTCCGCCCGCTCCAGCAGGACAAGGTCTCCAGCCGGGAGGTCCGCGTCCTGGTCCTCGCCGACCGTGGCAACGGCCGGCTCGACACCGCGCTGGTCACCGTCCGGCGCGACGCCAAGGGAAGGTGGGCGGTCCCGTGAGCGCGCGCCTCAAGCTGGCCGGCGGGGGAGTGGTCGCCGTGCTGCTGGTCCTCGCCCTGCTCGGCGGGATGGCCTCGCCGGGCTTCTCGATCGCGGGCGCGCCCGCCGCGGTCGGCCGCGCGGTGGCCAGGGTCGTGCTGCCGCCACGGCCGGCCCCCGCCGCGGCCGGCATCCCGCCGGGCCCGACCGTCGAGGCGAGCGGGTTCGCGCTGGCGGATATTCCGTCGGGGTATCTGGGCCTGTACCTCCAGGCCGCCCACACCTGCCCCGCACTCACCTGGCAGCTGCTGGCCGGCATCGGCAAGGTCGAAACCAACCACGGCCGCACCCCCGCACCCGGCGTCCACACCGGCGTCAACACCTTCGGCTGCTGCGCCGGCCCCATGCAATTCAACATCCGCAACGGCCCCCCCTCCACCTGGGACACCTACGGCGACGGCCAGCCCGCCCACGTCTACCAACCCCAGCACGCCATCCCCGCCGCCGCCCACAAACTCTGCACCGACGGCCTCGCCAACCCCACCCACCCCACCGCCGACCCCTGCCCAGGCGTGCTCGGCAGCCCCGCCCAACACACCGCCATCCTGGCCTACAACCACGCCTGCTGGTACGCCCACCAGGTCCTCACCCTGGCCGCCCGCTACACCACCCCCACCCCCATCCCCCCCGACCCGTTCACCCAGGCGCTGGCCCACAACCCCCACCTGCAACCCACCACCACCCACGGCTGCAACCCCACCGCCGACCTCGCCAACCCCCTCCTGGACCTGCGCATCCAATCCCTGCTCACCGTCCTGGCCGCCCACTGGACACTGCGGATCTCCTGCCTCCACACGGGCCACTCCCGGCTGGTCAAGGGGACCAGCCGGATCTCCAACCACACCCTGTGGCGGGCGGTCGACATCGACCAGATCAACCACCAGCCCGTCAACGCCCACAGCCCCCAAACCCGCGCGCTGGTGGCCTGGCTGGACCACCTCCAAGGCCCCCTGCGCCCCAGCGAGGTCGGCTCCCCGATCAACCTCGGCCACCGGCCCTACTTCACCAACGAAGACCACCAGGACCACATCCACATCGGCTACG